>JGI20154J14316_10000337_pt1 | contig 42219 bp, 48 predicted proteins | sample COG_04_FD_14316 | JGI IMG/M metagenome (IMG submission 14316)
TACAGCAGTAACCAGTAACACACTAAGTGGTGTTATTACAACAGTTACGGCAACTAATTCAGGTCAGGCTAGTGAAATATTTACAGTTAATTGTAGTGTTTGTACCAGTACTAGTATAATATTAACTAATGTACTTGGTTACAGTGGGACTTATGATACTAATGGTCATCCTGATACTGTTGTGGATGATGTTGCAAATGGTTCGTTTAAAATAGTTGTTGTAAATAACGACAATAGTGCATTGAACGGTGTATTGAATATTGGATATATGATTATATAAAAAATTAAAATATTTGTAATGTTTATGACATTTAATGGTTGCGGTACCATTTTACAAACATTTTAGGGCTACTACTATAGGTAAAGCTTTTTTATTAAATGCAATAGCAACTACAATTATCACCCTATTTTCTATAGAATTAAAATTTTATTTAAAAGATCACAAAGATTTAGATCATAGTAGTAAATGGATTATAGGTATTTTAGGTACATTATTAGCTTCTTTAGTTACTTTTTTTATATTATTTATAGTTTTTAATTATGGAGGTGGTATGTTAAGTAAAAAAAATAGAGTAATAAAATTTAAATTTTAAAAGTTTGATTTTTGGTTTTGAAAGAACGTGTACTAATATAATATAAATTTAAAATATTTGTGTATATTATATGAGTAACTCTAATGTACTTATGAGTTTAGCAACCCCCCCTACTATACCCCCAAGTTTAAATATAGAAAACCAAACAATTGGAACAGTAAATTGCAAAGAAGATATGTTTATGAATAATAGTCAAATAAAAAATTTATCTGAACCAACATTAAATACAGACGCTTGCACAAAAGGTTATGCGGATGGTTTGGGAAATAATATAATAGCTGGTGATGGATTAGATAAAACTGGTGACGAATTGAGCGTAAACTCAACAGTATTAAGAACAACCGGAAACCAAAGTAAAGATGGAATATTTAGTGTTACAAATACAACAAATTCCACATCAAGTAGCACAGGTTGTCTCGTTCTTTCGGGAGGACTTGGAATACAATCCAATACATTTAGTTCAGGTAATATAACGAGTAGTGGAAATATTACAAGTAGTGGTACTGTAACAGGTAACATTTTAACAGACGGAACAATAAGTATTGGTGGAGGTACTTTATCAGGATTAACTAATGTTACGGCTTCTGGTGTAATAACCGGGGGGACACTAACTGACGGGACCGCTACTTTAACTTCAGGAGCATTAAGCGGTGCTACAAATGTTACTGCTTCGGGAACTGTACAGGCTGGAACTGTTACCGATGGAACAGCTTCTTTAACTTCAGGAGCATTAACTGGTGCAACCAATGTTACGGCTTCGGGAACAGTTACGGGTGGTACGCTAACCGACGGAACTGCAAGTTTAACTTCAGGAGCATTAACTGGAGCAACTAATATTACTTCTTCGGGAACAGTTACGGGTGGTACACTTACCGACGGAACTGCAAGTTTAACTTCCGGAAATCTTACAACTTCTGGAACTGTACAGGCTGACACTCTTACTGACGGAATAATAAATATTAGTGGAGGAATTGTTACAGGTTTAACTAGTGCTAGTTTAACAAATGTTACTGCTTCTGGAACTGTACAAGGAGGAACTATTACCGATGGAACAGCGAGTTTAACTTCAGGAGCATTAACTGGAGCGACCAACATTACTGCTTCTGGAACTGTTCAAGGTGGTACAGTTACCGACGGAACTGCTTCTTTAACTTCAGGAGCATTAACGGGCGTTACAAATCTTACTGCTTCGGGAACTGTACAGGCTGGAACTGTTACAGATGGAACAGCTTCTTTAACTTCAGGAGCATTAACTGGAGCGACCAATATTACGGCTTCGGGAACTGTACAGGGCGATACGGTAACCGATGGAACAGCATCTTTAACTTCAGGAAATCTTACAACTTCCGGAACTGTACAGGCTGGAACATTAACCGATGGTACAATTTCTATTAATGCTGGAGCAGTTACTGGTATAACAAATCTTGGTGTTACAAATCTTACTGCTTCTGGAACTGTTACGGGTGGTACGTTAACCGACGGAACAGCTTCTTTAACTTCTGGAAATCTTACAACTTCTGGAACTGTTACGGGTGGGACTGTTACCGACGGAACTGCTACGCTAACTTCAGGTGCATTAACTGGTGCAACCAATATTACTGCTTCTGGAACTGTTACGGGTGGGACTGTTACCGACGGAACCGCTTCTTTGAATTCAGGTTCTTTAACTGGTGCAACCAATATTACTGCTTCTGGAACTGTTACTGGTGGTACATTTACTGACGGAACTACTACTATAAATTCTGGAACTGTCTCAGCAACTACACTAACTGACGGAACGGCTAGTATGTCAGGAGGAACAATTACTGGATTAAACAATCCTACGTTAAGTAGTCAAGCAGCTACTAAAAATTACGTAGATAATGTTGTCAGTACTGGAGTATCGTGGAAAAATCCTTGTTCTGCTACTTCATTAACCAATATTACACTTGCTAATTTACAAACCATTGATGGTGTTAGTTTGGCAGCAGGTAATAGAGTATTAGTTCAAGGACAAAGTAGTGGTGTTGATAATGGAATATACAATGTTGTAGATGGGGGAGCTTGGACAAGAAGTTCTGATTTTTCAAATGGTACAAATGTTTCTGGTGCAGCAGCTTTATGTGGAGGTACTAGTAATAATGGAGCATATATATGTACCAGTAATCCAGGAGTTGTGGGAACTAATAGTTTAACTTTTGTTAAATTTAATTCTAGTACTCCGGTTGTTGCTGGTGCTGGCTTAACATTGACTGGTGATACTCTTTCTGTTAATACAGATAATAGTAGTATACAAATAGATTCTAACAATTTGGAAGTTAAAGATTTAGGAATAACAGATTCTAAATTAGCTACAAATTCGGTAACTACAAGTAAAATAACAGACGCCCATGTTACTAATGTAAAGTTAGCGAATTCAAGTCTTACTGTAACAGCTGGTGATGGATTAAGTGGAGGAGGTGCTATAACTTTAGGTGCTTCGAGTACTATAAACATTGATTCTACTGTATTAAGAACAACAGGTAATCAAAGTAAATCAGGAATATTTAGTTTAACCAATACAACTGAATCTACATCAAGTACTACAGGTTGTTTAGTATTATCTGGAGGATTGGGTGTAGCTAAAAACATAACAAGTGATGATACAGTAGAAGGTAACATAATAACAGATGGAGTAGCTGTTCTAAATGGTGGAGCACTTACTGGAGCAACTAGTCTTGTTGCTTCTGGTACTATTCAGGGTGGTACGCTTACCGATGGAACGATTTCTATTAATTCTGGAGCAATTACCGGGATAACAAATATTGGTGTTACAAACCTTACTGCTTCTGGAACTGTAACTGGTGGTACGTTAACCGACGGTACAGCTTCTTTGACTTCGGGTGCTTTAACCGGAGTAACCAATCTTACTGCTTCTGGGACTGTAACTGGTGGTACGTTAACCGACGGAACTGTAAGTTTAAATTCAGGTGCATTAACCGGAGTAACCAATATTACGGCTTCTGGTGTTGTGAGTGCAAACAGATTTATAAACGGACCTCTTAATATAATAGGAGGAAGTATAACTGGTGGTAATGGTGCTGTATTTTCTGGAACTGTACAGGCTGGAACTGTTACTGATGGAACAGCAAGTTTAACTTCAGGTGCTTTAACTGGTGCAACTAATCTTACAGCTTCTGGAACTGTAACCGGTGGTACGCTTACCGACGGAACCGCTTCTTTGAATTCAGGCGCTTTAACGGGTGCAACTAATCTTACAGCTTCAGGTACAGTTACTGGGGGTACGCTTACCGACGGAACGGCTAGTTTAACAGGTGGTTCATTAACTGGTTTGACAGCATTGGATGTTAATGGGGTTATAGAGGGTAATACATTAACAGATGGAATAGTAAGTATAACTGGTGGTAACATTACTGGATTAACATCGTTAAATACTGGAAGTATGGCTATAGGAGGAGCTGCGACAGTTGGAGGAAGTATGACAGTTGGAGGAAGTTTGTCTACTGGAGGAAGTCTTAGTGGAAGCTCAATAGTTAATGGATCTTTGAGTATATCGGGAGGAAGTATTACCGGAGCTGCTAATATTACTGCTACCGGAACTATTCAAGGAGTTACGGTTACTGACGGAACCGCTAGTTTAAGTGGTGGAAAATTAAGTAATTTAAGTGCACCTACTAGTGCAAATGATGCTGCTAATAAGGCTTATGTAGATTCTAATGTTGCTACACCGGCTGGTGCTGATAAACAAATCCAATTTAATAATGGTGGTAGTTTTGGAGCAAGTTCTAGTTTATCTTGGGACGATACTTCTAAAATTTTGACCGTAGCTGGTACAATTGATGCTGATGGGTTAGCTATTGATAAAGGTTATGTAACTCAGACTGGTAGTATTACTACAGCCGTAACCGTAAATGCAAAAATTGGTAGAATTACGTTAATTAAAGCATTTAAAATAGATTCGCATAAATTTAAAAAATTTACTGTAAATAATAGTAATGTTGTAGCTAATTCTATTATCCAGTTAACTAGTACAGCTGTTGACCCTCTGAATAAGTCTAACTCTTTTACAACGGCTTGTGTATTTAATGTACAAAGTGGTAGTTTTGATATTGTTTTAGGGAATCCTACTGGAAGTAGAATAGAGGCGAAAGATGGCACCCCAGATAATTATATATTTTTTCAAGTACTTTAAGATGCTTTGCATCAAAATCCGTAGGATTTGACTTTGAAAAAGTTTAAGATGCTTTGCATCAAAATCCCGAGTTTATAAACAATCATTAAAATAATTTAGTTAAATAAATGATTGTGATAATAGCAAGTGTTGTGGGTTCTTTAGCAATAGTCGGACTTATAATAAATAAGTGTAAATGTAATGACAGTTCGAGTGTTCCATCATTAATATTAATCGAAGAAGATTGTTAGATCCGTGTTATTGTAAATATGCTAATCTCTCAAATAACTCGTAGTAAAATTTAGTATGTGAATATTTTCCTGCGCCTAAAAATATAACTTCCAAATGATCTACATCGGGGACTGATTCAACATACCATCTTCCGGGAGAATGAGAATCTGATACCTTTGATGGTAAAGAATATTCTCCTACTGTTGATGAATTATTCAAAAAAGGTTGGTTCATAGAAATCTTTGGAACTAATCCATCGTTTTCTCTCCAATTCTTAGATTCCATTATGGATTCAGTACCTATCCCAGGAACTCCTTCCAAAACCCCCATATCAAACTTTCCAACATAACTAGAAAATGGCCTAAATAAAGGATTCATTGTTAAATCTGGAGCCCAGTCATTACTAAATGGTTTCCTATAAGTTTCGTCTGTCTGGTAAGTAAAATAATAAATATTTGGGTGAGTTTTGTATGTTTTTGTAATTTCAGCAGTTCCTTGTAATGATAAATCATAAGCTAAATTGTCTTGACTTCTAATAAAATCTGCATTCAATAAGAAATCTTTTAGACTATTTGATTCTGTCCATCTATTATAATCACTCCAATGTTCAAGTTGAAAATCGAATAATTTTGGATACAATATATTAGCGGTTTCTAATATAGCATCTATTAATGTTATAAGACCAGCTATAGCACCATCGGTTTTAAATTCACCGGTCTTCTTATCTGCACCAAGTTGATAAACAGCAGTAGAACCGTTATAAACAGCACTAATACCAGAAGATGATTTTACCCAACTTGCTGATGTACCATGTCCCCAAAAATCATTATCTAATAATTCTATAAGTTTTAATATAGTAAATCCTCCAGCACTATGACCAACCATATGAATAGGATTACTGGCCGACCAATTACTATATTTAGGTTCATTACTGTAATCTTTACCATATCTATTATGACCACACTTAGTAGAATGAGCTGCACCATAATCTGTTCTAACACCCTTTAATTGGGCATACGCTTCACAAGCTCTGTCGTGAAACGAACTAATCGGTCCTACATCTAATCTAATAATGTTATTATCGGGTGTATTAAATCCGTATTTTCTAAATTGGTAATCCATACCTAAAGGACCAAACCAGTAGTCAATACCAAATACTTTTTCTTTCTGACCATAACCAAACAATCCGTGAACTAACACTATAGGGTAGTTATTTTTAGGAGGAGGGGGACGACTCCAAAACCATCTAGATAGGTTGCTCTGGGATTCGGTCCTAGTGTCAGTTTTACAAACATCCTGTAAACGAGCGTAATTCATTACAGAAAAAAGAAGTACTAAACATAGTAAACTCACAATCAATATAATAGTATTTCTAGCCTCCTTTTTCATTGTAATTATTCATAGTAACTATTTTAATTATAATTTAATTATAATTTAATTGATTTCTTAATATAATTACAGAAGATACTTTAATATTAGGTAAAATTAAATTTTTAAATCAAAATAATTATATAAAGTATTTATAATATGGATACTATGGCTGCTATGGGTACTATGGGTACTGTTCCTGTAAGACCAAAAGTGTCCGGATTTATACCAGGAAGTCCAGAAACCAAGTATTTTAAATCTATGATTCCTATCTATTTAATGGGGATTGCAATATTAATGTATGGATTAATGACAGTTGTTACAATGATGTATGTTCCAGAAGAACAAACCACACCTGAAGAGATAGAAACAACCAAAGATACAATTACTATGGGATTTGGTATAAGTTCATTCCTAATAATATTGCTAATGCTTGGAGTTGGATGGAATAGTAGTTTTGGTAAAATTTTCAACCAAAAGGTTGGTAGTTTTATGAATATCTTATTCTCTTTTCTAGGATTACAATTAATTACTGTTATAATGTCTATTGTGTTATTTGTTGGTGCAATTCCCGATGCCTCTAAAAATCTTTTCAAACTTATTAACTACTTGGCAATTGCTTTGGTTTGTGCATCTTATACATTTTTGATGTTTGGTATGATCAATGACTACAATCCGGTTTAAATTAACTGACCTGAAAGGCTTAAAATTGCTTTGCTTAAAATTGCTTTGCTTAAAATTGCTTTGCAATCCGTTTCTTTGAAACGGGCCTGAAGGCTTAAACAGATTAGGATTTTTTAATATCCTTCGTAAATAAATTAAACTCATTTGATTTACAAAGATAGCTATTTATATTTATATTTATAAACATTTTATATCTATAAATAACTAATATTATAAAATTATGCAAGCTATGGAGCAAACGTGTGAATTAGAACCCCGAAGGGTTAAAAATGAACGCAATCGCTTTGTGATTATTGAATTTATTCAACCAACAACAATATTTCTTTCAATTTTCTACTATTCAGTATGCCTTTGTCGTGATGTTCCTCAATAGAATTATAAATTTTCATATATTCTGTGTATTTAAATTTACACATAACATACTTTTCAAAAACTTTTGCCAAGTTGTGATAATCAATTTCTGAATCTAATCCATCGTTGTTTCGAATATAAATTCTTTTTAGCATATTTATTACAATTTTTTCATTTGGATCAGAAGGTTTCTCATTTTCTATTGCTTGTAAAATCCCAATACAATACTTGGTGTAAACATCTTTGTAAATGTTACTAAGGATGTTATAATCATTGAGTTCAAACATAACAGATGCTCCATGATTTCCAGCACTACATTTTTCACCACTTATATAATCAAAATTTGTATTACATACAGCACAAGTAATTGCATTACATCCTTGACTTTTTTGAACAGGAATATTACATGTCGGACATCTTACAAATGCATTGATGGATTTTACACTTTCAATATCTTCTGGTTTACAAACATGATCCCCATTGCGATTTAGACTTTTTTCACAATCTTTGCAAAATTTATTTTCACATTTGATACATTCCATGTTTTCATCTAATTTTCCATTACAATAAGAAACCATACAAGTTCTTTTACTTTCTTTGATAACACCAAACGATTTGTTGTTTTTATTAATCTTGTTTAACTTTGTTCCCAAAGCAACATCTATAACCAATGAAATTGCTGCCGAAAATTCTCCCCTAATAAAATCTTTCCTTTCTTTTCTAATCTTGTCTATCATGTTTTGATAAATAACATAATCATCAATCTCTTCTTTAGATTTATTCATAAAATAACCATAACAAGCTTTCTCATAAAGTTTTTCAATTTTTTTGTCACCCAGTTTTCTAATAGAACTTAACAGAAATAAATTCTTACACTCATCACCAGGGCATTGAGGAAGGCGATTTTCATTTGCAGAATGAGTTACATAATCTTTGGCACAATCGTGACACACAATACTTTTGCATTTTGGATCGTGACAAGAAATGTACTGACCAACATCACTCAAACAAATCAAACAAATAGACATTCTATTCTAATAATCTTGTTCTTTTTATCAACTTGGGTTTTTTAGTGTAATTATAATTTTGACAAAAACAACAATACTTTAAAAAAACCAAACGAGTAAAAAGAATAAGATTACTAAATTAGGAATAAGATGGCAGCCAAACAAATTCCCCTCGATAAAGGTACCGGACACTTAAATGATTTCCAAAAGGAAGTCCTAAAAGAATGTGTAACTAAGGGAAGTGGGGGTCTTTCCTTGCCTATGGGTTCGGGAAAAACTCTTATATCTTTGGTATTGGCATTGACCCAATCAAAGGGTTCTGTCCAAAAACAACCTATTTTGGTTGTAGCGTCAAAGAGTTTGATTGTTAGTTGGGAGTTTGAGATTAAGAAGTTTTTTGGTGATACATTGAAATATCAAGTTTTTCACAAGAATCCCAACAAGTTTGTATTAAAAAAGGATACCATGGTTGTGTTAACCACGGTAGATATGCTTTCAAAATGTTACAAGCACAATAATTTATCAACCAAGTTTGTTGAAAAGCACGACTACGAAGTTGCGGCGTTTAATTATTATCACAGAACAGTATCTACAGATTCGTATGCCAAGCCATCTAAACCTTTTATTGAGGTTCAGGGTCCGGGTCTTTCCTTTATCTATTCAACTCGGTTTAGTTGTTTCATTGTTGACGAAGTTCAGAAATTTACAAATATTTCAACAACGAGATGTCAAGCATTGGGTGCTATCTGTGCTAAAAAACGTTGGGTATTGTCCGGAACGATGTTTGACGAACCAAAGTTAGAACGCATCTTGGGTTATTATGTTATTTTGGATCATCCTACTTTTCCTAGAAATTTACAAGACGCTTCAACAAAAATTCGAAATGTAAGATTTGGTGGATTGAAGGAAACTTTGGTTAAGAGAACACAAAACGCTGTGTTTGTAAAACCAGAACTTAACAACGTTGTTATTTCTCATAGTCTGAGCAATGAAGAAGGACTATTGTATTTGGCAATGAAAAAAACCCTAGAGACACTCAAAAAGAAAGTTAGAGAATACAGGATGAACAAAGATACAGATAATGTTAAAAGATTTTCGTCGTACTTGATGGCTATGGTTACTTATCTTCGTCAAGGTATTGTCTGTCCATTGATTCCAGTAGCCAACATTGCGCTAGATATGAGCGACTATTCCCAAAAGTCTGATCTTTCGAAAATTCTTCACGCAGAGTTTGACAAGATTGGGATCAAAGATTGGTTGGATGACGTAGAGTCTGTAAAATCCACCAGAATCAAAGAAGTTTTAAAAGTTATTGATAATCACAAAGATGAAAAATTGGTTTTGTTCACATGTTTCAGAACATCAGTAAATATGATTAATTATTACATAAAGGCACAAAGAGACCGTAAAGTGTTAATGCTTACATCGTCAATGTCGATTACCAAGCGTGGAGAAGTTATCAAAGAGTTTAATAACCCAGAGAATAAAGATACTATTCTGTTCTTAACTTATGAATTGGGGGCAGAAGGTTTGAATTTACAGTGTGCCCACACTGTTTTGATTATAGATTTTTGGTGGAATTCGGGAAAGACTTGTCAGGCTATTGCCCGAGTGAATCGTTATGGACAGAAATCGAATGTAGTTAATATTTATTTCTTTACCGCCAACACTGGTATTGAAAAAGCATTGTTTGTTAAACAGAAAGAAAAATTGATTGTGTTGGATGAGTTAGAAAATGGTCCCATTAAATCAGAAGTTAAGATCATGAAGATTGATGATATCCTAAAACTTATAAACGTTAATGAAAATACATCTTTGCTGGGAGATATTAGAAAATAGAAATAAGAAATAAAAATAAAAAATAAGACTTCGGTCTTTTATTAATTCATTTTTTTAATATTTTGTATATTATAAATGTATAGATTCGGTGTTGACAGAGATTGTTCTGTATGTATGACTAAAACTGGTACCAGAGGGTACAGAAAATGTAGGCATGGTCATAGATTTCATAAAGGATGTATTGGACCATGGTTGCGTGATCATGAAGGTTGTCCGTCGTGTAGAACTCCTATGCGTAATGCTAGAGAAAGAGAAATGTATGAAGTTGAAAGCGAAGAAGAATCAGAATCAGAGGAGGAGGATGAAGAACCTTACAATCCTAATAGAACAGTGTACGATTTTGATAGTATTCAAAACCAAATGGAAAGAATGTTGGAAGAAAGAATTGACGAAATATTGGAGAACAGGGGTAACCAAGTTGTAACATTTATAAATCAAGGTAATAAATATGAAGTTTCGGTTTCTGATAATAGAATTAATGAAGCATCCCGAAATGATGAACCTATCCAAATTGATTATAGACAGTACAGAGGATTGTTGAGCACAGCTGATTTTATTTACTAATAAAAAATATATTAAAATCTATGTATTAATTAATGTCAGCAGATTGTGTAAGAAGTACGTTTGGAACTGGACTAAGTCCTCCTGGTGCGTTTGTCAAACCATGTTTAACTGGGAATAACGACAGCCCAATTAAACAGTATAATACAACACTAAACAGTAATTTTGGAGCTAAGAAAAAGAAAGAATCTGAAAGATTAGACCTCGAAGATGTTTTTGGAAATATTGCCAATGATAATCTGGATGGAGACGGGGGGATTGGGGATTGGGATCTAGACGATGATGACAAAGATGTTTACAAAGGATTAAGGGAAGTTTCTGATGAAGATGACAAAACTTGTTTAACTTCATATGATTGTTCTCCAAAAGAATATTGTAATGAAAAAGGTTTGTGTGTGAAAAATAAAATTCCTCGAAAAGATCCCCATGGTAATAAACACAGAGCAGCAGCTAAAGATGACAGTGACAGTGACAGTGACAGTGATGTTCCGTTAGCTGATATGGACAGTGACAACGAAAGCGAAGCGTCTGACAACGAAGACAGTGATGTTCCATTAGCTGATATGGACAGTGACAGTGACAGTGATACTCCGTTAGATGATATGGACAGTGACAGTGACAGTGATACTCCGTTAGTTGATCTGGACAGTGACGACGACCGTAAGGTTGTAAAATCTGTTAAACGTATAAAACGATCCAAAAAAAGTTCAAAGAAGAAAGCCAAGTTACCTAAAATAAAAAAATGGATCAATAATCCAAAATATCATTTAAAACCAAAAAGATTCAGAAAAACAAAAGGTGGTGATAGCGACAAAGATAGCGACAGTGATAACGAAAGTGAAAACTTTGATTTTAGACCTATCGCAAGAAAAAAATCCAAAAAGGTTGTTCGTGTCCGAAGCAGACGCAAAGCTGCAGCCAAACCGAAAAACTGGAAAAAGGAATTGGATAATTATGGACTTGAAGACATGGATCTTTATAAACTAAGGGTTGTTGACGTTAGACGCGACATTGAAAAGAAAGTAGGCAAAGATATTGATAAATCCGATTTTAAAGAATATTTGTTGGAAAAATTAGCCGAAATAAGCAATAGCGATAGCGATAGCGATAGCGATGCACCCAAAAAAATCGTTCGTGCCCGAAGCAGACGCAAGGTTGCAGCTGCAGCCAAACCAGTAAGAAGTTCCAGAAGAGTCGTTCGTGTCCGAAGCAGACGCAAGGTTGCAGCTGCAGCCAAACCAGTAAGAAGTTCCAGAAGAGTCGTTCGTGTCCGAAGCAGACGCAAGGTAGACCCCAAACCCCTCAGAATTTCCAAACGCCGTAGTGTCAAAAGAACTAGAGCTAGATCTATGCGTAACATTAAGGATAGAAGAAGATCCAATGCTAAATTAGCAAGAAAAATACAATCTAAACGCCGAAGTGAAAAACGCCGAAGAAGCGCACGAAGAAGCCCACGAAGAAGCGCACGAAGAAGCCCACGAAGAAGCGCGCGAAGAAGCGTACGCAAAACACCGAGACGTCGTAATTCACGTAAAGTGAGTAGGGCTAGATTACGTAGTAAAAAAGCACTAAAACTTTACACCTCTTCCAAGGGTGAATATTACAACAAAAGGGTGACGGTCGACGGAATTACAAAAACTAAAAGAGTCTATGTTTAATAATTGATATTTAAATGATAGTATTATTAAATGGGTACGCATCCTTCGGATTACGAAGACAAGTCGAGTACGCATCTTTCGGATTACGAAGACAAGTCGAGTACGCATCCTTCGGATTACGAAGACAAGTCGAGTACAGCTATTTCGGACAGAAATTTATATTCTCAGTTTATAATAGATTTGCCGAGGTTGACGTTATACCTAAATGAAAAATTATGCAACGACTCTAGTGAACAGGTTTACGATTACCTTTATGACCGTTTAAATAAGAGACAGCTTAGATTTTGTTTATATTTTTTAACACAAACATCTTTGGCTGATTATTATTTCAAAGAGTATAAGAAATTAAAAGATAACATGGAACATTTAGTTGGCGATGGAAGTTATGTTGTAAGGTTGGATACAACACGGAAGACTATTAATGTGTCTAAAAATTTCAGAAAAATATACATAGACGACAACGTTAATTTTGAATTAGACTTTACAACCTTGAATCTTGATTGTGATTTGGAAAAGGATATAACATGTTATTCATGGGATTATGAATTTCAAGATGATAGTTTTGGGATTATTGAATTGGGATCAAAAACCCAATAACACTTTTGGTTAACCACCCAATATCATTTTTAACATGTAGTTTAATNATTTTATCTATAAAGTATACAATTTCAATAATTTTTGACCAAACTAATCTATGTTTTGTATGACTAGGACTAATTGACTGTGTCAATGTACTTGAACTCGATGTAGAGTAACTGTACTTTGTTAATGGGTATAAAGTTTCCAAACTTGACTTGGGTAATAAAAGTCTGAATATTTCTACACTCCCATGGATGTAAACATCCTGAACAACATTAACCTTTTTGCCTCTCGACCTATTATATACAATAGTAGATGTATTCGGATTGGTAAAATGTAATAGTGTTTTTATTGTATCCAAATCTTGATTAATACAAGAAATGTGCAGCGGTGTTTCTCCTCTATTGTTAGTTTCATATAAATCACATTTGTAATTAATTAGGTCCATTATCATGTTATCATTACCCATTTTAACAGCAATATGTAATGCTGTATCCCCATTAAAGTTTTTTAAATTAATATCAGCACCGTAATTGTATAATAATTCAACTATTTTTGTATTATTAGATTCTACTGCTTTTATAAATGGATAACAAATATTCCAACTATCTGGATTATAACCATATTCCATTAACAAATGGATTGTTTGAATATCTCTTAGGTCTATCAATTCAGAGAATAGTCCACATATCTTATGTGGTTGTGCTCCACAATTCAACAAATATTCAAATTCTCTTAAAAAATTATTAGAATAATGTCTGTTTTTAACTAGTGATTTTAGTTTATCATTTGTTTCATAATAATTTTTTCTCTTTTTCGACATTTTAACTCAATATAATATATATATTATATATTAGTTATGAGTTCTCTACGAAGAGTTAAAAAAGCACCTAAAAATATTCTATCCGAAAGAAAATGGAAACTTTTAGAAGGCGAAGAAGAGGAACCCAAAGAGTGTTTAAAATATTATTATGATAACCAAGAAGATTTCGACAACCTAAATCTCCCGTGTACTAACAGGTTTTGGGAGAAACAAGGGAATTCAACAAGTCTTGAATCATTTAATGATGTTGATGTCTATAAACCTATCCAAATGAATTCTTATATAGATAAACACTTTAGCAACGAACGTTTTGATGGTGAGTCACCCTTTACATTCCAACCTGAATACAAGAACAAGAGCACTAGCGATATTTGTGACACCACTGAATTTAAACTAAGTCCTCAACAAAAATTTGCAGGAAAATTCATTTCTACCGAGACAACATTCCCCGGAATGCTCGTATACAACGGACTAGGTAGTGGGAAGTGCCTAAGCAAAGGTACCCCTTTAATCAAAAGTGATGGTAAAATTATAAAAGTTGAAAATGTTAAAGTTGGTGATAAATTAATGGGTGATGATTCGAAGCCTCGTAATGTATTAAGTCTTGGAAGAGGTAGAGATACTATGTATGAAATAACCCCCGTTAAGGGTGATTCGTTTACGTGTAATTCAGAGCACGTGTTGTGTGTTACACCAAGTCAGTCTGGTTACTATTACCAAGAAAACAAAACAGTTAAGAATCAAAAGAAGAAATGGGTTGTTGACTACACCAATCTTGAAACTCTTAAAAAAACTGGTAAATGGTTTGAGACTGAATTGGAAGCTAAAGAATTTTTCAAACTTATTTGCAAAAGAGACAATACGGTTAATATATCTGTAAAGGAATACCTCAAATTATCGAAAAGTATGAAAGCACAATTAAAGTTGTATAGAAAACCAATTAATTTTGAAGAAACTGAGGTTCCTATAGATCCCTATCTCATAGGGTTTTGGTTGGGTGACGGAACTTCGTCAAGGTCAGAAATAACTAGTCAGGATTCAGCAGTTCTAAAATATTTAGCTAATAAGTTACCAGAATATAAATGTTATCTTCAACATCAAAGTAAATATCAATATAGAATCAATTCAACCGAACCTAAGGGTAATTATTTCTGGAATACAATAAAGTCATTAAATCTAGTAAACAATAAACACGTACCGGATATTTACAAAATGAATTCAAGGAAAGTAAGATTGGGAGTACTGGCAGGGTTGATAGATTCCGACGGTCATTACAACAAAAATTGTTATGAATTTTGCCAAAAGAATGAAAGAACTTTTGACGATGTTTTGTATATTGCAAGATCATTGGGATTTGCTGCTTACAAGAGTAAGAAAAAGACATCGTGGACTCATAAAGGTGTTAAAAATTACGGAACTGCTTGGAGATGCACAATATCAGGAAATTTGGAACAAATTCCCGTAAAAATTAAGAGAAAACAAGCAACCCAAAGAGAGCAACCAAAAGATGTATTGGTAACTGGGTTCAAGGTTGTAGAAAAACCAGAAGATGACTATTACGGGTTCACTCTTGACGGAAATCATCGTTTCCTATTGGGTGACTTTACGGTAAGTCATAATACGTGCACCAGTATTATAATAGGCGAAGCTATGAAAGCACGAACAACAGAAAATCCAGATTCTAGAATAAAGGGGAGAGGTCCATACAGGGTGTTTATAGTTGTCCCCAAAGCTATAAAAGAACAGTATTATGAAGAGATTATTGGTAGACTTCGCGATGGTACAATAGTTTCATGTCCAGGAGCTTGTGTTATTACAGAAAATGATGATTCCAAAGGAAAAAGACAATTTTATGTTGGTGAATACAATAAAAGTACCGACCAATATGATACCACCGAATTGAATGATATGAGAAAACTTGAAAAACGGATTAACAAGATATCCAAAGATCCAGAAAGACTGAAGGAAAAGAAAACTAAACTTGAACTAATGAGATTAAACAAAGATTTGGAAGATCTAAGAGACTTATTTCATACAAAGGTTGATACAGTATATCACATAGTTTCACATGATACATTCTTGAACTCTATTATGGTTAAAGTAAGAGGTACCGAAAGAGTAGTCCCAACAAACTTTTTATTAACCGACAATATATTTCATAGTAACAAAAGTTTATTAATAATTGACGAAATTCAAAAATTAGTGAGGGAAGAAGGGAGTAAATATGAAAAGTTGTATAATATGTTGAATATTTATGCAAGAAATAGAACTACTGGTGCCCCTACTATGAAAGTAGTATTATTAACAGCAACTCCTGTATATGATAATCCTCACGAAGCAGCATTGATGATAGATCTTCTTCGTCCCAGAATTCCTTTCCCTCAAAGTAGAGAAAAATTTCAAGAACTATTCATCCACACTGATTTTATAAAGGATACTAACACACATACAAAAACATTGAAAAATCCTTTATTGTTAAAGTATTTATTATCTGGATATGTTGGCTATTTCAAGGGAGGTAATCCACAGGGTTATCCTTATCGTCGAAATTATATAAAGTTACACAAAATGCAAAACTTTCAGCAGGAAGAATACACAAGATCCCTAATTGCTGAAATATCAAAAGAAAAAAATAGAATTGATTTCGATGGAATGCAACAAGGTATGTATCCGATTAGTATTCAAAAGTGTAACATTGCTTATTCAGTTAAAGAGGGAGAATTGAAAACAAGTTTGGAAGATATTGGATCATTTATGTCAAAATTAAATAGACAAAAAAGTCCAAAGGAGGTTATGAAGGTAGCATCCCAATATTCTCAAAAATTTGTAGATATTATCAAGATTGTAGAAACTAGTCCCGGACCAGTGTTCATTTACAGTAAATGGATTCCTCACGGAATAGTAGGAATATATAGTATATTAGATGCACTTGGGTGGGAATTTCTTGGACCCAAGTTTGATTTATCAAAAGATGTAAACAGGTATGCTATATGGAGTCCAGGTGGTTTGGAAAATAAGGGAGTTAGACCAGAAAAACTAGCAAACAAGTATATTAAAAACATGAGAAGCATATTCAATAGTCCAGAAAACAAGGACGGGAAATTAATTAAGGTGTTGTTGAGTAATGTAGTAGAGGGTATATCTCTCAAAGGTGTAAATCAAGTACATGTGTGTGAACCATGGTGGAATATGTCCAAAATGGAACAGATTATTGCGAGAGCAATTAGATTGTGTTCCCACTCTCATTTAGAAGAAAACAGACAGTATGTGGACGTATATTATCATGCAAGTATTCTTAACTCATACCCAAACTACGATTCAAAGGTTCAAGCTGGTTTAAGAGATATAGACCCTAAAATGATATATTTCAAAGATTTATCTAGATCAACTATTGAACAGAAAATGTACATTGCTGCAGAGAAGAAACAAAATATTAATGTTCAATTCGAACTAGCATTAAAACAGTCTGCGGTTGACTGTATCCTTAATAAAGATGGTAACATCATTCGGTTAGAGGAAATGTTAATTCCGTCTATTAAATCAAATGGGGTTATTGAAACTGACGGAATTGTGCCATTATATAATCGTTCGAATAACAAATACTACTTTCTTGAAAACAAAAACAATAAATTCTACCTAGTAGGTTTAGATATACAGAATGCAGTAAGTGTTCCTAAATTATCCCGGAAAGGAGGGGAAAAGACTGTACATAATTGGCCACCCGTATCAGTTGAAAGAACCAAAAATGTGATACAGTTGGAGCCTTGGCAGATTAAGGTCATTGCAGGTAATACATCGGTTACGTTACTAGAGAATACGTTATTTGATAGTTGTGATATTCGTGGTCCTGTCTCAGATATGAATTTCAAAAAAATGTATAAATATGCTGTGAGTCAGGGTGAAGATCCCAAAGCATGGGTTTATTGTTATGATATGTTTAGAAAAACAGAATTGTTTGGAAAAATAGCAGTTAAATATAATTTAATTACGGCTGGATCACCAGTACCGTTACAAAATAAGCTATACAGTTTAGTTCAGAATGCAAGTTCAAATGGTGTGTTTGACTCTTTATCATCTCAGGAGAAGAAAAAACATATTACTACACTCGAAGCATTATTATTGAGAAAAGAAGCATTAAAAAATAAACAGGAATTGATAAATAATTTATACAGTTTGGTACCTGAAGGAATAAGAACAAAATTAAACAATTATTCGTATATAGAATTAACGGTTATAAAAGAGAAATTAGGAATACAAAAACGATTGAGAAATAAAGCAGAACCAGAAATTGTAGAAAAATTAGACCAATATTCAATCGAAGAATTGAGAGTATTAAATAAAAAATACAAGTAAATTAATATCTTTGTATCTTGTAAAGTAATGGGAGATTCAGAATTCGAATATGAAGGAGACTTCGATGATGTTGAAGAAGCATTAATTGGAGATTTCCCAATAAGCGATAACGCAGACTTAGAAAAAATGGACAACCACGAATTAGCAAAATATTTAATCAAACAATCTTTGCCTTCGGAAATGTTAGCTTGTTTGGAGAAACAAAACGATCTTGATAAAAGTCCAGAAGGAAGAGCTGCATTACAAGAACTACAGAGATATGTTAATAAGAATGATGATGTTGAAGAAGAAATAGAAGAAGTTGATGATTACGATGTAGATGAAGACATTAAAGGTGTCAGAGCTAAAGTCAGACAGGAAGAAGACAGTGACAACGAAAGCGAAGCGTCTGATAGACGCGTTTGGCAAGATGTCATGAGAGATTATGGATATCAGAATTTGGTAGATGATAAAGTTGGTATTAAAAAAATCAGTAAACTCATTAGGAAAGAGATAGATGAAGATATTTCCAAAGAAGATATACTTGAAGAATTCAAAGCAATGAAAAAGGACTATTATTCTGGAAGAAAATTCGGTAACATCAAATCAAAGATGTACGGAATTAACAGTATCAAACCCTATAACCATAACGTTTATAATGAACCTAGTTTGGCAGATATTACTAGGGATTATTTGGGTCCCGGTGGTGGAAAGAGTACGCAACGAAGTTACGAAGACAAGTCGAGTACACGTAGTTATGGTAAAAGAAGAAGATCTCGGAAAAATAATACAAAACATTTAACAAAATATCAACAAGACGCTAAATTTGTTATGAATCATTTCCATAAAACTAAAAATACAGACCCAGATTACTCCTTACAGGATGCATGGGATGATTTTAAAAATGGAGACATAGAAACAAAAAGAACAAGACACCGAAGTATTAAAGCTAAAAAGATTGTCAAGCGCAGAAGTAAACCAACCAGAAAACGTAAATCTGTTAAAAAGGGTGCTAGACGTCGTCGTAGAAGTGTTAAACAGAAACCAGTCGAATATGGACCTACATACCAATCTGTATTTCAGGATTTAGATAAATTATTTTAATTTTAATATAAATGTTTATATTAAGTAAATGACTTTCATTGTTGGTGCTATAGTGTTTACAGATATAGTAGGTTCTTCTACTTTGTGGAAAAACCACCCCAAAAATATGAAAAATGCTGTTTATTCTCATGACAAAATGATATCTAAAATAGTTAAAAAGTATAAAGGTAGTGTTGTTAAAACAATGGGTGATTCGTTTATGATTTATTTAAAAGGAGAACACGGATATGAAAAAGGAATAAAAATTGCATTTGATATTCAATATTCATTAAACAATAAACCTATAATCGTAGATAAAAAATCCGATTCTAAAATAATACTTAGAATTGGATTGGCTCAAGGTCCTATGAACATACATCGTGTTAGATTTCAAGGTAAAAGATTAAGAGATTATTTTGGAACAACTGTTAATTTGGCGTCTAGGATGGAAAGTAAAGTTTCAAAACCCAATACAATATCATTTTGTTTTTGGGAAACAGAAATACCACATGAATATATCAATGAATTGTCAAAACAATTCGATATAATCGTAAAAGATTACAGAGATTATTGTATACCATCCAATAATATTAAATGTGAAAATTCTGAATTATTACATGGTGTTCCAGGAGTTTTAACGTTTACGATAGTTTAAAAAGATGGACGAACGACCCGATTACCATAAAAGTAATCCATAGTAAATTCCATTGTTATGGCTTTTTGATTTTTATATTTCCATGTACATTCTAGATTATATTTACTTTTCAAATACACCTTTGCAATTTTGTGTGTACTGTCTCCATTAAATATATTATACAACTCTGTATCAGTTTTTTGAACATTTATACAGAATCCTACTGTATTCAAAATTTTAAATTGAAGAGATTCACTAAATATTAATTTATCTAATTCAGCTTCGATTTCCTTAATTTTATCATTGCGTCTCCAATTATCATTCATGTTTTGAATCCATAAATTATTAGGTTCTAAACAAAAAAATTCAAACTCCAATTTAACTCTATCATAAGGGATGTTAAATGGGATTATCAATTTTTGGTCTGTATAATAATCCATAACAAGTTTGAATAGTTCGGGATCTCTGTCTACATAATTATCATTATTAAACCCCGAACCTAAAAACCTTCGGGTCAACATAGAATTTGGAAACATTTCCAAACTACTTTTAGAAATTCTAAATTCTTTGCTTCTACACTGTATCTGCACGTATTTTGTAAGTTCCTGATCCATTGGAATACTCATTTGAATAATATTCCAACAGTCCGTTAATATTTAAATTACTTGATTCTGGGGAGATAACGTAGCTCTTTATATTATTAATTCTTAATAATTCCATATATTGTTTTACATGTATAATTTTTTTATAATCATAAGGAACGCAGATTATACGAGGAGTTGTATATTTTTTAATTCTTCTATCAAACTCTTTTAGGTTAGGTGTATAGTATACTATATACTTGTCTATATGTGTTCTCATATGATGATCTACTATACGTTTGGTAAATAGGGTTCTAAATATATCCATATGACCTGTCTTAATCAACAATATAGTGTAATATCCAGATGTTGTAACCCTTAGACAATAAGATACTAATTTTTTATAACTATTTACTGCCCATAGGTTATTATCCGATTCGTGGAAATCTGGATACACTTTCTCTTTAAAATCACTACTACTGTTATAAGAATGTTGCAAAGACGGCAATCTTTTCTTATTTTTGAAAAATTTTTGCTTGTCTTGGATAATCTTTTGGAATTTACATTCTATTTTCCACAAACGTTGTGCACTATAAATATCTAAAGTCTCAATAACTTTAAAATAATTATCCGTAAAAACTTCATTGTTTATAGAACCAAAGTTTTTAAAACCAAGATGCCTAGCATATCTTCTAGCAAATTCTGACGTAAAAGAATAAATAAGTATTTGGATTTCTCTAGGTAAATTACGAATTGGCTTTGCCAATGATTCCACAGGAATTGGCTTTGCCAATGATTCCACAGGAATTGGCTTTGCCAATGATTCCACAGGAATCGGCTTTAATTGCATTTTTGTAAAATATTATCAAGTGAATCTAGATCAAAAGTAGACAACCCACAATCAAGTCCCTTACTTGCTTTGGCCTTAATAGTTTCAAATCCGTTGTTTTGGGCAACCTTAATATTTGTCCTGTGGTCGTCTAATAACACAACACACTTTTTATTATTAATGTCATATTTATCATTAAGTAGATTTAGAAATGTAGATTTAACTTCTGCTGTATTTTCGGCTGTCTGTGAATAAGAATTTGGGTTGTAATAGAAATCATCTTCGTGATAATGGGGTGTTGTCAAACCAATGTTGTCAAGATTTACGTCACCTACGTATTTTACAGGTCTTGCTGTATTTAATGCTAATTTACATCCATGTGATATACATTTGTCTATGAATGGTTTAGGATTACCACAAGTAATTGTATAATCTATATCAAATGCACAAACACAATTTACTTTGCCAATGCCTTTAGCATTATTGGCATTATTGGCAGTAGTTTCTTCAAATAAATCTATATCTTTTGGGTTTATTTCACAACCAGAACACCATTTTTTATAAATATAAACAAATAACATTAGTATTATAATTGCTATTATAGTAAATCCGATAAATCTATTTACTTCAATATCCATTAATTACAACTATTGTTTTATTTTTTAAAAAATTCACGCGAACTTTAACGTCTAGATCTGCGTCGTCTACTACTTCTCCGAGGTTTTGAAGATTTTGATTTAGACATATGTTTCTTTACAACAGATTTCCACTTCATGTTACCAAAGTCCCCGTTTCTGTACTTAACACCCAATGATTTCATCTTGTTAGTGTGAACTTTTAGATGAGAAGGTGTGGGTCCTTTAGATTTGCGTTTAGGGGTAAATGACACTCTTCTCCCGTCTGCTGTTGTAAATGTTACCTTTTTAGAAGATTTGCGTTTACTTGTTTTACGTCTACTTGTTTTGCGTCTGTATGATCCCATGTAATATAATATACTCTGTGATATTTATTTGAGTTTTAATTCTCACAAATTAATTAATTAATTACTTTCGTAATTATTTTCAAAGAAAATTATTTTATATAAATAATAATGACTAATTCGAAACACAAGTCCAGTAAACGCAAATCCAGCAAACACAAGTCCAGCAAACATTCTTCTAAAACCAAAATTAAGCGAAAATCAAGTAAAGTTAAACGTAAATCAAATTCTAAAATGACATGGGAAACATTCCTAAAAAATAAAGATTCGAGAAAAGCATTAACAAGATCTTGGAGTTCTAAGAATCCACAAAAGTATTATAAATCAACTATAGTTAAGTTAGCAAAGAAATATTCCAATAAGAAATAATGCGATTTAATTATATTTTTATTGTGTAAATATATATTAAATGGGGATAGAATTGAACTATTATTATGGTGGATCTTATGTATATTTTAAATTATCTAATATTATTGAATATGCGGATATAGAAGAACTATTTAGAATATTATCTGAATTGTTAGATTTAAATAAACAGTTCGTATTTTTGTTAGATGGGAGGGATGTTGAAGAATTTCCAACATTTAGTGCTGGTTATTTTATTATTGCATGGATGAAGAAACATTATCCAATTATTCCAAAAAGACTTATGGGTTCAGCAATAATATTAAAGAATGATACTATAATTTCTATACTAAACTGGGTTTTTAGTATACAAAAACCAGTAAGTCCTAACATAATATGTAACGATATCAACGAAGGTAAAAATTTTATTAGAAATATAAGAATAAATAAAAATATTGGTACTATACAATGTCTTTACAGCCCTACACTCGACCCGAAGGAGCAGTCCAGTCCCCAAAAAGAAAAAGAAATACTAGAAGAGCAGAAAGAAAAAAAGAAAAAAGGAATGATATGTTAGAGAAGAAAAAAATGGATTTATTATACGAAATAGCAACACTTGATCCTCAAACATTTGACGGACAGGTAAGAATGGACCCAGATCTCTTAATACAAGAAGAAAAAATTAAACAAGAACCAACAATTGCGAAACAAACTGGCTTTTTTGGTTATTTAAAATCTTTTTGGATCGCATAGCGATTTTAGGTAGATACAGGATTAGCTTTGAAAGTACAATCTTTATTACCAGAAATAATTATTAAGGTATCATTTAAAGTGTACCCAATTCCTCCACTATTAATAGTTATACCAGTTACTACTCCATCAGTAGTTGTTATATCTACTTTACAATTAAATTTACCATATTGTTGCCCAGTTCCTCCAATAGTAGAAACATTGGTCAAGTCTGAATACCCAGTTCCCCCGCTTTGAATAACTGCTCCTAAAACAACACCATCAAACCCCTGTAACAGTATATTAGAGGGCAATCTTTCCTCTTGTTTTGTTTTTACGGCCTTAAATAATCTAACTCCAGCCCAGCCCATTAACATTATGCAATTTTTTAATTACGGTAATATTGTTAAATTTAAAAATTGTGTAATGTTAATGGTTAAGTTTGTCTTATCAATTGATGGAGGTGGTATAAGAGGTGTAGTAGTATCAGAATTTTTAAGGCATTTAGAAGAACACTTTTGTATCAGGGTATATGAACATTTTGATATGTTTGTTGGTACATCAACAGGTTCTCTTATAGCTGCTGGGTTAGGATATTGCCAATTTACTGGAGATGAATGTTCTTCTATATATAACTACGAAGATGCAAATACAACCATGCCACAATCATGGAAAAATAAAATAGTAGGATTATCTGGTCTTGTGCCAAAATATGATGGAAAAGGAAAGACGGCAAATATTAAAAAATATATAACAAAAACAAAAACTGAAAAAGATGTAGTAATTCCATACTATTCGTTAATTTCCAGAAAACCAATTATATTTAAAAGCTGGGACAATCCACTAGAACAGAATATTCAAGATATAATAGATATGTCAAGTGCTGCACCAGCTTATTTTCCAGCCGTAATGACTGATAAAGATTGTGGCATAGATGGTTCATTATTTGCTAATAATCCAGCAGACATTGCATACATGGAAGCATTATCTAGATACGGACTTAAAGAAGATATAAGAATATTGTCTATTTCGTGTGGAAAAAGTATAGTACCTACAAGAAACTTAAATTCTTATACAAAAATTGGAGGATTTCAGTGGATGCTTAACGGAGAACTGTTAGATTTAATAATAGATTGTCCTCAAGAAGTCGTCAATAATAAGGTCGATATGGCTTGTAAAATATTCAAACACAAATACACTAGAGTTTGTGGAAGTATTGAAAATTCTAGTATGGATGATGTGTCTGAAAAGAATATAGAAAGATTAAAAGATATTGGGTTAGACTGGTTTTTAAAATATAAGGACACTATAAATGAGTTCTTTCGCATACAATCAATTGAATCCACCACCACCGCCACCGGCTAACAGTATATCAATTAATGTAGCTTCTGCTGAAATTTCTACATTAGTTGCATCTACACCTTCACACGCCCATATAATGGGATTACCTATCCAATATGTAACCATTTCTTCATTTTTAAATTTTAGCTTAATAACACAAGAGGAAATTAGTATTGATTTTTCTTTGGAACCATTTACATACCTAAATTTTAGTAATGTTACAACAGATCCTTCACCAAAAATAACTGTACGATTAAAACACGTACCTACTGGGACATTCTTTATAATTAATGGACCAGTAAGCTGGGAAACATCCAAAGGTCAATTAATTTTAGAAGATACTGATTCTTCCGGTAATCCATTACCGAATGCCATTTTAGAAATAGAACCAAGAGGAACACCAGAAACACCAACGAATTATACCAATTTTTTAGTAGGTAGGGACGAATCTGGATTCGTTGCAAGAGCCATGACCTAAACTTTTTCAAAGTCAAACATGTTTGGATGCAAAGCATCTTAAACTTTTTCAAAGTCAAATCCTGTGGATTTGGATGCAAAGCATCTTAAACTTTTTCAAAGTCAAATCCTGTGGATTTGGATGCAAAGCATCTTAAAATTAAGATGCAATAGGATTCTCCAAAGTATTATATTTAACAGAATCTCTGAAAATAACAACAATATAAGTACCAACAACAGTTATTGGTGCAGATACTGTTATTGTTCCTGTATTAAACACCACATTAATAGTTAGTCCATTAGTTCCTAAAACCTGAAACATAAACATAGCACCAACAGAAACTTCAGTTAATGTTATTGTTACAGCACCACCAGTTGTATCTGTCTTTATAAAATTAAAGGGGGATCTAGAAAACTGAATAGTAACAGATTCAGAAATAATTGTTTTGTATTCACTTGTAGGCCAAGCAGACATAATAGAACCAGTACTAACAACTGCATTTTTGTGATTTACAGAACTGATTGTTAGTGGACCAGCAGGTGGTGGGTTCATATCATTCCAATTATCAGTGTTAGACTTAGACATTACTGTTAAATAGTTATATTATTATTTTAAAAATAATATAACCAATTAATAATATGCATAAAAATACAGTTCCACCTTTGTTACCAAGTACAGCAAATTATGGTTCGTTACAAATAAGTGGACCAGGACATTTTAAAGGTTCTAGTCCAGTGCTAGACTGGAATATCCGATATAATAAAGGTAATACTTTGGAGTTGGGGGACTCGGAGGTATTATTAGAAAATTATGTTATTGAATATTATGATACACCTTTTAATTATATTGATATAGACACCTCGGTAGCAACTTCACAAATATTACAAATCAATAATTCTCCCCCTTGTTGGTGGTTCGTTAAAAACAGCTCAAGTTTCGATATTACAATATCACCTCAAATTAACGGAACATCTAGTTATGATTCAACAAATGAATTCGTTATAACTAATAATACTACTTGTGTACTTTGTATAACACCAGGGAGCCCCCCATTAACAGATACACTTCAAAATCCTACCTGTATGAAATTGATTTGAAGTAAACCCGAAGGTTTACACTGATTTTATAAAGGAAAATAATAATCACAAGCATAACATTGTTGATTAATAAATGAAATTATATATTTTACTAGATCATAATTTATAAATTCGTTTATAACAAAGGAACTATTTAATGAATGTTTCTTACAAAAAACACTGTCACATTTATTACAATTCGAATATATTTTACAATCGTCACAAATAGTTCTATCACATCGAATGTAACTTATTGATCCCTCGGAACACATAATAGTTCCTTTGTTAACCTTACAATAAGAACACATTACCAAACAATCATAACATACAGTCTCTTTATTGTAACAATTATCATCATAATCGTAAGTCACTTCCGTCTTAAATTTATTACAATCTATACATTTATCACAAATACCAAAGTCCCCAAAGTCCAAATCACTTAATTTCTTTTCAAACCTGTTTTTTTTAATTGGATATTTACTTTGTTTATTAGGTTTCTTAAAACACCCTCTCTTTTCAAATCTTTTTAACTGTCTAGAATTCATTATTTACGTTGATTATGTTAATTGTTAAAACCCAAAGGTTTAAATTTAATACACCCGGGTCTGAAAGACAATCGGATTACTTCATCAAATCATCATACTCATCCTCGCTTTCACACAGTCCTGCCAACATCTCCTTGTTCCTCTTTTCTTCTGCCAAAGCCCTCTTTGCCTCATTCTCCTTAGCCTTCTTCATCCACCCACTAGGCCTCTTAGTCTTCTTAACCCGAATCTCCTCAACTGGTTTGACATCTACTTTCGCCTCAGATGTGTCGACCACAATCTGGTTATCATCCTTCCATTCCTTCATCTTCTTGTCCTTCTTGGCATCCGTAAAATTCTTCTCCTCAATCCCCTTCTTGGCCATAGACTCGCGAATGTCATAATCCTCAGATGCCTCGACGTATTCCTCCTCGGTCAGCCCATTAACCAACCGCTCCTCATCTTGATCATCGGTAAGCTTGATATCTTTGACAGAATCTTTGTCGGAATCTGTATCAGACTCAACCTTTGCACCATCGGAACCCTCATGCTTCTTCCAATGCTTGCTGTGTTTGAAACAATACTTGAACTCAGCCCCATCAGGTTGCATCATCCTTCCCTTTTGTTTACAATTCTCTCCGTTGGCACACACCGCATTACACTCTGCAGTATCCTCAGTCGGCTCAATAATGATTTCATCCTTCTTGGGAAGATGGGTCTTGCAAAACTTCTCGTTTTCCAAAGCACGGTTCCTACAATCCTTGCCTGCCTTTGTTTGGCCAACACACTTGGGACGCTCATCCTTGTCTGCCTTTGCTTTTACAACCTTTGCCTTAGCACCCTTAGCACCCTTGGCATCTCCAACCCCCGGAAGGTTTAGGATACCGGTAGCTACATGAACCATACACTCATTAAACAATTCGATTAGCTCGGTTTTATCAGCCTCGGACAGGTTGTTCTTGGTACAGAAATCAAAGACCTTGGACATCTGAGTAGGTTGAGCTTCCATTTTCTTATTTTCTTATTTTCTTATTTTCTTATTTTCTTTTGGAATTCTGAATACTTTGGTTTTACTTGCTTTTAAAAACCTCGAAAGGTTAAAGTATTTTTGTTTTTGTAAATTATCGCGGAGTAAAATTGAATAGGAATTTCAGAGCTAGGTCCATTTCCTTATCAACTAGGTTTTTTGTTGAAACATTAACTATCTCTGAATACTCTTTTATTAAGGGTTGATCATCCAATTGGTACTTCATTGCTAATAGATAACATGTTGCACAAAGCAGCTTGAGTTGAGATCTAGAATAGTTTCCAAAGCTTATATACTTTTTAATATAAGTTTTAGCAACTATACAGACACTTGGTTCGTCATAGTCATAAAGTTTATTAATCTTGGTATCTATTACCTTTAGTATACGATCGATTGAGGTGTCCAGATCCATTTTTACTTTACCCACTTGGGGGAAGCCCAAAGGCTTAATAATTATTAAAAAATTTATAGTCGCGCCTTAATCTCTACACCCTTTGCTTGGTCCGACTCATCCTCGTCGTCATCTTCATAAATGTATTGGTACTCACAATCGGGATCCTCCTCATCATCATCATCACATGCTTCCCACTCACCCCAAACAGTCTCTCCAACCCCTTCGTCGTCATCCTCGTAGGTGTACTCGTAATAAAAGTCGGGATCCTCCTCATCATCATCATCACATGCTTCCCACTCACTCATAATCTCCACTATCGGGTTGTTGATGTCAATTATAACCATATTTGAAATTTGCTTAAAGGGTTGAATAGTTATTCTGTTTTACTTGCTTTTAAATCCGCTGATGCGGTAAAGTATTTTTATTTTTGAAAATTTATTAAATTGTGTTAATAAGTTAATAATAAATAGGTTGGTCTTTGCCAAAATACAACCCTTTGTTTAATTTATAATAAATGGTCTTATCCATCTGGGTTGATCTCGGTTAGTCCAAAAATTCATCAATTTCCCATTTGACATTTTTTGTTTTTCTCCAATGTAAAACAACTTGTACGATGTTGTACAATTACCTCTTTTGTATTTATCTGGCATAGCTAATGGGAATGGGGTAAAAGATCTTAAAGGTATATTTTTAGGAAAATTCTTCAATACGTCCCTCAGTTTTGAGTCGGTCAAATGAATTTTCTTAAAACGATACGTATACTCTTTACACAAGTCCACAAAAAGGTTATAAAGCCATGCATAATTTACAATAGACTCTCTAAGCCATATAGAACAAGGATGATTAACATGGGTAGATTTATATAAAACATCGTTCAAGTCGTTATCCAACACCCAACGTTTTGTTTTTCGGCCAGATTTACTTAATTCTACAATTTCTTGACCATCTATTATTCTGTGAGCTGTAGACAACAATTGTGCATATTCTATTATCATTTTTCTGACATGAGCATCTATGTGTTGTTTAGCACATTTTTTAGTTAAAAGTGATAGTATAAAAATATTCATCGTCGCTGTAAGATTTTTACCCAATTAAGGAAATCCCAAAGGACTATTTTCTATTTTAAAATTTTTTTAAACGCTTCCAATTTTTCAAGTTTTTTCAATAACTCTTCCTCACTTTCTTTATTAGATGTTGCACCAATTTGCATCAAAGTTATTCTTATTTGTTTCTTTATCTCTTCAATCCTATTTAGTCTCATTCGTTCTTTGCGTTCTTTTGTACGACCCGTTATATTTGAGTATTGGTGCATGTTGTTCGATTGTTTTTTAATGACCCTTAGGTCACCCGAAGGTTTTTATTATTCATAAAGCAAATTTATACAGATTCCTTAACACCATCACCAATAACAAGATTGACCCCATCAGCTTCGATAGCTTCAATAACTTCGTCAAGGTGACTCTTCGTAAACATCCAACCACCTAGTGCCTTATTCCACTTGCCACCATTCTCACTTAAAGTGTTCTTGATAGCAAACGTACTACCCGTAACCAAAATACCCTTTTTGTAAATGTTCATTTCAACCTTTCCGTCATCAACCGGTTTCTCATACTTTGGTTTGACAGGGGTTTTACCCATTTCAACAACCTGGGTCTCCAAAGCCTCAACGCGTTTAGTAAGCGATTCAACCAATTTCTCCATATTTGCTTAATTTGGTTAATTTGGTTATTTTGTGTTAAATAAGTATTAAAATATTAAGGTTGTTTAATATTTGAATAAAATTTTGAATAATATCTACGTACTATTTAGATGAGAAGTACGGTCCTAAGGAGTCCCCGTTTATTCGATTTAGAACCAAATAGAGCACCAAATAGAGCACCACCTCGTAGAGCACCACCAAATAGAGCACCACCAAATAGAGCACCTCGTAGAGAACGTAAAAGGTCTTTTGACGACATAGATTACGAAGACAGGTCTAGTACAGCAATGGTAAAACAAAACAATAGTTGTAGTTTGGAAGATAAGAGGTTGGTGGATTCGATTATGGATGATATCAAATTGGATTATGTTGAAAGTGATGAGAATTTGAAAGATTTTTATAATGATATATTTGGTGAAGCAAATCGCGAATCAACAGTTATTCAAAAATTAATGAACAGTAAAACCAAGATAGACTTTTCAAACATAGCTATGGCTGATAGGATCCTCATGATAGAATATACATCTCTTCAAGCTAATTTGGCAAAATATATGTACACCATAGCGAACCCGTTTACTGCATGGTTGGGAAAAATCAAAAGATTGGATAATGTTTTTACATTTAAAAAAAGTCAAGCATTAGAACCGTGGATGTTAGATACAGAATGTATCAAGGAGTGTGAATATATGGAAACTATGTATTATGAAAAGAATATGGAATTAATAAATGCTATATCAAAAAATGGAGTTAGTAAAAGAGAGATAGACGAATTGTTAAAAGAGACTATTACACTGGGGCAAGCTTATATTGGGTGCAGAGTCCAATGTAAAGAGAATATTGACAAAGAAGGGGTTATAGCATCTGCGGTTAAAACAGTTCAGAGTATTCTCAAATTTAAAAACCATTCTTTAACAACTTCATTTTGGTTAGTTTCTACTTTTACATATTATTATACGTTTCAAGCCTATTATGCAACCTATTATTTAGCCAACTTGGCTCAAGGACACCGAAATATTTTGAGATATGTTGGAAATAATGGATGGATTACAGGAATATTAAACAAAGGAAGAGAATTGTCAGACACACAGTTAAATTCAGCTGTTTATAGTTTTATCACTGAATCGTTTGGTATAGAATCAAACGTCTTTGCTTTATATTACCAAACAGTTGGGTCTTACGATGGAGTTGCCGGAACACAATTAACAGAATCACAAATAGATTTTATGGAAAACAATGTTCGAGGGATTGTAGAAGTAGGTAGAATGCCTCTACAACAAGTAGAACAAGTTGGGTCTGGTGTTTTAGCACAAGCTTCATATTATCTTAGATCCGCGTTGGGTAGAGTTGAACACGGAGCTGGAGTTATGACAGGAGGTCAAGACAGAGTTATTTTAAAAGGGTTTATGACCAAGTACTTGGATATCCAAGAATATTTTACTGTTGGGTTCAAAGTAAAGGCTCTGTTTACAGCTTCGACTTTATTTGCTGGTTATCTAAATTCCAAAAATGTTTATGCACTAGTAGGATGTATGAATGGGAGTATGTTTAGTAAACTCCAGGTTATGATGGGAGTAGCAGGAAGAGTTGGAAGTGCGGCGGCATTAGATGCTAATTCACTAATTTCGTTTTTAACTTCGTCAGCTCTTGTATATTTTATGTCACTATTTGTATTTTATATTGGTAAAGCAATAATAGATAATCCAAACATTACTGGTTATAAAGCAATCAAAAGTGGAGCATACGAAACAGCCTGGAAAGCTATTCCATCAGTTAATAATTTTGTAAATATTTCTCAAGATTTAGTACAAACTACTTATACTGGAGGAAGAAGAGTTGCAAGTAATGTTTCCAGACGGTTAAAAAGACCAGGATATTGTGAAACAAGTTATTCTGGAAATAAACTAAAAGTGTGTAAACATTGTGTAGACAATTTTAAATTAAAGGATCCAGACAGTATTGATCGGTGTATCCAGAGAGTTTTAGAAACAACATCTTATAGAAACATAAGTTATAAAGACGCCATAAAATCTTGCAGAGACAGAGGGTTTAAAGGAACTCAATTATCATATTGCATACGCAAACTAAGAGATACCAATAACGAAACAAACAGAACAGTACAAGTTTACGTTCCTGATTATTTAAGAGGTGATTATGACCCAGAAGAAGAGTTTGAAGAAGAGTTTGAAGAAGAATACGGTTTTGATTTTGGTAAAAATAAAATAAAGGGTAATACTAAAATGGTTAAACACAGAAACGTTCGTAAACCAAGAAAGCGAAGCGTCAAAAAAAGAAGCGTCAAAAGAAGCGTCAAAAGAAGCGTCAAAAGAAGAAGCGTCAAAAGAAGAAGCGTCAAAAGAAGAAGCGTCAAAAGAAGAAGCGTTCGTAAATCAAGAAAGCGAAGCATTAAGAGACGAAGAAGTTTTGGTAATGCATGGGATAGTTTCAAAGGGTTTTTTATGTCGTTAGATGCACACAAAGCTGGTGCTAAAGCCACAATCCAAAAAACATTCGAAGATAATAAATGCAATGGATGGAATGCAACAGAAGCCATAACAAGTGTGGATGCAGCAACCTCGAAAGGTCAAGTTAAAAAAGCTATGGAAGCTTTTGTTACCAAATGTAATAACCCTGTTCAACAAGTTCAGCTAGTTCAACAACCAGTTGTATAATCCAATTAACAACTGAACCAAACCCAATAAGAAAAAGAACGATACACGTCTTAACTAAATCAATGTAATACCAAATAGTGTCAAATCCCCAAACAATTTCAATAGAATAATTACTCCAAATTACAAAAGCAACAAAGAGTACAAACATAAACTTCAAACCTTTCTTAAGATTTGAAATTTCTTTGTTTTTCTCAATACACTTATTCCTCAATTTCTCAACTCTCGGTTCCCAATACCCTTCAACCCTGTTTTCAAGAGTTTCAATTTCTTGAATACAATCCTCAATATGTTCAATGTTATATTCGCTCTCTTCCTTTAACATCTTAATTTGTTTGATATATTCAACCTCTTCTTCTTTTAGAATTTCTAGATACTTGTCAATCTTGTTTACTACAGCATTGGAACTAACCAACATAGACTTCCTTTTGTAATCCCTAATCTGAACCAAAAGGTTTTCCTTAATATTTACCTTATTGGCTACTTCCTGTTCCTTCAACAACTGAGCCCTACCAATGTCCAATAACCCCTGTTCGGTCGCGAGTTTCGATTGGTAAAGTGTTTCCTCGGTATACTGGATACTGGGAACGTTGGTCGATTCAGAGATGTCCATAATTCCTTTGAATTCCTTTGAATTCCTTTGAATTCCTTTACTTACTTTTAAGTAACTCGAAAGCTTAAGTTATTTGACCGCATAGCGGTAAAGGTCATAGATACACAACGTCAAATTCCATATGACCAGTTGAATATATTATCTTTTTGATTCCAGATTTCTTAATATGGTTGTAACACTTCAAACAAGGTTTGGACAATTTCATTTTTCCCAACATATTTCCACACACAACCAATATCCAAGCATCTTCTGGAATGTCTGAACATTCAGAAATTACAGCAACCTCAGCGTGTATAACCCCATAGTTTACGGATATACTAATTGGGTTGAATTCACTATCAAACACGATAGCACAATGACGGGAACGTTTGAATGGACTAGTTAAAGCTGTTTCGTAAGCTTTGTAGGCTTCGTTTCTAAAAGATTTAACTGGTTCATATCTACTGTTATTAATTTCATATGCCACGTTATTCGTATTAGTATAGGGTCGCCTCATTGACTTTGTTAATAATGCTAAAGGCATTTACCCGAAGGAATAAAACCCAAAGGTTTAAAATTTAATACGCATTATAATTTGCTTTGCAAAATCTCTTCCATAACATTGTCATACGTTTCAATCCAATGCATTATACAATCCATTTCACAAGTTTCGTAACCCAATATTTTAATAATATTTGGAAACTGTTGGCTTCTTTTCTTGAGTTCAAAAAACTCTGTAACATACAATTCTATTCTTGTTTCCAAGTCAAAATCCTTTGATCGTTTAGACATATTTACCAAATCCAATGGTTTGAATTCGGTAGATTCGTCATACCATCCTGGAATCTCATCAACAAAACCAACACCAGGAACCCATATCGAAGCATAGGCCGATAATTCCTGGCTTGTAATAATTCCAAAGGAATTCGGGTCCCAACTTTGAGCGTTTGCTGATAATTTCATAGTGTTGTTATGCCTTTATAAGTGTTGATAACATAAGGTATCTATTAATTTGTAAATTTCTCACAATCCTTGTGAAATAAGAGTATGTATTTGCTTAATATCCATAAATAACTTAAGTCGTGCTTCGGTCATTCTGTTCTGAGTTAGGATTATGGGCTTTTCCATTTTGGCTTAAAACTGGAATAAAGTTCTATTTTTTCTACCTTTGTGGACGAATAGTACATATACAGCTAATGCAACAACAATTGCTGTTAACACCCCTCCACTTATCCCTACTATAGTACCAGTGGTCAAACCATCAGCTTCAACAACATCTCCACTAATTGGTTTGTTTGTAGGACTGTTTGTTGGTTTGTTTGTAGGACTGTTTGTTGGTTTGTTTGTAGGACTGTTTGTAGGACTGTTTGTAGGACTGTTTGTAGGACTGTTTGTTTGTTGGTTTGTTTGTTGGTTTGTTTGTTGGTTTGATGGTTTGTTTGTAGGACTGTTTATTATAGGGTCGTTACCGTCGGTATTAACCCATTTTTGTGCTCCAATCGAGGAATTAATAAACGATTTATATTTTTGAACATCTGTGTAAACACCAGGATAACCGTCTCTAGCACACCCAATCCCAGAAGATACAACACCATACAATACCCCATCTTTAAATATAGGACCACCTGAATCTCCCTGACAAGCGTCTTTACCAGGTGCAGAAGCACAAAATGCATTAGTTAAATCGGTACCTCCCTGGGTTGCATTAATATCGCATTTACTTTTTGTACTTACGAATACATTAGTTTCTAGTAATTGGTCTGAAGTGTTTCCACCTGAACTAGTTGTACCAAAACCAATAACAGTTAACTCCTCTCCGGCTTTTCCAGATATTGCTGTATTATTGAGCTTAAGTCTTGGGATGGAATCGAATTTCGGGTTATTTCTTATTTTCATAACGGTGATATCATTCGCATTGTTGTTCGCATTGTATCCATCACCATATAGATCAGAAACACTGGTTGAATCTAAACTGTTTATATCGGATACGTCTAATGTATTGGGGAATACGGTAATATATTGTGCAACCTCAGAACCAGTTGATATACAATGGGCAGCAGAGATTAAAGTATCGTTTTCTAACAATGCACCACCACATACAAACGTACCACCATCTGCATATCTGATTAAAAGATAACAAAACCATGGATAAATATTAGATTTAACTTGGGTTCCTCCAACTATCTTGTAACCCATTGATTTATTTGAACTTTTAACAGACAATTTAGATTGTAATGTTCTAGCAAGATCTCTTTTCATAGCGGGATCGGCATCTAACTTGATATGCATTTAATATAACCTATATTTTAATTGTAAAGCAATTAATTGTTAATTGTTTCTGTTTCTTTTACTGAGTTGTAAGATTTATTAAATTCTTTTAGTAAAGTACTATATAATTTTCCTACTAATTCTAATTCATTTGCTTTAAAACCACCTCTTGATGTACAAATTTCTAAACATAGACACATCTCATATAGACTAGAAACATCTATTTCTGTCTTTAACCCTAATAATTTATTTTTTACTTCTTCTGGTAATTTATCCATTTAATAACTTATAATAAATTTAATTTGTTAAATAAACGTATATTAATTATACCAAGATTGGAATTATTAATATAATTTGCTTTGCAAATAATACTAAAGGCATTTCATTTAAAGCCTTTCAGACCATATCCGTTGGATCCGATTTCCGAAGGAAATGTAAAACCTTTTAGGCCCTCCGCGCTTATGCAAGAAGACCGTAAGCTTGAAGTCTTGTAATTACAGCATTAACAGCTGCCTGAGTAGTTGCTGCATCACTACCAGGAGTTACAGCAGCACCTTGGGCTATAGGACCAACACCGTAGAATCCTAGAGTGTCAGTAGTTGCGTTTCCTAGAACAGTGTTTCCAGTAGTTGTAAGATCGGTTACTCCACTAAGTGCGCCAGCAGTTAGAGTAGCAGTTCCGTCGGTAAAGGAACCACCAGTAACAGCACCCGAAAAAGTAGCAGCTACACCACCAGTTACGGTACCAGAAGTAGAACTAAGAGCTCCGTCAGTAAGAGTTCCTGCAGTAACAGCACCCGAAAAGGTAGCAGCTACACCACCAGTTACGGTACCAGAAGTAGAACTAAGAGCTCCGTCAGTAAGAGTTCCACCAATTACGCTACCAACAACCGTAAGACTGTCAGTACCAGCATTGTAGGTAAGTCCAGCATCACCTGCAAGAGCTCCTGAACTGTTAAATTGAACCTGAGTGTCGGATCCAGCCGCACCAATTACAGACGTAATCGTAGCAAAAGTAAGAGCATCAGTTCCTACAACAGCAGCTGCTTCATCATCGGTACAAACCCAAATGGTGTCAGCGTTAGTTGTACCTTCGTTAACGAAAACAGCAACACCAGCAGCATTAGATCCAGCAATAAGATTTTCGTTGCGGGTCCACACAGTACTGTTTATCAAGTAGATACCATTCTGGGAACCAGTGGTCTGGTTTTTAAGAAGAACTGTATCACCAGCTACAAGAGTTACACCATCTACGGCTACACTTCCACTTAGGGTAGCTACATTAGCGGTACTTGCAGCCGTTACGGAGCCTTTCCAGCTATTTAGTGTAGACATAACATCACCAACAATGGATGTTATTTTAGCTGTACCTACTTCTAGGGTTTGCAAATTTGCGGATCCGGGAATCAAAGGGGGGACGGGGACTGTCGACATTTTATACCTAGTACCAACATTTTATTTTAGAATTAATTTAATTAATTTAATTTAAATACAGTCTCTTTGAGCCCGGTGAAAATATTTTATTCTATCCACATAAAGATCTAAGCCCAAAGGCTTATTTATTTAAGAATTTGTTCATAGTAATATTCTTTCAAATATTTTGGTATCCTTAATTTTTGATGATATTTGTCTTCAAACATACTATAACTAATTATATGTGAAACTATGTCATAGCCATAACGTAAAGGAATAACAACCAAAATAATTTTTCTGACTGCTATTAGATATTTTAGGTGAGCAACCTTTCTAGCCATCGATTCTTTATTGGTTAGGATATCTTGTTTAAAAAAACTCATTGGATTACGCCGCCTGGCGAAGCCCAAAGGCTTATTAATCACTTTACGATTATTGACACAGTCAATTAATATTCAATCAAAAAAGTTTCATTACCAAAATCTGTAATCGTTGTGTGACTATTCAAACCAATAATACCAATAATACACACCAGAATCATAATCAGAATCATAATCCGAATCATAATCCGAAACGAAAGATCCACTAAGAAACAGACAGACTTGCCCACAATCCCCACAATTCCAAGACTCTTAATTTCTTTCACACTTTCACTTTCGGACGTTTTACTTTCCACACTTTCACTTTCGGACGTTTCACTTTCGGACGTTTCACTTTCACTTTCACTTTGAATTTCATTTAGCTTTGTCACAATATCTTTGAGATTTTGGATCTTGAGATTCAGGGATGCCTCCATTTCCGTAATTTCATCCCTAATGATTACCGCCTCCGCCAACATTTGCGTAACTTGATGTTGGTAACAAAACTCATCGGGACACCTACGCTTACAACTGGTTCCCTTTCGGGTCACTGCAACACATCTACTGTGTTTACGTTCTTTGTGCTTGCGCGTACGACGATGCGATCGGGTGTTTTCGTAAATTGCCATTTTCCTTAATCTTTAGAAATTTTGGGTTGTTTTTGTGGTCCCGAAGGACCGTTTTTTAATTTTTAATTTTTAATCTTAATCATTTGCTTTGCAAATGCCTTTAGCATTATTTGCAAATTATTTACGCACAACCGTCGTCCACCCGTCGTTCTCAATCTCGTGTTGGATATTCCTTGCCTCCCTTGCCTCCTTTTCCATGTCGTCATCCTCTGCCTGATCTGCCCAACTCTTCCCGTTGGAGGAACTGGGGCTAGAACGAAGGTACTCGTCAAGGTCGAGCATTTCCTGCATCTCACTTTTGACCACCTCTTTGGTCTCGATAGTCTTGGCGATCTCCTCAAACTCCTTGATGAACAAAAGTCCAGCATTATCATTATGATTCTTGATCATCCACTTTGTTGTGAAACTGTTCGGCTTCACAAAAGAATGGCTGTTAGTTTTGATCCCGTCTGTCAACTTTGTCTTCAAGTCCACCACCTGCTTGCGAGAAGTCTGAACCTTGTTAGCCACCATCTTGCCTCCCTTGGCCTGGTAGTTGCATGGGTAGCTAATACCGGTGAAAGGGTTGATGTAAAAGTTCTTCTTGGTCCGGGTGCCGTTCTCGCGCAGTTTCTTGTTGCGGTTCTTCATCTTTTTCAAGAGAGTCTCGGTAGAAACCATGTCCACCTTGATGTAGGGAGTAGATTCGTGGCGAAACTTGCACTTGTTGCGAATCCCGTTCGGGCCGTTGACAATGTTCTTGCAGTGACCGTTCTTCCACCCAAAACACACCGGGGTCGTAGTAACCACCCACCACACCTGAGGATCTTGGGGACACACCTTGGGCTTGACAAGCTCGGGAGAAATCGGACAGAACACGTCGGGCTTCACGATGCGCAGTGCATAGTCCAAGCTGAAAGCAGGACCAGCCTCCAACTTGAAAATGTACCCATTCCCAGCCCAACGGAGGATGTCACACACATTATGCTCCGCCTCAAGCACACGCTTCGACTGCTCGTAAAACGAAGTACTCGACATTTCTTAAATTCTCTGGTTTTGCTTAAATTCTCTGGTTTTGCTTAAATTCTAGTTTACTTACCCTAATATGCCTCGAAAGGCTAAAGTATTTTTATTTTTGCTAATTATTCAATTACATGTCTAATGCTTCATTCGCCAACCCGTCAGCAACCGTGTTCTTGTGTCTAAGGATGTGGACTATTTCAAAAGAATCGAATCGTTTTACCAGTTTACATACTTTGTCACATAGTACAGCTAGTTCAGATTTATTAACCTTCCAATTCCCCAAAACCTGTTCACACACCAACTTGGAATCAACGTGTGCTTTGATATGTTCAATTCCCAATTCCATAGCCTCTTCCAATCCCAAAATTAAAGCTTGGTATTCAGCTTCATTGTTTGTAATCCCTTTGCCCAAATAACTACTAACAGATTTAATCTTTTCTCCATTATATATTACAGCTCCCGCTCCAGCCACAGAATTTTTGCTCCCATTACCCCTACACGCACCATCCGAATACAAATGATACACTTTCTTTTCTTTTTCTTTTACTTCAGGCTTTTCAATATTAGAAGAGTAGGTGAAATAAACCAAGAGTTCATTGCCTACAACCTTGGTCAATACTCTCTTACCCTTGGGGATTTGAACCTTTGTAAAAAGTTCCATTCTTCTTTACGAACCCGTAGGTTCACCAAAGTGATTTTTATTCTTCTTCCTTTGTTTCGACGTCATAAACTATCTCGGTATCATTGACACGGTCAATCATCCTCAGCAACTCTCTCGCCTCTTGTTCATTCATATAAACCGCATTGCGCCTAGGACGGTACAACCTTGGTCGTTGGTTCGCTGTGCGATTATTGACATAGTCAACCATTGTCTTTACTTGATTTTTTTGGCCCCGAAGGACCGTTTTTATTTTTAAATTATTTAATTATTTAATTATTCAAATATTTTTTTAAACCTTCTATGTTTCCTTTCATCTTGTTCAACCTTGGAGAATTCCGAATATACTTTGAATCCCAACTTCTCTGCATCTGTTAGGTGGACCAGTTTTACAAACTCGGTTGGTTTGGAATGAAGGTTTTTGTATTCCTTGGTAGTAAAGTATTTGTAAAAGTTATCTCCCTTTTCTTTTGTAATGTGGTGATAATAATTCGATTCATCGGGTGCTCCAATACTAGGATCATTAATCCATACTCTCCAGTATTCGTCCCTAACATTAAGAGTTCCGTGAATCGCACTATCTATAAAATAGTACACTTGACCCTTCTCTGCATCTTGGTGGTCAAAAATAGTAGACATAATCGCACAGGCTTTGCAAATAATGCTAAAGGAATTTACGTGATCACATAAGCACCAAAGTGCTGTGATTAAAATTGTTTATAGTTCTTAATTAAACCCAAATCTCCTCATACTCGTACTCAAAGTCCGGATCCTCCTCACAGTCGTCCGAAACTTCGTCCCATTTGCCCCACATCTCCTCCTTTGCCTCTACAACCTTTGCCTTCGGGGTGTGGCGTTTGCAGAACCCGTTCTCTCCAGCATTGAACCCACAAGCATCCCCGTTCTTCTTGTGGGCGCCACATTTGGGCTTGTCTGCCTTGACCTTCTTCGCTTTCACAACCTTTACACCCGGTTCATCATCCTCAATAACCTTTTTCTCAAACAATTTGTCAAAGAAACGCTTCTCTTCGTCCTTCTCGATCTCGATTTCCATCCGCTCCAACTTTTCGTCTTCCTTTTCGTCTTCCTTGTCGTCTTCACTTTCGTTGTCCGACGCTTCACTTTCGTTGTCCGACGCTTCACTTTCGTTGTCCGACGCTTCGGCTTGGTAGTCGTCACACTTGATGTCGCGCCATTCGCCCAAGTCCTTTCCATCGTCCTCGTCGCACTCGCAGCACTCGCAGTCGTCAATGCACCGGCAGTTGATACAGACCACCCCTCCACACTTTTGTTCGTAACACTCGTTGCAGAACAGCCCAGCCTCCTTGCAGTCCCACACCAACTTCTCTTCGGCGCAAGCCACACACTCGTCCATGTTGCGCTTGAAAACCATTTTGAACTTGTAAGTTTGAGTTTTGAATTGCTTTGATTACTTTCTTATTGCTTTTACGTACTTGACTTTGTCTTCGTAACTTCTTTGCGTACCCTTATAAGGCCCTAAGGCCTTGGGTATTTTAAAATTTGTTATTTTTTATTTTTTATTTTTTTTTTGTCTTTTTTCAATGAATCTACAAGTATTAACAAACGTATCCAAATATTTAACAAGTCTACATACACTTGTACAGCATGCAATATATGATCATTACAACCTTCTTCATGTTCGTAAACAATTTTAGCTGTGTCAACTAATAGATACATACTAAAAACCAAGATTCCTATAATTACGTCCCCAATCACCAGCAATACACTCTGATACCACCAATTAAAAAATGACACCAACACCAATCCAGTTAACATATTACCAACCAAACTAGCCAACATAAATTCATGAACTTTGTTCGTCAGAAATGAAGTTGCGGTAAATATTAAAAATATAGACATCGTTATTACAAATGTTATAAACTGAACTTCCCATGAAATTTCTCGACACAGGTCAGCTACGATCAAACCTTGACAAAAAGAAAATACGAAAAAAGAAAGAATGCAATTATTACCCATAGCATTAAGCATAAACAAAACTCCCAATACTACAGAAAATATCCATGGAACACCAGGAAAACATGCACCAAAAACCGTAAACAATATTCCTCCGGCTAGAGTCGAATAAACTTTGATTAGATGATCTTTTAATGAATTCATAGTTTCGGATCGGTTGCGTACAGTTTTTAATGACCCTTAGGTCACCCGAAGGTTTTGATTATTTTTTATTTTTTATTTTTTATTTTTGATCTTTTACCATTAAAATTTTTTAGTTAGTTTAAGTCAAAATACACTGGTGTAAACAATGTCGATAAACAGTTCCTCAGTTTGTTCGTAAACCCTCAAGCAATCTTTGATTTGCAAGCAGACACTGAGTGCATCTTTGCAATGTTTGATTTGATCAAGGACGTCATCCCTAATTGATTCGTATTCCTTTACGTCAACCTCCGGAGTAATGTGCTCATTCGATTCATCCCTTTGAGAACATAGAATCTCAAATTCATCTTCCATCACTTTTTCTAAAATTCCCCAAACCAGTTCTTTGGGAGTTGCGTAAAGTTTTTCGTTGGTGTAAGTAGGGAGTTCGGTTTCATCTTCCATAACCTCTTTAAAAAAATATCCGGTCTTGACATCACTCACACCACTCAACACCAATTCTTGAATATACCTTGGTAAAGTTTCCATTTTGTTTTACTTACCCTAATAAAGTCCGAAGACTTAGGGTGTTTTTTTATTTATTTATCTTCTCCACAAACACAAGTAAGTCTGTATTTGCGCT
>JGI20154J14316_10000342_pt1 | contig 41861 bp, 35 predicted proteins | sample COG_04_FD_14316 | JGI IMG/M metagenome (IMG submission 14316)
ACTATTGTTTGAAGCAATAGAAACTGCTGTCAAAGTAGGAGCTGTCGTATCGCTCATTATATAATATTTCTATACAATAATATATAATATAATATGGCAACATATTGAAATAAAAAATAATTATTTAATTACCACTGACAAGGTTATACACAAACCCTATAGTACTCTGTTTCCAGAGCAGTTATACTTTTACGGGTGAATTTACCAATTTGTCCAGGTCGCATACATAAAGCTAAAGCTTGTGGATCAAATCTAGATATTTCCGGAATCTGATTCAAATGTTTGATATTAAAGTTATTTTTGAATGCTTCCATCTCGTCTTCTTTCAAAAGAAGACATTTGGGAACTAAATTATGTTCCAAAATATTGAATTGCAACCGATGAATGTTATGAATTACCACGAAAATACCGTCGTGGTCGTGCAAGTATTTAATTCTAGTAATAATAGAATCATTCGGTTCATCTTCGGTAACAATGATCAACGTATCTTTTTTTTCTAAAACATTGTCAATAGTATAAAGGTCTTCAATTATTTCATCCAAGTTTGCCTGTCTAATTTGTCTGGCAGACAAATAATATTTAATATATGCTTTCTGTTTATTAGTACGATTTTCAATCAACATATCCAATTGATTATTAGACACCATCGCGTCTACTTCATTGATACTGAACCCATTGTAATCATCAATATCAAACCCCTGTGTTTCCATAATATCTAAAATATTTTTTCTGGATTTGTAAATATTCAAAATCTGGTTACTGTTATTGGACATTTTGAATTTTTGCCTATATAGTTATAAACGATAGTTTTTAATTATATAAATAATAATAGTTTTAATCAATTTTTCCAAACCTATCTATTGATTTTTTTTAATTATCAACCCTCCTGTAAAGAAATTGTTATTAGTTTCTTCAGCGGGAGCAGAAATTGTCTCTGCAGGAGCATTATCTGTTTTTACTTTTATACCGGGAATTGTTACATTATCATTAGGTGAAGATGTTGCACCCTCAGTTTCATTATCATTGTTGTTGGTGCCGTTTGTAATTTTGAAGACAGGTGCAAAGTTAATAGTAGGGGTGGGTTGTGCCGGTATTTTATCATGTGAACCATGCAATAATGAATAATCATTTGCAACTGGTTCGGTATAGGGTGAGGTGTATGGATAATTGCCTTGTTTATAAATGTCAATGGAAGTAACGACCTTTGTAGAATCAATACTGTCTAATCCCTCTAAATCATCGGTTTCAATCGTAATAAATTGATTACCGGATTTGATAATTTTCCATAATCTTTCAGGTTTAAAATCGCCACGGTAATGAATAATTTCTCCCGGAGAATATTCATTTTCTATTTCCTCATTTTCAGGAGGTGGTGGCGGAATGCTGCCATCAGTAGAAACAGATGACACGTTGTTCGGGCTTTCTCTGGGTGTGATTGGTTGATAACCTGGAGAAATGGGAGGCGTTGTAGGTGAAAAATTAGGGGTTCCTAACATATATTGAGGATCATCCGGTGTATAAGGAGTATATTCAGGAGTCTTTGCATTTTTATTTTCATAAGAATGATAAGGAGAAAGAGGATTATATTCAGGACTGTCGTCAGTTGTATCATTATTAGTCGGGGATTCCTCAATGGGCAGCGGAGTGTCAGGTGCGGTCTTAGTTTGCAACGTTTTTTTAATGTCTTTTACAATAGTGCGCACATCTACATTTTTCTGGTGTAGCAACAAATCAATGTTATTGGAAAATGTCATATTTTCCAATTGTTCAATGTTGTCTTCTGTAATAATGCGCATGGATATATTCATTGCAAGCAACTCTTGCATCAGGAGTTTTAACGAATAAGGAACATCAACCACACTGAAATTTCGTCCAAATTTACTCACAGTGTCAATGTGTATGCTATTATTTTCTAACGAACCAGAGTATTTAATCGGACCATCTGCCATAGGACTTAAAAAGACGTTTTTGGAAGGATTGTAGATAGACATCATACCGGTTGCGTTACATATAGCCATTTTATACTTATCTCCACGTTCCATCATAGATTCGCGTAAAAATTCAGTAGCACCGTGTGAAATAATAGAATCACGTTCCATTTCACCAATGCGCAAACCACCATCGTTTGCACGACCACTAACAGGTTGTCTGGTTAAAGCTGTTCTAGGTCCCAATGCACGATAATTTATTTTATCTTTCACCATATGTTTCAAACGCATATAGTAATTAGGACCAATGAAAATTTCGGTTTCTAATTGTTCTCCAGTCATACCATTGTACAATACTTCATTGCCGCTTGAATGATAGCCAACCTTGGTAAGCATTTCCCCAAATACACCTATTTTAGATCCATTGTTGTTATAAGCAGTGCAATCGCCAAACGACCCATACATAGCACATGCTTTACCGGTGAGTGTCTCCACAAACTGTCCGATTGTCATTCGCGAAGGGATGGCATGTGGATTGATAATAAGATCTGGACGAATGCCATCTTTTGTAAAAGGCATATCTGCTTCTGGAATAACCAGACCAACAGTACCTTTTTGTCCCGCACGAGATGCCATTTTATCACCTATATTTGGAATGCGTTCTTCGCGAACCCTAACCTTGGCTATACGAGTGCCTTCTTCGCCTTCAGTAATAAATGTTTTATCCACTATTCCCAATTGACCTTTTTTGGTGGTTTTAGACATATCAGTTTTGTTTTCTGACACGGATCCATCGTATGAAGCCATACCTACAAGGACTGTTTTATCATTCAATTCGGTATCTATTTTCACAACACCATATTTATCTAATTTACTATAATCGTATCCAGGTTTGGTACCAAGTACATTTGCGTCATTTTCAATATTCAATAAAACATGCTGATTGATAGTATCGCCGGTTTTGCTTTTTTCTTCATGTACCTCGTATGTACTATAATAAGTGGTTCGGAATAATCCACGTTTCAACGCACCCTCATTTACTAAAATAGCGTCTTCTACATTGTAGCCAGTATAACACATGACGGCTACAATTGCATTTTCACCATATGGATTGGTCTCATTATTAATATGTTCCAAATATCTTGATTTCACTAAAGGATTTTGACCGTTATTTAATACAACAGCCGTTTTGTCCATGCGCACGCGATGATTTGTATGATACATAGAGCATGCTTGTTTGCTCTGACCGCATGAGAAAGAATTACGCGTAGCCGGGTTGTTTTCTGGAAAATTAATGAGGTTACACATGACACCAAAAATGAGAGATTCGTGTATTTCCATATGTGTATAGTTATGTGATTTCTTCTCAAGAGCATCTTTATTCAAAGCAATGATAGCACTTTCAGATTCATTTGTATCAATATAATCAATAATAGCTTTGTCTTCTAAGAAACGTTTTAATTTGGCAGGATTTGATTCAGATTCAATATTATCGTATAGTTCAAATAACTCATACATTTTATTATTATTAGGATGGAACTTCTCAATCTTTTTCGTATTGAAACCAGCAGTCAATTCATTCCATTTAAAATCACCACTTTCCAATCGTTTCATTATATTTTCGTTAGAAAATGACATTTTATTTGTTTCCTCATCTTTATAAAAGATCGGTCTGCATATACGCCCTGCATCAGTATAGATAAAAAGGGCATTGGAGCGGTAATCAAACGAAATACTGGTATATATAGGGATTAATCCATTTCTGCGGTAAAGCCTGAATTTAGAAATGGTTTGTAACGGTTCCGTAATTGCTCCAATCCATAGACCATTTATAAATACCTTGGTCATTGTGGATAAAACCAGCGGAATACAGTCCTCAATTAATTTCATATCTACTTTTTCACGCATCCATTGAATAATTGGTTCGCGTGAATACCCTTGTGTAATATATGCAGCGATAGACATATGTTTATGTAATCCAATATTTCCACCATCTGGAGTATCGATGGGGTCAAACATGCCCCACTGAGTGCTATGTAATACGCGTGGTCCAACTACTTTTGCAGTGGGGTCTAAAGGTAAATTTGTTTTACGCAAATGACTGAGCATAGCGTTATGAGATAACCGATTTAAATCTTGCAATACTCCAATGCGTTTTGTATGTGAATGAGCCCCCCAGTTGCCTTTGAAAGCTTTTTTGAAACCAGCTTCAACGATTCTTTCACGGAAGATTTCTTTATAGTTTTGATGGATGAGTCCATATAAATTGTTTGCATAAATAGACTGATTATAATGAGCACGTTTTTCAAATTCTAAATGTATGGTGCGCTGTTGAATGGAATAGTATTCGCGAAATAGATCGTACAGTAAATCCCCGACTAATTCAATGCGTTTGTATTTTAAATTATCTCTGTCAGTCGGTTCTTCAATGCCCATATGAACAGACAATAATCGGAATACTATATATCCGAGATAATATGCTTTTTGTTTGAAATTATTTTCGCCGATATGCGGCAGGAAATAATCACATAAAATCTCCAATACATGATTCACTGTTTTTCCTTTCGTGAGCAAAGCAATAAATTTCAAAGCATTTCTTTGGGTAAGGATACCACCGGAATCATGAACAGATGGAATAAACAAATCCACCATATTTTCGTATTTTTCAATGTCTAACAAACACATAGTAATGATTTCTTTATCACTTGTAAATCCTAATGCACGAAATACAATAAACAAAGGAATAGGTGCGCGTACATTTGGTATATTAACAACTATGTTATTGAATGTATATTTGTTGGTTGGAGCCATTATTTTAACAGACAATGTGCGGATCGGTTTTGAAACATTTTCAGAAACAGACCGCATCTCGGCTGAATATAAATATTTTTCATCTCCTGATTTTTTGATGTATAGCATATTATCGCCAAATTTTTCTTGAGAGACAACGGTTTTTTCTTTTCCGTCAATCACAAAATAACCACCTAAATCATTTGAGCATTCGCCCATTGTATGTTTTACTTCCTTTGGCAGTCCAGCCAATACACAATAATTTGACTGCAACATAATTGGAAATTTGCCTAATAGAATTTTTTCAAGGGTGATAGTACGTTTCTGCGTATTTTTTGAAATCATAGACTTTTCAGTGGCTTCTTTGAACTGGCCCATTTCAGCAGGAGTAAGTTCTAAATCTACTTTCTTACTTCGTCCTTTGCGTTTGGGAACATTATCCGCGCCACCTTCCTGGCTGCTTTCTACTTTTTCCCCGCCCAACATGCTAATTAGGTCATCCGGATCAATATCTTCTGCACCAATAATGGACGGATTTTCACCATCCTCCAAAATATCAATAAACTCAATATCAATATCATAATGAATAGTCATTCCGTAGGACATATTTCTTAATCTGGCTTCATTAGGGAACATGAAATGACTTTTATTATCATCATAAATGACTGGCTTACCAAAATAAATTTTATCACCATTTTTTCCACCGAAATGCATAATACATTGTGACCGATGATCATCTATTTTTTCATCATAGCGTGTAAGAATGCGAATAGGGTTTTTCTCTTTGAATATATGAAATATACCATTTTTGAAAAAATCATTATAAGATTCAATATGGTGTCTTACTAAAGATTGTGGATTATCTTCAAAATGTTTATTAATTACTTTCCATATGGTAGAATTATCCATATTTGAACGTATATATAAAATAAGTTATATATTTTTATACCCCTTTTGAATTCTATTACAAACTGTAAAATTTGTAAAAACGCTTGTAAAATAGAAATTCTATTAGCAAAATTAATTTAGTAAGAATAAATTTAGTAGAATAAAATATTATTTCTTTCATTACTATATAAAATGAACGACTTCATTGACAACGTTTTTGGCCCTCTAGACAAACGCTACTGCGATTGGTTTTTTATTCTTTCCGTATTAGGATTTGTAATGTTGATAGTGCTTTTAGTATCTGCACTTTTTGTTGGATTATCTAAACGCAAGGGTGTGGATTATTATTTACAGATATTTTCTATTGCTCTTGGTTATGGTATCTTTTATTTCCAGAATAGATTGCTTCACACAATGTGTGTTTCCAGTTTAAAATAAAAAAGCGTTTAATAAATAATAGATTTTTCATTACTATAATATAAATTGCGATGGATATTTTATATTATAGTAACTATTGCAAACATTCACAAAAGATTATACAAACTTTAGTAAAAAATAACATGAAAGATAAGATCAGTTACATTTGCATAGACAATAGAAAGCGAGACCAAACGAATAACCAAGTGTATATTCATCTTGAGAACGGAAGTCGCGTGAATATGCCTCCTAATTTACACAGTGTGCCTGCATTATTATTAGTAAGTAATAATTATCAATTACTCTATGGAGATGATATTGTTAGCCATTTTCATCCAGATATGAAAAAGTATGGCACGGCTTCTATAAAAAATGGAGGCGAACCATTAGGATTTCTTTTGTCTTCCTCAGCTGGAGGAACAAATATTATGTCTGAAAAATACACAGATTACAATATGTCACCTGACGAGTTAAGTGCAAAAGGAAACAGTAATACCCGAAAGTTATATAATTATGTCTCTGCCAATGATGGAAGTCTTTTTATAGAAACACCGCCAGATGATTATAAACCCGACAAGTTGAGTAATGATGTCACATTAGATACATTGCAACAACAACGAATAGATGATTTAGGATTAAATAAGCCAAATCCTCAATTAACTGGTAACATATAAGAAGAATCGTAAAAAGTCCAGATTTAGAAAGTTTTAGATGATATTAGTTAAATGATATAAATATTATTATATACTAAATTATAGAGTATGAAGGACAAATCATCCGTATCCAAAGCTTTCAACAAACATTTTTTTGATTTCTTAGATGATATTCAAAGACTGTTTCCTGACAATGGTGATATTGGGTATGCTAAAAGTTCATTTGAAACAATCAAACGTTTAAATACAACTGCTATTATTAAGGCATGGTATTTACAAGTGTTTGTTCCTTATTCAACTGTCATTGAAGAAGGAAACATTGATTTCTTCATAAATAAGGATTACTCTCATGATTTAGCTCACTTAAATAAGGGCGGTGATATAGTAAAAATGATTGATAAGATAAGAGGTCCTATTTCAAAGATGGACGAAGTGAATAAGCAACATTGTACAAAATACATTCAAAATTTGAACAAATTGTCATATGCTTATAATACAATGTAATGAATAAAATCTAGAATAATTATATATTATTCTAGATCTTGATGCAAACTAAAAACGCAAAATACATATTAAAATTAACCGTCTATATATCGCTTATTATTCAGGCGGTAACCGGATTATTTAATATAAGTTTGCTGTCATTAGATTCATACGACAAGAGTTTTAATGATGATGCTGAAATATTGTTACAATTGATATGGTTAGGAGTGATTGTCCAAGTGATAGAGGGCACTTTTTATATATGGTTAGCCAAATCCATTGACACGGTCATGAATATTACGATGTATAGGTATTATGATTGGTTTTTTTCAACCCCTACTATGTTAATTACTTTTGTAGTATATTTATTATACTTAAAAGAGAAAAAAGAAGAGGATGTAGAATCCGAAAAGATTCAAACGACCACTGTAAATAAAAAGATAGAGGCTGTCAGAAAGAATGTTAAAAAATCAAATAATAATTTGTGGGATTATATGAAAAATAATCAATATACACTCTCCATCGTTCTATTTTTGAATGCAATTATGTTGATTTTTGGATACTTAGGCGAAATCGGAGTCTTGCATAATGGCACTGCAGTGATTGCTGGATTTATACCGTTTGTTGCATATTTCTATTTGATCTATGATCAATATGCTAAGCATACAGATTTTGGAAAAATCTTGTTCTGGTTGTTCGGTGGAATCTGGTCGTTATACGGATTTGCTGCATTGGCACCTTATTACATAAAAAATATTTCTTATAATATACTGGATATTTTCTCAAAAAATTTCTTTGAGATATTTATCGGTGTAAAGCTGTTGTCCGTATATAATTACAAATAACTGACTACCTGTCTATAGTTGCATAGTAACATTATGTACGGGTCCATTCTTCGTCGATCAATCCATTACTTTTACACTTGTCAAAGTCCCACCATAAATCATGTTTTAGAATTTCGCCGAGTTGTTTTTTGGTAAGGTTGGCATGGTCTTTATAAATATTTTTAATTTTATCCATTAATATCTTGTTATTCTCAAAATCATCTTCTAACTCTGACATTTTCCCCCACGAACCAGAAGACAGTTGATGGATTAGCATATATGCATTTGGGCGCATGTATCGTTTTTTTCCGACTACACTAATAAGCGTTCCAGCAGATGCAGTAGAACCTTCAATAATGGTATAAACTGGAACTTTGCATGCCTGAATCGCATCAATCGCAGTCATCGCATCAAATATAGATCCTCCGAATGAATTGATGTGTAAGTAAATCGGTATTTCATCCAGACAATACTTATGAGCACTTATGATATTTTCAAGCTCGCATCTGCGAAGATATTCTATCATTTCAAATACACTCCCGCGGTCGACCTCAGCATGGAAATAAATATGGTTTTCATCGCATGTGATTTTACGCAAATTAGAAGGGTCTTCTTCTTCTTCATCGTCACTTTCATTATTTTTGATTATGATATTTGCCTTTTTATGTTTATCTCTTGTGACGACATTTTTCGGAGTGAATTTAAACATATTTGCGATACTATTTGCTATACTTGTTGCAATCATTATCTATATATACGTCTTTCAATTTTCGTATATATAAATATTTATCTATATAGCATGTGCATAAGCTCATTTGGGGCTAACTCGTCAAAGAACTTTTTAACTACAGTTCGTGTAATTGGTTGTGGTGTTTTAGATTTTATAGAAGGGATGTAGATACTTGTGTGTATTTTTCGCAAATATTTTTCATATTGTTTGGGAAGCTCATTTGATTCTTTTTTTACAAAATAATCTAAATACGATTGATGAATGTTTGATATCATGTTCTCGTATATAGTCTTCACTTTGTATAGTTTTTTAGAATAGGCTGGATACGCATCGTAGAGTTTATAAGGAGAGTATATACGTTTGAGACAGAAGAACAGATAATATTCAAATGGGTGATTTTGTCTCGCATTTTTCTGAACTGTATATTCATCCGATTCCACCTTGCAGCGAATTCCAGTGTTATGATTAGTTACTACAAACCTACATGGTGTATGGTCGTATATTAATTGTTCAAACATATCATTGTAATTTCCAAAAAAGAATTTTTTAGGTAACTCAATTATCCCTTTTATGGACTCAATGCAATCCCAATGACTATAGGTAGTGTCTGGTATATATTTTACCACATTTGGTAAGTTGTTTTTTATACTATGTACAGCAGTTAAGTAGGGAATATAGTTTATATTTACATTATCGTGGTTGCACGTAACGTCTATTACAAATGTGAAGCAACAGTTTTCAGGGAAATATTCTAAAAATGGAATGTTATCTAGAGTATCGTTATCGTTTCCGCCCAAACATTCTATAAAAATATCATGAATAGAACGTTTTTTAGGATCATAAAAATATATTTCTCGTCCTCCAATATATTCTTTAGTAGCTATTTCCCATTTGTGAATTCGTTCATCATAAAATAATTGTATTACAAAGCCGTGAATGTATTCGGTAATGCTGATTTGCTCATTTAGTTGAGGGAACATCGATTTAAAAAATGAGTATTCAACAAATTTAGATGGCGAAATGGATAATAACCTCTTATTTGGAAAGGAAAAAATAACGGAACGATACAACCCTATATATAAATCATTCTGACATGTATAGTTCTTGTCGTAATTCAACAATGTATACATTTGGTTTGCAGTAGATTGAACGCAAACATTCAACTTTTCTTTTGGGCAAAAATCTAGTGACATCATGTTAGAAATCGTGACCGCNTCATCAAGATTATATTTTACCATTCTAGATATATGGTTATTTGATAAATCTTTATTTTATTTGAGTAAAATAGAACTTGACGCAAAATGTCTTTACGGAATTATAATTTAGATACATAATATATAAATTAATATAATGGAAACAGAAAGTAATATAATGGAAACAGAAAGTAATCGCAGTGAGGCAATAGCTATAGACGGAGACACTGCAATTACTAGCCCTCTTAATAGCATTACTTTACAGTTAGGAGATGTCATTGAAATTGTATCACCAGCAAATGATGAATATCATGAAACAACAAATTATATTTCTTATATTGACAACACCCAAATACGCATGACAAATGTTACGTCGTTGAAAGACATCCAATTAAACATAAACGAAGAAGGTTCATTCACTGACGAGTCTATACAACAAATTATTCTTTTGAGTCGCAGTGATGAAAAAGGTTATGCTAAGCAAAACAATCTGTTACCAAATGTCTGGGTAAATATATATTTTGGGGGCGAAATCCCCGCCATTATCGCCGGACAAATAAGTAATTTAGAAGAAGATATGATTGAAATCATTACATATCCTGAAATGAAAACAATTTATATTGATTTTCAGTATCAAGGAATTCCTCTTAATATACCGATTGACAAAATTGTCATTCGCGAAAAACCAGCATCTTTAAAAACAACCGGTTCTTTAGCTATGATGAAAGATGCAATAATGGAAGGAGAAGAGTATGTAGAACCCGAAGAAAAGGCTGTTGTTGAAAGCACTGACTTGGATGAATATATTTCCAACATACCGGAAGGGAAAGAAGAAGATAAGAACATTCGTGATGTATTGCATGATTTATATGTAGATGCCAATGCAATTACATTCGGCGAAGACTTAGATGAAATCGTGCAGTTGGTAGAAGTGCCTGAAGGTGAGCAACGATATAGTCTAGATGTGCAAATCAACGATATGATGGAAGAGTTATTATCAAGTATTCCCAATAGCCAACGAACCACCTTAGTTTTAGATAATATTCATACAATAATAGAAAGATACACTAACCTTCGGGAACTGTATTCTAGATTTGACGAGAACAATAATGTATATGATAAAAAAATCAATTCAGCTACACATAAACCGCTTGTTGATAAGTTATATAATTTGAATACCAAGTTAAATTGGATTATTCCAGTAGTATCAAATAGAAAGAAATTGAATATAGGAAATACCGATTTAGAATCCAATGACATAATCGCTGAAAATATGGAAGAATCATTTGGCAAATTACATGAATTAAATAAAAAGTACATGAAAAAAGGTTCAAAAGACAATGCAATCACATATGAGTACATGCAAAAGAGAGAACAAGAAGTATTTCGTCCGTTTGAAAATTCTACTGATACAAATTGTTTAACTACAAAATCTGTTTTGGAAAATATAGACGCTGTTGTGGATAATTTAAACGATTTTTATAGTACGGTGTATGCAGAATCTGGGTTGAAGCGTACCCGATTTGTAATTCAAAGGTACAATTTAGGAATTTCAAAACTACAAGAACAAGTTATGAAATCTGGTAAAAAAGTTTTTGTGCGGGAATCCATGACCCCCAATGATGAAATGAGTGTGAAATCATTTTTGATGTTGCCAACCTCAGTGATCAAATTTTCTGAAATCAACCTACCATCTACCAGCATCATGAATAAAGCGTCGTTACATAACAACTATCTTTTATTATACCGTTTGTTGAAATCTAATACTGAAATTACTTCACAGGTCATAGACGATTTTTCTAATGAGCTGGATTATGAAAAAATAGAGTCTGATACAAAACAGGCAATTTTTGAAGGAATCAATGAATTTGTAATAAACAACGATTCATTAGAGGGCATTGAATATATGAATGAAAACGAGAAATTTCATAAATTTTTAGAAGTGATTGTACCGAAAACAAGATTGTTGATAAAGATATACCGCAAATATATTAAAAATAGATTGTCATTCGTTGGTGTAGTTCAAAAACTAGAACCATTTATGGTTTATCCAAATGACATTACGTATAAGCAGTATATGGAGATTCGTTATTTCATAAAAGAACAAATTAAAGAGTTGAAAAAGAAATTAAATGACAAATCATCTGAAATGCGCGTATTGTCTAACTCAAAATATGATGTTCTACAAACCTCTAATATTCTATTGCGCATATTATCTGAAAGAAATGAATTTGCAGAAACGTTTTTCAAATCTTATAAATTCTTATCAAAAGAACAATTCAATACAAAACTTACTCCTGCTGAGATGCTATTACAAATGATGTCATATGACAATACAGAATTATACACAAGTATGATCGCAAGTATTTTAATATCATTGAACAGTGCAGATAACTTGTTAGCCATCATTCAGGACGCAAATATTGATGAATTAGAGAATACTGATAAAATTAGACCGGTTGATTGCACTCGTAGATATTTATCTAAAAAATACACATCAGTGAAGGATTTACAGAAAGATAATAATGTAGATGAATTATACTTTGATGACGAATATGACGACACTCCTTATAGTATTATGGAAAAATACGAGAAAGAAAAAAAGGAAATGCCAAATGATACCTTTTTCGCATTCTTAATAGAAAATTTAATACAACGCCATTCAGTATCACCTGAAAATACAAAGGAGTTAGCAGAGGCACTTATTTCTAAAAAGAAAAAAATATTAACTGGACATTATGCAGTATTAGAGATCTCTTCTGATGTTACCCTGGAAACTGATGATATTGACCATATAGAGATTGTAAAAAAGGTGCATTATTATCGCCGTATGAAAAATAATTGGGTACGGGATGAAGATATCGGGGAAGAACGATTCCTAGATTCAAATACGTTGTTTTGCAATTTATCAGAAAAATGTGGTAAAAATGAAACTAACAAAATCTGTGAAACAGATGAACAAACTAAAATACGCATTAAAAATCTAAACAAAGATGTATTAGAAAATGAGGCAAAAACACGTCACCAAATTTCAAGTGAAGAGTTGGAAAAACAATTAACTCAGCGCATTTCTGTTATATTAAAAAGAATGAGAAAAAATGACATTTTGAGAGAATTGCAAATTTATAAAGCGAATAACTTGGCATATGAGATTGGCAAATTGGCAAAGAAAAACGACACCCTAGATTCTCCTCATATACCTTTGCGTGAATTAATCATGGGACAAGAAGATTTTTCTAAAAAACAGACAGATATTTGCACATTTGTAGATGTTTATTGCAGAGAGGCTATGGTAGATAATTTAAATGAAGAACAACATTGGTACTATTGTAAAAATACGAATACTAAGTTGTTTCCAGTGTCTATACATCGTTTGGCACAGTCTTATGTTACTGGAGATAATTATCAAGAAATGTTGGAGAGGGTTTGCAATGAAGTCGGTACGGAAGGAGATGATGGCGAGGCAATTGTGGATAAATATAGCGGTTATGTATTGCGAAAAAAAGATTTGAGCACAGAGGAGGGATATGACACGAGTGGCCGTAAAACGCAAACGCGTGATATTATGGAAAAAGATCTGGGCGTTGTCATGGAAGAATCTACAAAAAAACGTGATAAAATATTTGAAAACGAACTTACTGAAACCTTGTACAATGTGTTAATCTCAATATGTAATAATATTGACATTCCAATTGACCCGATTGAAGAAAGTGTATTGAAATATGCATCTGTTATCATTGAAAAGAATATTCTAAGCGAATCTGCATATAATCGTCGTTCTGAAGCAAATGTGAAGAAAAATGGCAAATCTCTCGGACCTTATCAAAAATACAAAAATGAAACCATTTTAACTATTCTAGGTGCGGTATTACACATTGTTATACAAACTGCGACTCCTTCTTTTAAAACACAAAAAACTTTTCCAAGTTGTGTGCGTTCGTTTAGCGGATATCCTATGACAGGTATGGAAGACCTTTCTGGTATAAACTACATTTCTTGTGTTATCGTGAAAATGAAAAGTAGCATTCCACCATGGGATTCAATGAAGTCAATGAAATCTGATCGGTTAAGTGTTCGCATAAAGGACATCATTGAAAAGTATATTATGACGATGAGCAACATACAGGAATTATATGTTGTTAAGAAAGAATATATGTTATTGCATCCTGAACTGGTTGCTCCAGAAGAGCTCCAGATACAAAAATGGCTGCATTTTTTACCGGCATTGGTGCATACAAATGTAATCAAAAGTTTGAAAAATGTATCAAGTGATTTCAAGCGTGATATGATAGAGAAAATGAAAAAAGGGGATCCGCGTCAGACTACTTCATTAATGATGCTACATAGTAAAAATGTACAACATGGATATGCAATTATAGAGGCAATAAATGACATTGTTAAAGAAAAAGATCAATTGTTAAAAACCGCTTCTCAAATTCCTTTTCTTGAAAATGGTTGTTGCAATGAAGATAAAAAACTCACCAATCCAATCGTTTATTTCAACGAAGAAAATGGCAATATCAAATTATATTTACAGCGAATCGTTAAGAATGGTAAAACTATAAATGATATCAATAAGCTCACCAGTCCTCGTATGTTCAATCACGACAAACCAACTGGACTAAAATATCCAGATCTGCCTACTGGTTATTTGGAAGAAAACGTCTATCATGCATTCATACATTATTGCAACTTTGATAGAAATTTACCAATACCAAATGCATTAAAGTCAGTATGCAATAGTGCTCCTGATGGATATAATTCAAACTGGAGCTTACATGAAAAGATGGAATATTTAAAACGCAATGGCAAACAATTTTCAGTAAATCAGCTGCAACAAATGATGACTATTGTACGTGCAAAACATTCTATCAGCACTTTTGAAAGAGATTCTTTTACACAAGTCTCAGTATTAACGGATTTACTAGAGAACTTTGAAACGATGAACTCTCAATTATTTGAAGAACCCTTGCGAAAACATTTGCGCAATGTATTAACTAGTTATGAACCTCAGAAAATGAAGGACACTGCCAGTCCGGAATTAACAGATTTGTCTAATTATTTGATTATGGTAAATCGTAATTTATATAGAAATATAATGGAGTTTTTTGATACGCAAGCCAATACAATATCATCCAGAGAGTTTAATAAAATGGCCGAATTCTTATTAAATATTCAACATTGGGAAGTCGGCGATAATCAATTGCACACCGTAGCACAATTTTTGAAAACTGCTATTTTAAATATAAGCAAAGTTTATCCGACGTTGATTGCAAACAAAGCAGACTTTTATAAGTATATTTGCAAACATTGGCCCTTTTCCGATAATCACAAGAACGACATTAGTCAGTTCAATAATAAATATTATAATAAGATTGAAAAATTCAAGGGTGACGAAGTATTAGTGCATTTTTTGAAAGAGATTAATTCTAAACTCATTGACATGTCTATGTTTGTTAGTAATTTGCCGATCCAAACAAACGTAAATAAGTTGTTAAGAAACGAAAAAGATGAATTGACAAATGTATCGTTCCATTCTTTATTTGATGAATTATCATATTACGAACTAATGAAGTATTGTTTTTATAGAATGATCGCCGAATTTATTCATTCAAGTGATGATGTTGAATTGTTGAGAACAGAAATTAAAACTGTACAAAACCAAAGAAGAGAAAACAATGACAATCTTTCAGACCCAATTAATTTTATTAGCAGTGAGAGAAACAACTCAAATGAAGCGGTTGAACAAATTGCGAATGACATGGAAGAAAATGAAATTATTATGGGCACTACTGAAGATTTAAAATCGCGCATTAGTACCATGTTATACACCTTTTTAGAAGTTGAGATGGAAAATAAAAATGCCATTAATTTTAGTTATGATAATATTATGAAAAGGGTAAATCGTGCAAAAGAGCGTGAGAAAAAATCTATTATTGATTATTTGGGTAATATGAGTAAAGAAGAAAGAAAAGTGGAAGAGTTGTTTAAAACTTACAAATTGGGCAGATGGAATGTAGGACAACAGAAAGGATTAACTCAATACGATAAAGAAACTTATGAGAGGGAGCGAAGTGAGTTATTAACACAACTTTATGCTGACGAAGAAAGCGGACAATATGAAGTAGTAAGTGAAATGCGCAGAGAAGTGTTTGACCTAGAAAAAGAGACCGAGGATGAACAAGAAAAATTCTATGACAATGAAGCAAATAATATTGAAGAGTTAGGCGAAGATTACATGGATGGACATTATTATGCAGAGGATGAAGAAGACGAGTTATAATTGTACTAACAAATAGTTACTTTGGTAAATAACATAAACATAAAATGAAAAAATATCATATTATGTTTTCAATACGGCTGGAATATATATGGATAGATAATAATTATAATTTGCGTTCAAAAATAAAAGTGATCTATAATACGCATATCAATGACATCAATGATATACCAGAATGGAATTATGATGGAAGTTCCACACAACAAGCAGTCGGTAGTGATTCAGAGGTAATAATCAAACCAAGAAGAGTATTTTCGTCAAATAAAGATCCGTATCATATGTTCGTTTTATGTGACACATACACATTTAATAATGAAGTGTTATCTACAAATAATCGTGCTCATGCAAACTTACTATTCAATAAAAAATTAGATGAGAAACCATGGTTTGGTATTGAACAAGAATATTTTTTAATCGATTCAAAAACAAATAAACCTTTGGGATATGATAAAGATAAAACGCAAGGGCAATATTATTGTAGCGTTGGTGCTGAAAATGCATTTGGACGGCAAATTGCAGAAGAACACTTATTAGAATGCATAGATTATGGCATTAAAATGTCAGGTATAAATGCGGAAGTAGCTCCCGGACAATGGGAATATCAAGTTGGACCTTGCGAAGGAATTGAAGCAGGCGACCATTTGTGGATGGCAAGGTACCTTTTACAAAAAATAACAGAAAAGTATGGTATAATTGTAAATATGGACCCAAAACCTCTGTCTGGCGACTGGAATGGGTCAGGGTGTCATACAAATTATAGTACCAAAGCAATGCGTGAAGGTGCTGACAATAAGACTGGATTATATTATATAAATCAAGCAATAGATAAATTGTCTAAAAAACATATAGAACATATGGAAGTATATGGAAGTGGAAACGAATTGAGAATGACAGGCAAGCACGAAACCGCATCGTATCATATATTTACACATGGTACTGCAAATAGAGGTGCTTCTGTTAGAATCGGAAACACAAACTTAAAAAATGAAAAGGGGTATTTTGAAGATAGGAGACCTAGTTCAAACTGTGACCCATACCTCGTAATCAGTAAAATATTTGAAACAACCGTACTGTAATAAATTAGAGTATATTACAAAACTCGCCCAATATTTTATATACGCAATATATAAAATATCGTATGAATCACTTGAAAATATTTATTGGTAGGAATAAATTGAATATTAGTTTGTTGGTATTTGTTATCATGTTTAGTTTAATACATCATGTGCAACCATCGTTAGTTTATAACGAAGAAGGCGAATTTCGTCCATTTGGTATTGGGTATCGCCATAAAACAGTTATACCCATTTGGTTGGTTGCAATTATTACCGCCCTATTTAGTTACATGTTTGTTATGTCATATTTAGTATATATCTGAAAACAAAAAACTAAAATAATAATATACACTTGTATTATTATTTAGATGAATTATCCAACATTAATAGAACCTAACTCTCTTTTGTATTTAAACAATACTCTGCAAAAATGCCATGATACTCGTGTAGGTGTTTATTATTATGTTCTCAATGGTGGTATTTTGCTCATCTTCGCCTTGATTTTTGGCATTACGCTTTATTATTGTTATACAAACAAACCTACCGAATACGAAAGACGTCAAAAAATGTTAAAGGACCAAGACATTATACTCTCCAATATACGCAGTTATCAAGAAATATATAAACAAAAACAGACACATATGTCAAATATTACAAATTTGCCAAATATACACTCATAATATATGTTTGTTTAATATATATATTATATTCTTACAACTTAATGATAGAGGAAGAACGCGAAAACATAATAAACAATGAGAATACGGCACAGGAAAGATTTGAACGCATTGTAGAAACTTTAACAAAACCGGTTAAAAAAATAATCATTCCTGAACCATTGTCTGGCGACATTGATCTAAGTTCTTTAAAAGAATTAGGTGTAGGGATACCAGATGAAATAATATTTCAAAAAGGAAAGATAACAAACTTATACAATATACCTGAGGGATTATTAATATTAGAATGTCCTGCCAATTTATTGATTTCAATCGACAATTTACCTGTAACTATTCAAAATATTTCGGTTGCAAACAATCATCTTAGTAGCATAGATATTACACCATTGACAAATTTAGAATATTTAAATGTATCGCATAATCAGATAAAAGAACTTAATAACATTCCTGATACGTTGAAAGAGCTAAGATGTAATAATAACAAACTATCTTCGTTGAATTTAATAGGACTATCTGTTTTAAAAACACTTCATATTTCTAACAACATGATCACTGTTATTGAGAATATGCCTGATGGAGTGGAAGACTTTCAGATGGAAAATACACCTTCCATTGAATTCCGAAATCAAGAAGGAGATGACATATCCCTGAGTTCTCCTGAAAACGAAGAACTGAAACTAAAGAAAAAAGATTATGTAAATGCACTTAATGAGTTTTTCAAAATAAAATCTAAATATGAGAATAAACACCATGACATGCGCAAAAAAGCTTACAAAAAAGCAGACACTAAGAAAATGGCAAGAGAAGCCGTGAATCAAATAGTTCCTCCTTGCATTAAATGCAAACGACCAGTTGGTTCTATATTTTCTATGAAGGGAAACAAATATAGCGTGATATGTGGTGATGCAAAAGAACCATGTAAGTTGAATATACAGTTATTTAGTGGAGACTATATATCCAAAGAAGATGCGGTGAATTTGTTTCAACACGATACCAGTAATTTACAAACGGATATTACACGCAATAGATTGAATAATATATTTGATTATATAGATGATGAGACCTCAAAACAAATATACAATGAAAAGTTAAAAGAATATAATGTAGAAAATGATGTATATACGGCTTTATTAGATTCATATAAAGATACATTTGACAACAAAGAGAAAAAAAAAGAAATAATAGAGAAAAAACGCGAATTGTATTCTTTGGTAGATAATAACAAAAATCTACTGGAAGAGTACAAAGAAACTAATAACACTGAATTAATAAAAGAAGTAGTCAAAGCTAATGTTCAGGACGTGTATAGAGTTGCCAGAAATATACGAAATTTAGAACATGAAATCATGGAAATGAATTTTTACAAAGACAAAGGTAATATACACAAGACATTTCAATATCCAGTTACATTGCAAAAAAGAGAATATAATCTATCGGGAGAACCCAGCAGTATTATAAAATTTGACAGATAATTTAACTGCAACTTGTAATATATCAAAAATAATCTTGATATATTTATTCACATTGGTTATAATTAGATATTCCGTCCCACTGAATGTCGTATGTATCAGCCCATGTTTTTTTGGCACAATCTGCGGTCTTGCCCTGTGATAACCACAATGGACTATCAAAATCTATGACTCCCACTGTGTTGTTCTCGTCAGAAAACGAAGAGGAGTCGTAACCAACCGTTATTTCGGCATTATTTTTATCATTATTTTCAGTGCTCGTATCTAATATGGTACCAATATTTTTCATACCTGCATTCGGTACAAGACAATATGTCTTTTCAACGCCAGATGCGTCCTCTTTAATTTTGGCATCCCAATTATCAGGACACGAGTTTTTAACGGGCGGGAAGCTGGACTGATTTTCACCGGAGAGTTTATTTTCAGCAAGCATGATGCCAATATAGGTAAGTATCAATATCAACAAAACTACTGCTACTATTACGACAGTATTATAAAATAATTCCATGTTTGTATAGTATATTATAAATATACAAATAATTTGAAATAGAATTAACAATATTATCTTTCAAAATCAAACCAACTCAACAGAAATGTTTTGGTCAAAAATGTAATTATATGAGTAATGACAGTAATACCGATGACTATAATTACTAAACTAATAATAAAAATGCTAATTGTCAAGATTAAATCGCGAAACATTTGATTATATACATGTATTTTAGATTATTATGTACTGAATTATTTAGAGGATTATGATAGATTTTATTTCTTAATTAATTGTATATAAAACTGATTATGAATATGAACCCGGTTAAAGTAGATCAAAATGATAGTATATTAAACAAAGAAGCATTAAATGGTCGTATAAATATCATAGATGTTCCGCAGCATATACAATTTCAAATTCAAGAAAAAATAGCAGTCAAAAACAAGACCTCTGAATATCGCGAAGCATTGTCTGGTGTATGGGAAAACAATGTATTGTCTCAGGTATATTTTTCAGCAGAAAATATTCAAATTATTCAAAATGGTTTGCGGGCAGGCGTATATAAAATGTCTGGCGATAAATATGTCATTGCACCGCAGAATATGGATACTCTAAAAATTATTATGAGAAGCATCTATTTGCAATATGCTCAGCATCGTGAAGATGATATAACTGGACAGGTAAGCACATTGAATCAAATGGTATTAGATTATGCAATTCCGAATGTATTTAATGAAGCTGAAGGATATGTAAAATATTGCCGCGATCAAAGTACTTTAGTAACTCCGTTGGACCTCCCTAAACCAAGTGATAAAGAATATAAACAACTTGAATTAAAACCCTGGGTATGAAGACAATAATATTTTACAAATTAAAAATATTATTGTAATACAACCATATGATCTTTAATCCTCAGCATGTAGAATTACATTGTTCTTATTGCATGAGAAGCCGGCATCTTAGAAAAAATTGTCATATGTTGAAAAGACATTTATTATTTCGAGGTTCAAATATACCTGCTAAATATTGGCATATGCCAGACCCCGCTAAAATAATGCTCATGCATGAAAATATGCATGGATTTATAAATAGGGAAAAAAACCAGTTATTAGTGCAAAGATTTTTTACACCTTCGCTTATTTGCAAAGAATGAATTGTACCATCTTATTTAGTTTTATCTACTACTATATGTTTGGAAAGATTCCTTATCACTTTGTTATCCAGCCGAATCTGTTCATCACCGAAATCTCCTAATATATTACGCATCATATCTACACAAAAATCATATTTGGGATGATTCCAATCTTGACATTCTGGATAATTCTCGCGCCACAATGGAATGGTTGCATAATTGCATTTTGCTACATACTTGATTGTTTTATGTAACTTGGAATTTTCGGGCGTATCTTTACTCCATTCATCGTTATCTTTAATGTACATTGTTTCACGTTTCAGATCAGTACAATGCAGCGGACGTTTTGTCACATCCAGCTCTTTGATGCGTGATAAAATCATATCTGTCATGCCAGACACATATCCATTCTTCCCAATGTTCTCAATATCTTTGAAACCAATTTCAATATTTTCAATAAATTCTGACATATTCATTGCATCTTTACAAGTTGTATTTAAGAAGAAATTTAGGTTGAATTTCTGATTGTTGTTATTAGTTGTATTATTAGTAATAGTATTTCCACCATCTTTTACTGCGTCAATGAGTTGAGTTTGTAATTGTTGATTTTCATGATGTTGTTCCATAATCATTATTTTGAACTGTTGATTCTCACTTTGTTGTGCAATGAGCAGCTGTTTGAAATCTTGATTTTCTTTCAATACCTGCATTACCACATCAGAAGAGGTTATATCTGTTATTAGATGTTTCTCATATTTCGTTTCATTCACTATCGGTATATTATCACATTTTTGTTTATGACGCCATAAACCCATTCTAGATTTGTATGATTTATTACATATATCGCAAGTATTTAGATTAGAAGGGTTGGATATATTTTCTGTAACATTTGTAACATTTATATGTTTAGCAGTTAAGTTGTGTTTATTATACTCACTTTGTTTATTGCATTTATAGTTACATTTTTCACAAAAGAATTTATAGGATATTTTAAGAGATTTTTTATGTAACATTTATATAATAATGCGTTACATAAAAATATCCTAAATCATCTGAGTAATTAATAAATTTGCAAAGGTTGGTAACAACGCTATAAGTATATTTTTTGTATTTAAAGCATAATGCTTTAAAATGAAAAATAGCGTTTTTTCTGTAAAGTTTTCTATTCTAAAAATGAAAAATGGACATTTTATTTTTGTCCTTTTTTTGAAAGTTGTCCAAGAAGTTTTTAAAAAATGTTGGTCTAACTTTTATCTACTACTATATGTTTGGAAAGATTCCTTATTACTTTGTTGTCAAGACGAATTTGTTCATCGCCTATATCACCTAGTATGTTTCGCATCATATCCACACAAAAATCATATTTGGGATGATTCCAATCTTGGCACTCCGGGTAATTCTCGCGCCACAATGGGATGGTTGCATAATTGCGTTTTGCTACATACCTGATTGTTTTATGTAATTTAGAATTTTCGGGTGTATCTTTGCACCATTCATCGTTATCTTTGATGTACATCGTTTCACGTTTCAAGTCGGTACAATGCAGAGGGCGTTTTGTCACATCAAGCTCTTTGATGCGTGACAAAATCATATCAGTCATGCCGGATACGTATCCATTCTTCCCAATGTTCTCAATATCTTTGAAACCAATTTCAATATTTTCAATAAATTCTGACATATTCATTGCATCTTTGCATGTAGTATTCAAAAAGAAATTTAGATTAAACTTTTGATTATTATTATTAGTTGTATTATTATATGTATTTCCGGTATCTTTTACAGCTTCAATAAGTTGAGTTTGTAATTTTTGACTTTCATTATGTAATCTTTGATTTTCTTGTTGTTGCTCTACTATATCTCTTTGTTGCTCTAGTAATAAGGTTTTAAATTCGTGGTTTTGTTCTATTAGATGCATCATGGTATGTATAATATCGGAATTATTAGTATCAATGTCGTTATTTTCATTTATTTCATGCATTGTTTTAGATGTAATATCTGGAATATTAGAACATTTCTTCTGGTGTTTCCATAAACTGCCTCTACTACGATATTGTTTAGTACAAAATTCGCACAAATAGGAGTGGGGTTTTTTAATGCTTCCATTTGCTTCCATAATATGCTTCCGTGTCAATAAGTGTCTATTGAAATCTTTTTTATTGCTCGTTATAAAGTTACATTTAATACAATCAAATGTAGTGGGGTTTTTTAGGGTAGAATGTGCTTCCATTTTTATATATTATGGAAGCAATAAAAACCCCTAAATACTTTTTATTAAAAAATATATTATGCTTACTCATTGAATTTAAAAATACGATTTCACTGCATAATGCTGTAAAATGGAATTTTACGTTTTTTATAAAAGTTTTTCATTCTAAAAACAAAAAATGGACATTTTATTTTTGTCCATTTTTTGAAAGTTATCCAAGAAGTTTTTAAAATTTAAATACAATCGTGTTGAACCATTTTTTCTACTAATTCATCAAAAGTGGTAGTTGGCTCCCAATCCAGTACTTGTTTTGCTTTGGTTGCATCACCTATTAGCAGTTCTACCTCAGCTGGTCTATAGTATTTAGAGTCAATGAATATATATTCTTTACCCGTGTTCTTATCAAAGCCAATTTCATGCACACCTTCCCCTTTCCATTGAATATGTATATCTTTTAATGCAAACGTTTTTTCTATAAATTCTCTTACCGTATGCTTTTCACCAGTGGCCAATACAAAATCTTCGGGTGTATCGTGTTGTAATATACGCCACATGCCTTCTACATAATCTGCTGCATGTCCCCAATCGCGTTCAGCATCTATATTTCCCATAACAAGTCTATCAGTTTCTTTCTTCAATATTTTGTTCAATCCCAATGTGATTTTTCGTGTTACAAAATTATGTCCTCGTCGTTCAGATTCATGATTAAATAATATTCCATTGCATGCAAACATATTGTAAGATTCACGGTAATTTTTTACAATCCAATATGCATATAGCTTCGCAACGCCATATGGAGATCTCGGATAGAAAGGGGTGGTCTCACGTTGAGGAACTTCTTGAACCAGTCCATACAATTCACTGGTGGAGGCTTGATAATATCTGACTTTATCTTCTAAGTTGTTACTTCGTATTGATTCAAGTAGCTTTAAAACACCAAATGCGTCTGCATCCGCAGTATATTCTGGCATTTCAAAAGATACTTTTACATGCGATTGTGCAGCTAAATTATATACTTCAAACCGTTCCATCAACGGATATTTATTTTTGATTTTAGACATAATAGAATTCAAACACGAACTATCAGTTACATCTCCATAATGCAATTGTAAATTTTCATTATGAAATACATGGTCAATGCGATTCGTATTTATAGAAGAAGAACGACGTATCAACCCATGTACTTTATAGTTTTTGTTTAAAAGCAACTCAGTTAGGTATGACCCATCTTGTCCAGTAATGCCTGTTACAAATGCGACCTTTGTCATAATGTATTGTTTACACAGTAAAAAAATGTTTATATTATTATTTACATTATTAAATAGTATTGCTAATTATAATTGCAATTACTTAGTTTTTTTGATCTTCTTCTTTACGGGAGTATTTTTGTTTTTTCCGTTGCTCAATTGAATTTTTTCACGCTGAATCTTATATTTGTCATATTCAACTTCCAATGCAGCTAATTCTCTATGCCAAATAGTTTCCACATTTGTTTTGGTTAAAGTTTCAATATTTGCTTCGGTAGCAGCCTTTTCGTTCATAATATTCTGAACATTTTCTTCCGTCACAGAATCCATAGGCATTTTAATCAAGTATTTGAAATCACCATCAATCTTATCGTAATTCTTTTTCGTAAGCAATTCATTCACAGCATCCGTTTTCATTCTTCTCAAATCAATAGTACTTGATAATATCTCTTGAATATATTTGGCACGATTAGATAGTCTCACTAATTTTTGTCGCATATCATTGAGCTGTGCTTCTTTGCGCTTCTGGTAAATCTGAATACGTACTTCATAAAAGTCCAAAATGATTTCTTCAACACTATCATATTTATGCAACTTGCAATCTTTATCAAACATGTGCATGTTTGTCGTACTGACCGTTGTTTGTAATTTCAATAATTTTTCTACACCATTGCAACCATTTGCATCTGAAACCGATTCCAATTCATCTAATTTTCCTCTTGGAAATACGACAGTAATATCTACATTTACTTCGGTGCAGATAGAAGAGAAATCTTTCAACAAGGGTGCATTACGCTTACCAGTCTTGTTGTCAATTGTGCCATCTACCAATGTTTCTAAGAAACTGGTATAAGGCATTGTCCATGTACTAATAGGCAATTCTGTAATACGAATTTTGTCATCACCAATTTTTTCATAACATCCTTTGATTGCATACTTTTTATCTTCTATTTTTCTAACAGCCCCCTTGAATCCTTCATAATAAGGAACAAATTCGTCTTCTCCAAGAGGTTTATTTTTCAACATTTTTTGCAGATATTGAATAATTTGTTTAGGGTTATAAGGGGCAATGCTGCACGAAAACCCAGTGCCAATACCCGTAATGCCATTCATCAATGCAAATGGAATAATTGGAACATAATATTCAGGTTCAACAATGGTTCCATCGTCATTCAAATAATTCAATACAGCATCATCTACATCGGGAAAGACATACCTGGTCAAGGGATTCAGTTGTGTAAAGATATATCTTTCCGATGCACTATCGTCTCCACCATGCAATCTAGTACCAAATTGTCCATTCGGCAATAATAGATTCATATTATTAGAACCGACGTAATTCTGTGCCATATTTACAATGGCACCGTTTAGACTGGCTTCGCCATGATGATATGCACTATGCTCAGATACGTATCCTGAAAACTGAGCAACCTTAATTTCACTGTTTAACTTTCTCTTGAAAGCCGAAAATAGAATTTTTCGCAATGAAATTTTTAATCCATCTACCATATTGGGGATAGACCGGGCACAATCATATGTACTAAAATGAATCATTTCGTTGTCAATGAATTGTTCATATTGAACAGCAGATTGGTTTGTATCCAAATAGGCTTTTTTATCGTAATTTTCAAGCCAAGTTTTACGATCATCCGCACGTTTTTTATTGAAAATCTTATCAATGGAATCATCACTTTGCTTTCCAGCATAGACGAAATCAACGATTTTTTTATTCGCAAAATACTCCTTAAATTCTGCAGATGTAGATGTACCCAAACCCTTAAAATATTTGATGTTCCACCCAGCAATACCAGTTTCACCGAGACTTTCTTTCCATGCATTATATTCACCGTCATTATAGAATAATTTTAATTGTGCGCCTTTCTTTGCCCTAAGAATCGGTGTATTCATAAAAGATAGAAATCCTGGAATTTGTGTAAGTGACGCCCATTCACTGTGAAATAGGTTGATGCATAGACCCTTGATGTGAGATCCATCCAAATCCTGATCAGTCATATACATGACCTTTCCATATCGCAATAATTTATGAACTTCCTCCATAGTATTGTATTCTTTGCCAGTTTCTAAACCCAATATTTTTTTGATATCATTAATTTCTTTATTTTCTGCAATCTTTTTCAATTGCTCACCGCGTACATTTAACAATTTTCCTTTTAGAGGATAGATTCCAATAGTATTGCGATCATCGCTAGACAATCCAGAAACAATACCCGATAATGCAGACAATCCCTCGCATAAAATTAATACACATTCTTTTGAGTTGGTAGTTCCACTGAAATTTGCATCAATGAAATTCGCGATTCCACGTACGTTACGAGTTTTTGACCCATCTGTTTTTTTTGCAATCTTATTTTCCTTCGCTTCAGTAAGTGAGCATGCTGTATCCATCACGCCCATTTTTGCAATTTTTTCAATAAAACTATCACTTACTGTGCATATAGAACCAAACTTTGCTGAGGGTGTGTTCATATAATCCTTTGTCTGACTGTCAAACGAAGGATTTTCAATATCACACCTTACAAATAGAAGCAACTGTTCCTTAATTGCTGCACTATTTACTTTAACTTTTTTCTTTTTTTCAATATAATCACACAGCTTTCTTACAATCTGTCCGGTAATATAATCTACATGTTTGCCTCCCTTAAACGTGCAAATTCCATTGACGAACGATACTTGCATATACTCGTGTATAGGCGATAGAGCAACCGCATATTCCCATCTCTCATCAGGGTTTTCATATACACGTTTTCCTACGTCTCGTGATCCAATGTACAAATCAATATATTGTTGGAAATTCTTAACAGGGATGACATTGGAATTGTATGAAATCTTGACTTTCTTAATAGAATGATCAGTCACCGCTCCAATATCATAAACACGTTTTTTCAATAAAGCCAACATGTCTGTAGTAAGTCCTTGAATGCCAAGACGGGTATAGTCAGGTTTAAATGAAACCTTCGTATATGGTTTCGTAGAAGTGATCTTTGTAATCTTAGGAGGATCCAACTTATCCAGGTTGTTATGGAATTCTTGCACATATTTCAATCCGCGCACATGGTCAATTGTTTCTACACGACCATACGTTGACCAAATTAATACCAATTTGAATCCAAAACCATTCTTTCCTCCTACAATTCGCTTTTCGTTTTTATTATAATTGGTAGAGGTTCGCAAATGACCAAATACCATTTCTGGAATCCAAATATTATATTCAGGATGTTTGGCAATATCAATGCCATTGCCATCATTTGTCATTGTAATCATACCCTGATCATCCACCGTCGTTTCAATGTAAGAAACAAATTTTTTTTCTAATTGGTTGGATTGAATCATACGAACAACATGATCTCTACAATTAACAATACCTTCGTCAAATAACTTATATAGTCCAGGAATATATTCAATGTCACGCCATTCAATGCGATTGGACTCGTCATTATACACCCACATGGATGAATCTACATTTTCTACAGAACCGATGTACGTATCGGGGTTGTCTAAGATGTGCTGTTTGTCTGTTTTTTGTTGGTACTGTTGGGCAAGTACATTTTCAGTGGTAGATAACTGTTTGGAAGATGGTTTAGACATAATTCTATATGTGTTATATAAAAGTAATTTCTATACATGTTTTTAATCAATTTTTCTAAGGGGGGAGTACATACATTTACCAATATAAAAATATACACAGTAGTATAATTATCATGAATTTAAATTATATATACACGCATGAAATATTGTATAAACAAATTATACTTAAGGCTGCGTTCCCTGGTTCAGAAATACCCAATAAGATATGTGAATATCTATTTAGGGATTTTAAAGGCTGGTTTGAGTTGTGCAAACAAAAATGCGACAATACTAAGATTGTGAATATAATAAAGAATAGCACTGGTGTCAGTAGTCATTGTGGGTTTTTTAAATGGAGCACCTCTATCATAGACAAACATTATACTGATTATTGGGATCATGATACTGGAATGCTGGTTAAAGTGCATACTAATTTGATTAGCATAGAATTGGCCGACAATTATTGCATTAAATGCGGTGAATCCGAAAAGGGATTGCAATGTTCTTGTATCGTATGTCTGTAACTAATATATGCGAGTATATATAATATGAAAATGTTTAATATAAATAAATTTTGCAATAATGACTGCAAACCTCAGTATTCGCGAACTAAAACTGCGGGAAATGACCCGTCTATAACACGTAAGATGCGTTATTCTCAAATAACCAGAAACTTAAAATATAAAACTGTACGAACATATAATCAAGCAGTAGCCGAATCTGTGACAATTCCAACAGAGTTTTATCCGAAGGGCCAGATATTCAGCTTCCCAAAATAAGATTAAGTTATTTAGAAAAAAATATGTTTGATTAGTATATATATATGAAAAGACCTGTTCGTAACGAAGAGGATGGTATGTACCACGTCAAAGGTTCCAAATTCCCTGAATTATTTGGTTCTCGCACACAAGTAATGAATAAAACTGCGTATAAGACTTCTGGTAACCTTACCAAGAACGATTTGCTAATGAACAAATGGGGACGCATTGTTTCTGCTAAGAAACACAAAACTGCCAAAAAAGAAAAAAGATTAGAGAAGGCTGGTTTCTTTGCGAAAAAAGGAAAGTTTGGTTATGTTAAAAGAAAGACACGCAAAAATGCTACCAGAAAGGCCAAGAAAAACTAAAATTACTGGTTAGACAATATAATAGACCCTATTATATTGTAGAGATTACACCTTCAAATGTGTATAATTATTGCATGTACCATTCAGATGTCAAGAATTTATCATCCATAATATATTCACTATAGTTATCAAAAATATATTTTTCAAAATACGATTTGCTAACAATTTGTTTCTGGTATGAAGTCAAATCATTTAAATTTATTTTGGAAGCGCTAGTGGTAAATTTACAATAATATAAATAGGCGTCGTAAATTGAGATATTAGTATGCAGAGTAGAATTGTTAAGATCGTGTATATATTTATGATGTATATGTTCCTTCATATTTTCTAAGGCAACTTGTATGTCCATCTGCTTATCCCATAATGTGCATTGTATTCCTGAAATAAATTTATCGCGTTCAACTTCTAGTAGTGGATAATAGTAATAAATCAAATCTAATATCTGTTTATCATTTATATTTCCACAAATTTCATTGTTCATTTCACACCATTTCTTGAAAAGAATTATTAATTCTTCAATCTCCATATCGGTTTCAGTGTCATCTAATTTGATAGTATCATTCCAGAATTGTAAAAATCGCTGAATGCTAGGCAAGTATTTGCTGCAAATCCCTTGAAACGAATCCAAATCAGCGTTATAATAAGTTTGCAGCTTATCAATGAGCATAGTTTTTAATTGATTCATAAATATTACAGATGGTATTTGTTTTTCATCTAAGAATAAGTTCCATAAATATTGCATATTCTTCCATGTGATTTGTGTCATACGCGAAGTACCTTCCATTGCATTGATCAAAAACGCTTGTGATGGACTATTTTGTTGAACAATTTCATCAATATAATCACTTACAAACTCGTTTACAAGGTGATCAGGTAGAGTATTTTTAACAGAAAATACGCTCTGTCGTAATTCCTCATTGTTGCTGTGTATATTTGCATAATCATCTGACGACGCGTACCTATTTGAATAATGACAAGCTACACATAATATATCTATCATTTGTGATTTCAAAATGTGGTTCCAAGTGCTTTCGTGCTTCACATTGTAGTTAATATTTAACACGCGGAAGTTATTGTATTCATGATCATGATATTTGTATTTGAATGTTTGTGACAAGTGCAACCCAACCAACATATTAGATAAATTGTTCAAATGTTTTATAAAATGTTTGGCATATGGATTTACAAAATGTACCAAATTATTATTCTTTTTTAATAAATTATCACCTAATATACACAAAAAATATTTTGCGTGAGACCTACTCTTGAATATATTATTTGTAAGTGCATCCAATACATTTTGTATTGTTTCTGATTCTGGTATAGAATTCAGCAAATAATTATCCTTTATGCGCTTCATTATATAGACCTTTGTTTTATGTTTCCATGACATTAAGTGTCTATCTTTACTTATACTGGAAAGAACGTGATGTAATATGTCACTTTCACCGTGAATTTGGTAATGTAATCCATCATATGTAAAAAAATTGCTTGTTGTCGGAACATAGAAATACTGATTGCTATTTAAAAAACTTTGAATGAACGTGTCTTGGTCATTTGATAGTTCCTCTATTCGTGCAACACGTTGTTCATGCGTTTGTTTCATATTTGCAAGAATATTGGGCATTTGGTTACACACATATGAAACCAGTTTTTGTTTCATATAGTCATCATCTTTGTAATCGTCAAATAATGCATGCAATGACTCTGTCAACTGACACTTGATTATATCATTATTGTCAGAAAGCATAATTTTAACGTCTGTAAATATAGACAAAATATCTTTATATTGATTTGTCAATAACATTATGCTGACAATACTTATACTGTTTTTGATAATAGGTTGGAAAATTTATTATCAAAATAAAAGTTAGATAGTAACAACACTTCGTGTTTTCAGATTTGAAAAATACTCATTGTTTGTATCCTGTATAGAAGCTTTCAAATACTTAGAAATTATCATATTTGTATTCAATACTTCTTCTGCGTTCATTACTGCCAACCAGTTATATTTTGTACGCCGCAGTATTTCGTCAGATGGAATGTATATACCAACTACATGAGGATATAAATCAAGGTATGATTCTTCGCAAAGATCCTCTAATAAAATGGGTTTCTTCTTATTATTTTTAATGCCAATAGATTCTCCACCGATCAAGAGTAAGTTTTGTTCATCAATTAATTGCTTGCACATGTAGCCAATTGTTCCTTGGAATTTATTTTCATCATTAAAATGCCCGTTCATGTTCATTTGTTTCAATGATTCTACTAATGATAAAATTACATTATTATTTTTATTTGATGCACCCATAATATCAATGGACGGAATAAAAGTATTTTCTCCACTATTGGATTTTAAATTACATGTTCTATTAATTGCTTCGCATACAAATGCTTGGTTGTTAGTAGTATTCTCATCGTATATATTTTTTAAATTTTTCAGGCATACCAAAGAATTCGGTACGGTCATACCACCATATACGTATATCAATTGAGCCATTCCCATCGCACGGTAATTACTTCTCATAGGTTCAGCCATCCCAGTCATATCTACATCCCAGTTAGGCAGCAACTTGCCAAATGATTCATCGTCTATTAGACAAATATTGAAATCATCGCCACAGTGATTGATAATAGTTTTTATAGTAAGATGAATATAGTCTTGATTTAAATCAGTTGTGTTGCGTGAGTAAAAATTCTTCCATTTTCTAGAGTTTTTTTCGTATTTAGAATGCACCCATAGTTTGGGACGGTTATAACCATATAACGGCGATTCATTTAACAAATAATTTTTGATCATATCATAATCATCATCCTTGTCTAAAGATTTTTTAACACGTTGCGATAATGTACCTACTACAAATATCACACCTAGTGCTACAATATACGTAGGTAAATTTTTCTTATTCAACATAATATTAGTATAGTATGAATATAGATATTATATTTTGAAAGGAACATATATTTTAAAAATAAATGTAGTATATTATGTTATATTTAGATTCGTTATACTTCATTTGTGACGTATGCATAATTGACGACTTTTTGCAAATCTGTCTAACAATGTTCGTAAATGATTTATAACTCATTTGTCTAGTAATATAAAAGTGTTTTCCATAATGATAATACTCTTTCAAGTTTTCACAGAATTCTGTATGCAGATCATAAAATAACAGTTTTTTATAAGCGTTCATATCAATCAAATAATACTTGTCTGTTTTCAAACATATTCTATCCAATAAATTATACAATAATTTTGGAGGAACATCACATTTAAATACCTGACTAGACATCTCGGTTATATTTAACGTATATTTATTTTTATAAATATACATACTAAAAAATCCCTAAAGGATTATTTACCCATTTTAAAGCATGTAGCCTCTATGCAGTTATTTTAGCATAGAAATTCTATCAGCAATTCCTTTATCTGCTGCCATTCTTTCTATATTTATTTGTTCAGTCAATGCTTTATCTGCAATGGCTTTCTCGGCATTAATGTATGCGGTTAATTGTTTTTCTGTTTCAGCTGTTTGCAATGCAATCTCATTCTCATCTGCATTTTCTAATCTAAGCTTCTCAATTAATTTGGTCTCTAGTGTAGTTTTTACTGATGTAATTTTATCTACGAGATTCTTTTCAACCGCCATTTTGAGTTTTAAACTTTTCTCATTAAAAGCGCTATTAATAACAATTCGTATCCTTTCCTTTTTCTGCTCTAATATTCTATTTGCTTCTTCTTTTTCTCTAGTAACATTTTCCAATTCATCGTTGGTGTCTTGTCTAGTAACGTTTTCCAATTCATCATCCGTGTCTTCGTGCATAATTTTTTCTTTTGCAGAAACGGTAGGTTTGGGCGACCGAAACATGTTCAATAGAAAACTCATATTGTATACATACATTAAACATAAAAATAAACCATAAACAACTAAATACTTATTGCGAATTGATTAATGTATATATATTATTTGTAATTAATGCCAATTCAATGCAATCTTCGTGAATATTGTGAAAAACTGTAATATATTTGCATAAAAGTATGATGATCTCATAAATAATTTCCTCACTTAATGCTTTACATGTTTTTGTATAATGGAACAAATAATCAAGTATGTCAATAACAGAATAACCGTAATCATATATTTCATATAATACATGTATAGCTTTGTCCAATTGTTTATCTTTTATTGATTCGTAATACCTATCAAAATGTTGAAAAGAAATCGTTGAACATAATTTCATACAATTATTCAAATCTAAATCTTTTCCGTATATAAAAATTTTTTCAAGGTGATTAATAAGTATGCGTATAGAACCATTTGATATGTGCATTATGTAGTCTTTTATTTCTTGCTTAATCTGCATATCTTCTAAAGTTATTATTTTGTTCATGGTTGAAATCATATATTCATTAGTATGTTTTGGAATGCTAACAATATGCAACCTTGATTGAAGACTTTCTATTACTTTCTGTATATTTGAACAAACTGAAATAAATTGTATATTTTTAGAATACTTATCAATATAATTACGAAATACTTGCTGGCTTTGTTCATTGATGCTGTCTATATCGTCAATAAGCACTATTTTTTTCTTACCATGTATTGCACTTCGGGATTGGCAGAAAGTTTTCATCTCATTGCGGAAATATTGTATTCCCTGTTCTTTCAAGTTATTAATACATAATGTATTGTTTTCAGGAATACTATCAGTTCCACTCAATCCGTAATATTCACGTGCAACGCAATTTAGTAAAGTAGTCTTACCAGAACATATATTTCCTACGAATAATATATTCAGATTGTCTAATTCAATTAAGTTGCTAACTATATCTAAAAAATGAATATCATTTGTAAAATTATTAATAGAATAAGGTTTATATTTTGTAATAAAAGTATTATATAATTTCATTAGAGTAATAATACGAATATTTTTATATAACATTTAATAAAAATATTATATAAACTATTAATACCTTAATACTATATAATATACAATGTCGGGTGGAACCCATTACGATATCTTGGGTATTCCTCAGACCGCATCAGAAATAGAAATCAAAAAAGCTTTTCGTACTTTATCATTGAAATATCATCCTGATAGAAATTCATCTGAAGAAGCTCTCAGTACGATGAAAGATATTACAGGTGCATATGAAATTTTGAAAGATCCAGACTCTAAAAAAAAATATGATATGCAATTGAAGTTTGGGGGGAACAATAACGCGTCAAACATGGAAGAGTTTAATGACATAAACAACATATTTAACATGATGTTTAACGGGTTTCCAGGCATGTCTCCAAATATGAAAGCACATGCAGGTATGCAACAGAATCCCAATATTAGAGTTTTTCACAGCGGTGGTCAGGGAGGACAGTTTCATATGAGGACACAGTTTCCACATGTAAGACGCCCTGAAATAATACACAAACGAGCGACTATTTCGTTAGAGCAAGTATTCACTGGTTGTGTAATTGAAATTGAGATTGAAAGAACGGTTGAAAAGAATGACGAAATAACAAGCGAAACTGAAAATATGTATATTAATATTCCAAGTGGAATTTTACATAACGAAACCGTTACATTGCACGATAAAGGACATATTGTAAATGACCTTATTGGAAATATTAACATAACTATATTGGTTGAAAATCACACAACATTTATTAGACAAGGACAAGACATTATAATGAAGAAACAGATCACATTGAAAGAAGCATTGTGTGGGTTTGTATTTGAATTTGTCTATTTAAATGGCAAGAAACTATCATTAAACAATAAAGATAATTATGCAGTGATTAAACCTGGTTATAAAAAATTAATCTCAGGCATGGGAATAAAACGCGAAAATAATCAAGGAAATTTTATTATTCACTTTGATGTAGAATTTCCAGACACATTGTCTGATGAGAAGAGGTTACAAATATCTGCTATTTTTACAGAAGAATAAATCGTGTTATATTACATCAATATAACATGATTAAGAACTAATGCGTTTGGTTGGGATTTCTACATCCACGATGTAAATAGAGTTTTCAGTCATAATAATGTATTCTGTACTAACCTTGTAAATTTTTGAAATAGGGCTAGTATATTCCTCCTCACTCTTAACAAGTAACTTTTCCTGGGTCTCTTTTACTCCTATCAATACTGACTTTTCTAACGAACTTGTCCAGTAGTCCATCATAATAGGTTTATCTTCCACGATAGACAATTTGCTTGCATGTTGTAATGTTTTATTATCGGGAAGTCTATATCCAGATGTAGAGGTAGATGTGTTTTCGGTATTTTCCATATAGGTAAAAACGTCGCGATTACTTTAAATGACTTCTAAGATAAATAATATATATTTTCAATCAAAATATATCTCTTTAGTATATAAGTTATTATTTTAAATGGCGTGGAAAGATACACAAATCAAATCTAGAATTATAGATAAATACTACACTATCATTGAAGAATATTTCAAACAATTAGAAAAATTACATTTATCAAATAATGAAGTTGATATACAAAGTTGCATGATGATTGGTTTGAACTCTATTCATAGGGTATTTGAATATGTATTAATGAAAACTAAAAACATTGAAAAAGCATATTATTATTCCCAACGTACATATTTTTATTACATTGAATACATTGGTCAGATTTATGAGACAAATCTACAAAATGCATTAAATCAAGGCGATGCTGTATTATTCATATATAAAAAAACAATATTTGAACTGCAAAATGGAGAAGATAATAAAATTTTTGACACAATTACAAATATAATGACATTTGATGAAGAAATTACAAACATAAACGACAAAGAGTATTATGAATGGTTATCTAAATTATCTAACCTAATTCATGTATTCTTTTATTGGAAAAATGTTGATTTTTCATTCAACAATAGATGTGACCTTATGAAAATGCTGTTGAAAAAATATATGATACACATTGATTCAACCTCAAGTGCAATCAGTTATTTAGAAATATTACATGAAAAAATAGATATGAATTATACCACCTATACTGATCTATTGACAGAGTTGCTGGATTTTCAATTAAATAGTACAAATATGTTAGCACAAGACTCTTTAAGCCAATGCGATTTTTTCTTAAAATTTTATATTGAAGATACTGTTTTATATGAAAATTTAGAAAACAATAATATGAAAGAAGTTGTGAAATGGATATACAAACCGCTCACTTCACATTTTTGAATTATGCACTTGTGACAGTAATATTTTTTTTTCTAAGTTTTTCTTTTTTCTCTTTTGCTGGTTCGATGTCACCGGGAACACATATATTCATATATTCATTAAACAAAACGTCTTTTATGAAATCATACACGAATCTGAGTATTTTTTCAGTGCAATTGCCTACTATTAAACAACTTCCTGTACGGAATATCATAAATGAGATTTCTGTATATTTTTTACTTCCATCCAATTCGTATAGTTTCATATTTTGATCAGTCGTCTCAATCAAACCACTTTGCAATGATTTATCAAATGGTTGATTATTGTTGAAGTAAAATTTACATTTCACTCCTGGGTAACTGCACGGGTCAAATGCGGTTTCAATGTTATATTTATCGCTTCTTAGTATAGAATATAACTTGTCGCGATTTATATAATAACCACAATTGAAATTTGAATTAATTAATACATTATCATCCATGTTTTTATCAATATAGTAAATTTCTTCTTTCGTATGTGGCTGCATGAATAATAGAACCAGTCGTTTCACCTCTTCCAATAACACGTTATTAAGGACTCCTGGTATTTCTAATTTGCCAGTATTGAACACTTTTACATGTATTTCTTTATAACTATTATTGTAGAGAAATCTAATAATTATAGCAAAACAATTATAAAATGCATTCTTTACTTTACCTCTGCAATTCATTATATCTTTTTTTGATAAACCGACTGTGATTTTTCTTTCATCTTTAAATTTCATTCTTCTTGCAGAAGGGTTATGAATTTGTTTGAGAATATGTTCTTTATAATACTTCAAATTCACCAAACGTTCTTTTAGTTGTTCGTAATCTTCCGGCGTTTTTGATATCACCTTCATTTGTTTCTTTACTATACCATTTTCTGGTTTTTCATACTCAATTATAGGCAATTTCCAGAATATATCTTCAATATCAATGGGCATGTTCAAAAATAATACTTTAGTAGTGGTTGATATATATAACTCGTCGCAAATGGGTACATCTTCTAAAATATTACCCTTATCCAGACCAGACACTTCTTTGAATAATTGGTCATCACTATTTCCATTTAAATACTGAGTCCATTCATCGTCTATAGAAGTCATTGTTAAAATAATATAAATAACTTTATATTATTCTATAAATCAATTTTTATTATACACATCTTGTAACTTTAAAATCATATATTTCAAAATATTTTGCATATCTGAATCGTTTATGTGCAATATACTTTGACATACATTTAAGAAATCATCTTTTACGTATTCAGGGTAATTCCTTATGATGTAATTCAAATATTTTTTTATGATTGATTTCTTATCTGCATTGTAATTTATGCTTATGTCGTGTATAAACGTTATTATTGTTTCTACGTTAGAATTCGTAGTTAAGTGGATATGCATTTGTTGCAAAACCTCATTTGATAATATATAGTTATTTGTACCTGTACTTTCTTTATTTAATTGTACAAAGTTGATCATACTCCTTATATCGGAATTATATACCTCTAATAGTTGTTCTACTTGACTATTTGATATTTGGATGGATTCTTTATCACATATTTCTTTAATAAAGTTACTTGTATCTTTTCTGGGTAGTTGATTAAATCTTACACAAATAAATTCGTTTTTTAATGATTCATCTATTTTGCTGATGTAATTGCAAATCAAACAAAATCTTACATTATAACTGCATGATTGCAACAGGTATTTCAATGCTTGTTGTGCATTCTTTGTCATATAATCAACTTCATCTAATATAACGAATTTGATACAATTTTCAAAAAAATTGTTCGTTCTGACAAACTGTAAAATCTGACTTCTTATTATGTCTATACCTCGTTCATCTGATGCATTCAAATGAATAACTGACCCTTTGCTATTGCTTGTATAACGTTTATTGTATTCATTTATCACATTAATTACGGTTGTCGTTTTTCCCGTCCCAGGTGGGCCATAAAACAATAAATTGGGAAAGTACTCTTTGTCTAGTATATTTTCAAATATCTTACGATTCATGTCATCTAAAACTATTTTTTCAAACACGTCTGGTCTATATTTCTCAACCCATGGAATATTATCGTTTTTTTGCATTTACAATATAACAGATTAGTTATTTATGTGATTATACTTTCATAATATATATATTAAAATTGAATACATATAAAATCCAATATGGTTAGTATATATACACACGATGACTCATGGAACACTTGAATTAATCATTGGCCCAATGTTTTCTGGGAAAACAACCAGATTGATTGAGATTTATAATAAATACAACCGTTCTTCAAAAAAAGTGGTTGTCATTAATTATGTAAGTGACACCAGATACCATGAAACAATGCTTTCCAGTCACGATAGAGTTACGATACCATGTGTCTGGGCAGATAAATTATCTACAATGTTGGATAAAGAAGAATTTAAACAAGCCGATGTGGTTTTGATTAACGAAGGTCAGTTTTTTGAAGACGTATATGAATCCGTAAAATATATGGTTGAATCTATGGATAAAAAAGTATATATTTGCGGGTTGGATGGAGATTTTCAGCGGAATGCATTTGGCTCGTTATTGAATTTGATTCCGTTATGTGATAATGTAACAAAACTGCGGTCTAGTTGCAATTCTTGCAACAACGATGCCATATTTTCACATCGCATTTCAGATGAAAAAAATCTGGTTGTAATTGGCTCTTCCAACTACGTACCTTTATGTAGAATGTGTTATACAAATAAGAATATCTAAAATGATGCGTTTAAAACATTTATGAAACAATATAAATAGTTTTTTTCATTTTTACTCAGTAGATGGAAGAAAATAACGTACCCACAAACACTGAGGTGATAAAAAAGAAAAGAGGAAGAAAGAAGAAATCTGAATTGGAAAATCAACCCGAACTACCAGATGCTGATGTACCAGCTGAACCACCCGTACCTAAAAAAAGAGGAAGAAAACCAAAAGGTGGTAAATTAATTGTAAAACCAATTGAATCCACCAGTGATAATAGTCATATATCAAATATTATCTTACACTTGAAGTGTTCATTGCAAGATATTAGTGACAATAAAGAAAGCAGTTATCTATTAAACGATCCTCTTTCATATAATCCAATCGTACCACCAAATATAATGACATACAATAACGATGAACAATTCAGTAAATATAATATAATAAATAACGAAAAAAATAGTGTTAAAACTGACTTAGCGTATGAAGCAGCTGAATTAAAAAAACAAACATTGTTTTGCAATAGTTGTAAAAATACCATTGATAATACCGATATTGATGAAGAAGACCTACAATTAAGTCTAAAAGACATTAATTATAAGCTAAAAGAAATTAAATTGCAATTGTATAAAAATTCTAATCCAGATAAGAAAGCAGCATGTTTTTGGTGCACATACGAATATGATAACCCGTCTTGTTATATACCTAAGTACGAGATGGATGGTTCTACTGCTGGGTATGGTTCTTTCTGCAGACCTGAATGCTCAGTTGCATATTTGATGAAAGAAAACATTGACGACTCTGCTAAATTTGAACGGTATCAGTTGCTTAATAAAATTTATGGTAAGGTATATAACTATCAAAAAAACATTCGCCCTGCACCCAACCCTTATTATCTTTTAGACAAATTTTATGGTAATCTTTCTATCCAAGAATACCGCAAATTATTGAAATCGGAACATATGCTTCTTATTATTGAAAAACCACTCACCAGAATACTTCCAGAACTGCATGAAGATACTGATGATAATAGTGATAAATTTAACAATAAACTCGGTATTAGCAATAAAACATCTGGTTATAAAGTGAAAAGACAAAGTGAAAAACAGAAAGGACCTTCTAAAACAGAAATAATGAAAGAAAACTTTGGGTTTTAATTTGACTGGTTAAACTATATAAATATAGTTGTTTAAAAACTATATTTATACATGAAATTCGTTTCTTCTAATTTGATGGGCGGGTTGGGGAATCAACTATTCCAAATTTTTGCAGTGATTGCTTATTCTATAAAGCATAATAGTGATTTTGTTTTTGAATATACTAAAGACTTGAAAACGGGTATTATACGCCCCACGTATTGGGACAATTTTTTATCTGAACTCAACAAATATACCACAAATGGAACTAACAATGATCATATAAAACCTTATCTTCATACTTTTCCAAAATATAGGGAAAATGGATTTCATTTCACCGAAATACCTGCTTTTACAAATACTGGCTATCTTTCACTTTTCGGATATTTTCAAAGTTATAAGTATTTTAAAGACTATTGGGGCAAAATAAAGGATTTGATTCAATTGGAAACTAAACAGCTCGCTATTAAAAATGAATACAGAGAATTGCTCGGCGATTGCTATAATATTAGTATGCATTTTAGAATTGGTGATTATAAGTTTAAACAAGATTATCACCCTGTTATGAAACTGGATTACTATGATAAATCATTGCAACACATCATTACAGCCCTTGAAAATAATAAAACAGATGTACGAGTTATTTATTTTTGTGAAAAAGACGATAACGATGATGTAAAAATTATTATAGATGCTTTGTCTAACAAATACAAAAATATAACTTTTACAAAAGCACGTGATGACATTGTAGATTGGAAACAAATGTTATTGATGTCATGTTGTGAGTCTAATATTATTGCAAATAGTTCATTTAGTTGGTGGTCAGCGTATATGAATGACAGCAATGATAAAATAGTATGCTTTCCGTCAGTATGGTTTGGTCCAGCGGCTGGCGGTTCTGATACAAAGGATTTGTTTCCAGATAATTGGAATAGAATAAATGTATAAATATAATAAAGGGCTCATCTGTAAATATGTATCATAAAATTGATTTGCCAATCATTTAATAATATTAGATAACACATACCACCGTTTAGATAACACATACCACCGATGAAAACTGATAAGTATAAGGATAATTTCAGGGCTATTCTACAGCTCCCCATTGTACAGAAACTATTGAAAAAAAATGAAAAGTTGAAAAAGGAAAATAAATCATTGAGAAACTTGGTTTGCTCTTTGCCTGAATTTCGTTCAAATCATAACTGTTGTAATAATTGTTGCAGTCATACAAAAAATATCAAAAAAAATATCAAAAAAGAACCTATTGAAGTTATTGATCTAACTAATGATGAAAATATTACGTATCAGTTTGACATAGAAGCAACGACGGAGGAAGAGGAGGAAGATAGATACGTTAAATGTGATTCATGTGCTATTTCTGTAGATTGCCATAAAAATTCAATCCATATCGTGTATAAAGGCGAATCCAGTAATATGATAGACGAGAAAACGCTTTGTACCATGTGTTTCCAGGAACAAGAAGAATCTCTTATTAAACTGGGATACAAATGTGATGACTGGAGCATTGAGGAAGAGGAGGAAGAGGAAGAGGAGGAAGAGGAAGAGGAGGAAGAGGAAGAGGAAGAGGAAGAGGAGGAAGAGGAAGAGGAGGAAG
>JGI20154J14316_10000343_pt1 | contig 41850 bp, 40 predicted proteins | sample COG_04_FD_14316 | JGI IMG/M metagenome (IMG submission 14316)
CGGAGAGCGATAATCAGGATGTAGATAAAGGTACACGCCTTGTGATTGATGGCCCTCTGATTGCGGGCAGTATCTCAACCATGGGTGCTCGTCTTGATGACATCGTCCTGACATCTTATTTCGAGACGCAGGCAGAAGGCTCACCGCCGATTAAATTATTGCTGCCTTTTGATAGCGAGCAGCCCTATTACGCCGAATTCGGCTGGGTGGCAGATGGCACGGCAAATATTGCACTTCCACAGGCAGATACAATCTGGAGCGCGGCGAGCTCTGCTGCGACAACCTCAAGCCCGCTTATTCTTAATTGGGATAATGGCGACGGATTTATATTCCAGCGCGAGATTGGCGTCGGCCAAGATTACATGATTACGGTGACTGATTCGGTAACATCAACGGCACAGTCAGCCGTGACGCTTAACTCATATAGTCTTATCCGGCGTCATGGTACGCCCGAAACTGATGGATTATATATCCTGCATGAAGGCCCGCTTGGTGTGTTTGATAGCACGCTGAATGAAGAGGATTATGACAGCCTGCAGGATGCTGGTAGTAAGGGGCTTAGCTATAGCCCTCTGGAAGCTGGTGGCTGGGTTGGTATTACAGATAAATACTGGCTGGCAGCGCTGATACCTGACCAGTCTAATCTTCATAGTTTTGGGATGCGTTATCTGAGTGGACAGGGTGATCGGTATCAAACAGATATCCTAGGTGCAGGTCAGACGCTGGCTCCTGGTCAGACAATTTCCACGACAACATCCCTATTCGCAGGTGCCAAAAAGGTAACGTTGCTTGATAAATATGCTGATGAGCTTGGGATTAAGAATTTTGACCTCGCTATTGATTTTGGCTGGTTCTACTTCCTGACCAAGCCGTTCTTCTACGCGATTAATTGGCTTTATGGAATGCTGGGTAATTTCGGGCTAGCTATTATCGGCTTTACAGGTTTGATGCGGCTCGTGCTGTTCCCGCTCGCTAATAAATCCTATCGGTCTATGGGCAAGATGCGGGAATTATCGCCGAAGATTAAGAAAATGCGCGAAGATTTTGGTGATGATCGGGCAAAGCTTAATCAGGAAATGATGGCGCTTTATAAAACTGAAAAAGTTAACCCTGCCGCAGGTTGTCTGCCAATTCTTCTGCAGATTCCGATTTTCTTTGCTCTTTATAAGGTGCTTTATGTGTCGCTTGAGATGCGTCATGCCCCCTTCTATGGCTGGATTAAGGATTTATCGGCTGTTGACCCAACCTCCGTCTTCAACTTGTTTGGGCTTCTTCCCTATTCAGTGGATATGCTTCCGAGCTTCATGGCGATTGGCGTCTGGCCAATTCTGATGGGGATATCAATGGCTATTCAGATGCGTTTGAACCCTCCACCACCTGACCCGATTCAGGCGAAGATTTTCCAGTATATGCCGATCTTCTTCACCTTCCTTCTGGCAGGCTTCCCTGCAGGACTTGTGATTTACTGGACATCAAATAATGTCCTGTCGATTACCCAGCAATGGTGGATTACATCATCTATGAAAAAATCTAAAAGCTGATTCGGTAATTTGATGAGTGATGTTGAACATGATGAAGCAGAATTAGAGGCAGGCAGATTATTGTTTGCGGGGAACTGCACGTTTATTGCAGCGTCCAACGCGTTAACAAATCTGCCGCCGATAAGTCTGCCTGAAATTGCCTTTGCCGGCCGTTCGAACGTGGGGAAATCCTCTCTGGTGAACGCGCTAACAGGACGTAATACCCTTGCCCGGACGTCACAGACTCCAGGGCGTACCCGTCAGCTTATTTTCTTTGCGCTTGCTAACCGGATTAATCTGGTTGATTTGCCGGGCTACGGATATGCCAAAGCGCCGAAAACAGATATTAAATCATGGACCGGCCTTACCCGCCGCTTTCTGTCTGGCCGGCAGAGCCTGCAACGTATGATGCTCTTGATTGATAGCCGGCGCGGCATTGGTCCGGGCGACAAAGAAATGATGAAATTGATGGATGAGGCGGCGGTCTCCTGGGCAGTTGTTCTCACTAAGATGGACAAGCTAAAACAATCTGAAAAAGCTGCTCTTATCAGCAAAACAGAAGCTGGCATTAGTCGTCATGTTGCAGCCTACCCCACGGTATGGGCAACATCATCAGAAACAGGTGATGGGATACCGGCTTTACGCGCGCATATCGCAAGCCTCGCAATACCAACCTAGAGCCTGCATTATCTGAGACGCTGCATAGTCTGGGAGCTGGCGTAGTCTGGGTCTAGTATAGACAAGACGCCCCCTTCATTCTATCACTCAAAGGTGCGTGCGATGAATAGCTTAGACAAGCAACGCCAACGGCAGGAGACAGGGATGACAATATCACAAAATTGGCATGAAAAAGCCGGAGTTCTTATTGAGGCTCTTCCTTATATGCGCCGGTATGCTGGTTGCTCTGTTCTGGTGAAGTTTGGCGGGCATGCCATGGGTGAGCAGGAATATGTGAATGCCTTTGCTGCCGATATGATGCTTCTGCGTCAGGTGGGAACGCGGCCTATTATCGTACATGGTGGGGGCCCGCAAATTGGCAAAATGCTGGAAAAGCTGAATATCGAAACAAATTTTGTGAATGGGCTCAGGGTGACTGATGAAGCAACAATATCTGTTGTTGAAATGGTGCTTGCTGGCGCCATTAACAAATCTCTGGTTGCGTCAATCAATGCTGCTGGCGGATGTGCTGTTGGGCTGTCTGGCAAGGATGGCAATCTCATCACGGCAACAAAGCTAACGTCACAATCTGAGAATGACGGACAGGCTATTGATCTGGGTTTTGTGGGTAAGCCTGAGACAGTTAATACAGCGGTGATAGACGCGCTGATGGGGGCGGAGATGATTCCTGTTGTTGCGCCTATTGGTCTTGGTATTGATGGACATACTTATAATATTAATGCAGATACCGCTGCTGGCGCGCTTGCTGGCGCGATTGGGGCAACCCGGCTTCTGATGCTCACTGATGTGGCGGGCGTCAAAGGCGCTGATGGCAATGTTATCTCGCATCTGACTGTGTCTGAGGCGCGTGCGCTGATTAAGGACGGGACAGTGAATGGCGGGATGATCCCAAAAGTCGAAACATGTATTGATGCTGTTGAAACAGGAGCTGAAGCGGCTGTTATTCTTGATGGCCGTGCCCCGCATGCTGTTCTGGTTGAACTTTTTACTGAACATGGGATTGGCACGCTTATCACACAAGACTAGCTTAGGAGAGTTCTTCTAGCGCGGGCAGGGACTTCCTGATAGCCTGTGCTTTTTTCATAACCTGTGCTTTTTTCATAAAAGGTGATTTATGTCTTTGGGTAGCCAACTAACAGCAAAAAAAGATTTGATAAAATTTGAGAGCGATAGCATCACTGACTGGGTGTTTGATCTTGATAATACGATCTATCCTGCGAACTCCAGTCTCTTCCCGCGGGTTGCCGAGCGGATGACATCGTTCATTGCTAATCATTTTAATATTGCCGAGGCCGAAGCTGCAGCGCTCAAAACAAGGCTGTTTCGCCAGTATGGAACGACCATGCATGGGCTAATGCGCGAACATAATATGGAACCTGATGAGTTTCTCTTTTATGTGCATGAAATCGATTTATCAGATGTTTCTTATGATAAAGACCTTGATGACGGGCTGGGGGCATTGTCGGGACGCAAACATATTTATACTAATGGAACGGTCAGGCATGCTGAACGGATTTTGACAGCCTATGGCATTCGCCATCATTTTGACCATATTTATGATATTGTTGCTTCTGAACATACACCAAAGCCGGACCCGCGCCCGTATCAGCATTTTATTGAGCAGGCAGGCATTATTGCCGATAAGGCTGTGATGATTGAAGATATGGCGCGCAATCTCAAGCCTGCGGCAGACCTTGGTATGAAGACAGTCTGGTTGGTAAACGACCATGACTGGGCGGCAACAGGTGCTGAAGAGGCTTATGTTCATTTCATTGCTGATGATGTGAAACAGTTTCTGGCATCTCAGCAGCCAACGCGTTAGACAAGGACAATATCATTTCGGCATCACGATGCCGTACGACCATTTAAGGAGACTACCACGATGGATTTAACTTCTCTTGAGACCGCCATTGACGCAGCGTTTGACGCGCGTGATACCATCAACAGCCACACCAAAGGCGAGGTAAGGGATGCTGTTACTGAAGCGCTTCATCTGCTGGATAGCGGTGAAGCCCGTGTTGCCACACCAACTGGTGGTCATCAATGGCATGTGAATCAATGGCTGAAAAAAGCTGTTTTGCTGTCATTTCGGTTGAATGACATGGTTGTTATGCCGGGCGGTGCGTCTCATCCGGATGCTGGCGACTCTGTCTGGTGGGATAAGGTGCCGTTGAAATTTTCCGGCTGGGATGCTGCGCGGTTTTCTGCTGCAGGTTTCCGCGCTGTTCCGGGTGCAATTGTCCGGCATTCTGCTTTTATTGCGCCGTCAGTTGTGCTGATGCCAAGTTTTGTGAATCTGGGCGCCTATGTTGGTGAAGGTGCCATGGTAGATACATGGGCAACAGTTGGGTCATGTGCACAGATTGGCAAGAATGTTCACCTTTCTGGTGGTGCCGGTATTGGCGGTGTTCTTGAGCCGCTTCAGGCAGGTCCGGTCATTATCGAAGATGATTGTTTTATTGGCGCCCGCTCAGAAGTTGTTGAAGGGGTTGTTGTTGAACAAGGAGCCGTCCTGTCGATGGGTGTCTTTATTGGCGCCTCAACCAAGATTGTAAATCGTGAAACAGGCGAAATTCATATTGGCCGAGTGCCTGCCTATTCTGTCGTTGTCCCGGGAACCTTGCCGGGCAAGCCACTAGCAGATGGCACGCCGGGGCCAGCGCTTTCATGTGCTGTGATCATCAAGCAGGTGGATGAGCGGACACGCTCAAAAACATCTGTTAATGACTTGCTTCGTGATTAGAACAAAAAAAGGGTGCGATACTGATGCAGCCGCTTTCATATGCTGTTGAGCTAACCCAGAAGCTGATTAGGTGCCCGTCTGTCACACCGGCGGAAGGCGGCGCTCTTGATCTGCTTGAGGCCACGCTAACAGACCTTGGTTTTACTTGTACGCGCCTGCCCTTTGGGGAGGGCGATGAGCGCATTGATAACCTTTATGCGCGGATTGGCACTGAGGCACCGCATTTTGCCTTTGCCGGGCATACAGATGTTGTTCCGCCGGGAAATACAGCCAGCTGGCGGCATGATGCTTTTAGCGGCACCATAGAAGACGGTCTGATTTATGGCCGCGGCGCTGCAGATATGAAGGGCGGTATTGCTGCCTTTGTTGGCGCTTGCAGATCATACCTTGCCACAGACAAGCTAGCCGGCAGCATTAGCCTGATTATTACGGGTGATGAGGAAGCTGCTGCTATTAATGGTACTATTAAAATGGTTGAGTGGCTTGAGGCATCTGGCAATGTGCCGGACTTTTGTGTTGTCGGAGAGCCAACAAACCCGTCGGCGATTGGTGAGGTGATTAAAAATGGCAGACGCGGCTCGCTCACCTGCGCGCTCGCTGTTACCGGCTCGCAAGGGCATGTTGCTTATCCACATCTTGCCAATAATCCTGTTCCGGCGTTGTGTGAGATGTTAGCACCTATTAATTCAACCGAGTTGGATGGCGGCACAGCATTTTTTGACCCATCAACAGCTCAGGTTACAGCTCTGAATATTGCAGACCCTGCCAGCAATGTGATCCCTGACAGCGTAACAGCCCAGTTTAATATACGATTTAATACAGAACATACCGCAGATAGNCTGACAGGCTGGCTAGAGGAACATTTTGAGCGCGTTGCCGAAAAAACAGGCGTTCAATTTGAGGCGCGTTTTGCCTCAAACGCTGCCCCGTTCATTACAGAACCAGGCCCGTTTACAGCGCTGTTGAGTGATGCCATTTTTAGCCAAACAGGCACAACACCCAGCCTATCAACAACAGGCGGAACATCAGATGCACGGTTTATCTGCAAGATATGTCCGGTTGCAGAATTTGGGCTTGTTGGCCGGACAATGCATAAGATTGATGAACATGTAGCAACAGATGATATTGAAACTCTTGTATCTATCTATCACGATATACTCGCACGGGCGGTCAGCCTGCAGGAAGGATCCTAGATGGGTCAATTTTTAGCCCCAGACATTATCTTTCGCTGCCTTGGCGCGGCTTTATCGGTGGTGACCGGTAAGGCAGATGTTAATAAGGTTTTTGATTTTACCAGTACAGGGTTTTGGCAAGCTGTTATCGGTAGCTGGCTTATTGGCATGTTGCTGGATATTGCACCGCTCGTAATGGCAGATATGTCCCTGACATTTTCACTGCAGATCCATTTACTATTGCTAAATGCCTTTGTGCCATTTGTTGGTGTCCTGTTTTTTGCATCGGCTGTTTTTCATGTGCTGAATTTAACAGGACGCGCAGATAAATTTATCCGTTTTCTTGTTCCTTATATCTGGGTGAAATGTCTTGCTGGCGTTAGTGTCAGTGTATTAGCACTTGGCGGGCTTGTTGCTGGCATTTCGTGGCTGGCCTTTGCTATCCTGCCAGCGGGTCTATGGTTTTTGATAAAATTATACAGCATAACCCGCTCCCAGACCTCTCTTAGCGGTGCAGCAGCTACTGGTATTTTGATTGGTGATCTTGCGATCCATATGATGCTGGCAGTTTCAGCCTTTCCCGGTATGTTGGGAATGGCGCCGCAATAAAACGTCCCGGTGGGTATTATGTTTCGGCTAAATCAGGATAACGCACGCTCGTAAGATAGAGCGCATGTGCTGGCGCTGTCTGGCCAGCTTGCGTGCGGTCTTTTGCAGCAAGGACGCGGGCAAGATCCTGTGCTGTCCATTTGCCGGTGCCAACCCGCACAAGACTGCCAGCGAAATTCCGAATCTGATGATGCAGAAAAGAGCGCGCCCGCGCCCGAATATGAATTTCTGTATCTGTTCGCGTAACACTTAGCTCATCAAGTGTTCTGATGGGCGAGGCCGCTTGGCACCCTGTTGCCCGGAAGCTGGAAAAATCATGTTTTCCGATGAGTATTTGTGCTGCCTCATGCATCGCTCTGGTATCAAGGTCTCCGCGGTGATTCCAGACGCGGTGCCGTTCGATAGCTGAGGGAATCATCCTCTCACTGATACGATAGAGATAGCCTCTCTCGCGGGCGTCAAACCGGGCATGAAAATCAGCAGCAACAGCGCGCGCCGACAGAACAGAAATTTGTTTGGTTTGAAGCCAGCTATTTAACCCCATGAGAACAGCGCGCTCATCCAGATGTTTGGGAACGTCCAGATGGGCAGCCTGTGCTGTTGCGTGAACCCCTGCATCTGTTCGTCCTGCGCCATAAATAAAAGTTGGCTCAGTCGTCAGTTTTTTTGCCGCTGCTTCAAGAAACCCCTGAACAGACGGATTATTTTCCTGAGACTGCCACCCGACAAGCTGATGCCCGTCATATTCAATCGTTATCAGCATCCGCTGATAACCATCCGGGCAGATATGTGAGACAGAACGTTCCGACATGATGCTCTTTCATTGTTATTGGCAGTCTTGGCGGCGTTGCTGAGAAGATAGCTCCGGGCCAGCCCTATCTGGTTATCCTAGTATAGAGCGGCCAACCTGCAAACGGTAGCCATTGATGAAATCTTGGGCAGGCATTTTCTGTTTGCCTGCTGGCTGAACTTCACCGACCAGAAGTTCAGATGTTGCACCGCATGATAATCGCATATTGCCATCTTCATCCATGCCGAGATAGGTGGTGGGCGGAAAAATTGTCCCGCTGGCAGGCTGTGCTGTAGCCGAAAATAGCTTTAGGCGCCCCTCTGCTGTGGTAAGCCATGCACCTGGAACAGGACTATAGGCGCAAATAATTCGGGCACAGTTAACAGCACTATCCTGCAGATCTAATGCAGCATCCTCGGCAGAAATCTTTGCAGCATAAGTAACCCCCTCTTCTGGCTGGGGTTTTGGAACCAAACAGCCAGCTGTTAACTTGGCAAGTGTCATTATCAGCACATCAGCTGTCATGACTGACAATTTGTCATGGAGCATGCCTGAGGTCATTTTCGGCTTAATATCAATTTTTAATGTTTCAAGCATTGGGCCAGTATCAAGCCCTTTTTCCATTTGCATGGCAGTAACACCTGTCATGGTATCACCGGCTTCTAAGGCCCGCTGGAGCGGGGCTGCGCCGCGCCATCGCGGCAATAAAGAGGCATGTCCGTTAATGCAGCCAAAGCGCGGAATATCAAGAACCGCTTGCGGCAGAATAAGGCCGTAGGCAACAACAATAGCAACATCGCAGTTATAGGCGGCAATGCGTGCCTGCTCAGCCTCATCAGTAAGACGCTCTGGCCAGAAGCACTCAATACCAAGCCGTTCTGCTTCGCGTGCAATAGGGGTCGGGGTAAGCTTCATCCCGCGCCCTGATTTTCGCGGTGGCTGTGTCCAGACCGCAACAACATCATGATGCGCTGCAAGCTGGGTNAGGCTTGGCACGGAAAAATCAGGACTTCCCATGAAAATCAATCTGAGTTTTTGTGTCATAAGACCTCGATAGCGCTAAAGAGAGGCAAAATCGTCACGCGGTTAGCGTCCCCGCGTTTCTTTGAGAATTTTCCGCCAGATCATATCTCGCTTGAGCTTGGAGAGATAATCAGTAAATAAAATGCCATCAAGATGGTCAATTTCATGCTGAACACAGGCAGCCAGCAATCCGGTGGCTGTCATTTCTTTTTCTGTGCCTGCCTCATCATGATATTGCACAACAACCTCAGTTGGGCGAATAACCTCTCCTGTGTAATTCGGAATGGATAAGCAACCTTCTTCTAGTTTGCTTGTTTCATCAGAGCGGCTGATAATTTCTGGATTAACCATTTTCCATAACTCAGGCGGGCTGTCATCTGGCGCGCAATCCATAACGATAACCCGCTGACAAATGCCGACCTGAGGTGCGGCAAGCCCAATGCCCGGCGCGTCATACATTGTTTCTGCCATATCCGATAATAAAGTTCGGATGGTATCATCAATATCGGCAACTGGTTCTGCAACCTGCCGTAAAAGAGGGTCGGGTACTAATGTTAACGCACGTAATGTCATTGATACTCTTTTCGCTGCTGAGAGATTATTTTATACCTGTATTGTTCTTTTAAGTGAACAGTGCCACATAATGCAGAATGCTCGGCAGTGGCGCAACATTTTCACAAGTGCAGTTATGATGAAAGTTTGCTAGCCTGCAATTCCGCTATAACGAGAGTCATTATGGCCCGATTTAACAGGAGTAATAATGGATAGCCTGCTGCCGCTACTGACAGTAATTTTTCTTGTTGGAAATATTATACTTGCTGTTGTTCTGTTCAGGCGGCGGAGCATCCCGGATGAGACATCCGAGATGCCGGCACAAATGCTTGGTGAGATGAANGGTCAAATCTCAGAAATTGGCCGTAGCCATTCTGACCAGCAAAAAGCTCAGGCAGAGCAAATGGCAGCGCTGAGTAAAAGGCTAGAAGATTCACTGTCCGGCATGAGCCAGCGCATGGGCCAGTCACTGCAGAGTGCGAGTGAACGCACCCATGAAAATCTGACAAAAATGTCAGAACGGCTTGCTGTCATTGATAAAGCCAATACCCATATTGCTGAGTTAACAGGACAGGTAACACAGCTTCATAATATTCTGGCAAATAAGACAGATAGAGGCACCTTCGGCGAGGTCCAGCTTGAAAATCTGGTTGAAACAGTCCTGCCGCCAAATGCCTATGAATTTCAGGTGACCTTAAGCAATCAGAAACGGGCCGATTGCGTGCTGAAACTACCGCAACCGCAAGGCAATATTATCATTGATGCAAAATTCCCGCTTGAATCGTGGCATTTGCTGCAATCAGCTGAAGATGATGCCGCGCGCAAAGCCGCACGCAAACAGCTTGGGGCGGATGTATTAAGGCATGTTCGTGATATTTCGGACAAATATATCATTGCTGGCGAGACGTCTGATTCTGCCTGTTTGTTCCTACCCTCCGAAGCTGTCTATGCAGAATTACATGCAAATATGCTGGATATCGTTGAAAAATCCTATGCAGCGCGGGTCTGGATTGTGTCACCAACAACTATGATGGCAACATTAAATACAGTCAGAGCCATCCTAAGAGATGCCCGTATGCAAGAACAGACGGCTGTTATCCAGAAAGAAATCGGCGTGCTTGTCACAGATGTAAAACGTCTTGAAGACAGGGTGAAAAAGCTCGATCAGCATTTCACGCTCGCACAGCGTGATATTCAGGAAATCCAGACATCAACAGGAAAAATTACCCGCCGGGGTCAGCGTATTGAAGATTACGATGTGGATGATAATGCACCGGATGTGAGCTTGTCTGGACCAGCGCAGGATTTGCTTGGTGGGGGCTTTGATGATGAGCCGGAGCCGCGCTAGAGCGGACGCCGTGCTTTCATTGCTTGGGTAAGCGTGCCGTCATCCAGATAGTTGAGCTCGCCGCCAACCGGAACACCATGAGCAAGCCGGGTAATTGCTAAGCCGCTTCGCTCAAGCCGCTCGCCGATATAATGAGCTGTTGTCTGACCATCGACTGTTGCAGATGTTGCCAGAATGACTTCACCCACTTCACTCTTGGTAGCACGCGCTGCCAGCCGCTCTATACCCAGCTCTTTTGGTCCCCGTCCGTCAAGAGCACTGAGAGTGCCGCCCAGCACATGATAAACACCCGAAAAAATACCAGCCCGCTCCATTGCCCATAAATCAGCAACATCTTCTACAACACAGATACGCGTTGCATCACGCCGGCTATCCCGGCAAATCCGGCATTTATCTGTCATATCCAGATTGCCGCATTCAACACATGTCTTGACCGTGCGGGCAACATGATCAAGCTCCTCAGCCAGAGGGAGCATGGATGTTTCTTTATTTTTGAGTAAATGCAGCGCTGCCCGCCGCGCCGAGCGAGGGCCAAGTCCCGGCAGGCGTGATAGGCGCTTAATAAGAGATTCTAGGGGATTGTCGGTTATCATCAGCGAGTGCCCACACGTTAGAATGGTAATTTCATGCCGGGTGGCAGGGGAAGGCCGCCTGTGACCTCCTTCATTGCCTCTTCCTGAGCTCTGTCAGCATCAGATTTGGCGGTATTCACAGCCAGCATAACAAGGTCAGCCAATAATTCGGTATCGCCGGATGAGCAGGCATCAGCAGAAATAACCATGTTCGTGACAACACCCTTACCGGTAACAGTCGCGCTCACAGCGCCGCCGCCGACTGAGCTTGTAAAGTTGCGGTTAGCCATGTCTTCTTGCAGCGCTTCCATCTTACCTTGAAGCTCTTGCACTTTTTTCATCATGCCGCCAAGATTTTTCATCATTTTTCTGCATCCTCAAACATAATGCCGGTTTCTGAGTCCGGGACGATTTCTGTTGATATAATATTTGTGACTTCAGCACCAGAAAACTGCGATAGAACAGCGTTCACCAGCGGAATTTTGCTGGCATCGTTAAACGCCTCCCCTTGCATCTCATCATCATCTTCCTGAACGGTTTTACCGCCCCCTTCATAAGCGCGGCTGACCAGCCATGGCTGGCCTGTCCAGAGGCCGAGATGGCGGGCTAATGTGCTAAGGAGTGTATCCTGAACATCATCTGGCAATCCGGCGACTAATTCAGCTTCCAGTATTCCGGCACGCAAGCGCACAGGCCGTAGATATTTGCGGATGCGGGCGGCCAGAATATGCTCGCCCTCTGTCTCACACCGATTGGCAATATCGCGGATGCTGAGCGGCATCTCGGATGGTGCAGGCGGGGCTGTCTCAACTGCTATCCTCTCAGGCGTGCTGGGCAGCGCGGGCGTCTCAGGCGGCGCGCTATCTAGCAGGACAGGAACAGCTGAAATATGTTCAGGAGATGCCTGAGCCGGAGATGCCTGAGCCGGAGATGCAGGTGCTGCAGGCTCAGGCTCGCTATCATCCGCTGACGCAGTGTCAGCTTGCGCGGCAGGTGCTGGATGGGCAGGTGCGGCTGGCTGTGATAGGGTTTGCGGCTGACTATGAGGCAGTTTACGCAGAATTTCAGCAGGTGTCGGCATCGGGGCGATATGTGCAAGCTTGATGAGCACCATGTGAGCTGCAGCACGCGGGTTAGGGGCTGCCCGTACATCACCATGTCCTGTCAGCACAACTTGCCAGGCTCTTCCAAGCCGGGCGATACCTGTTTTAGCAAGCTCATCAAGGGCATGTTTAACAGCTTCTGGTGGGTCGGCAGGCGGCGCACCTGCCGCTGTCAGGCTTGCAAGATGAATAATATCAAGCATGTCAGAGATAACAGTTTCCGGCTCAGCGCCGCCCTTATCTGCTACATCATAAAGTGAGAGTGCGGCTTGTGTCTGGCCCTCCAAGCAGGCTGAGAGCAGCGCTGCAACTTGTTCCTGACCTGCTTGGCCAAGCATATCAACAACAGCCTTTTCACTGATGGCATCTGCACCTTGGGCAGCGGCTTGATCAAGCAAGGAGAGAGCATCACGCACTGAGCCTTCAGCGGCGCGCGCTATCTGTGCAAGGGCTGCCCGTTCTGCTGTGATATTTTCAGCCTCGGCGATAGAGACCAGATGGTCTGTTAACATATCAGCCGGGACGCGCCGCAAATCAAACCGTTGGCACCGCGATAGAATTGTAACAGGCACCTTGCGGATTTCAGTTGTGGCAAAGATGAATTTTACCGCGTCAGGGGGCTCTTCCAATGTTTTAAGAAGAGCATTGAAGGCGTTGCGTGACAGCATGTGCACTTCATCAATAATATAGATTTTAAATCGGGCGGAAACTGGCCGGTAGGCTGATCCGTCAATGATTTCACGNACATCATCAACGCCTGTATTACTAGCAGCATCCATTTCCAGCACATCAACATGCCGGCCACTTGCAATAGCATCACACGAGCCACAAACCCCGCATGGGCTAAGCGTAGGACCGCCATTGCCATCAGCCCCTTCACAATTCAGCCCTCGGGCCAGAATACGGGCGGTTGATGTTTTGCCAATACCGCGCACCCCTGTTAGCACAAAGGCATGCGCAAGACGGCCAAGCGTAATGGCATTTGAGAGTGTGCGGACAAGCGCATCCTGACCGATAAGCTTATCAAAGCTATCGGGGCGATATTTTCGCGCAAGGACGCGATAAGCATCAGACTGTGTAGAATGTAGAGAATTTGGCGAAGTCATGACGCTAGTCTAGCCTGTTCTGATAACTGTGACCAGTCTGTAGGTAGCGCAGTTTTGCTGTCTGGAAACGGTTTTGTCAGCCGCACGGAAAAGAGCGCAAAAAATGAAAGACTGGACGACCCGCTCAGAAATACTGTGGCTGCTTCCTTTCGGATCTGACCAGGGTAAGCATAAGAGAGCGTCCATCCAGCCTCCCGTGAACTTATATGGGTCTATTTTGGCCTAAATACAAGTTTTTTAGCCAAGGGGGGAGTGGATTTCTCGCGATTAACGGTTTGTTGGATATGTGCCAAGAATGCGTATGCCGCCATCTGTGCAGTAGAATTGCAATTCTTCAAGGGCCAGCTTCATTGAGGCTGTTTCAGGATGACCCTCGCAATCGACATAAAAACGTGCTGCATTCATACTGCCATCTAGCATGTAGGATTCAAGCTTTGTAAGGTTGATGCCGTTTGTTGCAAACCCGCCAAGCGCCTTATACAGAACAGCGGGCACCGAGCGCACCTCGAAAATTATCGTTGTCATTGCAGGGGCTGTTATCTCTTTTGGCACAGTATGTTCACGCGACATGACAAGAAAACGGGTTGTGTTTGTCAGCTTGTCGGTAATGCTGTCCTGCACTGTATCAAGACCGTAAATCTCACCAGCAAGCGCTGATGCGATGGCGCCAACATGGCGCTCGCCGCGGGCTGCAATATCTTTGGCAGCCCCTGCTGTATCTGAATGAATGACAGGTTTTATTCCCATTTTATGAAGCGTCAGGCGGCATTGCGCTAAGCCCTGTTCATGAGAATGAACTTCGGTAATATCAGAGAGCTGTGCCCCCTTGATACCCAGCAATTTATGAGCTACCGGCTGGTAATGTTCAGAAATAATGAATAACCCTGATTCAGGAAGAAGATGATGAATGTCAGCAACCCGGCCGGCAGTCGAATTTTCAACAGGAACCATCGCACAGTCGGCACCGCCATCCTGCACCGCAGCAATCATCTCAGAAAATGAGGCGCATGGGAGCGGCGTTAAGTCCGGGCGATGCGCCTGACACGCCATATGAGAATAAGCGCCAAGCACGCCTTGAAATGCAATGTTATTTGTTTTTGTCATTGTCTCTGTTTACTCATTTTAGCTTGTTCGCCATTCTAGCTGGTTTTTGTAGCGGCTTCAAACCGCGCGCGGCACGCCATAAGATCAGCCTCGGTATCAATGCCGCCCGGTGCATGGTCTGCTTTGCCGACGCCAATACTCATACCGTCCTCTAACGCCCGAAGCTGTTCTAGCTTTTCAGATAATTCCAGCGGTGAGGGCGGCAGCGAGATAAACCGCGCAAGGGCATCACGTCGCCAGCCATAAAGCCCAATATGATGCCAGAAGGGCGCTGGACCATCAGGGATAGCTGCTCGGCTGAAATAAAGTGCAGTGCCTGCCGCAAAGCCAAGTCGCTGTTCTGGCTGCCATGCAATAACAGCTTTGACGATTTGGGCAAGCTGGGCCTCTTCAGTACTGCATTCTGAGGCAAGTGTTACCAAATCCCATGCCGGCTGGCGGAGCATATCTGCCAGCATCTTAAGCAGCGTGACATCAATTTCCGGTAAATCGCCTTGCAGATTGATAACGCTTTCATAAACGCCGTCAGGATCGATGTGGCATAATGCCTCATAGATACGGTCTGACCCTGACGGCAGATCGGGGTCTGTTATCACCGCAATGCCGCCTTGGGCGCGGATTGCCGCAGCAATATCCTCACCGTCTGTTGCCACGATAACAGGGCCTATATCAGCTGCCATCGCCCGCTCCCACACATGAATAATCATGGGTTTTCCGGCAATGTCAGCCAATGGCTTGCCCGGCAGCCGTGAGGCCTTCATTCGGGCAGGAATAAGGATGGGAAGTGCGGTGCTTTTCGTCATCATGACACGGTTTTTTCATAATTTGAGGGAACACGCAAAGAAAAAGGCGGGAAGCCTATTACCAAGGGGACTTGAGAGGGGGGGCAATTTGCGCTATCACAATCGGCATAGTCTTAAGATTAGTCTATGCTGCTGCCAAATACTTCCATGATGTCAGCGGTTGATCCATCGGGGGATGAGACATGGATGATTTAAAATTTAATAAACTTGCAGCGGCTTTCTTGCTTGCGGTTCTTCTTGCTATGGGCGGCTATAAGCTGTCTGAAATCATGATACCGCACAATGAACTTGCGCAGAATTCTTATCCTATCGAAGTAACAGAAGTCGAAAGTGCCTCATCAGAGGTTGCTGCGCCGGCAGGTCCTGAACCAATTCTTGCGCTCCTAGCTGGTGCTGATATTGCAGCTGGTCAGAAGACAGCAAAGAAATGCACAGCCTGCCATGTATTTGATGAGGGCGGTGCAAATAAAGTTGGACCAGCTCTCTGGAACGTGGTGAATGCTGATATGGGCAAGATAGACGGTTTTGCCTATTCTAAGGTTCTTGCCGGGTTCGGCGGTGTCTGGGATTATCAGTCGCTCAACCAGTTTCTATATAAGCCGAAAGCTTATATGAAGGGCACCAAAATGAATTTTGCTGGCCTGAAGAAACCATCAGACCGTGCAAATGTGATAGCCTATCTGCGGAGCCTGTCAGCAGCGCCTGCTGGGTTGCCAACAGCTGAGCAAATCGCAGCTGCTTCAGCACAGTAAGGTCAGGCAGGATTATGTCTGCACCTCACAGCGACAGAGCGGCAGCTGAAGCATTTCTTGCTGAACTGCCATCCGTCAGCCGTGCGGTTATTGCCCAGTATTTCCGTCAGACCTTCACCATCGATAATAAAGCAGATGACAGCCCGGTTACGATAGCTGATAGATCAGCTGAAGCTGCGCTGCGGCAGGCTATTAGTGCGGCCTTTCCGGGGCATGCTATCGTTGGCGAAGAGCAGGGCGGGCATGCTGATGAGGGGATAAGCTGGATTATTGACCCCATTGATGGCACCCGATCCTTTATTACAGGGCGCCCCTTATTTGGCACATTGGTTGGTATTGTTGAGGGCGGTATTCCGGTCAGTGGCATGATTGATATGCCAGCTATCAACGAGACGTATCGTACCGAAAATGGTCGCAGTCTTTTTGAGTCTGCTGCAGGAATAGTTGCTATCAAGAGCCGTTCATGCAATCGGCTTGAGGACGCTCATATTGCCACCACATCTCCTGATGCCTTCACAGCAGAGGGCTGGCAGGCCTTCTCCGCAGTGAAAGATAAATGCGCCTCATCTGTTTATGGCGGTGATTGCTATAATTACGCCCTTCTGGCAGCCGGTCATCTTGATATTGTTATTGAGCACCAGCTTGGCACGTATGATATGATGGCGCTTATACCGATATTACAGAATGCCGGCGCATGCGTGACTGACTGGCAGGGCGCGCCAATTACCATTTATAGTGATGGCTCCTTGCTTGCCTGCGCGACCCAGGCGCTTCATCAGGATGCGCTGGAATGCCTTCGCTCATCTCAAGAGCAGAGGCGCTAGCATGACATGTCTTATCGCCTATCATGACGGGGATGAGACGGATGAGCGGCAGCGCGGCTGGCAGACACGGCTTGCTGCTTATTTGCCAGGCTGTCAGCTTGTACCACTTGTCGATAAAGCAGCAGATGATGCTGAAATTGCGCTTGTTTGGGCTCCGCCTGCAGGCCGACTTGCCGAACTCTCTCAGCTTAAATTAGCTGTCTCTCTTGGTCAGGGTGTTGACCATGTGATGGTGCCGGGAAAACTACCAGATAATATTCCTCTTATCAGGATTGTTGATCCCGACATGTCACATGCGCTAAGCCAGTGGGTTATTCTGGCAGCGCTCGACCATCTGCGCGATGGTCCTGTCTATCGTGAACAGGCGCGAAAGCGTGTTTTTGCCCCACATAATCAGCGTCAGACAAGAGGGCTTCGCCTCGCTGTCTATGGTATGGGTGCAATTGGCTCTATGATTGCCACGCGGCTTGCTGATATCGGGTTTCAGGTACATGGCTGGAGCCGCTCTGAGCGCCCACAAACCAGCGCCCTTACAATGCATCATGGCCGCAAGGGCTTTGATAATTTGCTTAGTAACTGCCAGCTTCATGTGTGTATCTTGCCATTAACAGACGAAACCCGTCATATTTTTGATACCGATGCATTTGCGGCAATGCCGCGCGGCGCCTATTTCATTAATGGCGGCCGCGGCGCTCAGGTTGATGAATCAGCGCTGTTGCAGGCGATTAGCTCAGGTCATATTGCAGGGGCAACATTAGATGTGTTTGAACATGAGCCGCTGCCAGATAATCACCCTTTCTGGGATGAGCCGCGCATTACAATCTGGCCGCATGTTGCGGCTCAGACAAATCCTGAGACAGCGGCTCAGCAGGTTGCAGATGCGATAATCGCGGTACGGGCCGGTCAGGACCCGATCAATCTGGTAGACAGACAGCGCGGCTATTAATCAGCTATTCGTTTCAGCTAACTCTGAAATATGCTGGAATGTTGCACGCAGCCCCATGGCTTCGCCGCCTTTTGGCCGGCCAGCGCGGCTGGAGATATTCCATGCCATGACATCCACATGCGCCCAGTTGACATCACGGCCGGTAAAGCGACGTAAGAAAAGAGCGGCTGTAATGGCGCCGCCATATCCGCCGCCAGACCCTGTGCTAGACAGGCCTGCCTGACCGGTATCAAGGAACCTGTCATAGGACTCGAATAACGGTAATTGCCAGATAGGGTCATGCAAGGCTTCGCCAGCGCGCATCAGAGCCGTTGCTGTTTCTTGATGATTACAGAACAGAGCTGGACATTCAGTTCCCATAGCAACACGAGCTGCGCCTGTCAGCGTTGCAAAATCAATTAAGAAGTCTGGATGTGGTGCATCATCGTCTGTCAGAGCATGATGCAATGCATCGGCCAGCACAAGCCGGCCTTCTGCATCGGTATTACCAACCTCAACCATGATACCTGCCGCCGTGGCAATGCTATCAAGGGGGCGCATGGATTTTTCTGAAATAGCATTTTCTGCTGCTGCAACAAGCACCCGCAATCGCACCTTAAGGCCTGCTGCCATAATCGCTGCTGCAAGGCCAAGCACATGAGCAGCGCCGCCCATATCCTTCTTCATGATTTCCATGCCTTTGGACGGTTTAATATCAAGGCCGCCAGAATCAAATGTGATCCCCTTCCCCACAAGGGTGATGGCCGGCCCGTCACTTCCCCAGCGCATATCAACCATGCGTGGCTCACTCTCAGCAGCGCGTCCAACAATATGCAAAGCAGGCGCATAAGTAGGAAGCGCCTTGCCTGAAATAACTTTTACATCGGCGCCAAAATGAGCGGCTATATCGCAGGCTGCATCAGCAAGAGCAGCGGGCGTCATGATATTAGCTGGCTGATTAATCAGCTCACGGCAGATATGGGTACCAAGCAGTTCAGCCTGTGCAACCGTGTCTTGCTCGGCGGCGCTCAGACAAAGCCGAGCGCGTTTTTGCCTTTTTGGTTTATGAGGCGCAAACCGGTATTGTGCCAACCCCCAGCCAAGCTGGATGGCAGCAAGTGATTGGCCCGAGACACAAATCGGCTTCCAGCTTCCCTCTGGAAGGGCATCTGCTGTTGCGGCGCTCTGCCAGATGACGCTATCAGAGGTAATGCTCAGTGCCGCATCAAGCCCGCCTCCCTCACCGGGAAGCAGGGCGGTATTTCCGGCACGTGCGGTAAATCCAGTATCCGATAGCCAGCGTTGCTGGCCGGCACTCAAAGAGGCAATAAAATTATCTGCCTCATCTACAGCGCAAAAATATAGCAGACGGGATGTCTGCTCATCTGCAGTAAGCCCATTATCATAATCAAGTATTGGCATCTGGAATCCTTACCGGTTCGTGAATAACACAGGAAGTCGCGCTGCAAGGTAAACACCTCTTGCCCCAAGATAGAAAATAAAGGCAGTAAGGGCGGCGTCAAGGTCTGCAAAGGAAAACAGATAATGCGCCGCAATGAAAGAGATAAGCGCAAATGCCATACCGTTTCGCATTTCAGCACTATTTGTTGCGCCAACAAATACGCCGTCCATCTGAAACGCAAGAAAAGAGACAAGTGGTATCACGCTTACATAAATCCAAATAGCGGTGGTCGCTTCTATCAGGTCAGGCTGGCTGGTGAGCATGCTCAGAATAGGGAGCCGACAGAAAAATAGAACAGCTGATAAAAGAACCGAGCTATAGAACGCGAGAAGCGTACTGCGCCAGATAATATATTTCATATCAGCAAAGTCGCGTTTGCCAAGACGGTCTCCAACAAGCGCTTCTGCGGCATGGGCAAAGCCATCTAGGCCAAAGGCAATAAAGCCAAAAATAACCAGAACGATTTGCATCGAGGCAAGAGACAGGTCGCCTGTTTTGGCCGCATGCCCCAGCAGAATGGCTTCCACCGCCCAAATCATCACAGTGCGTAAACATAAATCCCGGCTAACAGTCATAAAGGCGCGCCAGCTAGGGTGGGTAAAAAGCGCCCGTGGCGAAAGCTGGAACGAGGTGAGCTGGTAATGCCGTCGCCGCAGAAAGACAAAGTATAGCATTATTATCAGTCCAGCCCATTGGGCAAGAACTGATGCAAGAGCAACCCCTGTTACGCCAAGCTCCAGGCTTGTCACAAACAAGATATTTAGCCCAATATTGCTAAGATTTATGATAAAGAGCTGGACCATCCCCATCCGCATTGATTGCATCCCGAATAACCATCCCAACAGCGCAATATTGCAAAGCGCTGCCGGTATTGCCCAGATTCGGATGGATATATAATGCGCCATATGGCCCTCAACAGCAGGGCTTGCGTCAAGCATGTTTGCTGCTAGCCAGATAAGAATAGGGTGGAGAATAATAAGAGCTGTGCTGCATAAAATTGCTAACATCAGGCCGCGGATAAGAAGCGATGTGACTTCGGGCATATTGCCTTCGCCGCGTGCGCGTGCGGTAAAGCCGGTGGTCCCCATCCGCAGAAAACCAAAGCCAAAATAAAGCAGGTTGAAGACCAGCATCCCAAGTCCCACGCCGCCAATATAGGCTGGGTCGTTCAGGTGCCCCATCATCGCAACATCAACAGCACCAACCAATGGAAGCGAAATATTGGAGAGCATAACAGGCCATGAAAGCTGCCAGATGTGACGATAGGATGAGCGCAAATGGCGCGCTGGAGGGGGCATAGGCGTAAAATCTTTCGGCCATTATAGGGATAGGAATAATGTCTATATCTGACTGAAATAGGGTGTCAGATCTTACCTAAGGTGACAGTCTATAAATATTTCGGTTTTACGTCTAGCAGGCTGATGATGTAGGAAAGGAGGAAGAGAAAAGATGATGCCGGAGTAATGCCGGGTCACAGCAATGTTTTCTGCTGGTAGTCAAGGACAGTATACTCCATGTTATTTCCCTGGATGAAGCACAATAATCTCAACTGGCATCAGACTATTGCCCAGTTTATGATGAGCCGTCGTGCTTTATGGCTATTACTTGCCATTATGACGGGATTTGTTCTTATCACCCATCAGGCAGTGCCAATGCTTGACAGGGATGAAGCGCGCTTCTCGCAGGCAAGCCGCCAGATGGCCGAAACAGGTGATGTTATCACCATCAGGTTTTTGGATGAATTACGCGCCAAGAAACCAGCTGGCATTTATTGGCTACAGGCAAGTTCAGCTGCCCTATTCGGCATAGATGATGTAGCGTCTTACAGATTGCCGTCTTTGATTGGATTTTTGGCAACACTTACCCTTACCTATTTTTTCACCCAAAGCCTGTTTCCCTCCCCTGCGGCCCCGCTTCATGGTGTGCTGGCGGGGCTTATGCTAGCCAGTGGACCGCTATTACAGGCAGAAGCGCTGCTTGCAAAAACTGATTCTCTGCTTCTGGCGACCATTTTGTGCCAGCAAATTATGCTCTGGCGTATTTACCGCGATAGTGACCTTAAATCGCCAGCATCACACTGGGGCGCTTTTTGGATAGCCTTATCTGCCTCTATTCTCCTGAAAGGCCCGATTGGGCCGCTTGTCTCGTTTGTGACCATTGCAGGCCTTTGCGCACTAGACAGAAATATCAGTTGGCTAAAGCGGTTATGCTGGGGGCGTGGCTTGTTGATTGTTGGATTTATCACATTGCCATGGGCGCTGGCTGTCACGATTGCAACAGACGGCGCTTTTTTGAAAACAGCTATCTCAGCAGATTTTCTGGCTAAGGTGCAATCTGGTCAGGAATCACATGGTGCACCGTTTGGCACTTATTTCCTGCTGATGTTTTTGATGTTTTTCCCTGCCAGTGCCTTTCTCTGTTTTGTTCCTTTGCTCGGCAAGAGCCTGCTCACCGACAAAGCAAGTAAGTTCTGTCTTGTCTGGCTTGTTGGATATTGGTTTGTTATTGAATGTGTGCCAACCAAATTGCCACATTATATCCTGCCATTATTACCGGCTCTGGCGCTGCTGACCTCTTTGGCATTAACGCGCTCCTTGCCTGTTGCAGGCCGGAAACTGGCACGGCTGATTGACGCTGGATATATCGTTGCGGCACTTAGTGGCACCTTATTGTGCGGCGTGCTTTTCTGGGTTGCGATAAAATATGGCGGGATTACGGGTGGGCGTGCCTTTGTAAGTGTACTGCTTATCTTTATGCTGGCAGCGCTTATTCTATGGCATCTCTGGCTGTGGCGGGCGGGCCGTAAAATCGGCGACCTTGTTGTTATTCTCTGTGCTGGTGCTGTGCTTCATTTTATGGCGATTGGCGGTGTGATTGCCCATCTAGATAGCGTGCATATTGCGCCCCATATCTCCCGCTCAATTGACCAGCTCGAGAAGAAGCCATCTTTAATTGCGCTTGCTGGATATCATGAGCCGTCGGCTGTCTTTGAAATCGGACGCGATGTGCTGCTGCTGACAGCTGATGAAGCGGCACTATTTTTAGCTGAAGCCAAAGATGCACTCGTCATCATAGAGGAGCGCGCATTACCTGATTTTCAGAAAATAGCAGATGAGCTTGCGCTTCGATTACAGGAGGTGGCGCGGGTTGACGGCTTTAACCATTCGCGCGGTCAGGATGTATCGTTACGGTTCTTTCAAGTCATCCGCTAGCCCGTAGTCAGCCAAGCTGGCAGGCCATCATGTTTGCTCATAAAAGCGGCGTTGATTGACGGCACGGAATCAGACCGGTAAAGATAAGGCCGCTTTCGGGAAAAAGGGTCGGATAGATGAGCGTTGCAGATGCATCAGAAAAGGTTGAAATTTCAGTCTTGGTGCCCGTGATGAATGAAGCGGGTAATATCCGTCCGTTAATGAACGAGATAGCCGCTGTGTTCGCAGGGCGTTCATTCGAAATCCTCTACATCAATGATGGCAGCACAGATAATACCGCAAAGGAGCTTGCAGAAGCAGGCGCTGCCATACCTCAATTACGCATCCTGAACCATGAGAATCGCTCGGGCCAGTCTGCAGCATTGCGGTCCGGATTATTTGCTTCCCGCGGCGACATCATTGCCGTGCTTGATGGTGATGGCCAGAATATTCCGGCTGATTTTGCGCAGATAGAAAAAGCTTTGATAGGCGCGCGCCCTGCGTTGGGTATGGCAGGCGGCGTGCGTACAAAGCGCCAAGATAGCTGGATAAAATTGCGGGCGTCGCACTGTGCAAAATGGATCCGTGCCAGCCTGCTTGGTGACAGTCATCCTGATTCAGGGTGCGGCATTAAAATGGTTGATAGAGATATTTTCCTGAAACTTCCCTACTTTAATCATATGCACCGTTTTATGCCTGTTTTGGTGCGGCGTGAGGGGGGTGTTGTTCTACCTGTGGCCGTTGGGCATCGTGCGCGGGAACGCGGCATATCCAAATATGGTGTCATTGACAGGCTCGTTGTTGGCATAACCGATATATTAGGGGTTATCTGGCTGATGAAGAGATCAGCTCACCCAGGCCATGTTAGTGAAACTGGTGTAACGTCGCGCGCCGACATGACCAAAAATAACGAGGATTGAGATGCTGTCACTTACGTCTGACCTAATCGGTCAGGGAGCATTATTTATCGGGTCATTATTGGTGGCGCTTCTGCCATTTCTGCCAGAGAGCATTGCGACGGACCCGGGCCAAATTATGATTATCATCGGGTTTTCAGGCCAAGGCCTGTTTGCGATGCGGTTTATTATTCAGTGGCTGAAATCCGAGACACAGAAAAAATCTGTTATTCCGATAGCCTTCTGGTATTTTTCAATTGGTGGCGGCCTTGTGCTGTTGCTTTATGCCCTCTGGCGCAAAGACCCTGTCATCATTTGTGGGCAAGGGCTTGGGCTGTTTATCTATTTGCGGAATCTTTATCTTATTTTCCGCAGTAAGGATGCTTAGGCCTATCTGCTAAAGAGCTGTCCTGCCCATGTTAAGGATATAGCCCCATTCTTCTGCAGAAATAGGCACCACAGATAAGCGTGCCTGACGCACCAGAGCAAGCTGAGCCAGAGGCTGTTCTGCCTTAATTTCAGCAAGCGTAACCGGCCGCACCATAGGCGCGATAGCCCGGACAGTCACCATCCCGAACCGGCCAGACGCATCGGTGGGATCTGGATGATAGGGGGCAATCACATCAACAATCCCAACAATCTGTTTTTCCGCAACAGAGTGGTAGAAAAAACCGAGATCGCCAATATTCATAGCCTTCATATTATTGGCAGCTTGATAATTGCGGACACCATCCCAGCCTTCGCCCGTGTCGCCTTTTTGAACCTGCTGGTCCCATGACCATGCGCCTGGTTCTGATTTAAAAAGCCAATATGCCATTTAGGGCCTTTCTTTTGGATAACGGCACTGCCAGCCCGCGTTATTCAGTTCCTGTCTCACGGGCAAGCAGGCCAGCTATTGTCTGGGGGATGTCAGCCCCATGATTCACAATTAGATTAACAGCTTCGCAAATCGGCATTGTTATGCCGAGCTGTTCTGCACGCTTCACAAGCCGGGCAGCTGAATGGCGTCCTTCAGCAAGTTGATTGCCGATAGCCGCGCCACTGCCAAGTGCAAATCCATATGCCATATTACGCGAATGCTGATTACTGCAGGACAGGACAAGATCGCCCATACCGGCAAGTCCCATGATTGTGGCTGGTTGCGCGCCAAGCTGGGAGGCAAGACGGGCTGTTTCGGCCAAGCCGCGCGTGACAAGGCCGGCGCGGGCATTATCACCAAGGGACTGACCAGCAGCAATGCCAGCAGCAATGGCGATGATATTTTTGATAGCGCCTCCAAGGGCTGCCCCTACGACGTCATTCCCGTGATAAACGCGTAATGAGGGAGCGCTGAAATGGGCTGAAATTTGGCCACTAAGCGCATCATCAGCGCTGGCAGCAAGAAGGGCGGTTGGTTTATCCTGAAGAACTTCATCAGCAAAAGAAGGTCCTGTTAGGATAGCAAATCGGCGGTTTGGATAATGCTGGGCCATATATTCGGGCAGAAACAGCCCGCCTCCATTACCATCAGGAACCAGCCCTTTTGCACAGAGAATAACCGGAACATCTGCTGCAGCATGCTCGTTGATAAGCGCGAGCGCATCTTCATAACCAGATATTGGCACAGCAAGATAAATAAAATCGGCGCCAGTCAAACAGGATGTATCTGATGTTGCTGTCAGCGAGGCGCGCAGGCGGATATCCTGAAGCTGGCGAATGTGACCGCGCTGGAGCGCGCTTGCTGTGTCCGCCGAGCGGGTCAGAACACAGCAATCCTGTCCATCAGTCTGGCGGAGTTTGTCAGCAAGGGCTGCCCCCCAACTTCCGCCGCCCATCATGACAAGTGAGGGATGTGTGCTCATATCATATCTCGCATTCTACCGGCAGGTCTTCTGGTCATTAGCTTATCCTGTTAGGAGCGAATACCGCGTCCCGGCGGCGGCGGCGCTTCATCATCAAGCGGCCAGCGTGGTCTGGGAGCAAAGGTAAGTGGGCTTGTCCTGTTTAGCTGAAAATATTCGCATCCAACCCATGCAATCATAGCCCCATTATCGGTACAGAGCGATAGCGGCGGTGTCGACAAGGTAAAACCCTCGGCTGTTGCAAGCTCTTGCAGAGCATGCCGGACTGTCTGATTGGCGGCAACCCCGCCAGCAACAACCAGCTGACGGCTTCCTGTTTCGTCATAAAACCGATGTAGGGCGCGTTTGGTGCGGGCAACAAGGCTATCGGCTATCGCTTGTTGAAGGGAGGCTGCGAAATCTGCAACTGATGGTGCATCCTGCCGGCCCTCTTTATGGGCATCATTTGCTGCCTGCCAGCGGGTCGCAACAGCTGTTTTAAGGCCAGAGAACGAGAAATGACAATCGGCGGCATTGCGGCGGGGGCGNGGCAGCTGGATAGCGTTTGGCTGTCCGCCAATCGCAGCTTTTTCAATTGCTGGCCCGCCAGGATAGCCAAGGCCAAGTACAGAAGCTGATTTATCAAACGCCTCACCGGCGGCATCATCCATTGTTGTGCCGTAGCGGGCATAAAGACCGGGACCTCTGACACATAACAGCTGGGTATGACCGCCCGAGACAAGCAGCAGCAGATACGGAAATGCCAGCCCATCTGTGAGCCGGGCAGTCAGCGCGTGCCCCTCAAGGTGATTAACAGCGAAATAGGGCAGCTCTCTTGCCGCTGCTATCGCCTTTGCGCTCATCGTGCCAACAAGGACGCCGCCAATAAGCCCCGGGCCGCCGGTGGCTGCTATGCCATCAATATCATCAAAGCTGCAGCCTGCTTCTGATAAAGCTTGTTCGATAACCGGCCGGATAACATCTAGATGTTGGCGCGCTGCAATCTCAGGAACGACCCCGCCATAGCGGGCGTGAAGCTCAGCAGAGGACGCAATAATATTCGCATGCACGGTTCGGTCAGACGATACAATAGCAGCAGCTGTTTCATCACAGCTACTCTCAATGCCAAGAATGGTGCAGGCAGTGCTCAACGTGCAAGGTTCCTTATCAAAGCGTTTTATGAGGGCTCTTTTTTAGGGTAAGCCTATCAGTTTTATCGTCTGTGACTACTCTGATCTGCTCACCTATTCAAGCGCCGCCGAAATAAAGCAGTTGATTATTCTGGTGCTGCCAAAAAGTGACAGATATACAGCATAAAAATTTTAATATTCCACCTATGGAAAAACATTGTTGCAAAAACCAGAACAACATCACAAATTTATTGATATGACCTAGCATTTTGTGAAATTATTTCAGGAGCGGCATAGCAGGATTAGGGTCTTTCATGCTGTCTGCTACTATCTTATGGCATTGCATCTGATGCTGCAGGTAAAGCCATAGCATTGATGCAGATAAAGGGGCGTTTTTATTATGTCGGAACAGACGATGCTTGCCAAAACTCCTCTGCATGCCTTTCATCTGAGCGAAGGCGCCAAAATGAGCGGTTTTGCCGGCTATGATATGCCGCTTTCCTATACGCAAGGCGCTATTGCAGAACATCATCTATGTCGGACGGGCGCAGCGATTTTTGATGTCTCGCATATGGGCCAGATTGAGCTACGTGATAACACAGGCTCTGCAGAGGCAATCTTAGCTCAGCTTGAGACGATTATTCCTGCTAATCTGATTGGCTTGAAGGCCGGACGGCAGCGCTACGGTCTTTTTCTAAATAAAGATGGCGGCATTCTTGATGATTTGATGGTGGCAAATTATGGCACTCATGTCAGGCTTGTTGTGAATGCTGCTTGTGTTGAGCAGGATATGGCGTGGATTTCAGGCCATTTGACGGATATGTCTATTACGCAGCTACAGCGCGCTCTTATTGCGCTTCAGGGACCATCTGCTGGCGCGGCTTTTGCCGCCCTTGTCCCGGCGTCGGCTGACATGAGTTTTATGGATGCCTGTTCTTTGCACTGGAATGGGGTAGAGATTGAGGCAACGCGGTCTGGCTATACTGGCGAGGACGGGTTTGAGATTAGCTGTCCTGATGCGGTTGCTGAAGACCTTGTCCGGGCGTTACTGGCGCATGATAATGTTGGCTGTGCCGGCCTGATTGCGCGCGATAGTTTGCGGCTTGAAGCTGGCTTGTGCCTTTATGGACAGGATATGGATGCCTCAACTAGTATTGTTGCGGCTAGTCTTGGCTGGGCCGTTCCCAAAATTCGGCGCACTGGCGGTGCCCGCATGGGAGGCTTTATTGGCGCAGATAGAACATTGGCTGAGTGTGATGCTGGGGCAGTATTCTGCCGGATAGGCGCTGTTGCCCCAAAAGGTGTGCCGCCACGCGCCGGTACTGAAATTTATACGAGCGAGACAGCGGAGGCGCCGGTTGGCAGAATAAGCTCAGGCATGCCCGGGCCGTCTGTTGGTCAGCCCGTTACAATGCTACAATTGCCGCATGATATTGCTGTATCCGAGCTGCCGCTTTTTGCAGATGTCAGGGGGAAGCGCATTTTGTTGAGCCGAGCCGACATGCCGTTTTTCCCGCACCGGTTTCACAGATGAGATAAAGCCAGTGGTGGCGCGATGGCGCATCAGGTAAGATAGATGAGTAAAACAAGATTATTTTTGAGGGATGTAGAATGCTAAAATATACCGAAGATCACGAATGGATTAGCCTTGAAGGAGATGTTGCAACGGTCGGGATTACAGACCATGCACAGGATGCTTTGGGTGATATTGTGTTTGTTGAATTACCCGATGTCGGCACAGCAGTTACGGCAGGCGGCGATATGGCAACAGTGGAAAGTTTTAAGGCAGCCTCGTCTGTTTATGCCCCGCTTTCAGGCGAAATAATCGAAATCAATGACAGCCTGAGTGATGATCCGGCGCAAGTGAATTCAGAACCCCTTGGTGCTGGCTGGTTTGTCAAAATTAAACTCGATAACCCGTCTGCTGCAGACGCCCTGATGGATGAAGATGCCTATAAGGCTCTGATTGCTTAGGCCATAAGACTTCACTCACCAGTAAGACTTCACTTAATTCAATGAGACGTGGGTATAAAGTTTAGAAGAGTAGGACGCATCACTAATGACATATTCAGACCTTTTTGATCAGACGCAGCGTGATTTCATCAGCCGGCATATCGGTCCTGATAAGCGTGAATGCGCTGATATGTTAGCCCAGATTGGAATGACGTCGCTGGATGCCCTTATTGGTCAGACGGTGCCGGACAGCATCCGCTCAACCGCGCCCTTAGCGCTAGATGCGCCATTGTCAGAAGCAGCGCTCCTCTCTCACATGCATGACCTTGCTGGCAAAAACAAAGTGATGACGTCACTTATCGGCATGGGGTATTATGACTGCTACACGCCGCCTGTTCTGCAGCGTAACATTCTGGAAAATCCAGGATGGTACACAGCCTACACGCCGTATCAGCCTGAAATTGCACAAGGCCGGCTTGAAGCGCTGTTAAACTTCCAGACAATGATTTGCGAGATGACTGGCCTAGATATGGCAAATGCGTCATTGCTGGATGAAGCAACCGCAGCAGCCGAAGCAATGGCTGTTGCGCATCGCGTTTCAAAATCAAAAGCGGTGAGCTTTTTTGTTGATGAAGATTGTCATCCGCAAACAGTTGCGGTGCTGAAGACACGCGCTGAGCCGCTTGGCTGGCAGGTGATAATAGGCGATCCGGTCGCTGATATGAATCCCGATGAGGTGTTTGGCGCGCTGTTCCATTATCCGGGCTCCTCTGGTGTTGTGCGGGATTATCGTTCGGCTATTGAGGGCCTAAAGGCAGCTGGCGGGTTTGCTGTGATGGCGTGTGATTTGCTGGCATTATGTTTGCTAACACCGCCTGGCGAGCTTGGCGCTGATATGGCGATAGGGTCTGCCCAGCGCTTTGGCGTGCCGATGGGTTATGGCGGGCCGCACGCAGCTTTTATGGCAACCGCTGATAAGCATAAACGTGCGTTGCCAGGCCGGATTATTGGGGTATCTGTGGACGCCTCTGGCGCGCCGGCTTACCGGCTTGCCCTGCAGACCAGAGAGCAGCATATTCGCCGCGAAAAGGCGACATCCAATATCTGTACCGCACAGGCATTACTTGCTATCATGGCATCTATGTATGCTGTCTGGCACGGACCGGACGGGCTAACCCTGATTGCCCGCCGCATTCATCATCTCACATCTATTCTTGCAACTGGATTACGCGCTGCTGGCCTTAGCGTAACCGCGCCGGGTTTTGATACCATAACGGTTAGGTGTGATGATGTATCTGGCTTTATGGACCGGGCTGTTGCGGCTGGTATGAATGTGCGACGTGGCGAGGGGCATATTGGCATCTCCCTTGATGAGACATGCGAGCGCAAAACTGTTGAAACATTATGGTCGCTCTTTGGCGTTGCAGCTGAGTTTGACAGCCTTGATGGCACAACAGCTAGTGCGCTGCCTGAGGCTCTCACGCGTACAACTGCATTTTTGACACATCCGGTGTTTCATACCTACCGGTCAGAAACAGAAATGATGCGTTATTTGCGCAAATTATCTGATAAGGATCTGGCGCTGGACCGAACAATGATTCCGCTTGGCTCCTGTACGATGAAACTGAATGCTGCTGCTGAAATGATGCCTGTAAGCATGCCGGAATTTGCCAGAATGCATCCGTTCTGTCCGGCCGACCAAGCACAAGGCTATCATCAGATGATTACTGAGCTGGAAGCACAGCTTTGTGAAATTACGGGGTATGATGCGATTTCCATGCAGCCTAATTCAGGGGCGCAAGGTGAATATGCTGGTCTGCTGGCTATCCGGGGGTATCTGCAGGCGCGTGGTGAGACGCATCGCACCATCTGTTTGATCCCGTCTTCTGCGCATGGCACCAATCCAGCTTCATCGCAGATGGCAGGCTTTCAAGTGGTTGTGGTTGCCAGCGATGAAGAAGGCAGTGTTGATATTGCCGATCTAAAAGATAAAATTGCTGAGCATGCTGATAATCTTGCCGCGATTATGGTGACCTATCCATCAACCCATGGAGTGTTCGAAGAAGACATTACGACGATTTGTAATCTGGTGCATGACGCTGGCGGGCAAGTCTATCTGGATGGCGCTAATCTGAATGCACAGGTAGGTGTCTCGCAGCCCGGCGCCTTTGGTGCTGACGTTAGCCACCTGAATTTGCACAAGACGTTCTGTATTCCACATGGCGGCGGCGGTCCCGGCATGGGGCCGATTGGTGTACGGGCACATTTGGCACCATATCTTGCCGGCCATGTGATGCATGATAACCCGCAGTCAGCAACGGGGCAGATTTCTGCGGCGCCGTTTGGCTCACCCCTCATTCTGCCTATTTCCTATGCCTATATCAAAATGATGGGCTCATCTGGTCTTACGCATGCCACCAAGATAGCTATTCTGAGTGCAAACTATATCGCAGAAAGTCTGTCTGGTGATTATCAGATTCTGTATCGCGGTGCGCGTGGCCATGTTGCCCATGAGGCCATTTTGGATACACGGCCGTTAAAACAGTCGGTTGGCATTGATGCCGAAGATATCGCAAAGCGTCTGATGGATTACGGCTTTCATGCGCCAACAATGAGCTTTCCTGTTGCGGGTACATTGATGATCGAGCCAACAGAAAGCGAATCAAAAAGCGAAATTGACCGGTTCATTTCTGCTATGAAGGCAGTCCGGGCAGAAATCGCAAAAATAGAAGCAGGCGATTGGCCTGTTGATGATAATCCGCTGGTAAATGCGCCTCATACCTCTGAGATGCTTACCGCAGAGGACTGGTCACATCCCTATAGTCGGCACGAAGCATGTTTCCCAAGCGGAACAGACATCAGTACGAAATACTGGCCTCCTGTAAGGCGAATTGATAATGCCTTTGGCGACAGAAACCTTATCTGTACATGTCCGCCGCTCAGCGAATATGAAGACGCAGCCGAATAGCGTTATCCTCGTGATAGAGACATGGGTTTTCTGCCTGTCGGGTTAAAGCAGACAATCTCCTTTACAAGTCTTTTGTAAGTATGGGATGAAGTCCGCATGACAACAAACTTTGTAGATTATGCCTCTGAGAGGCCGGTTACTCTTGCGAGCCGTATGTCGGACTTAGCGCGGGCACAGACAGATATTGTACGGGCCCGTTTATCGCCTACCCCAACACAAGTCCTTGGTTTGTCAACGAAGGGCGATGAGATACTTGACCGGCCGCTGGTTGAAATTGGCGGTAAGGGCGTGTTTATCAAAACACTTGAAGTGGCCTTGCTTGATGGGCGGGCAGATGCAGCTGTCCATTCAATGAAAGATATGGAAACTGAAATTGCGCCGGGCACGGCTATCGGCGCTGTTTTGCCGCGCGAAGATAGCCGCGATGCGCTTGTCGGACCTTTTGAGACCATTCAGGCATTACCGCACGGCGCTGTCATAGGAACAGCATCGGTCAGGCGGTCAGCCTTGCTACGTAATCTGCGGCCAGACCTTCAGATTAACCTGTTACGCGGTAATATAAATACCCGTTTAGCACGCCTGCAAGCTGGTGAATTTGATGCGATTATTCTCGCTGTTGCTGGCCTGAAGCGGCTTAGCCTGCCTGTTATTTATACCCCTCTATCTGATTCGGTGATGCCAGCGGCAGCTGCCCAAGGTGCACTCGCCATTCAAATCCGCACAGGCAACGAACGTGCTGATGCGCTTGCGCCGTTATTCGCCCAGTTGAACTGTGCTGAAACACACATTTGTGTAACAGCAGAGCGCGCTGTTCTTGCTGCCGTTGATGGTAGCTGCCGGACGCCACTTTCTGCTATGGCACGTCTTGATGGTGATGCGGTGCATGTAACAGCTTGTGTGCTGTCCGAAGACGGCCAGCAGAAGTTTGAGGCGCGTGCTAATGGCCCTGCATCACTGGCAGCTGATATTGGGAATGATATTGGGCGCCAGCTTCTTGATTTATGTGGTGGGCGGCAGTTTCTTGCCTAAAGAAGAGTAGCAGCAGTAACATTAGGTAGTGAATTTTTGAAGGAATGGACTAAGCAATGACAAAACTTGCTGTACTTCGTCCAGAGCCTGAGTGCCAAAATGATGTTGCGATGCTGGCAGAGCGCGGTATCCCTGCTATTGCCCTGCCCTGCCTTTCAGAACGACGCATTCCAGTGCCTGAAGATAGTTTTCAGGATGCATCTGACGGCCTTATTCTGACCAGCCAGCGCAGTCTTACGATGCTTCATCCTGACCATTATGCCGCGCTGCATCATCTGCCTGTTTTGGCTGTTGGCGCGCGCACAGCAGAGGTAGCCCGTCAGTATGGATTCTCCGACATTTATGCTGGCAGCGGCTCAGCACACTCTTTGTGTGAGCACTTGCAGCAAAGGTGTGAGGTCGCGGGGCGCAGGATGTCTTTTGACTGGCTAAGCGGACAGGATGTTCAGCTAGATATCAGCAATGCTGCCCCGGACGGCTGCACGGTAACGCGCCATATTTGTTATGCGATGGAGAACCGCACAACAGTTCCTGCCTCTTTTATCGCTCAGCTTGAGGCTGGTGAAATTTCTGCTGTTATGAGCCTGTCAGCCCGCACCCTCACAGCGTTTGTTCAATTGCTTCATACGCATAATCTATGGCATCATCATCGTAAGATAAGCGTTTTGTCGATTAGCTCTGCAGCATGTGATGTGCCCNACGATGGNAAACATAATCTACAATGGCAAGAGATGCTGATTGCAGACAAACCTGACCATGCCAGTATGATGGCGCTGGCGCATAACTGGTACCACTCAGGTGAGTACTGCTAAAACATGTAAGGGATGTGACGGAAATATATGGCAAGGTCTTCCTCTAACGCAGATACATCCCAGACTAAATCAAAGGCGCGTTCTAGCGCATCAGCTGCCGATGACGCACCTGCTTCAACAATGATATTTGATGCCACGCCGCTGCGCCCCCGTATGATGCAGCGCCTGATTGGTGCGGCGCTTATTATCAGCGTGGCAGCGTTTGCTCTTGCGGTTTATCCTATTATACGGCCCCTCATTGGGTCTGCCTTCGGGCTTGCTGCTCTGGTTCCTGCCTGGCAGACCGAGATGTCGACGCTTCGCCAGCAGGCCACAGAATACCGCGCCTCTGCTGAAGCTGACCGCAGCGCGCTAACGGCTGTTATAACAGGCCTAGAGCAGAAAATTGAGACAGCCCTTTCTGCCCAGCAATCAGATCGTAAAACGCTGCTGGAAATTCAGGCTGATATAGCGGCACACCGCGCACGGCTAGAGATGCTTGAGGCGCGCCCGATTATGCCAGAATTAGCGCCGGCTGTAGCGCCCGAAATATCTGATACGGCGCCTAAATTATCGCCGCAGGCTGGTAATCCGCCGCAACAGCCAGAACAGCAAAACCCGTCATTCTGGCCTGACTGGTCAACGGATTGGACAGGTGGTTGGATAGATAGCTGGTCATTTTCTGGCATGTTTAACCATGTAACTGAGATGTTAAGCCTTCGCCGCATTGATGAGGCACCTTCCTCATGATGCGCAAACTTATTCTTTTTATTGTCTGGGGCGTTGTTGTTGCGTTTGGCGTCAACTGGCTCTCTCAGCAAACTGGAAAGGCCAGCATTGAATGGCTCGGCTGGCAGATAGACGTATCAACCAGCCTTCTTGTCAGCCTTTTGGTTGGCGGTATTATTTGTCTGTTTATGCTGCAGCGGCTTGTAAAAGGCTTTATTAGCTGGCCAAGCTGGATGTCGGCAAACTGGAGAGCGCGCCGTAAGATAGGCGGAGAACGCGCCCTTGGTCTTGGGATGGTTGCCTTTGCTGCGGGCGATTTTAAAGCTGCTCGGAAACAGGCCCGAAACGCTGAAAAGCTGTTAGGTGCAGGGATGCTCCCAGACTTATTATCTGCGCAGGCAGCCCACGCATCAGGTGATAGCCGTGCCGCCTTGCGATATTTTACAGCCCTGTCGAAGCAAGAAGATACAGCCTATTTTGGACAGATTGGGTTGATGCGCCTGACCCATGAAAAAGGCCAGTCTGCCGAGAGTATCAAGAATGCCCGCGCAGCTCTGGCATTAAATCCTGATTCTGCGCCCGCCGCCGCCTTGCTCCTGGCGCATGATTTGACGCGCCAGAATTGGGTTGGCGCTTATGATAAAGTTGGCTTGCTTGCTGGCCATAACCAAGATGGCCTTGGACCGGCAGACACCTCTCTGCTCGCGGCTCATATCTGTTTAATGATTGCTGACCAGAAAGAAAAAGCGGCAGAGCGTCATGACTGGCTTACCCGCGCCGCTGGCTTTAGTGAGCGTCTTACCGCACCGGCTTTGCGCCGCGCTGATGATGAACACAGAGCAGGCAAAACACGCCAGGCAATCAAAACAATTGAAACAGCTTTTAGAGCTCTGCCGCATTCTGACTACCTTGAGGCTCTCTCAAACCTAACAGATGACAATGAAGGTCAGTTTGTCTCGCGCATTGGAAAGCTCGCAGTGGCAAGTAAAAACACTGATAAAGGTTATTTAATGATGGCTCAGGCGGCGCTGGATAAGCGGATTTGGGCATCAGCTTCAGCAGCGCTTGAGAAAATCTCTCCTACAGCGCGAACCAATCAATTCTTTTTAATGACGGCTCGGTTGGCAGAAATGAGACACGTCGAGGATGAAAGTTTTGCTGCAGAGCGTGATAATGCCTTACGGCAGGCGGCAATTGCACCGCGTGGCCCTGTCTGGTTGTGTGAGAGTTGCGGAGCGTCTGATGAGCAGTGGCAGGCCACATGCGGCTCTTGTGATACCTTTGGACAGGTGGGATGGGGCGTATCAAACGATAGGCAAAACCTTATATCAGCGCAGTGATTCTCTGAAATTATTATGCTTAGGTTCTAAAATTTTCATAAAAATAGCCCCAAAAGGGCAGGGAATGGCGGATTCTGATAATTTCTATGTAACGTAGGAGATAGGTTTGTTAAAGTTATGAANAATAGTGTGAAGAATAACGCGCTTGGTGCTTTAGANGCATGCAAGCATAGGAGTTAAATAAAATGAAAAAATTGATAACTGCAGCGGCTGCTGCAACAATGCTGATCATGCCAGCGCTTGCGGATGAAGCAAAAATTGGCATTATTCTTGGGTATACTGGCCCAATTGAATCCCTTACCCCTGATATGGCTGCCGGTGCTGAACTTGCCATTTCAGAAGTGAATGCAGCAGGTAACTTTATGAAGGGTATGAAAGTGACGTCAGTACGTGCTGACTCAACTTGTATCGATTCAGCCGCTGCTACTGCAGCAGCAGAACGTCTTGTCACTGCTGACAAGGTCAATGCCATGGTTGGTGCTGACTGTTCTGGTGTTACAACTGCTATCCTTCAGCAGGTTGCTCTTGCAAATGGCGTTGTCATGGTATCGCCCTCAGCCACATCACCAGCTCTGTCAACAATCGAAGATAATGATTTGTTCTTCCGGACAGCACCTTCTGATGCTCGTCAAGGTCAAGTCGTTGCAGAAATCCTGATGGATAAAGGCTATAAGACAGCCGCAATGACCTACACGAACAACGATTATGGTAAGGGTCTTGCTGATAGCATTATTACTAATTTCGAAGCTGCTGGTGGTAAGATTACAATCTCAGCTGCGCACGAAGATGGCAAAGGTGATTACAGTGCAGAAGTTGGCGCTCTTGCGCAAGCAGGCGGTGATATTCTTATCGTAGCTGGCTATCTTGACCAAGGCGGTAAAGGCATCATCCAGTCATCTCTTGATGCTGGCGCTTTTGATGTGTTCTATATGCCAGATGGTATGATTGGTGATGCGCTCCCCGCTGCTATTGGACCGGACCTAGATGGGTCAATTGGTGATGTTCCCGGAACAGACAGCCCAGGTGCTGCCCTCTTTTCGGATATGGCCAAAGCCAATAACTTCGTTGCAGGACCATTTGCCCCTGAAAGCTATGATGGCGCTGCTCTTATCATGCTTGCTATGCAGGCTGCAAAATCAACTGACAGCCAAGTCTTTAAATCACACGTGATGGACGTTGCAAACGCACCGGGCGAGAAAATTTTCCCAGGTGAACTTGGCAAGGCTCTTAAGCTGATTAGCGAAGGCAAAGATGTTGATTATGTTGGCGCATCAGCTGTTGAGCTGATTGGCCCAGGCGAATCAGCAGGTAGCTATGCTGAAATTCTTGTTAAAGGTGGCAAGAACGTAACGGTTGGCTATCGCTAGGGTTATCATCAAATATGACAGGGCCCGGATAGCTTTTCCGGGCCTTTTTCATACCAGATGAATATTTATCCCAAGAACATCCATTATGGTTGTTCTCGTGAAAAGGGCTGGGTTAGCAGGGTGCGAACAAGATGATTACTATTTCCGGTGTAAATAAACATTTTGGCGGGATTCACGCTGTTCGTGATGCAACCCTGCAGATCGAAACCGGGTCTATCACTGGTCTTATCGGCCCAAACGGCGCTGGCAAGACAACATTATTCAATGTTATTGCCGGCTTGTATAAACCAGATAGTGGCACAGTCCAGCTTGATGGTCAGGATATTACAGGGCTTGCGCCGCATGAGTTATTTGCGCGCGGTCTGCTGCGTACCTTTCAGATTGCGCATGAATTTTCATCGCTAACAGTGCGCGAAAATCTTATGATGGTGCCGCAAAATCAGTCAGGTGAACGTCTGATGGATGCGTGGCTCCAGCCAGCAAAAATCAGACAGGAAGAAGCAGCGCTGATTACCAAAGCAAATGAGGTCATATCGTTTCTACAACTAGACCTTGTTGCAAATGAGCGCGCTGGCAATCTATCTGGTGGCCAGAAGAAGCTACTGGAACTTGGCAGAACGATGATGACGGATGCAAAGATTGTCTTTCTTGATGAAGTGGGTGCAGGGGTAAACCGGACGCTATTAAACCATATCGGTGATTCAATTTTGCGCCTCAATCGTGAGCAGGGATATACTTTTTGTATGATCGAACATGATATGGAATTTATTAGCCGGCTGTGTGACCCCGTAATTGTAATGGCCGAAGGCAGTGTTCTGGCGACAGGCAGCGCAGCTGAAATCCGAAATAATGATGATGTGATCGAAGCCTATCTTGGCACGGGTTTGAAAAACACTAAACGCGCATAACATGCCGCGCAGACAGTCAAATATAAGAGGGGCATAAGTAGGGTGAGCTTTCTAATCGGGGAAAATATGACAGGCGGTTATGGCAGTGTGGATATTCTGCATAGCTGTACGGTTGGCGTTGAACGCGGCGAAATCGCAGTTGTTGTTGGTCCGAACGGGGCTGGCAAATCAACAGCCATGAAAGCGATGTTCGGAATGTTGGCATTGCGTGGTGGCCGGGTCATCATGAAGGGGGAGGATATTACCGCCCTCAAGCCGCAGGAACGTGTCCTCAGAGGGATGGGGTTTGTACCACAGACACAAAATGTATTCCCCTCTATGACCGTTGAAGAAAATCTGGAAATGGGCGCTTTTATCCGGCGCGATGATGTTGCTGAGACGATGGGGCAGGTGTTTGACCTTTTCCCTATCCTCAAAGATAAGCGGCATCAGCCTGCAGGTGAATTATCCGGCGGGCAGCGCCAGCAGGTGGCTGTTGGACGCGCCCTTATGACGCGCCCCGACGTGCTGATGCTTGACGAGCCGACAGCCGGTGTCTCACCCATTGTGATGGATGAGCTGTTTGACCGGATTATCGAAATTGCCCGCACAGGCATTGCTATTCTAATGGTTGAACAGAATGCCAAACAGGCCCTTGCGATAGCTGACAAAGGCTATGTGCTCGTACAAGGGGAAAATCGTTATACAGATACAGGTGAGGCGTTGTTGGAGAATCCAGATGTCCGCCGCGCATTTTTGGGAGGGTAGGAGATGATGGATATCCTCAATGCATTAACCGTTATTGGTAATTTTGTGCTTATTCCTGGCCTTGCCTATGGCAGTCAGCTAGCGCTTGGGGCGCTTGGGGTAACATTGGTTTACTCAGTGCTACGATTTTCTAATTTTGCCCATGGAGAGATGATGTCTTTCGGGGCAATGCTATCTGTGTTGGTAACGTTCTGGTTGCAGAGTGCAGGCATTGGCTTAGGTCTCTTGCCCACCGCCCTGATTGCCCTTCCTGTATCTATTCTGGGAACGATTCTATTATGTCTACTGATTGACCGTCTGGTGTATCGGTATTACCGGCAGACAAGAGCGCCTAATGTTACCTATCTGATTGTATCGATTGGGGTAATGTTTACCATTGGCGGCCTTGTGCGTTTCATTATTGGACCATCTGATAGAATCTTTACTGATGGTAGCCGGTTTATCATCAAGGCGCGCAGCTTCAAAGAAATGACCGGCCTTAATGAGGGCCTTGCCATTAAGATGACGCAAGGCGTAACGCTCGCAACAGCAATTGTGATTGTGATTGCCGTGTTCTGGTTCTTGAATAAGACGCGAACGGGTAAATCCATGCGGGCTTATTCTGATAATGAAGATCTAGCGCTGCTATCGGGAATTAATCCTGAGCGTGTTGTGATGATAACATGGGTTATTGCTGCTGCGCTTGCCGCCATAGCCGGCACGCTTTACGGGCTTGATAAAAGTTTTAAACCCTTTACCTTCCTGCAGCTTCTTCTGCCAATTTTTGCAGCAGCTATTGTAGGCGGTGTTGGCAGTCCGGTTGGGGCTATTGCCGGTGGGTTTGTGATTGCCTTCTCTGAATTATTTATCACCTTTGCTTACAAAAAAGTGCTGACATATCTTCTGCCAGAAAGTCTGGCACCAGAAAGCTTGATGCAGCTGCTCTCAACAGAATATAAAATTGCGCTCTCATTTGTCATTCTGGTGATTGTATTGCTGATCAGGCCAACTGGTCTGTTTAGCGGAAAGACATTATGATGGAACAGTATAGAACACCTCTTATGTTTGCCATGATGGCAGCGTTGCTTGCAATTGTCGGCATTTTCCAGAGCTGGAATGTGGCTCTTACGATTGTCAATTTATGCCTGATTTCATCCATTATGACGCTGGGTGTAAACATCCAGTGGGGATATGCTGGCCTGGTGAATTTTGGTATGATGGGCTTTACCGCTCTTGGCGGTCTAGCAGCTGTTCTGATCGCCATGCCGCCTGTTCCTGAAGCCTGGGCAGCAGGCGGAAGCGGCGTGATGGCAGGGCTTGTGATTATCATTGCTACTGCCATTGTCAGCCTGCTGATTTGGAAACAGCTTAAAGGTCGCGGCGCCAAACGTTACTGGTTAACAGCCCTGAGCATTGTTATTGGTGTTGTGATTATGCGGCTGGTTGCTGACCCGTCGATTGCCGCAATTGAATCGGTTGAATCAGCCAGGACAGGGTATCTGGGCGGGTTCGGCCTGCCGGTTACGCTCTCATGGATTGCCGGCGGGTTTGTTGCAGCGGGGGCGGCATTTGTTATTGGTCGTATTTCGCTTGGCCTGCGGTCTGATTATCTAGCTATTGCAACGCTCGGTATTTCAGAAATTGTGATTTATGTGCTGAAAAATGAAGACTGGCTTGCGCGCGGCGTAAAAAATATTAATGGTTTGCCGCGCCCTGTGCCCTACGAAATTGAGCTGCAGGCATCGCAGTGGGTAGTCCAGCTTGCTGATATGCTGGGCGCGTCTGTTGTTGATGTATCAACAATTACGGTGAAGCTCTCTTATGCTGGTCTGTTTACCATTGTGTTGTTGATATTTCTGTGGCTTTCCGAAGTCGCATTACGCTCCCCATGGGGCCGGATGATGCGGGCTATCCGTGATAATGAAGTTGCGGCCAATGCGATGGGCAAACACGTTACTGCCCGTCATTTGCAGGTGTTTATTTTAGGCTCTGCCATGGTTGGTGTTGCTGGTGCAATGCTGACAACATTAGATGGGCAATTTACCCCGGCATCTTATCAGCCACTGCGCTTTACCTTCCTTATCTGGGTTATGGTGATTGTTGGTGGGTCAGGGAATAATTTTGGCTCTGTGCTGGGTGGCTTTATTGTCTGGTTTTTCTGGATTGAGTCAGAGCCGCTTGGCCTTTGGTTTATCTCCACAATTACAGCAGGCCTTGCTGATGGCAGCGCTTTGAAAACGCAGCTGGTTGAAAATGCAGCGCATATGCGTCTTATGACGATGGGGATTATCCTGCTTGTTATGTTGCGATTTGCGCCGCAAGGTCTCTTGCCGGAACAAAAACGATAACGACAAAAACTCACCATAGAATAAAGGGTGAAATAATGACAAAAATTGGATTTATTGGTCTGGGTAATGTGGGCGCAAAACTGTCAGGGTCGTTGTTGCGGAACGGTACGGATTTGATGGTGCGCGATCTTGATAAGGGTGCCGCCGCGCCTCTTCTGGCAGCAGGTGCTGTCTGGGCTGATAGCCCGAAACAGATGGCAGAGTTGTGCGATATCATTATCACCTGCCTGCCGTCACCGACGATTAGTGCTGCTGTTCTTGAGGCAGAAGACGGCCTGTTAGCAGGCTTTGGTCCGGGAAAAATCTGGGCAGAGATGAGCACCACCGACGAGACAGAAATACACCGGCTTGCTGCCCTGATTGCCAAGACAGGGGGGCGGTCTGTTGATTGTCCTGTGTCTGGTGGATGTCATCGCGCGGCAACAGGTAATATTTCTATTTTTGCTGGGTGCGACAGGGACGTTTTCGATAATATGCTGCCACATCTTACCAAGATGGGGCGGCGTATTTTGCATACAGGTCCTCTCGGCTCGGCAACAGTTTTGAAAGTTGTGACTAATTATCTGGCAACAGCAAATCTTGTCTCTGTATCAGAAGCATTATCAACCTGTGCTGCTGCGGGTATGGATTTAAAAACAAGTTATGAAGCTATCAAGATTTCATCCGGCACCTCATTTGTTCATGAAACTGAAAGTCAGGTCATTCTGAATGGTAGCCGTGATATTTCTTTTACGATGGATCTGGTGCTGAAAGATGTCAGTCTGTTTGCTGATGTTGCAAAACGAGCTGGCCTATCGCTGGAAGTGGCACCGTTGCTTGTAGAAATTTTCAAAGACGGTATTGCCCGTTATGGCGAGCGGGAATTTTCCCCAAACATCATCCGCCGTATCGAAGAGCCTGCCGGACTGAATATAAGGGCTGATGGATTTCCAGCAGATATTGAAGATGATGAGCCTGAAGAGCCGGGCTATGAGGTCATTCTTTAACAAAAAAATTCATTAGCTGTTTTGGCTAGAATGTGACGTTCAGGCCGGTAAATAACATGGTGTTTTTTTGTCCCTCTTGATTGTCCCAATTCCTGTGCCGCGATGCAGAGGCAAATATCGTTGCGTGCTGGTTAAGGGCGGCATGATAATCGAGTTGCAGCGTTTGATGCCGGCTCTTAACAGCAAAATCAAAGGTATCATCAATGTTACGATGTCTATCTGATGAGGTATAGCCTTTGATGGAATGCTGGGTCATCTGGCCTTTGGTTACCGCAAGCGGCATCTGGTAGGAAACAGAGAGTTTGTCGCCTGCCAGCATGGCATCGCCGCGGGATAGGCTGAAATGGTTGTGTGAGTAAAGCTGTCTTAAGAGAAGACAGCTCGTCATAAGCGCTCACTGAATGGCCCAGTTAATAAGTTTATTCTAATAAAAAGAGCAGAAAAAATGAATTAAGACCTTACCCAAGGCAGGCCGGCTGCAACCCAGCCCTCCGGATAGGCTTCCCATCCGCCTGTAATATTACAAGCACTCTCAAACCCTGCTTGCATGAGAAACTCACACGCTTTGGCAGAACGAATGCC
>JGI20154J14316_10000344_pt1 | contig 41814 bp, 41 predicted proteins | sample COG_04_FD_14316 | JGI IMG/M metagenome (IMG submission 14316)
CTAGTTTATCGGCTCTTTTTACCAATTTTTTTGCCTTTTCTTTTCTCCCTAATTTATCAGCCAATATGCCTAAATTATTGTGGGCAATTGCATCTGTACCATCTAAAGCAATACATTTCTCATAATCTTCAACAGCGCCTAAAGTATCTCCTGCTAAATCTTTTATATACGCCCTGCTCGAAAAACGAAAAGGATTTTCTGGTTGTAATTCTGCAGCAACATTTAAATCGGCCAAAGCCAATTTTAAATTGTTGTTGTGTACATAAGCCATAGCTCTTTCATAATATATATATGGGTTTTCTTCTTTAGAAATAGCAATTGAAAACTCTGCGATGGCATCGTTAAATTTTTGAGCTTTGTAAAATTCTTTTCCTTTTAAAAAGTTAGGGTTGTTGCTCATAATTTGCTTTTTTTGAAGAACAGTTTAAAATCTCTTTAGTTTATGGATAATGTTCAATTTCCGGTATTTAAAAAATATGCTGATGGAAAATCCTTTTTTAAAATTATGGATGAAAGTAAATTTTTAGAGTTAAAAATAACTGGCAAAACTTTTACAATTCATCAAATTGAGGCAAAAATACTTCCCGAAAGGGTAATGATAAACGACATGCTAAAAGATGATACAGGCTTTTGGCTCGTTTCAGATGCGGCTGAGTTTGAAAAAAACTTGAATTTTTGCCAACAAAACTTGCGAGAACTGAAATAGGTTAAGGTTTTTTAATCATTTCCATGTGTGGAATATCATCCTCTAGGTATTTTTTTCCTGTAAACTCATAACCTAAGTCACAATAAAATTTTTCTAAATACTGTTGGGCAGATATTCTAATTTGTTTTTTCGGAAATTGAGATTTGATAAAATCATGAGCTTCAAGCATTATTTTTTTGCCAAGGCCTAATTTTCTGAATTCTTGGTGAATAGCTACTCTTCCGATTTTTACCTCGTTTTCAAACTCAATAATTCGCAAGGTACCCACCATTTTATTTTCTTTTTGAGCCAAAAGGTGATGACTTATTTTATCGTAATCATCTAATTCTGGATAAGGACAATTTTGCTCAACCACAAATATGTTGGTGCGTAACCTCAGTATCTCAAAAAGTTCGTCTTTAGATAGTTTTAGGTAAGATTTTATTTCAATCAACTTTTACAGTTTTTAAGTGTTTGCAATAAAAAGAATTTTTATGAAAGTATATTCATTGGAGCGAAAAGTAGTTTTACCTATAACAATGGAGCAAGCTTGGGAGTTTTTCTCTAACCCAAAAAACTTAAAAGAAATTACGCCCGGTTACATGTATTTTAAAGTAACTAACGAAGATGAGTTGGAGAAAATGTATCCTGGTCAAATTATTACTTACATAGTTAAGCCCGTATTGGGAATTCCGATGAGTTGGTGCACAGAAATAAAAAATGTAGAAAAACATAAAATGTTTGTAGACGAACAAAGGTTTGGCCCTTACGCTTTGTGGCACCACAAACATAAATTTAGAGAAGTTGACGGTGGCGTAGAAAACTTAGATTTAGTTCATTACGCTATTCCATTTGGAATTTTTGGTAGAATAGCCCATTGGCTTTTTGTAAAAAAGAAATTGACCCAAATTTTTGATTACCGAAATAAAAAATTAGCTGAATTATTTGGAACAGTTAAATTAGAAGCAGCTTAATTTACCAAGTAAACATCTTCAGTTTCGGTAAACACTAATTGTTTTGTAATATTCTTAAACCCCATTTTTTGTAAGGTTTCGGCATATTGATTTAGCTGAGTTTCATATTTTTTCTGAAATTCTCCTGTTTTGTAATCAATTAAAAATGTTTCGTTTCCGTTGGTGGTAAACCTATCTGGAATGTATTTTTTCCCTTCTGGAGTTAAAATATGAATTTCTGCAATTACATTAACCTCAGGAGCAAACGAAGGTTTCAAATCTGGATGATTTACAACCCATTGTATTTTATCTTTTTCTGCTGCAGTTAAATTAAACTTAGATGAAATTTTTTCTAAGGATTCTATATTAATAATATGAGCCATTATTTCATGAAACCTTTCTCCTTTAGCCATAGCTCTGTTTTTAAATCTTGCTTTTGATGTGCTAATTTTAATTTTTTCGCGCCAAGGAGTATAGTTTATTGATGTTTTAAGGTTTAATTCAGGTGTTTTATCTTTTTGGTATTCAAACTCTTCTCCCCAAATATATTTTTCTGGATTTATGGCTTTTGGGCCATCAATTTGTTCAATTGCATAGTTTAATAAGTTGTTTATGTATGCCACAGAACTCCCATCTCTTTTTGAATTTTTGGTGAAAATGAATAATTCTTTTTTGGGTCTTGTAAGGGCAACATAAAGTAAGTTTAGGGCATCTAAAAAGTTTTTGGCTTTTTCGGCCTCATATTCCTCAATATGATTTAAGGCCTTCGCATTTGATGAACTAATAGGCAAGTATGGGTTCGATATTCCAAACTTTTCTTCATCTAACTCAACCCAATTTGTATATCTGCCGCCAAAGGTTTTAAAGTTGAAAAATGGTAGAATTACACAATCAAATTGTAAGCCTTTTGCTTTGTGAATTGTCATTACCGAAACAGCATTTGCTTCTCCCGGAGTTTCCACGGCCAACTTGTTTTTATTATCATTCCACCAATCGGCAAAAGCATTGTATCCATCGCTATGTTTTGAGAAATATTCAATAGCTGTATTAAAAAATGCGGAAATAAATGCGTCTTCGTTTTCGTAAAAACCTAGCCAAAATGCGAATGTTTCTAATAATTCAAAAACGCTTTTGGTTGCTAGTTTTTCAATATTTTGGTTAGGAAAAATTAATTGAAGGTGATTTGATTCTAAATCGGTTAAATCAAAACTTATTTCTAAATTATTTTTTTGAACCCAATACCAAAGTGTGGCATTTACCTGCGTGTTTTGGCCTTTTTGATATTGGTAATTTAACAAAGCCATTAACAAGCAAACCTTTGGTGAATTCTTTAGAAGCAATCCTTCCGAAGAAATTACCGGAATGTTTTTATCGGTTAAAAAAGCTGTGATTTCAGCCACAACGTCATTGCCTCTTGTTAATATTAAAATGTCTTTTGGCTTGTTGTTTAATTCAATTTTTCGGGCTACAACTTTGGCCAATTCCTCTAGTTGAGTTTCGTGATAATTTTCTTCTGGTAAAATATTAAACTCAAGGTAGCCTAGTTTTCCTTTTTTATTTGGCTTTTGAATGTATCCCTCGAAAAAGCTATTAAAGTTTGGATTAATTTTTTTGCTTAATAATTCGAAAACTTGGTTGTTGAAGGAAACAATATTTTCTACAGAGCGATAATTGGTGTCTAAAATTTCTAATCCATTAAAAAAGTTTTTTAATTGAAGATGCTTTTCTGTTTGTAAATGTTTGGGCAATGACTTTGGCGGATTGGGGAAGTTAGCCAACTGTTCAGATTCGCTTCCGCGCCATCTGTAAATAGATTGTTTTACGTCGCCTACTAAAAAAACAGAGTTGCCATCGCTCAAACTATTTTCTACCAACGGAAGCATATTGCTCCATTGGGTTGTAGATGTATCTTGAAACTCATCAATAAAAATATGGTTAAACTTTTCGCCGGTTCTTAAATAAATAAAAGGAGCATCTTCTTGAGTTAAAGCTTCAGAAACCAATGCGTTAAAATCTGAAATAAGCAAAAAGTTTTTTTCTCTTTTTTGATTTTGTAATGTTTGTTGAAGCTCTCCTAAAAGGCCTGTTTGATAGATGTTTTTCCACAGGGTAGAGGCAACATTAAAATCATCATCCCGTACTTCGAAAAAGTTTAAAAGATCAATTAGTTTGGCTTGTATATCGTTTTTTATTTCTTCTAGCAACGCCTTTATTTCTTTGCTTGCTGATGGAGAATAAAGTTTTTCTGCAGTTGATGCTTTGATTATGGTATTTGGTAAAATATTTTGATCATTAATAATTTTTTGAAGTGCTACTGCAAAGCTGTTCGATTTGCCACTAATATCATTTACTTGAATATTATTTTGCTTTAAAAACTCTAAAATGTGTTTTGCCTTTTCATTAAGGTCATTGTAGTAATCTTCTACAATTTTTTTGCAAGCCTGTTGAATAACTAGAATTTGTTCGAATTTTATTTTGGTTAACTTTTCTAACTGAGGCTTGCTTTCAGAGTTAACAAGTATTTGCGAAAATTTCAGCAATTGCTTTTCAATCCTCCAAGATGATTCTTCCTCTAAATTATTTTTGATGTAGTCTGTTAAATACTCAGCAATTTTGGCGTTGGTTGAAGCTTTCTCAACCAAAATATCAATGCATTCTTTTAAAACATCGTCTTGGTTTAGGTTTACTTCAAAATTGGCTGGTAAGTTTAAATCTTTCGAAAAGGTCTTTATCAATCTGTAAACAAATGCATCTATTGTGCTTATGGCTAAGTCAGAGTAATTATGCAAAATGGCTTCTAAAACTAACTTTCCTCTTTCTGTAAATTCAGTGTGGGTAAGTTTTAACTCATTTTTCAAGTCTTTTAAAACTTGCTCTTGTTCGTAGTTTTCTTCTGCAATTAAAGTTAAAGCTTCGGTTACCCTTTGCTTCATTTCTTGGGCCGCCTTGTTTGTAAAGGTTATGGCTAAAATTCCCCTAAAAACAAAGGGATTATTTTTTTGTAATATTAGATACAAATATTTTTTAACCAAAAGCGTAGTTTTACCACTTCCTGCACTTGCGTTAATAACTTGTAAATTTGTATTCATTGTAATCCTCAAATATGAAAAAACTATCTCTCTTAATCTTATTAATTTTTCCTTTTGTTGTAATTTCTCAAAATTTAGATTTTGCCTCAGGAGAAGTAATTGTAATGCTTCAACCAAAAGCAAATGTTGAAAATACTATTTCAAAAATTAACCAAAACTATCCTGATTTAAGCATAGAGCCAAAAGAGGTTTTGTCAAAAAGTTTAAACATTCAACTGGTTGGATTTAATCCATCTCACCACTCTGAAGCAGAAGTTTCAAGGTTTTTTAACGAATATCCTGAAGTAATTGCGGCGCAATTAAATTACTTACAAATTGAATATAGAGATAGTGTTCCGAATGATCCGTCCTTCTCTCAGCAGTGGGCTCATAGTGCTATGAAATCTGAAGGAGCTTGGGCCAAATCAAAATCTGGTGTAACTACCAAAGGCGATACAATTGTTGTTGCAGTTGTTGATGGAGGTGCAGAACCGCATGAAGATTTAGATTTTTTTACAAATAGACATGAAATTCCTAACAATGGTATTGATGATGATAACAATGGCTATAAAGATGATTACTCAGGTTGGAATGTATATAATAACAATGGAAATGTGCCTTCAGATTATCATGGAAATCATGTTTCGGGAATAGTTGGAGCAAAGGGAAATAATGATTTAGGTGTTGTTGGTGTGAATTGGAATGTGAAAATTTTACCCATAGCAGGTTCGTCTACATCTCAGGCCACCGTTGTAAAAGCCTATGATTATGCTTACGTAATGCGCGATTTATATAACAGAACAAATGGAGATTCAGGAGCTTTTGTGGTTTCAACAAATTCTTCTTTTGGCAGAAACCAAGCAGATCCAAACAACTATCCTATTTGGTGTGCCTTTTACGATTCGTTAGGTAAAGTTGGAATTATTAGTGCCGCGGCTACAGCAAATGCAAATTTCGATATTGATGCAGTAAATGATATGCCAACCGCTTGCTCCTCTGAATTTATGATTGCTGTTACCAATACAACAACTTCTAATAATAAATATAGCGGAGCAGCTTATGGCAAAACCACTATTGATATTGGCGCACCTGGAACCGACATTTTATCTACAGGACAAAATAACTCTTATTCAAACTCTACAGGAACTTCTATGGCTACGCCACAAATTGCAGGTGCAATTGCTTTAATGTACAACCATGTTTGCGATTTAATGTGGCAAGAATTTGATGGTGATCCTGAAGGTTTAGCAAGAAAACTTAAAGATTTGCTTTTAACTGAGGGTTTTGATTCAATTCCTGGATTAAAAAATATTACTGTTACTGGAGGAAGATTAAATCTGAAAAAGGCAGTTGCCTCAGTTGAACAGCATTGTACAGTATTAAGTAGAAACGAATTGAAAAGGTCATCAAATGAAAGTTTCTTGGTATATCCGAATCCTAGTGAAGGAGCTGTTTTTATTTCTACTAATAGTAATCAACCAATAAATATTTATTCTGCATCTGGCAAATTGGTTGAACAAATTATTAAGAATAACCAAACGGAAACTTCGTTAAATTTACCAAATGGCTTTTATATTTTGAACCAAATTAATAACGGAAGTGTTATTACAAGAAAACTAATCATCAATAAGTAATGAAAAAAATTGCAGCTTTTGCTTTAATAATATTTATTGCTTTTGCATGCGATAGGCAGGTCTATTTTGAACCTCCCATTTTAACTTTAATTGATTCTTTAGATTACGAACAAACACCCTATGCTTTAGAAATTCCTGAGGCTTTGCCTCCTCAACCTCCTTTAGGTATTGAACTCACCGTTGAAGGTGTTGAATTAGGAAAAAGGCTCTTTTATGACCCAATATTATCTGCAGATGGCACCCAAAGCTGCGCTAGTTGCCACAATCAGTCTTTAGCGTTTACAGACAATGGCTTACAATATAGCGTTGGAATTGATGGAATATCAGGCACAAAAAACTCAATGGCTTTATTCAATTTGGCGTATTATGATAAGTTTTTTTGGAATGGCAGGTCTCCATCTTTACCTCACCAAGCCCTTTTGCCTGTTACCGATCCGGTTGAAATGCATAATACTTGGGCAAATGCAATAGAAAAAATAAAAGCAGATCAAACTTATACCGATATGTTTTTTAAAGCATATGATTTTGCAGTAATTGACTCCTCCCTAGTTGCAGATGCCATAACACAGTTTGAGTTAACCTTACTTTCAGGCAATTCAAAGTTTGATAAGTTCATGAAGGTTGAAACCCAACTGACTCCACAAGAATTTTTAGGGTTCGAAATTTTTAATAGAGAACCTCGCCAAACCTCCTTTGATAAGCCTGGAGGTGACTGCTTCCATTGCCACGGGCAACCATTATTTACCAACTTAGATTTTATGAATAATGGTTTAGATGCTAATTTAAAATTAGGTTTGGAAGAAGTTACTGGTGATCCTTTTGATAAAGGGAAATTCAAGGTACCATCATTAAGAAATATTGAAAAAACTGCTCCTTACATGCATGATGGAAGGTTTAAAACCTTAGAAGAAGTAGTGGAACATTATAATTCAGGAGTTAAAATTACATCAACTCTAGCACCAATTATGCTTAAGGCAGATATTAATGGAAATCCAACTGGAATTGCTAATGGTTTGTTTTTAACCGAAAATGAAAAAGCTGCTTTGGTTGCCTTTTTAAAAACGTTAACAGATGATGATTTTCTAACAAATTCAAAATTTGCCCCGCCAATAAATTAAAGTCTTTGTAAAGGAATTTTTTCTCCATCGCAAAGCCTGTAGCATTTTAACCCATCCTGAAAAACAGCAGATTTAAAAACTGATTTATTTAGCAGCATTCTAACACACTCTTGTATTCCTTCAATTATTGATGGATGCGGGTGAACAAGCTCTGCCAATTGGGTAATACTTTCGTTCATTTGCATTAATAAAGCAACCCCCTGAATGGCACTTGAGGCATGGGCTCCAATGGCTCTCATTCCTAAAATTTTCATTTCATCGTCGTCAGTAACAATAATTTTAAAAAATCCTTGGGTTTTGCGTTTGGCAATTGCTCTAGCAATTAAAGAGTAATCTAGCTTTACAATTTTAACAGGAATGTTTTGTTCAAGTGCCATTTTCTCATTAAGCCCAACAGTTGCAACCTCTGGATGTAAAAACATTATTGTTGAAACATTTTTATAAGACAAAGGGGGGCAATTTTGGTTCACTATTTTTTCTACGGCATGTCTACCTTCGAGTTCACCCATGTTAACCAACGCAATTCTACCTGATGCATCGCCAACGGCGTAAATATTTGGAATATTTGTCTGTGTATCAATATCTCCAATGTGTCTTCCTCGAGCGCTCATTTTTACGCCTGTGGCTTCCATACCAATGTTTTCAACATTTGGAATTCTCCCTATTGATAGTAGAGCTTTTTCAACGCGAATAATTTCTGATTTACCTGTTGAGTATTTAATTTCATATTCAACTTCACCATCAATTACTTCCATCCTTACTAAGTCAGCATCGTGATGAATCGTAACATCTTTGTTTCTAAGGTTTTGTGCAACCATAGATGCAATGTCATCGTCTTCGAAAGGCAAGATTTTATGGGCTTTATCAATCATGTAAACCTTGGTTTTGCCAAAGTTTGAAAATATTGTAGCATACTCACATCCAATTACACCTGCCCCTAAAATTACCAAGCTTTTCGGATAGTCTTCAATACTTTCAATACTATCGCTTGTCATTATGGTTTTGTGGTCAACAGCAATTGTTGGGATTGTTCTTGGTCTGCTGCCAGTCGCAATAATTATGTTATCGGCTTTAATAACCTTTACTTCTCCTCTTTTATTGGTGATTTCAACTTCATTAGAGTTAAGCATTTTTGCTGAACCTCTTTCGTAAGCAAATAAATTATGGTCTTTACTCTCTTCTTGCAGCAAAGTTATGTGAGCCGAATACTGTATTTTTCTGTCAAATATCGCCTCCTTCATAGTTTGGATCACATCACTCCATGGGAGTTCAAATTTCTCTCTGTTTTTGGATGCAATTGTTTCGTTGATATCGTAAAGTTTTTCAGAAATTTCCCACAAAGTTTTTGAAGAAAGTGCACCATTGTATATGCCTGTTCCACCAACTTTACTTTTTTCGATTAAAACAACTTTTTTCTTATAATCAATAGCTCGCATGGCGGCGGCATATCCTGCAGGGCCTCCTCCAATTACGCAAACATCATATTGTTCCATCCTTAAATTTTGTGCTGTAAATATGTTAATTTTTTTAGGTTTAAAAAGTGAATTGTGTCATCTAAATAAATGAACACTTCCTTTCCACTCTTTTGAGTTTACCTTTAGGGTGTAGAAGTATATTCCATCAGGAACTTGCTGCCCATCAAAGGTAGTTCCATCCCATGAGTGAAAATTTCCTTGAGAAATAAACATCAAATTTCCCCACCTGTTGTAAACTTCAAATTCGGTGCAAGGCATTAATTTGTTTTCTACCGGGAATTCAAAAAAGTCATTCATTCCATCACCATTTGGTGTAAAAACGTTTGAAATTTCAACATTTACATAATCATCAAAAAGTTTTAAAACATCTTCAGATTCAACGGTATCGGTGCAACCTTCTACAGCAGAAACAATTAAGGTAATATTTGTTGGACTAGAATATGGTATTTGTAAATATGGAGATTCTTCGAAACTTGTATCTGAATTAATAACCCAAAAGCTGTTAAAAACATCAACACTTGTATTTACTAATCTAAGTTCCATTTGCTCGCAAGCAGGAAAATATTTTGTTTCGAATTCAGCTGTAGGTTTATTGGCTTTTATTATTTCTGTAAATGTGGTATCAGCACAACCTGTAGAGTCTTCTACAATTATTCTATAGGTAATATTAGCAGCACTAGTTAATATTGGGTTACCAATTGTTGAATCTGAAAGTCCAGAACCTGGAGTCCAACTGTAGGTGTATGGTTCTACTCCATAAAAAGGTGTTACTGTTAATTGTGAACTTCCTTTTGAGCATATTAGTGTATCATCTGGAGCTTTAATATCAAATACATTTACCAAAACTGTATCTTGCCAAGAGCAGTTAAACTGATTGGTAACAGTTAAAATAAAAGGAGTTCTAGTTTTAACTGTTCCTTTTGGAGCAGGAGTTAAAGGGTTGTTTAACAAAATTTGAGGCTCCCAAGCATAAACATAACCTTGTATGAAATTATCGCCAATTTGAAAGGAGTCTCCGGCACAAATATTTACGTCATTTCCTGCCCTTGCATCTAGCTTGTTCAATACAGCAATAAAAACAGAGTCTTGGTTTTTACAACCATTGCTATCAATACCCGAAACAGCATAATAAGTACTATCAAAAGGAGTTGCAATTGGGTCAACAATATTCGCATCATTTAGGCCTGTAATAGGTAACCACTTAGGATTAGTTAACCCAACCGCATTTAATTGTGTTGAATCTCCATAACATAAAATTCTATTTGTTAGCCCAATAATGAAGTTACCTTCACTTACTTCAACCAATACGCTATCAATTTTTTGGCACCCAAAAGCATCAGAAATTGTCACCAAGAAGTTTGTCGTATTTACCGGAAATGCCAATGGGTTAGAAATAGAATCATTATTGAGTTTAGTTCCATTATCCCAACTATAATTTACGCCTCCTGTTGCTGCTAGCTGAGTTGAGTCTCCTGGACAAATAAATATGTTTGGAGAAATTGAAGTATTTAAATATGTAACATTAATAATTGTTGTATCTGAGTTTTGGCAACCATTTGTTCCAGTAACGTTTAGAATGTACTGTGTTGTATCACTAGGGAAAAACTTGGGATTTGCAATTGATGTGTCCGAAAGGCCAATGTTGGGGCCCCAGGTAAAACTGCTTCCACCGCCAACGTTAAAAAGTATTGTGTCTCCAAAACATAGCAAAGTGTCATTTGGAAGGTTAGGAAGTGGCAAGGGTTTGTAATTTAATATTATTGAATCTGTATTTGAACATCCATTTTTGTTAGTTCCAGTAAAAAATAGTTTTTCGTTTTGGTTAACGATTAGCGTAGGATTAAAAATCGAATCAAAGAATATTCCAGAATCAAAGTTCCAAATAGTTTGTATTAAACTATCACCTTTCCCATTTAAGGTTATTGAAAATCCACCACAAACAGATGTATCATTTCCTGCGTCAACAAAAGGCAAGGAATCAACAATTACATCAACTGTATCAAACCCAAAACAAGCTCCGTTAAAAACTTCCAAGTAATAAGATGTATTTGTTGGGGGTGTTGAGAAAGGGTTAGCTGCTGTATCGCTTGTTATATTGAGGTTTGGTGTCCATTTAAAAGTAGTGTATTTAGGCCCAGTTGGGGATCCTCCAATATTAATTGGAGTTCCAAAACAACCTTTAACTTGGGGTGGGATATATGATGGAACCACACTATCAACATCTACTCGAACAGTATCGAAAAATGTACAATTGTTTAAAGTTCCAACCAAAGCGTAATATGTTGTATCTAAAGGAAATGCAATTGGATTTGAAACATTTGCAGCTGTTAATGTACTTGACGGACTCCAACTGTAAGAGGTAACACCTTTGGCAATTATTTGAACAGAATCTCCAGGGCAAACGTAAAGGTTGGGGCCAACATCCAATGTATTGATAGTAATGTCGATGTAAACAGAATCTCTAATAATACAACCTGTAGTATCATATGCTGTAACTGTAAACATGGTTGCAGTATCAGGAAAGGCAATTGGGTTTAATAGAGAGTCATCATCTAAATAAATATCATTAGTCCATTTGTAAGAATAATAGCTAGGCCCTGTGGGTTGACCTCCCAGTTGAAGCGTGTCGCTGCCACAAATTATGGTATCGGTACCTGCATTTAAAGGAACCATTTGGGTAATATCAACATCTTTAATTTTTGAATTTGCAACGCATCCAAACCTGCTTATTGGGTTTACAGTTAAACTTCCCGAATCTGCTGAATTTAACCATTCAACGGTTATTTGATGCTTGCCGTTTCCACTTATTATCGATCCATTAGTAATGCTCCAGCTATATGTTGCGCCAAAAATTGAATCTACTTGATAGGTATAAGATTGGTTTGGGCATGCAATAGAACTGCCTGTTATTCCTTTTGGAAACTCAAAAGGCAAAATTTTTATTTCATAAATATTATCTGCACTTCTATTTGGGCAGCCTGAGTCTACAGCAAAAGAGGTAAACTCATAGCTATTAACTCTACCCATATTACAGTTAGTTACCCAGCAAACCTGCCTCGAAGAAATTGCTGTTGCAGGATCATACATCTGAGCTCCTACAATTGCTGGTGGATTAAAAGCCAGAGGACTAAAAATATTGCTATCGCTTTCTAAGCCCACTAAAACTTGTAAGCTATCGGGGTCAAAGTATTCCACATCAATGCATATGGTATCTCCTTCTTCAACTGAATAAATCAAATTATTGCCAATTAAATTGGGATCTGCCGTATTTTTTGGACCAAGGTTTTGACAAGGAGCAACAATGTACTGAAATTCAAATCCTGATACCCCAATAATGTTTCCTGCGGTATCAAATTCGGCGGCTTGTGTAGCCAAAACATAAATACCTTGTGTTGTTCCGTAATATTTTCCCTTTCCTGTAGCAGGGTTTATGCTTGCATAACTTCCTGGTCCGAGTGGCTTATCTCTGCTGTGATTTGCAACATAATTTACTGTATCTGTAAAAGGATAATTAATAAAATTTGGTGGTGGAGAAGATGCTGAATTACCTGAACCATCATAAGGTGTTATAAAAAAGAAAAACAAACTATCTCCATCAGGATCTTTAGCTAACCTGGGAGTTTGGTTTGTGTCGCTTATGCACAAATAGGGGTCTAATGTATCGTAAATGGGTGAACTATTTCCGTACGAAGTAGGACCCACCCAAGCGTGATAAATTGACCCTACTTGACCAAATAAACTAATGTTATTTGGTCCGTTTCCAACAGGATAAGCATCTCCTCTGCAGCATACATCATAAACAAAATGATATCCTACGTTGGTTGCAGGTAGAGTAACAATAGCTTCATAATCTACCTGATATACACAATAGTTGTTAATAGGAATGAAGCAACTATCTGTGCTGCCTGATCTAACTAAATTTGAATCTGTTAGTGATAAAGACAAAATTTGGTCCCGAAAAATAAAACCTCCAATTAGGGTAGATTCATAAATTCCAATTTCGGCAGTTGGGACAGGAAATGTGCCCCCAACGTTCCACCAATTAAGTGAATTACAATCTTGGTAAGTGGTAAGCCTTATTCTGTAATTGTGGTTGTTTCCTCCTGCAGAGCCAAGATAATCGTATCCAATTGTCCCACCAATTAAGTGTGTTGCATCAGCTTGAAAAAAAGCAGACAGACTAAATAAAACTAAAATAAATTTTAAAAGAAGTTGTTTCAAGTACTTAAATATATTTCCTCATTATTATAGACAACAAATAAAAGAAAAAGGTTGCTAGTATTTTTCAAAAATACCTAATCCAAACAGAGCATAATCATATTTTACAGGATCATTTGAATCAAATTGTTTTAAGGTGGTTGTAAGCTCATCAACGGCTTTCCAATCATTTTGTTTTCGGGCAAGTAATCCTAGTTTTCTGCCGACGTTTGCCGTGTGAACATCTAAGGGCAAAAATAGGTCTTTGGTTTTAATTTTATTCCAAATGCCAAAATCAACATTTCCATCATCTTTTCTAACCATCCAACGCAAGTACATGTTTAGTCTTTTGGCTGAGGAATTCTTTAACGGATTTGCCAAGTGTTTTTCTGTTCTTGTAAGGTGTGGAAATTTCAAAAACTCTTCTCTAAACTTTACTAATCCTGCTTTTACACCATTTGGATGATAAAATAAATCTTCTAATGAGTTGTGTTTAGAATAAACTTTTTTAAGTGTATCAACAAAAAACATACAGTCCTCACCATTAAAGGTTCTATGCACAAATTTTTGAAATTTTAATAGGTCTTTTTCACTAGAGTTTTTAATGAAATCAAAAGGGGCTTCATCCATAAAATGAATGATTTTATTGGCGTTTTTGATAATGGTAATTCTTTGTCCCCATGAAATGGTGGCCGCCAAAAAACCTGAAATTTCTATATCTTGTTTTAACGAAAACCTATGAGGAATAGAAACAGGATCAGAATCAATAAAATTTAAATTATTGTATTCTAGGTATTTTTGGTCGAGTAAATTTTTTAATTCAGATTTTTTCAAGAGGCAATTATTCCGTCCACAATTTCTAGTTTTCTATCCGCCATATTGGCTAACTCTTTGTTGTGTGTTACAATAACAAAGGTTTGGTTAAATTGATCTCGCAAGTCAAAAAATAGTTGATGCAATTCTTTAGATGAAGCTGAATCTAAATTGCCTGAAGGTTCATCAGCAAATATTACAGAGGGCGAATTAATTAATGCCCTGCAAACGGCAACACGTTGCTGTTCTCCACCACTTAATTCTGAAGGTTTGTGATTTTTTCTATTTACTAACCCTAAAATATCTAAATAATTCAAAGCTTTATCTTCTAATTCTTTTTTGGTTTTACCCGCAATCATTCCCGGAATTAAAATATTTTCTAACGCAGTAAACTCAGGCAATAAATGATGAAATTGGAAAATAAACCCAATTTCTTTATTTCTAAAGGCAGATATTGCTTTTGATTTAAGGGAAAAAACATCTGTATTGTTAATGAATAGTTTGCCTTGGTCAGGCTGGTCTAATGTGCCCAAAATATGGAGCAAAGTAGATTTACCAGCTCCCGAAGCGCCAACAATAGAAATAACTTCACCTTTTTCTATTTTAAGACTTACTCCCTTTAAAACCTTTAAACTATTGTATGATTTAATAAGTTGTTGAGCTTCTATCATGAGGCAAAACAAATAAATAAATCAAAACCTTGATAAATTGCCAAAAACAAAACCTGAATTAGGGTAGAAAATTATTTGATTATCCTATTTTTGGCCTTCAAGAAAAAAATAAATCTCTAATGAATTTACACGAGTTTCAAGCAAAAGGAATCTTAAAAAAATCAGGAGTTGCTATTCAAGAAGGATATGTGGCCAATAATGGAAATGAAGCAGTTGACGTTGCTAAAAAATTAACCGAAGAAACTGGCACAGGTTGGTGGGTAATTAAAGCCCAAATACACGCTGGTGGAAGAGGAAAAGGTGGCGGCGTTAAATTGGCCAAAAACCTTGATGAGGTTAGATCTGTAGCTGATTCAATAATCGGAATGGACTTGGTTACCCCTCAAACTTCAAAAGAAGGCAAGCGAGTTCATAAAGTATTGGTTGCCCAAGATGTTTATTATCCAGGTGAAAATGAGCCAGAAGAATATTACATGAGTGTTTTGTTAAACAGAAATACAGGTAAAAATATGTTCATGTATTCTACCGAAGGTGGAATGGATATTGAATCTGTTGCAGAAAAAACACCACACTTAATTTTTACTGAAGAAATTGATCCTAAAGTTGGCGTTCAAGGATTTCAAGCAAGAAGAATAGCATTTAATCTTGGCCTTTCTGGTCAAGCTTTTAAACAAATGGTAAAGTTTGTTTTTGCCTTATATAAAGCTTACGAAACTAACGATGCTTCTCTATTCGAAATCAATCCCGTTTTAAAAACATCAGACGATAAAATTATTGCTGTAGATGCAAAAGTTTCTTTAGATGATAATGCATTATTTAGACATCCAGACTTGGCTGAGATGAGAGACATTACAGAAGAAGATGCTACTGAAGTTGAAGCAGCAGAGTACTCATTAAACTACGTTAAGCTTGACGGAAATGTAGGCTGTATGGTAAACGGTGCCGGTTTGGCTATGGCAACTATGGATATTATTAAATTATCTGGCGGAGACCCTGCAAACTTTTTAGATGTAGGTGGAACAGCAAATGCTGAACGTGTTGAGAGAGCTTTTAGAATAATTTTAAGCGATCCAAATGTTAAAGCTATTTTGGTTAATATTTTTGGTGGTATTGTAAGGTGCGATAGAGTTGCTCAAGGCGTTGTTGATGCTTACAAAAGCATAGGAGATATTCCTGTTCCGATAATTGTTAGACTTCAAGGAACAAATGCCGAAGAAGCTAAAAAAATAATTGATGAATCTGGATTAAAAGTTCATTCAGCTATTTTATTGCAAGAAGCTGCAGATGCTGTTAAAGAAGTTTTAGCATAAAAAATTATCATGAAGAAAGTTCTTGTAGCCAATAGAGGAGAAATTGCACTTCGCATTATGCGTTCTTGCAGAGAGATGGGGGTAAAAACCGTTGCTGTATATTCAGAAGCAGATAGAGGTGCTCTATTTGTTAGATACGCAGATGAAGCAGTTTGTATTGGCCCACCTGCAAGCAAAGAATCTTACCTCAGAGGCGACAAGATTATTGATGTTGCAAAAAAACTTGATGTTGACGGAATCCATCCTGGTTATGGATTTCTTTCTGAAAATGCTGATTTTGCAAGGTCTGTAGAAAACGCTGGAATAACCTTTATTGGACCTAGCGCTGAAGCAATGGAACTTATGGGTGATAAACTTTCGGCAAAAAACGCTGTAAAAAGTTACAATGTTCCTCTAGTTCCAGGTTTAGATCATGCAGTAGAAGATATTGCCGAAGCCAAAAGAGTAGCTATTGAAATAGGATTTCCTGTTTTGGTTAAAGCTTCTGCCGGAGGTGGAGGTAAGGGAATGAGAATAGTTGAACGTGCCGAGGATGTTGAAGAACAATTGAATCGTGCTGTAAGTGAAGCAATTTCTGCTTTTGGCAACGGTGCTGTTTTTGTAGAAAAGTATGCCGATAAGCCACGTCATATAGAAATTCAAATTTTGGCAGATAAACATGGAAACGTNGTTTATTTGTTTGAAAGAGAATGCTCTATACAAAGGCGTCATCAAAAGGTTATTGAAGAAGCCCCATCTTCAGTTTTAACTCCTGAGTTAAGAAAACAAATGGGCGAGGCGGCTGTGAATGTTGCTAAAGCTTGCGATTATGTTGGTGCAGGAACTGTAGAGTTTTTATTTGATGCCGACCACAATTTCTATTTTTTAGAAATGAATACAAGGCTTCAAGTGGAGCATCCCGTGTCTGAATTAATTACAGGACTTGATTTGGTTAAAGAGCAAATAAAGGTGGCTAGAGGCGAAAAGTTATCTTTTACCCAAGATGATTTAAAAATTCATGGACATGCTTTAGAAATTCGTGTTTATGCTGAAGATCCTACCAATAATTTTTTACCTGATACTGGAAGGTTAGAAACTTATCATCCTCCTAAAGGTCCAGGTGTTAGAGTTGATGATGGTTTTGAGCAAGGAATGGATATTCCAATTTATTACGACCCCATGATTGCCAAAATGATTACCTATGGTAAGGATAGAGATGAGGCAATTGATAGAATGGTTCGTGCCATTGATGAATATCAAATTACTGGAGTTTCTACAACTTTAGGCTTTTGCAAATTTGCCATTCAACACGAAGCTTTTAGATCTGGGCACTTTGATACACATTTTGTGCAAAATTATTTTAAGCCAGAGTATCTTGATAATCAAGATGATAATTCTGAGGAAATTGGCGCTATAATAGCTACATCTTTGTTTGACAAAGGCAATTCTGGTAATGCTTCAGCAGCAATAAAAGCTACAGAACAAAAATCTAGTTGGAAATTAAGAAGATCTAATTGATATTTTTGGTATATTAATTGCCTAATTTATCGATGTGAAAAAATTCCTCTTCATATCTTTTTCAATACTAATCTCCACCAATATGCTGGTTGCTCAATCTCCTTTAATAGAAGGCGATAGGTGGGTTTCAGCTACTATAAACAAAGGTGATACTATCCCTATGGTGCATTTAAACTTTGTAAATATTCATGCCCCTAGAGTATTTAAATCTACCAAGGAAAAAGAAAAATATAACAGACTTAAGTACAATGTAGAAAAAGTTTATCCCTACGCAAAGCTTGCCTCACAATTATTAAACAAATATGAGGATAGCATAGCATTAGCAAAAACCGAAAAAGAAAAGAAAAGGTTTTACAAGCAAGTAGAAGATGATTTAAGGGCTCAATACGAAGAAGAATTGATGAACCTTAGTGTTACCCAAGGAAGAATTTTAATAAAGTTAATTGATAGAGAAACAGGAAATTCTTCTTACGAATTGGTAAAAGACTTGCGCAACATGGTTACTGCCTTTTTTTGGCAAGGTTTGGCTAGAATATTTGGCCACGATTTAAAATCTGAATACGACCCAAATGGCTACGACAAAGACATAGAACAAATTGTTCTAGCATTAGAAAACGGCTGGACATAAAAAAAGGGCGAAAGCCCTTTTTTTATTTTTTAAAATTTTCTGCTACAATTAAGTCTTTGGTGCCATGCCCCCAACTGTAAAAGCCTTCACCAGATTTTACACCTAGTTTTCCTGCAGTTACCATATTTACCAATAACGGGCAAGGTGCGTATTTAGGATTACCAAATCCATCGTAAAGTACATTCAAAATAGATAAGCAAACATCTAAACCAATAAAATCAGCTAATTGAAGTGGACCCATGGGATGAGCCATTCCTAACTTCATTACAGTATCAATTTCTTCAACGCCAGCAACACCTTCGTGTAAAGAAATTATTGCTTCATTAATCATAGGCATTAAAATCCTATTGGCTACAAAACCAGGATAATCATTTACCTCAACAGGAACTTTTTTAAGCTGTTTTGAGGTTTCCATAATTAAATTAGTAACCTCATTAGATGTGGCATAACCTCTAATTATTTCAACCAATATCATTACTGGTACAGGGTTCATAAAATGCATTCCTATAACCTTATCTGGTCTGTTGGTAACAGCGGCAATTTTGGTAATAGAAATTGATGAAGTGTTTGAAGCTAAAATTGCATTTTTAGGAGCATTTTCATCAAGGGTTTTAAAAATTTTTAATTTTAATTCTACATTTTCTGTTGCTGCTTCCACTACAAGGTCTCTATCGCTTACACCATTTTCTATTGAAGTATGAGTAGTAATATTTTGAAGTGTATTTGTTTTGTCTTCTTCAGATATTAAATCTTTGCTTACTTGCCTATCAAGGTTTTTGTTAATGGTTGCAATAGCTTTTTCAAGAGACTTTTCAGAAATATCAATAAGGTTTACTTTAAAACCATTTTGGGCAAAAACATGAGCAATTCCATTACCCATAGTTCCTGCCCCAATAACTGCAATATTTTTCATGTGAGTGTTTTTTTTGCAAATGTAATATTCAAAAAAAAGGTAATTGTGTTTATTTTCCTCTTCCTTGTAAAACGATTAAAACTGTATATATTAAGATTTTGAAATCAACAAAAAGTGACATGTTTTCTAAATAAATAATGTCATATTTAAGTCTTTCAACCATTTGGGTAACATTTTCGGCATATCCATATTTTACTTGTCCCCAAGAGGTAATTCCAGGTTTAATTTTGTGAAGATGTTTGTAGTGCGGAGCTTTTTCCACAATTTGATCAATAAAAAATTGTCTTTCAGGGCGAGGTCCTACCAAACTCATTTCACCCTTTAAAACATTTACAAAATTTGGAATTTCATCTATTCGGGTTCGCCTCATAAATTTACCAAAAGGTGTTATTCTGCTATCTGTTTTACTGGATAATGCAGGGCCGTTTTGTTCAGCATTTTTTACCATTGAACGAAACTTGAATATTCTAAAAGGCTTTCCATTTAAACCGATTCTTTCGTGAGAATAAAGTATTGGTCCTTTTGAAGTTAAAACTATAATAATGGCAGTTATTATCAATAATGGAGATAATAGGAGTAGGGCAAAAATGGCTGAAAAAATATCGATTCCTCTTTTTAGTGTTTTTTGCCAAGATGGCATTATTTCTTTACTGATATCAATAAGAGGTGCTCCAAATATTGATGACATTTTTACTTGCCCCGAAAGAATATCGTACATATCAGGAATTATTTTTACATAAACATTCATTCCATCTAGGCTAGAAACTATTTTTCCAATTTTATCATGTTCTGATGATTCAATGGCGCAAATTATTTCTTCAATTTGATGGGTTTTTATCAATTCATGAATATCGTTAAAGTGACCAAGATGCGGTGTAAACTCTTCGAGCATGTGGTTATGGTTTCCGTTGAGGTGAACAAAACCTAAAACTTTAAATCCTGAAGATTTTTTTTGACTTTCTAAATCCTTAAAGAGCTCAACCGCTTTTTCGTTGCTGCCAACAATAATTGTGTTGAATCCAATTAACCTATTATGAATTCTATATGCTGTAGAGCTAGACAGTATAAACCTAAACAGAAAAGTAAAAAAGAAATGGAAGCCGAAAAGTGCCGAAAAACTTATGTAATAGTTTTTGTAGTTGGCAATTTGGTCATCTAGCAATAAAGCAAAAAATACAACCACAACCCCTAAAAACGAAACCAATAATGTTTGCCCTAATTCATTTAGTCTAGATTTTCGGTATGGCTTAGAGTAGGTGCCTAAAAAGCTATAAACAAGCACCCAAACAAATGGAATAATAATTAATCCATAAAAAAACTTTTCGGTAAACTCCAAGTTGACAGGAACTCCAAATTTTTGAGGTTCAATATATATTTTACGAAAAACAAAAAATAAAGCCCAAGCAATTCCTGCAGATAAATAATCTGCAACAACATACTTTAGAGCTTGTAATTTGTTATTCATTATTCAGAAATTACTTTTAAGTTGTCTAAATAAATGGTTGCACTTTCAGCAACATCTTCAATATTGCACCTTAAACCAATTTGAAAAGTTTCTGCATTTTGGTTAAACGAAATAAAGTCGGTTAAGTTAATGTATACTTTTTTCCAAATTCCGTTGGTTTGAGATAAATAGATAATTCTATCTCGAGCTATGGTACCATCGGTGTTATTGGAAATTAAGTAAACTTCAAAATCCATATCTGAATTGAAATCTATTTCGAAATAAACATTAGCCCCCAAGCCAGGTAAATCCATTTTATAACCAGAAAAAGCCTCGATGAAATATTTGCTAGAATTTAAAGAAATTATTCCTGAACGAATTCCACTTCGCACAACTTGGGTTTGTTGGTTAATTGAGGCTAAACTGAATTGGGTGCTATCAAAATCTACTTTTAAGCCTTCAAAGTCCTCGGTCCAAACAAATTTTGCAGATTGTTTATAGGTAAAAATTGGATTAATTGTTATTGTAGCATCTTCAACAAGGTTTGAGTCAGTTTCGTAGGCAGCATAGAAAGGATAAATTTCTCTTTGCGCTTCGAAACCGTTTTCTTTGATTCCAGCAAATACTTTTATGTTGGTAGGCCCAGAAGTTAAAACAGGAAACTCAGCAGGAAATTCAAGAACACCGATTGGTTCATCATTAATATAAATCCATCCATCGGTAATTGCATTTGAATTTGCACCTTGGGTTTGGGGGTCAGTAATTAAAACTGGGGTTTCAATTTTTACGTACGCAGGAATTTCCTCTGGTTTGTTAAATAACTCACAAGAACCTAAAAAAAACAACAATCCCAACAGCGTAATAATCCTCACAATAAGCACAACTCATTAATCGTTTTTTCTCAACGAGAAAACGGGTGCAATATTGCAGAAAAAAATTAAAAAATTAATCTTGAAATAAACTTGGTGATAATTTTAATTTATCAATTACCGCATAGGCAATATCCAAGGCATTGTAACCATCTTCAATTGTTACCGCAATAGGGTCATTGTGTAAAATTGATTTTGCAAACATTTCTAACTCAACCTTAATGGCATTCGTATCTTTAATATCTGGGTTTTCGAAATTCAATTGTTTAAGAGGCTTGCCTTCTCCAGGATCAATAGTTACGGCAAAAGGGTCTGGAATACCTTTTACTTCGTTTATTCTTACTACTTCTACTTTTTTATTCAAAAAATCCATAGAAACGTATGCATCTTTTTGAAAAAACCTGCTCTTACGCATGTTTTTTAAAGAAATTCGGCTAGAGGTTAAATTGGCCACACAACCATTATCGAACTCAATTCTAGCATTTGCAATGTCTGGTGTGTTAGAAATTACAGCAACGCCGCTGGCGCTAATTCTTTTGATATTCGATTTTACTAAACTTAAAATAATATCAATATCATGAATCATTAAATCTAACACAACAGGCACATCAGTTCCTCTTGAATTAAATTGTGCCAACCTATGAGATTCGATAAACATAGGTTGATTTATAAATTTTGAAGCTTCTATGTAGGCAGGATTAAACCTTTCAACATGTCCAACTTGTACTTTAACATTTGCTTCGTGAGATAAATTTATGAGTGTTTTGGCTTCTTCTTTTGTATTTGTAACCGGTTTTTCAATAAAAACATGTTTTGAGTTTTTAATTGCTTTTTCGGCACAATCAAAATGAGAAAGAGTAGGGGTTACAATATCTACAGCTTCAGAGGCTTCTATTAGCTCATCAACTGAGTAAAATGCAGGAATTCCAAATTCTTTTCTCGCATGCTCCGACTTTTCAAAATCTGGGTCAAAAAAGCCTATCAATTCAAAGTCGGCTATTTCTTTAATTAGCTTTAAGTGAATTTTTCCTAGATGGCCGGCGCCAAGCACCCCAATTTTTATCATAAATTTATATAACGATACAAAACTACCTTGTTAACCAAAAGGTATTTTAAAGTAAAATTTAACTTATTACCAAAACATGGTTAAAAATTGAGCAATACTTTGGTGGGCTTAATTATTACTTTTGAATTTTCTAAATTTTAAAATGAAAGATAACTTTAGAACCAAAGGAATGCGCAAGAAACTTATTGAGGTTTTGCGTAAAAAAGGCATCAATAACGATGCTGTTTTGGAAGTTATGATGGAAATTCCCAGACATTATTTTTTTGATTCTAGTTTTTTAGAGTTTGCTTATGATGATAAAGCCTTTCCTATTGGCGCAGGGCAAACAATTTCTCAGCCTTATACAGTGGCATTTCAATCATCATTGTTAAATATAAAAAAAGGCGAAAAGGTGCTTGAAATTGGAACAGGTTCAGGATACCAAGCTGCTGTTTTGGCTAAACTTGGAGCTAAACTATTTACCATCGAAAGGCATAAATCTCTTTACGAAAAAGCTAAATCAAGGCTGCCTGAATGGGGTTATCGAGCTAGATTTTTTTATGGAGATGGATACAAGGGATTACCAGCATTTGCTCCCTTCGAAAAAATAATTGTTACATGCGGAGCTCCATTTGTACCCGAAGCTTTAATTGAACAATTGAATATAGGAGGGGTTTTAGTAATACCTGTAGGTGGTGATGATACACAAAAAATGCTCTATATTACCAAAACATCAGAAACAGAATATAAAACAGAAAGCACAGGCGATTTTGCCTTTGTGCCTATGCTAGAAAACAAAGAATAATATTACTAAAGATAATCCGTTGATGAACCAAACTTTTTGCATGAAATTCTACTTAACCTTAATTTTTACGATTTCTTCATTTGTATTATTTGCTCAAAAAAAAGAGTTTCCCTTAAATGGAACGGCACAAGCTGGAGATTATGGTATAACCTTACAAATGAATGGATTTATCAATGCGTTAAACGTAACACCAACAACTGATTTGGCCGGTAATAATCAGCTGGCAATGAGGTATTTTTGGAGAGATCAATTGGCTTTTAGGTTAGGTTTAGGGGTAGATGGTTTTAGAAATAATATATCAAGAGTTGATAGTGTCGGTAATTCACAAGTTCAATTTGATTCTACATCAACAGGGTTTAATTTTTATTTTAATCCAGGATTTGAGAAACATTTCACAAAATATGGAAGGTTAAATCCGTTTATTGGTGCAGGTTTTAATCTTGGACTTTTAGGCAAAACATCTGAAAAAAGTACCAGAATAACAACGGATACAACAGGTGTTGCAAGAAGGGAGTTTGATGGACAATACCCTGGTGGATTTTTATTTGGAGTATATTCAACCTTTGGATTTAATTATTTTATTGCTCCAAAACTTGCTCTAGGTGTTGAATACAATATTGGCTTATACAACAGAAGAAGAGGCGGAGATTATAACTCGGTTATTATCGATACACCAATTTCAGGACAGGCCAATGTTTCTAGAATAGTTGGATCAGACTTTAGCAACCAATTTGGAGTAGATTTTAGCAATAGTGCCATTATCACGTTAAGTTATTTTTTTAGCAAATCATGAGAAAATTTATCCTATTTATTTTTATAATTGGATTAATTCCTAGCTGTAAAAAAGGCGAAAACGATCCATCATTCACACTTTTAACAAGAACCAATCGGTTATCTGGTGTTTGGGTTTTACAAAATGCAACTTTTGTAAATCAAGATACAACCGAAACTATTTCAGATAATAATTTGGTTACCCAATACCAAAACTTTACATCAGAGCCATTGCCGGTTTCTATTGTTTATTCTTTTGAAGCTCCAGGAACTTATAAAATCAACAAAGAATATATTTACCCAGACAACTTTAATAATTCGGGAAGTATAGCTTATACTTGGAATTATGAGGAGAGAGGAGTTTGGAATTTTGCTGGAGGCGAGGGAGATATCCCTAAAAAATCGAGGTTACTTTTAATCCCAGATTATTTTGAGGAAAACATTTCTGTTGGAGGTTCTAATATTGAAGCAAAGAGCATAGAAAACCCTAGAGATGGATATTTATTTGATATTGATGAGTTAAGAAACGACAAATTAGTATTAAAATATAACCTTGTAAAAAATACTGAAGATGGCTCTATGGTTCAGAGTGGAAATCTTTTATTTAAAAAGCAATAAAGATTTTACGGTTTTCAACGTAAGGTAAAAGTCGTATTTTCAAATATTGGGTAAATTACCCTTTTTGTGAACTATCAAAACCCTATATATTTGCAATTCAAAATCAAAAAAAAATATGAAAACATTAAAAAGAATTTCTTTTTTGGCTATCGCAGCCTTATTTTTTGCTCCAACTTTTCAATCTTGTAAAAAAGGAGAAGAAGATCCAGGTTTATCGTTAAGATCTAGAACAGCAAGATTAGCAGGAGAGTGGACTGTAACAGAAATGAATCAAACAGCAACATCAGAAAACACTAATTCGTCTTCAGGTGGTTCTTTAAGTTCAGGAACAAGTGTAGAAGATTACTCATTTGATGGTACTGCTTTAACCATTTATTCTACAAACACATCAGTAAATTCAGGGTTAACCAATACTTACAAGGACACCATGGTTTACGATGCAGTTTCTATGACTTACACTATCGAAAAGGATGGTACTTTTAAAAGTACTAATGATATGATGGCTACTGAAACTAACACTTACTCATGGGGAACTGTTACTTATACTGAAGAAATGGTAGAAGAGGTTTCTGGTACTTGGGATTTTAACAGTGGTGTAGGAGAAGAAGGTTCTAAAGAAAGAGTTTACTTTTATTACAATAGCGGAACAAGAACCACTACATCTACTACAACAGTAACTTATACTGATGGTTCACCTACAGAAACAGATGTAGACACAGAAGTATTTACCTACTCTTATTCAAACGTTCCTGAAGATACCTGGTTGTTAACCAAATTAGCCAACAAAGAAATTATTGTTGATTTGTCAACTAATTATTCAGGTTCAACTGTTACAACTACTAATCCTAGTGGAGGAAGTTCTTATTCAAATACTTCTACCAGTAGTTATACTGCATCAGGTTCATTTACTGCTACTCAAGAGTAAAATTGATAAAATATATTTGATGAAAGCCTGCTAAAGAAATTTAGCGGGCTTTTTTTATTTTAAAGATCTGTCTAAATCTCTTTTGATGTCTTTGTCTTTTATGGTATCACGCTTATCGTAAATCTTTTTTCCACGAGCAACCGCAATAGTTAACTTGGCAAAGCCATTTTCATTGATAAAAAGTTTGGTGGGCACAATGGTAATTCCCTTGTCTTTTAGCTTTTTTTCTATTTTTTCAATTTCATGCTTATTCATTAAAAGCTTGCGTTCTCTTCTTGGCTCGTGGTTTGTGTAACCGCCTTGCTCGTATTCAGCAATAAACATGTTTTTTACAAAAGCTTCGGTATTGTGAACGTAACAATAAGCCTCAGCAATACTTGCTTTGTGATTTCTTAAAGATTTTATTTCAGTTCCAGTAAGTTTAATTCCCGCAGTGTAAACATCAAGAAACTCGTATTCAAACTTTGCCTTTCTATTTTTTATTTCAACTTTTTGGTTCATCAATTAAATTGATTTGATATAAATGTTACTGCTAATATGATGCGAAATGTTTAACGTTTTAGAATCTTCAACCATTACAGAAACAGAATTGTCGAAGCTAATTTTATCTATTATTTCTACCTGTGCTCCTAAAACCAGTTTTGTTTTTTCTAAATATTGCAAAAACTCTGATGAAGAGTCTTTTATTCCCGTTATTATGGCTTTCTCGCCTAATTTTAAATCGCTAATAAATAAGTTGTTTAATGGGGTTAAATTTCCGTTTTTATCAGGAATTGGGTCACCATGAGGGTCGTGTTTTGGGTAACCTAGCAAGATTTCTAACCTATTTACCAATTCGTTTGAGCTTACATGCTCAAGCTCTTCAGCCATGTTATGAACTTCATCCCATGTAAAATTTAGCTTATCGTGTAAAAAAGTTTCCCAAAGTCTATGCTTTCTAATTATTAAAATAGCTGTAGATTTTCCTTTTTCTGTGAGGGTTACACCATAATACTTCTTGTAATTTATTAGCCCTTTTTTCGAAAGCTTTTTAACCATATCCGTCACCGAAGAAGCTTTAGCCTCTAAAATCTCTGCAATTTCGTTTGTAGAAGCCGCTTTTTTTTGAAAAGTGATTTTAAAAATTGCTTTTAAATAATTTTCTTCTGAGGTGCTTGGCATGCCTAAAAATTTACTTGCAAAGTAAAGCATAATGGTTGTTTAATGAAGTGTGACAATTTCGTTTTTCAATTCGTATTTTTGCAAAAATTTTATTCTGTATGGTATTACCTGTTTATGCCTATGGCAACACAGTTTTGAGAGAAGAAGGCGAGGAACTAAATCCTGATTATCCGGGTTTGCAACAATTTATCGACGACATGTTTGAAACCATGTACGATTCAAATGGAGTTGGGTTGGCGGCACAACAAGTTGGTAAAGCCATAAAATTATTTATTGTAGATGCTTCGCCATTTGCAGAAGATGAAGGATACGAACATTTAGCCGATTTTAAGAAGGTTTTTATAAACCCCGAAATTGTAGAGGAAGATGGCGATGAATGGGCTTTTAACGAAGGATGTTTAAGTTTTCCTGATTTGAGGTTTGATGTTGATAGAAACGAAAGAATTAGAATAAAATATTTAGACAGAGACTTCAAACCACACGATGAGGTTTATGATGGCATATCAGCTCGAATTATCCAACACGAATATGACCACGTGAAAGGTGTTTTGTTTATCGATAGAATTTCTGGCTTAAAGAGAAAAATGTTAACCAAAAGGTTAAACCTTATTACAAAAGGTATGGTTAAAGCTTCTTACAAAATGAAATTTCCTAAAGTAAAAAGATGAAAACTGTTAGAGTAACCAAGCAATTTACATTCGAAATGGCTTCGGCATTACCAAATTATGATGGAGATTGTGCGAATATTCATGGTCACTCTTACACCATGGATGTAACCCTAAAGGGAAAGCCGATTGAGGATGTTGCTAACCCGAAAAATGGAATGGTAATAGATTTTGGTGACATCAAGAAAATTGTAAAAACGCAAATAATTGATGAGCTTGACCATGCGTTGGTGGTAAACAAAAATTCAGCTCACGGAAAATTTGATCCCACTATTTATGGTTTTGGAAATAAAATAATTTACTTGCCTTACCAACCAACTGTAGAAAATATGTTGTCTGATTTTGCCGAAAGAATCATAAGCAACTTACCTGATGGAGTTTCGTTATACTCTATTAAGATTAGAGAAACCGGGACCGCTTATGGTGAGTGGAATATAGACGACAACCAATAAATACCTTTTTTGAGTAATTCTAAAAAAATTTATTTCGCTTCAGATTTGCATCTTGGAGCACCCAACACCCAAAGTAGTTTAAAACGAGAAAAGCATTTTATCAAATGGCTTAACCAAATTGAACCTGAGTTAGGAGAATTGTATTTGGTTGGCGACATCTTCGACTTCTGGTTTGAATACAAACATGCGGTACCTAAGGGCTTTGTAAGGTTACTTGGTAAGCTTGCCGAAATTGCCGACAAGGGAATTCCCATTCACTTTTTTATTGGAAACCATGATATGTGGGCCTTTGATTATTTGCCAAAGGAAATTGGGGTAAAAATGTATCGAGAACCTATTGAAAGAGAAATAAACGGCAAACAATTTTTTATTGGTCATGGAGATGGTTTAGGTCCGGGAGATAGAAAATATAAGATGCTAAAAAAAGTATTTGCAAACCCGGCTTGTCAATGGCTTTTTGGATGGATTCATCCGAATTTGGGTATTGGACTTGCAAATTATTGGAGCAAGAAAAGTAGAATTTCTACTGGTGGATACGATAAACAGTTTTTAGGTCAAGAAAATGAATGGTTGGCCCAATATTGCGAAAGAAAATTACAACATAAACATTACGATTATTTCATTTTTGGGCATCGTCATTTACCTTTAGATTTAAAGGTGGGGCAAAACTCAAAGTACATTAACCTTGGCGACTGGATACAGGATTTTACGTTTGCCGTTTTTGATGGAGAAAAATTAGAACTTCAACAGTTTGATAAACCTTAATTACATGAGTAAACCAGTTTTAAAAACACGAGAACAAATTGAATTAATTCGCGAAAGCGCTTTAATAGTTTCGAAAACGTTGGGTATGCTAGCTCCGCTGATAAAAGAAGGTGTTACCCCAAAAGAACTTGATAAATTAGCAGAAGAGTTTATTAGAGACCAAGGTGCAGAACCAGGCTTTTTAGGTTTGTATGGATGTCCATCAACTTTGTTAACTTCGGTTAATGAGGCTGTAGTGCACGGTTTACCGACTGATATTCCTTTAAAAAATGGAGATATTGTTTCGGTAGATTGCGGCTCTTTAAAAAATGGATTTTATGGGGACCACGCTTATACCTTTGCTGTAGGTGAAATTTCTGAAGACGCTAGATTGTTGCTTGAAAGAACCAAAAAAAGCCTGTATTTAGGCATTGAGGCTGCTGTTTATGGCAACCGAATTGGAGACATTGGATTTGCTATTCAAAACTATACAGAGTCTTTTAATTATGGTGTTGTAAGAGAGTTGGTTGGCCACGGACTTGGAGCGAAAATGCATGAAGCACCTGAAGTTCCAAATTATGGTAAAAGAGGTAGAGGAAAAAAAATAGAAGAGGGAATGACGTTGGCAATTGAGCCAATGATTAATATGGGAACCCGCCGAATTAAGCAATTAAAAGATGGTTGGACTATTGTTACTGCTGATGGAAAGCCAAGTGCTCATTTCGAACACGATATTGCGATAATAGATGGAAAACCTGAGATTTTATCGACCTTTAAATATGTTGAAGAAGCTTTAGGAATTCCTGTAACTGCCTAATTATTTGATCATAATTTTTTTCGTAATTACTTTATCACCAAGTTGAAAGGTTACAAAGTAAATTCCTGGTGTAATATCCTCTTCTGTTTGAAGTATGAGTAATGTATGGTCATCTCTATTGATTAAACTCATGTCTGTTATACACTCTTTCCCCAAAAAGTCATTTACGAGTAAATTAAACTCGCTTTCAACAGCAAAAGGAATTTTTAAGTAAAAAGAACTTCCTTTAATTATTGGATTAGGGTAAAGCATTACATCAAACTCTTCAATGTCATTAAAATTGAGTTTCCCAATATCTAGAATAGATTCTTTACCATCAAAGTCGGTTTGGCTTAACCTGTAATAAGAAATACCAGGAAAGGGGTTAAAATCTGTGGCAGTATACTCAACCTGTTCATTAGAATTTCCTGCACCAGTAACTTTTTCAATCAACTCAAATTCATCTAATTCTTTAGATTTTTCAACACTAAAGAAATCGTTATTAATTTCAGAAAGAGTAACCCAAATCAAGTTTACATGCTGTTCTTTTTGTTCAATTCTAAACTCTTTCAATTCAACAGGCAATACACTTTCTCCTCCAACGCCATTGTTTCCTCCATCAACCAAATCAATCATAGAGCCACCAGAAAAATTGTAGTAAGAAACAATGTTGGATGTATCATAATTCGACCCTGAAACACTTTCAGGATTGGTCATTATTGCTTGAATTTCTGATTGACTTAGAGTCCTAGACCAAACAGAAACTTCATCAATGTCTCCGTTTAACATCCTGTAATTATTTGCTGGCGCAGGCCATCTGCCAATTGTAAGTTTTGCTTTATCAAACATTGACCTTATCGCTCCACTTTTGTCTTTTGTAGCTTCTACATTTCCATTAATATAAAGTTTCATGTTTTTTGATGAAAGTGTTGCATCATAGGTGGCAGCAAGGTGATACCAAATGCCTTCTACAGGATTTGTAGTAGATTGAATATAGCTTCTACCACTCGTAGTTTGAATGGCAAACTCAAATTTAGTATTACCATAATCGTGTTGCATCCAAAATATTCCATTATCGCCTGATGTTGAGTCTGATAAGGTGAAGAAGTTTGCCCAATTCCCTACTCCAGGATTACTTTTGTCTCCCCATCTAATCCACATGGTAATAGAAAAATGATTGTTATCACATATTTGATCATAACCATTCAAATGCGAGGCATCTCCCAAATTTATATAGCTATCTTCAGTTGCGTTAAACTCTGCCCAAGGATAGGTTTGTGAATAGCCGAAAACAGAAACGGAAAGAATAAATATTATCAATTTAAGAGCTTTCATCATGAACCAAATTTATTGGTATTAAATTCTACGAAAAATGATAATTAATAGTTTCATGGTTTTCAATTGATTAAACATAAATCATAAACAATTCAATAAGCTTTACTTTATTTGCCAAAAAAATAGCATGCTTAGTATTTCGAGTAATTTAGATAGTGGTAACATTGAGGTTGTAAAAGCTGACAATCCAAGCGATATTCAAGTTGAAGTTAGAAAAGATACCAATTCTGATTTTTTACAGTATTTCTTTTTTAGAATTAGTGGAGTAGAAGGTGAGTCTTGTAAAGTAACCATTGTAAATGCATCAGAAACTACTTATCCTTTTTGGAAAGAATACAATACTTATGCTTCTTATGATAAACAAAACTGGTTTTTGGTTGATACCGAGTATGATGGAAAGCAATTAATCATGGAGTTTGATGCTGTTCACTCATCAATTTATTTGGCTTATTACCCTCCTTATACTTACGAACAACATCTAGAATTGGTTGCTGAGTGCCAATCTCATGCTTTGTGCAAGCATTCGGTTTTAGGACAAACAGTACAAGGAAGAGATATCGACTTTTTGAAAATTGGTTTTGATACCAAATACAAAAAGAAAGTATGGGTAATTGCAAGACAACATCCCGGCGAAAGCATGGCAGAATGGTTTATGCAAGGGTTTTTGAAAAGGTTGTTAGATGACTCTGATCCTGTGGCTAGAAAACTTCACCAAGAAGCTGTTTTTTATGTTGTACCAAACATGAATATTGATGGAAGTATTTTAGGCAATTTAAGAAGCAATGCTGCAGGAGCTAACCTCAACAGAGAATGGCTGAACCCAAGTTTGGAAACAAGCCCTGAAGTTTACCATGTTTTATGTAAAATGGATGAGGTTGGGTTAGATATGTGTTTAGACGTTCATGGAGATGAAGAAATACCTTATAACTTTATTTCTGCAGCAGAGGGAATTCCAAATTATTCGCCAAAAATAGCCAAACTAGAAAAAGATTTTATCGAAGCTTGGATAAGAAACTCTCCAGATTTTCAAGATAAATATGGTTATGATAAGGATGCACCAGGAACAGCTGATTTAAGAATTTGTACTCCACAATTGGCCGAAAGGTTTGGCGCTTTAGCATTAACTATTGAAATGCCATTTATTGATAACCACGATTTGCCAGATCCAATGCATGGATGGTCTCCTCAAAGGTCAGAAAAACTTGGAAGTTCTGTATTAAACCCAATTTTAGAGGTGGTTAAAGATCTTTAATCTTTAGCAGAAAACTTTACCAATAATTTGCCAAATGGGTTAAATTCTATGTTTCCTATTGTTTGGTCGATAGGGAATGTAATGCTTTGAGATTTTTGGTTAAGCCAAACAGTTTTTACAGTTTTTCCAATTGAATTTGGATACAACCAAGAAACTTCAATTGGAAGAATGAATACTTCTTTAGATTTATGAATTTGCTTGAATTTAAAGGTAACTTCCTTTTTTGAAGTGTTGATTTTGTAGCCTACTTCTACTTCAGGAATAGTAGAACTTTTTAGCCATTGATTGGCAAATTGGTCCTTTGAAATTTCGGGGTTTTCGTTTACCAAATCAAAAAAATCGTTGGTGGTAGCATTGCCATATTTGAACTTTTCGTGATAGGTTTTAAATAAATCCCAGCCATCGCCATTTTCAAATTGATTTGAAATCATATGCAAAACCCAAGCAGCTTTTTGGTAACTCAAAGGATTTAACAAGCTATTTAAATCATTAATTTCTGCCGGAATTATACTTGCATTTGGATAATTTTGGTTGAACTGAAAAACTTTTTGTTTTGCTTTAAACATGTACTCATTAAAAGCATTCCAATCTTTGTTTTCAAGCAGATATAGTCCTGTTAAATAGGTAGCAAAACCTTCGCTTAACCAAATATGTTCCCAGCTTTTCTCTGAGGCTGAATTGCCAAACCATTGGTGGGCAATTTCATGGGCAATTAATTCTTCCGAATCTCTAAACCCAGTTACAGAACCTTCGAAATAAAAAATGCAACCAGCGTTTTCCATTCCTCCATAACGGGTTTTTGATTGTACATTGGCTAACCTATCGTAAGGGTAATCTCCTAATTTTTCTTCAAAAAAGTCTAAAACATTTGCAGCAAGAGCATAATCGTAAAAGCCTTCTTTTTTATTTTCGGGGTAAACCCAAGATTCCAATAAGTTTCCATTAATTGAAGTAATGTAATCAACTGCGAATTCTGCAGCACCAAATACCATCACCTTAGTTGGTAAAACTTGGTTTGAAGAATAATGGGTTAAAAATTTTCCATTATTGGTATTAGATTTTTCTTTTAATACTCCATTTGCTACAACCTGATATTTTGCAGGGGCAATAATTTTGAAATCAACAGTGGCTTTATCGCTAGGATGGTCTACACAAGGAAACCAATAGTGAGCCCTATTTGGCCAGTTGTCGCCAAAAAAAGTTCGATTCTCGTACTTGTTTTTCGAGATAATTAATCCATCCGTTGGAATGCCTTTATAATTTATTTTAGCAACGTATATGCCCGGTTTAAAAGGGTTTTTAGGTTTTAATGTAATTTGATTGTTTTGTGTTGAAGGCGCTATTTTTTTGCCTTCTAACTTAACCCAATCAACCATCATGCTTTGGTCTAAATCAAAAAATACAGATGGAGTTTCTGCTAAAACTTTAAACTGAATAGTTGCCACTCCTTTTATACTATCGTGCTCTTCGAAAATTTCTATTTGAAATTCGTAATGCAAAACATCTAAACTTTTCTGGGTTGAATAATTATCGGCGAAAAGCCAAAAACCCCAAAAGAACAGGTATAAAGAGAGGAAAATGTTTTTCATTTTTGACGCATGTATATTTCCATAGGGCTGCCTGTAAAATCATATTTAGCCCTTATTTTATTTTCTAAAAACCTTTTGTAAGGATCCTTAACATATTGGGGTAGGTTACAGAAAAAGGCAAAGGCAGGAAAACGAGTTGGAAGCTGCGTTACAAATTTTATTTTCACAAATTTCCCTTTTAATTGAGGTGGAGGGTAAGCTTCGATTATTGGCAATAAAAACTCGTTTAACTCAGAAGTTTTTATTCTTTTCGATTTGTTTTTATAGGCTTTGATAGCCGCTTCAAAGGCTTTTAAAATTCTTTGTTTGTTGAGTACCGAGGTGAATATTATTTCGATATCGGTAAAGGGTGCCAATCTTTCTTTTAGATTTCTTTCGAACTCTTTTGATGTATTGGTTTCTTTTTCAATTAAATCCCATTTGTTAACCACAACAACTGCAGCTTTTCTATTTTTTTCAATAAGCGAAAAAATATTTAAATCTTGAACACCTAAACCTTCTTTGGCATCAATCATAAGCATACAAACGTCTGAGTTTTCAATAGCGTTAATTGATCTCATAACAGAGTAAAACTCAAGGTCTTCATGAACTTTGGCTTTTTTTCTAATTCCGGCAGTATCTACTAAAACTAATTCTAAACCAAAGCCTTTAAAAACAACATCAGTAGAATCGCGGGTAGTGCCAGCAATGTCGGTTACAATATTTCTATCTTCCCCAATAATGGTATTTATCAATGATGATTTTCCTGCATTAGGTCTTCCTACAACAGCAATTTTTGGCAATTCGTTCTCTTCTTGTTCTGGTTCTTCTGGAAGAGCTCCAACTACCGCATCTAACAAATCGCCTGTTCCTGCTCCATTTATTGATGAAACAGCAAAAACTTCACCTAAACCTAATGCGTAAAACTCAGCTGATTCGTTTGCTCTAATGTTTGTGTCGGCTTTATTGGCGGCAAGAAAAACAGGTTTGGTGCTTCCTCTTAAAAGATTGGCAACTTCCTTATCCATATCGGTTAAGCCATCAATAACATCAACCATAAATATTAAAACAGTGGCTTCTTCAATGGCAATGGCAACTTGTTTATTGATTTCTTTTTCAAAAATATCTTCGGTGTGGTCAACATAACCTCCGGTATCAATTACGGTAAACTCTCTTCCAATCCAATCTGTTTTGCCATAGTGCCTATCTCGGGTAACACCCGAAAAAGAATCAACAATGGCTTTTCTTCCACCAATCAACCTGTTAAAAAAAGTTGACTTGCCCACATTGGGTCTTCCTATTATTGCAACAATATTTGCCATTATTTTATGATTGTATGTATCCGAATTTTCTTAATTCTCTGGGTTCGTTTTTCCAATCTTTGTTCACCTTAACAAACATTTCTAAAAAAACTTTTTTGCCAATAAATGCTTCAATATCTAACCTTGCATCGTGGCCTACCCATTTTAATTTTTTTCCACCCTTACCAATAACAATTCCCTTTTGGGTTTCGCGCTCCACATTAATTACAGCCATTATATGCACAGGAGTAGTTTCTTCTTTAAAGAACTCAATCTCCACTTCGCATGCGTAGGGTATTTCTTGTTGGTAATGGTTAAATATTTTTTCTCTAATTATTTCTGCTGCGAAAAAACGCATGGTTTTATCTGTAAGCTCATCCTTAGGGAAAAAAGCTTCATTCTCAGGTAAATGACTCAAAATTGCTTTCAATACCTGAGGTACGTTTGCTTTATGTAAAGCTGAAATGGGGAAAATTTGAGCTTTTGGGAAATTCTCTTCCCAATATCCAAACTCTTCATCCAATACTTCGTTTCCTTCTAGTAAGTCAATTTTATTGATAACCAGAATAACTGGAACATCAGTTTTTTGTAAACCTTCAAAAATTTGTGGGTTTTTTATTTTTCTGTCTTTGGCTTCAACCACAAACAAAATACAATCGGCATCTTCAATGGCCGCTTGTACAAAACCCATCATACCATCATGAAGCTTATAAGCAGGGGTTACAATGCCAGGTGTATCTGAGTAAACTATTTGAAAATCAGGGTCGTTTACAATACCCATAATTCTGTGTCGAGTAGTTTGAGCCTTTGGAGAAATGATTGATAATTTCTCCCCAACGAGGGTATTCATCAAAGTAGATTTACCTACGTTTGGATTCCCAATAATGTTTACAAAACCTGCTTTGTGATTTCCCATAATAAATATTTGCAAAGAAATGAAAAGTTACTATATTTGCAGCCCGTTTAGGGAAAACGTTCTAACAAATAAAAAGATACAAAGTCTTAAGTTAAAATTACTTCAAAGTTTTTTACTTTAAGATTAAAAATATATCGCGGAGTGGAGCAGTTGGTAGCTCGTCGGGCTCATAACCCGAAGGTCACAGGTTCGAGTCCTGTCTCCGCATCTAAGTAAAGCCTCAGCTGAAAAGTTGAGGCTTTTTTTATGGCTAAAATTGAAATTTTTAAATCAGGCATAAAATCTGAAATTAATCTTGTCTTTTAATTTTCTTTTATCCTCACTTTTAACATACCTGAACAATTCGGCAGGCCTCCCAAAGCTTTTGTCACCTTTATTATTTTCTCCTAAAGGTTCTACCAAGCCACTTTTTAATATCAATTTTCTAAAATTAGGAAGGTCCATTTTTTGATTGAAGGATTGCTCATAAATGGAGATAATATCAGACAAAATAAATTTTTGGGGTAATAGATGAAACACATTTGGATGACGAAGTAACCCTTTTTGAAATCGTTTAAAAACTTCCTTAAGAATATGGTTGTGATCTAAACTTAAACTTGGAGGATTTTTTATTGGAATCCATTTTAAATCAGGAGAATTTATATGTTTTACTTCTTCAAATGCAATTAAACCATAGTAAGCAAAAGTTATTATTCGGCCTAAAGGGTGTCGGTTAAGTTCAGAAAAAGTTCTTAATTGTTTTTTATAAATATCATTTCTTCCTATAAGCGATAAAAGCAAATTATCTATGGCCGAATTGGTATCTTCATTTGGGTCAATTAAGTTTCCGGGTAAGCCCCATTCTTCTTTTATTGGTAGGTCTTTTTTTTTCTGAAGTAAAAGTTTAAGACTTTGATTATGAAAGGTTATTAAAACAATGTCAACAGAAAAAGCGCCTCTAAAAAAGTGGTCTATATTTTTGGTGATTGGCTTTTTTGTCATGTTATATAAATTAAGTGTAACTTGTACACTAAGTTAACAAAAATGAAATATTAATCTAACATGAATGGTTATTTCTACATTAATTATTTGGTAGGTTTTGTTTTAGAAGAGTAAACCTGTTTAACATTAATGGACGGCCAAACCAAGGGTTGAAATTCCTGATGATAAGTCGAGGAATAATCCTAATTTGTTATTGAGGTGATATTCTGACCCGATATGGATATCAAGATATAATCCGCTTGACCCATGCTCAATAGATTTATCGCCATAAAAGTCCGACTCCCAATTAACATTTCTAATATCAAACCCAGCTGAACAAGATGCATAAAAATCCCACTTAGAATTTGCATTTAGGATCTGATCAAAATAATAAGTGCCTTTTACACCAATTGGAATTACCGTTACACGGTAGAAATAATATTTTGAAGGATAGTTTTTGTTGTCCCAGTAATAGTCTTTTTCGTATGTATAAATAGTTACAAAAGAAGCTAGGGTAAAGTTTTTTTCTATGTAGAATTGGTAATTTGCATGTAAAACTAGATTGGAGTAACCAACATATCCATAATAACCTGCACCGATTCCAATATTTAGTGCGCTTCCAAATTTTTCTGAAGAGTTGTTTTCTTGTGCCGAAATATTTATAGAAATCAATAATTTTTACAAACTCATATTCATATTGCGTACTATCGCTTAACATTTGGTTTAGTTTCTTTAACCTTAATTTGGTAATCATATCCTCATTCAAATTCAAAGCCTTGTAAATACTCAAATGGAGAATCTGGCGAGCTTAAGGTTAGCCTTTTAAAATGCTCGTAGTTTTGAAATGACATTTGAGGCTCTATTGTAATTATTTTCTCTGCAACCTTTTTTGAGGAGGCTTTGAAAAAGAGGAAAAGTAACAGTGATGATAAAATAAGTTTCTTAAAAAAGCTTTAAAATAAAAATCAAAAAGAAAAATTAATTTCAATTTTCATATCTTATTTTATCTTCTGTAAATAAAGGTAGAGGTTCTCTACTTTTTCTCTCGCCCAAGGAGTTTTTCTTAAAAACTTTAGACTAGAATTTATAGATGGATTACTCTTAAAGCAATTAATGTTGATTATTGAGGAAAGCTTTTCCCACCCATAGTGCGCCACTAATTCATCAAGTATATCGGCTAACTTAATACCGTGTAAAGGATTGTTGGGTTGTTGTTGGGGCTTTTCTTTATCCATTTCTCATTGTGATTAATCTAGCCCAAATAAAACACAATAAACTTAATTGTTGCTTGTTTTCATACTCTTAAATTTTATTTTTTTTGAATTTTTCCAAGAATACTTTCTATGGCTGTTTTAACTTTTTCCACAGTACCATTTATTGCTAAATCAATAGTGTTTGCCTGATTTGTGATGGCAATTGGTTGTCTGCCTTCTAGCCTGGCTTCTAACATACATGAGATTTTATTAAACCATTCCTTTTTGCCGTTTTCATCTTTTAAGTGAACCTCAATTCTTTTAATATGAGTTTCGAACCTTTTTAAAGCGTCAGCAATTTGGACTTTAAAAAAATCGGTACTTCTTTCTTCTCCAGAAATAGTTTTGTCTGTATTTATTTGAATTGTCATATTCTATTTTTTGTCATGCTCTTTGCCATAAGTATCTATTAAATCATTTAGCGATTCTAAATAGCTTTTTAGCTCCTTGTTATTTACTCCTTTATCAGCAATTAATGAAGATTCTCTTGGCAACTCATCTAGGAATTTTACCAATTCTGGAAACTCCTTATGTATTTTTAAAGTAGTAAAGTATTTAAATTCATTAAGGTCATTTTTAGATTCCATTTCATTTAAACTCAGGGAAGATTATGACATACTTATTTTTTTAGATGCTTTACAAAGGTGACTACTTAAACTATTAAAGTGTTACACAAAAAAAGTTAAGGTTTACATAATTATTGGAATCTGAAAGGAAGTGGAATTTCTAAACTTACCAACTAATTGGCTTGTAGTCTTTCAAGAATTTACCACTCCAATGCTTTCCTGTGTTAATGCCATCAAACAATGGGTCCATAACTCTCGCGGCGCCATCAACAATATCTAAAGGTGGTTGAAAATCGTGAATTTGTTCTTTTCTTTTGGCCAACTCAATTGGGTCTTCGTCTGTAACCCAACCTGTATCTACCGCATTGGTGTAAATTCCGAACTTAGCTAGGTCTTTGGAGGAGGTTAAAGTCATCATGTTTAGGGCAGCTTTTGCCATATTGGTATGTGGATGACGAGATTCTTTGTGGTATTGGTGGAATTTGCCTTCCATGGCAGAAACGTTTATGATATGTTTCATGCCTGTATTTTCCTTTTTCATTAAATTAACCAAGCGGTTACATAAAACAAAAGGAGCCACGGAATTTACAAGTTGCACTTCTAGCATTTCGTAAGTGTGAATTTCACCTAGCTTCAGCCTCCAACTATTTGTTGTTCTCAAATCCACTTGCTGTAAATCAGCATCTAATTTTCCTGTCGGAAAAACTTCTTCAGACAACAAAGATTGATCGCCAGTATAAGCTATTTGAGATAATTTGGCAGAAGCGCTCAAGCCAATACCTACTTGCTTTCCGTGCCAACTAACAGGTAAATTTTTATCGTGATTTTCCATGGTGGCACTAATAGCACCTAACTCTTGTAAGCAGGCTTGATGGTCTTCTAAAACTGTTTTTATGTGTGAAGGTAAGTCGGCAAAATTTATTTCTTCGGTAGCCAATAAATGTTGGTAAAAACCTGCTGGGCGTCTTACGGTTTGTGCCGCATTGTTAATGAGCACATCTAGTCTGTTGTATCGTTGTTCAATAAAATTGCAGAAAATTTCTACACTTGGAATATGTCTTAAATCTAACCCATGAATTTTTAAGCGATTGCCCCAAGTTTCAAAATCTTCTTCTTTGGCAAAACGTAAGGCAGAATCTACCGGAAACCTTGTAGTTGCAATTACTGTTGCGCCTGCTCTTAGCATCATCAAAGTAATGTGATAACCTATTTTGAGTCGAGAGCCTGTTACCAAAGCAACTTGCCCTGTTAGGTCTGCGGTTTGAAACCGTTTGGCGTAGTTAAAATCGCCACAATCGCTACACATTGTATCGTAAAAGTGATGAAGCGTTGTAAAAACTTCTTTACACACATAGCAATTTCGGGGAGCAACAGTTTTTGGTTCATGTTTTATTTCTTCATGAGGAGCTAACATTTTAGGGGCAACAAAAACAGAAGCTTCTCTTGCGCTTCTTATTCCGGTTTTGTTGCGGGCATGTTTATCTCTTTCGGCAGCTTTTCTTTTGGCAGTTTTTTTGGCGCTTTTTTTACGTTTTTTAAACTCGTCTCTTTGCGGTCTAGAAAGCCTTCCTGCTTGGGTAAGCAATTCAATTCTTTTGTCCTTCGGAATTTCAAATATTCGATCTGTGTCTTGGTTTAAGATTTCTAATATAGAAATACACAAGTCAATTTGGTCCTGGGTTAATTGAGAATTTTCTTTATTGCTTTCCATCAATTTAGGCGTTACTTCGGGTAATTTATTTATAGCCTTTTAGTAGAAAATTTATGGGTTTTATCCGCTTAAATCACTCACTTTTAAAGGTTGCCAAACGTACTAAAATTTGAAATTGAAATAACCAGAAAGCAGGTGAAATCAACCTGCTTTATTTGAGTTGATTTTACCGTTACCTTTGATTTATTGAGATGTTAATCAAATAAAAGTTTATGCCATATCAAGATGTTTTAGATAGTTTCTGGAATCAAGTTAAAGAAAGTGTACAGGAAAAAAAGTTTGCCAAGCTTACGATGGCAAAAACAATTGGAAAGCCTAACTTGAGAAACATTTTTGTTAGACCAATTTATGGAGAAGACGGATTTAAGGTGTTGTTAAAATTACGTTACAGGTCGAGAGAAACCCTAGACCAAGAAGATGAACTTACCTTAGATAAGGCTTTTGATGTAATTAAAGCCCACCTAACAAATCCTTTTTTTTCGGTCTTGTTATTTACCACAACAAAAGATGTAGTTTTTAAAATTAACAAAAAGGGTGCAGGTAGTATTAGGGAGGCCTTGCCTTCTTTTAGGGAAATTATAAAGGCCCAAAAAGATTGAAAATAAACTCTTATTAGCTAGAAAATCCTACTTCACAAAAACAATACTTCCAAAAACATCAGAGTTATTATATCCTTCTGTCGTTATGAATCGGCTGTCAGTTGTTTGCCAGAAGGTTGTGTCACCTGATTCATTAAGAACAACTGAAAAGTCAACTCCTGATATTTTTGTCTTCTGTGCTTCCTCAAGTGTGCTGCTTGAGGTCAGCAATAATTCTTGAGTTTCTGTTTTATCCACTTCATTTATTTCAGTCTTGCTATTGCAACTAGCTAAGAAGAGTAAAACAGGTAATATGAGCCTAAGTAAGAGTTTAACTTTTTAATGTTTGCTAACGATTAGTATAAATCTCCTTTTAATGGGGTTTATACATTGTTAGCATTTCGTTTTATTCTTTGATTACCTTTTAATAAGCACTGTTTCCATTAGAGTTTATTTTAATAAAATACACTCCTGAACTTTCATTTAACTCTTATTGATAGGCATTATCCTAAATATTTTTAATGTATTATTTATTTAAATCAAAAAAACCTCTAAAAAGAGGGCTTTTGATGACTTAAGACGGGACTAAATCAGCCCTTATTCATTATTGTTAGATGCTTCGCTTGCCGTTATTTCTGCCGCAATAAACTTTGAGTCTAACATGTCAACTTGACGAATAATTTTATCGTTCTCCCATTGAATCCAAACATGCAATGGAATGGCGTAGTTCTCTTTTGAAAATTTGCCCACTGCGTAAAGCTCGCCAAAGTAAGCCGACCACACTTCGCCATTATTTAATTCAAACGTTTGAAGTCTACCTTCCGAAAAGGTGATGTCTCCATAAATACTATGAATATTATTCCAATAGGTAATTGCCTCAGCTCCACCTGATGCAACAGTAGCGGTATCTCCTGCTGTTTGTAATGTAAAGTCCTCTCCTAACAGTTGCTTCACATAAGAAAAATCTGCTTTTGCAAAGAGATTCATATTCTTTAATAAGGTTTCAGCTTTAGCGTCATATGAGGTGAAAATTCCGCTTAATGGGTCCCCGTTTTCAATAATTTCTTTTTTCGTATTGACATTTTCTGACGAAGATTCAGAGCAAGAAACAAATAGG
>JGI20154J14316_10000347_pt1 | contig 41769 bp, 37 predicted proteins | sample COG_04_FD_14316 | JGI IMG/M metagenome (IMG submission 14316)
GCCCGAGTTCGCCGAAATATCCGTCGACCTAACAGTTAGCCTGCCTGCTCTGGACGAAGTTGGCACCGCGGAGCTAAGCCCCGATGCTGCGCCGGCGGAGCCAACTAATTGGCTGAGCTACCTCTTATTTGTTGTGCCCGGGTTGCTTGTTTTGGGCATTGGCTTCTTGGTCTATCGGTTTTTTGATAAAAAAGCCAAAGCACCCCTATTAGATCTAGATGGATTTGCAGACCTGGACGATTTAAGTAACCAAGAGCCAGACTTGGATCTGGATCTGGATCTGGATCTGTCGGATTTCGATGATGAAGAGTTCGATGGGCCAATTCTCGAAGATGAGGTTTCGGATGAACCCATTCTCGATGATCCAGTATTTGATGATGACACAGCCAACGAGCCGGTTCTCGATGAACCTATTCTCGACGATGAAGTGTCCGTCGAGCCGGTTCTCGATGATCCGGTACTGGGCGATGACGTGTCCGATGAGCCGGTTCTCGATGAACCATTACTTGACGATGACGTGTCCGATGAGCCGGTTCTCGATGAACCATTACTTGACGATGACGTGTCCGATGAGCCGGTCCTGAATGAACCGATTCTCGACGAGGATGAGGCTGACGACAATCCGCCGGCGATGGACGCGTTGGTCGATGAAGACTTACCAACGCCGACCAATGCCGAGGCGCCAACCTTGGCGCAAGAGGATATGCTCGATGACGGCCCAGGGACGGACGAACCGGCCCCAGAAGCGGACGGCCTTGAAGTAGATGCCCCAGCAGCGGACACCCCAGCAGCGGACACCCCAGAAGCGGACACCCCAGAAGCGGCGGGCTTAGCAGATATCCCGGAGCTCAACGAAGAAGAAGAGGCGCTCTTTGACATCAGCAGCATCGATGATGATTTGGCCAAGTTGGAACTTGAGATGGATGCTGAGAATGATCCGCCGGCTGCTGACAAGCCAGAATAGAGCGTGGGCTAAGCTTACGGTCCTGGCGGCGATTGCGCGGCCAGCTAGAGATCACCCTCGGCCGCCGGGAATATCGCGAACCTTTTTGGCCACCCTATCGGGTGGCCTTTTGTGTATTTCTCAAACCAATTATCTATACTTTAAAAAAGGCATGGGATCTTGCTATGTGCGAACTGCTGGCCATGAGTGCCAATGTACCCACAGATATTTGTTTTAGCTTTACCGGATTGATTCGTCGCGGTGGTGCAACCGGCCCCCATGGCGATGGCTTTGGTATCTGCTTTTATGAATCGGGTGGTTTGCGCGAATTTAAAGACTATCAAGCCAGTGCCACCTCAGCCATTGCCGAGTTTCTGCGGACTTACCCGATTCAAAGTAAAATTGCCCTGAGCCATATCCGCCAAGCCAATGTCGGTGCGGTTAATTTGCAAAACACCCATCCGTTTCAGCGCGAGCTTTGGGGCCGCGCTTGGACCCTGGCCCATAATGGTCAAATCGACCTTAGCCGCGTACCGCAGGCCAATTTCTATTGCCCAGTAGGCACGACAGACAGTGAAAAAATATTCTGCTGGTTACTCGATAAGCTGCGCGAGCAGGCCACCGAGCAAACCCCATGGAGCGAATTAGCGCAGTTGTTGCAACACTATTGTCAGCAATTGAACCAGTTGGGCGTCTGCAATTTGCTGTTGTCTGACGGCAATGGTCTGTTCGTATTTTGTTCCACCAAGCTGTCTTGGTTATGTCGGCAAGCACCGTTCGGCCCGGCCCATTTGTGCGATCGGGACCTTACCGTGGATTTCTCCTCGGTGACCCACATTGACGATCGGGTAGCCGTCATCGCGACTCAGCCGCTGACCGATAATGAGGATTGGCACGCGATGCAATCGGGCGAGGGACGCCTCTTTTGTGACGGCGTCTCTACCTGGCAGAGCTTAGGGCCATCTGTGGTGCACCCGAAGGGCTCAGGACTTTAGCGCGGCGGAAGTCGTTTATTGAGCCCAGTGGCTCTTTGAATGGTGAGGCTAATTCACTTAAGTGTTGAACTCGACTATGGTAAAGGTGACAATCATAACTCTATTTCAGCCTGCCGGTAGCGCGATTGGGGGCTTGAAAGAAGGTTGCCCAATACAATAAACGCCAGTTAGGAGGCCCCATGTCTGAAGGTTATCTGCACAGCCAATATCCCGGTAAAATGAAGGCGTCGATCGATCCAGACGCTTACGACACCGTACTGGACCTGTTTAACGCCAAGGTAACCCAATATGCCGATAAGGACGCCTTCAGTTGCATGGGTAAGACCCTGACCTTTGGCCAATTGGATCAGCTGTCGGCGCAATTCGCCGCTTACCTGCAAAATGAAACCGACCTCAAACCGGGCGATCGCATCGCCTTGATGATTCCGAATTTGCTGCAATTTCCCATTGCCGCCTGGGGCGCCTTGCGCGCCGGGCTGGTGCTGGTGAACACCAATCCGCTCTATACCGAGCGTGAATTAGAGCATCAAATGAATGACTCCGGTGCCAAAGCCATGGTGGTTTATGCCGGCATGGCGGCGACGGCGCTTAAGGTTCAGTCGCGCACCGCCGTGACGCGCATCATTGTCACTGAGATCGCCGATCAACATCCACCCCTAAAGCGACTCTTGGTCAATACCGTCGTTAAACGGGTCAAGAAAATGGTTCCAGACTACGACAAGACTCGCACCACTTCATGGCGCAGTGCACTGCAAAAAGGTGCGTCGTTTAGCTATCGTCCGGTTCAAAGCGGACACAATGACGCCATCGTATTGCAATACACCGGCGGCACCACCGGCGTCGCCAAGGGCGCCATGCTGACCAATCGCAACCTGATCGCCAACATGTTGCAGTCCTATGAGTTTTTTGGCTTGGCGTTGGAGGACGGCCAGGAAGTGGTGATTTCACCGCTGCCGCTCTACCACATTTATGCCTTTACCGTGCATTGCATGGTCTTTATGTATACCGGCAATCACAGTGTATTGATTCCCAACCCCCGTGATATTCCTGGTTTCGCCAAGGAACTTAGTCGGCATCGGTTTAATTGCTTTGTCGGTTTGAATACCTTGTTTGTCGCTCTGTGCAACAACGAGTCTTTTAATAAACTCGATTTCAGTGCGTTGAAACTGACCGTCTCCGGTGGCATGGCACTGACTCATGCGGCCGCTGAAAAGTGGCACATGGTGACCGGTTGCCAAATCAATGAGGGCTACGGCATGACCGAGTCCAGCCCGGTGGTCAGCTTTAATCCGCCCGGTTTTACCCAGTTGGGGACCATTGGTATTCCGGCACCCAGTACCGAGGTGAAGGTTATTGGTGATGACGGTCAGGATCTGCCCAGCGGTGAACCTGGTGAACTCTGTGTTCGCGGTCCGCAGGTAATGAAGGGTTACTGGCAACGGCCCGACGACACCGCCAAGACCATCGTCGATGATGGCTGGCTCTTGACCGGTGACATTGCCGTGATTCAGGCCGATGGCTACATGAAAATAGTTGATCGTAAAAAAGATATGATTGTCGTGTCCGGTTTCAATGTCTACCCCAACGAAATCGAGGACGTCCTAGCTGGTCACCCGGCCGTGGTGGAAAGTGCCGTGGTGGGTGTGCCGAGCGAGAAAAGCGGCGAAGCCGTCAAGGTCTTCCTGGTCACTAATAACGCCATCAGCGATGACGAACTGATTGCCTTTTGTCGGGAGCATCTGGCTGCCTATAAGGTGCCACGGCTGTTTGAACGGCGCGAATCCTTGCCGAAAACCAACGTCGGCAAGGTGTTACGGCGCGAATTGCGTACCCCTCAGTAAGCATCCTGGCAGTGCTCTGGGCACCGATTAACGCCGAATAGAAAAGACCCTCCGCCCTGGAGGGTTTGTTATTGGGCCCGTGCCCCCTATACTCCCCCCCATTCCATAAATTACTGGTCGTTCATGTCCACTCTGGTCCATATTAAAGACGTCTTATCATCTCTTGATCAATGTTTAGTCAAAGATCGACATGTGCTGCGTTCGCTGTGCAAAAAAGCCAAGGCTCTGCCCGCCGGGGATGCCAGCCGCGCCAAGTTGGACAAGCAAATTGCCGATCGTTTTGCGCAATCGACGCACAAGTTTGCCACCCGGCAGAAACAGGTTCCGGCGATTACACTGGTTGCCGACCTGCCGGTGTCAGAGCAGGGCGATGAAATTCGCCGAGTACTGGACAGCCACCAGGTGGTGGTGATCGCCGGCGAGACCGGCTCGGGCAAGACCACGCAAATTCCCAAACTGTGCTTGCTGGCCGGGCGCGGTCTATCGGGCCTGATTGGTCACACCCAGCCCAGGCGGCTGGCAGCTCGAGCCGTGGCCGAGCGGATCGCTCAGGAGTTGAATACGCCCCTCGGTGGCCTAGTCGGTTATCAGGTGCGCTTTTCCGATCAATCCAGCGAGCAGACGCTGATTAAGTTGATGACCGATGGCATCCTGCTCAATGAGATCCAACAGGATCCCTATCTAAATCGTTACGATACCCTAATCATCGATGAGGCCCACGAACGCAGCCTCAATATTGATTTTCTGCTCGGCTACATCAAACAACTGCTGCCGCGTCGACCGGATTTAAAGGTCATTATTACCTCGGCGACCATCGATGTGGACCGCTTCTCGCGCCATTTCAACGACGCGCCGGTGATTGAAGTGAGCGGTCGGTCGCATCCTGTCGACCTGCTATATCGGCCCATGAGTGCCGAAGAGGAAGACTATTCTGCCGATTTGCCCGGCGCGATCTTGGATGCAGTCAATGAAATTGACCAGCTGGAGCGTGCCGGCCAAACCCATGCGCGCGGGGGCGACATCCTGGTGTTCTTACCCGGTGAACGGGAAATTCGTGAAGCCTTTACCATCCTCAAGCGGGCCGACTTGCGTGGCACCGAATTGCTGCCGCTCTATGCGCGCTTGAGCAACAGCGAGCAGCAACGCATTTTTTCCGGTCACAGCGGCCGGCGCATTGTCTTATCGACCAATGTCGCCGAAACCTCGCTGACCGTGCCCGGCATTCACTATGTTATCGACAGTGGCTTGGCGCGCATCAGCCGCTACAGTTACCGCTCGAAGATTCAACGCCTGCCGATTGAACCGGTCGCCCAAGCTTCGGCCAATCAGCGCGCGGGTCGTTGTGGGCGCATCGCGCCGGGCCTGTGCATTCGGCTCTTCAGTGAAGAAGACTACAATGCTCGGCCGGGCTTTACCGATCCGGAAATACTGCGCACCAACCTGGCCTCGGTGATCCTGCAAATGCTGCATATGCGCTTGGGCCTGGTCGAAGACTTTCCCTTTTTGGAAGCCCCCGATCAACGCATGATCAAGGACGGTTACACCCTGCTCAATGAACTGGCGGCGGTCGATGAACGTGGCACCCTGTCGGCCATCGGTAAGGAGCTGGCGCGCTTGCCGGTCGATCCTCGGATTGGCCGTATGGTGATTGCCGCCAATCAGCACAAGGCACTCAATGAAGTATTGATCATCGCCAGTGCCTTGTCGGTGCCCGATCCGAGGGAGCGGCCGCAGGAAAAACAACAAGCCTCGGCCGAAAAACACGCCCAGGATAAGGACAAGGATTCCGATTTTTTGGCCTTCTTAAACCTGTGGCAACGTTACGAAGGCCATCGCCAAGAGTTGTCGGAAAATAAATTACGCAAATTTTGTAAGGAACAGTTCCTCAACTATTTGCGCATGCGCGAATGGCGCGATATTCATCGTCAGCTGCACCTGATGTGCAAGGAGCTGGGCTTTAAACTGAACCAGGAACCGGCCGGTTATGAATCGATCCATCGCGCGTTGGCCTCAGGTTTATTGAGTCATATCGCCAACCACAAGGAAGAGCGGACTTACAACGCCGCGCGCGGCCGGGCCTGTATGATTCACCCGTCCTCGGTCCATGCCCGACGTGGCCCGAAGTGGTTGGTCGCCGCGGAGCTAGTCGAAACCAGCGCGGTCTTTGCTCGGGTGGTCGCTAAGATCGAACCGGCTTGGCTGGAAACCCTGGCCCTGCATTTGGTCAAACGTAATTATTCCGAACCGCATTACGAAAAGAAGGCCGGGCAGGTGACGGCGTTAGAAACCCTATTGCTCTACGGTTTGCCAATAGTGGTCAACCGCACGGTGCAATTCGGTCGCATTGATCCAGTGCTCTCGCGCGAGTTGTTTATTCGCGCCGCGTTGGTGGAAGGAGAACTGGTTACCCGAGCACCATTCTTTAAATACAATCAAGGCTTGCTCGAAGCGGTGTTAGACCTGGAGGATAAGGCTCGGCGTAAAGATATACTGGTCGATGAAGAAACCCTGTTTCAGTTTTATGATGAAAAGATCCCCGCGGACATCGTCAACAGCGTTGGCTTCCACGCCTGGCTTAAAAAACAACCGCAGGATAGCTTGAATTTTGATCCGGATTTTTTAATCTCGGACCGTTCAACTGGCATCAATCGCAACGCCTTTCCCGATACCTTCAGTTTTCAGGGCATGTCTTTGCCGCTCGATTACCGCTTTGAACCGGGCCATCCGGCCGACGGTGTGACCATCAAGGTGCCCGCAGCGGCCCTGTCGCAATTGCCGGAAGGGCGCTTACAGTGGTTAGTGCCTGGTCTGTTAAAAGAAAAGATCACCGCGCTGCTCAAGGGCTTGCCTAAGAGTTATCGCAAGAATTTCGTCCCAGTGCCGAACTATGTAGAGGCATTGATGGCGTCCTTAGCGCCGAGCGATGTTGCCTTGCATAAGGCCATGGCGGAAAAACTGTTCCGCATGACCGGGGTTCGGGTACCAGACGATCAATGGCCGATTGAGAGCATTGGTGAGCACCTGCAGTATCGCTTCGAGGTGGTCGACGATAGCGGCAAGGTGATCACCCAAGGTCGTAATATCGAGCAGATGTTACGACCGGCTAATGAAACCGCTCAGCAACAGGCCAAGCAGAGTTCAGTGCAAGCCGCGCAAATGCAGTCTGCGACGACCTGGCAGTTTGACGACCTACCCGAATTCGAACTGCGTCGGCAGGCCGGCATCGAGGTGAAGATGTATCCGGCCCTGGTCGATAAGGTTAACAGCGTGACCCGGGAAAGCTTTACCGGTGCCCGCTGGTCATCAGAGCAGCATAAATTGGGCCTGTGGCGCTTAGCCTCTTTTTATTGGCAGGAGCCGCTCACCTATCTGGCCAAAAGATTGCCCCAGTTTAGCGAATCGGCCCTGCTGTTTGCGCCCTATGGCAAGGCCGATAGCCTGAAACAGGATATACTGATGGCGGCTGTGCGCCTGAGTCTGCCGTTAGTGGCGGGCAGCTATCCGCGCACCGAGGCCGACTTCAAGGCCTGGTTGGAGCGCCATCGGGGTGAGTTGGTGGCCTGCGGCGAGCGAGTGGCGCGCCAGGCGCATGCCATTCTGTTGGCCCACCACCAAGTGCGTAAGCAACTCAAGGGTAAGATCAGCTTTGCCGCGGCCTTTATTTATGCCGATGTGGCCGGTCAGCTCAACCAGTTGGTGTATCCAAACTTCTTAACGCAGACGGCGCCCACTTGGCGGGATCAATTGATACGCTATCTGCAAGCCGCCGATAAGCGGTTAAACCGTAGCGCCGGCATTCCGGCTGCGGAAAACATGGTGGTCGATGAACTGCACAAATGCTGGCAACGTTACGTCGATCGACAGAAGTCGATGAACGAAACCCAGCAGTTCTCTGCCGAATTGATGGAATATCGTTGGATGATGGAAGAATATCGGGTGTCTCTGTTCGCTCAAACACTGGGCACCCGTTTCCCGATCTCAGCGAAACGCCTCGACAAACAATGGCACAAGGTTATCGCTGAATGACTTCGACGATTCGAGAAGAGCGTTTAAAGGTTCCGACGATCAACGGTGGACAGCTTTTTATGCGCCACCTAGAACACCCCAAGGCCCATGCGGCGGTCTTGATGTTGCATGGTTTGGGCACCAGCGGCGAGACCTTTTTTAAAGAAGACCACGGGCTGGCCAACTATCTCAGCGAAATGGGTGTGGCCTGTTTTGTGCCCGATTTGATCGGCCACGGTGAGAGTTGGCCCCATCTCAGTCGCAATTTGACCCATAGCGTGCACGATATCATTGCCCAGGATCTGTTGCGTGTTATCGACGAGGTTGAGCGACACCTCAAGGGCCGACCGTTATTTTTGCTTGGCCAGGGCTTTGGCTCGGTATTGCTGCTCTCCGCCTATGCCCGGCATGCAAAAATTCGCCAACTTACCCAGGGTTTTGTGCATTTTAACGCTCGGCGCAGTTCAATGATCAGTGGTATCTCACACTCGAGTCTGTCGCGTTTGTTCTGGCGCAAGGTAATGCCATTGTTTGCGGCCATGCGCGGCGACGTGCCGCTGCACTGGACCGCCGAGTTTGATCAACCTGAGGTCAGTAATTTGTACCAGACCTATTTGGCGTGGACCGAAGGCGATTGGATAGACCCGGTCGACGGCTTTGATTATGGCGCCCAATTGCGCTCGTTAAACGTCGCGCCGAGCCTATATTTTGCCGCGCGCAGCAACGGGTATCTGGCCAACACCGGCGACGTGCGAGAATTCATGCGCGAGATTGGGACCCACAACGGTCGCCTGCTTATCTTGGCCAAGGGCGATGGCAATTTGCGTAATTACAATGTGCTATCGATGCTGCAACACGACGATGCCTGGGTAGACCATTTTCCGGTCGTGCTCGACTGGTTGAATGAGCGCATCCTGCTGCAAGACTTAGCATGACCCCGGTACCGATCTGGCCCCCCGATCCAAGGCGTGATGGCCGGATCGGCGCTGGCCAGTTCGCAGCTCACGAGCCAATCCTTTTCGTGCCACCGTTTATTCAACACAGATAACACAGGGGCCTGTTGCTGACCAGCGGTCGATCAATGGATGTAAAGGAGGAAGGGCGATGCCCAAATTGGTTTTTTTAGGCGATTCGGTCACCGATTGTGCGCGTAAGCGGGCAATGCGTTATCAAGGCACTCAAGCGGGATTGGGCACCGGTTGGGTGCGACACCTGAATAAAGACTTGGGCGCAGAGTACAATGGTCTGGTGTGCTGGAATCGCGGATTCTCTGGCTGTCTCAGCGCGCAGCTGATGCAGCAATCGGATTGGTGGCCCGATCAAACCGAGGGTGTGCCCGAGTCGGTTGATCTAACGACGCTGCTGATCGGCATCAATGATATTTGGCACCCCTTCTGGCGCAAGACCCCGCACAATCTGACCCGATCGTTGGCCGGTTTCAGGCGGCTGATCGAGACGGTTCAACTGCGCAGCGAGCGCGTGCTGGTGTGTGAACCCTTTGCCTTGCCCTCAGATCAGGTCACAGCAGACTGGTGGCCACTGCTGCAGGCCCTGTCAGCCGGTCAACGCAGTATCTGCAATGAGTTAGGGGTGCATTGGTGCCCGATGCAAGCAGAGCTGCTGGTCACGGCCGAGGGCCACCCGAGCGATTATCTGGCCGATGGCATTCATCCGACGGACCTGGGACATCGTTGGTTGGCCGGTCGATGGCGCAGCTATACGGCGGATCATAAACTGCTCGCCTGAGCACTGTCAGGGTGCAGAGCGCACCCTAATCCTAGCGAGTCCTAGCCGACACAGGCCTCTTCTGCCGCATGCTCAATATGGCGCGCCGCTTCAATACGGGCGATCACCCATTTGGTCACCAGAGTACCGACAACGTATGCCGCCAAGGAGATCAGAATATCGCTGTTGGCAAAGCTCAGCGAGGTCAGCAACGGTCCGGGGCAGTAACCGGCAATGCCCCAGCCGATGCCGAACAGCACGCCGCCGCCAATGATTTTAGCATCGATTTGAGACTTGGCCGGGACCCGAAATAGATTATCGAACAGGGGTCGCTCGCGTTTCAAGATCAACGGCGTTGCCAACGCATTGATCGCCAAGCCAACCGCCAATACGACCATCAAGGACGGATCCCATGGGCCCAATGGATTTAAGAAGTTGATCACCTTGGCCGGATCAATCATCTGGGCAATGGACAGGCCGAGGCCAAAAATAACGCCCGCTAGTAAGGCAAAAAATAATCGCTGTATACCCAACATACTTAAACCCCTACCAGTTGACGGACAATAAATACGGTTACCAGGCCGGCACCGACAAAACTCAGGGTCGCCGCGAGGGACCGCGTAGTGCCGCGGGCCAGCCCGCAAATACCATGGCCAGAGGTGCAGCCGGTACCGATGGTGGTGCCGACGCCGACCAATAGGCCACCGACTATCAGCCACGGCCAACTGACGGCGGCTTGAATATGGTCGATGCCTTTAAACAAGCCGGTGGTGCTGGTGCCGCTGAGCCATTGATAGATCAGACCACCTAGGATTAGACCGACAACGAAAACAACCCGCCATAGGATTTCGCCACGCACTGGGTAGATAATACCACCGGCGATGCCGGACACGCCGGCAATGCGGCCTTTGGTCAGCAGCAAGAGCAGGGCCGATAAGCCAATGAGAGCGCCGCCTAATGCGGCCGATCCGGGCGTAAAATTAATTATTTCCATACTGCAGGTGTCCATTCATAAGATTAATATAAGATATCTCTAATATTACGGTTTTTATCGTCAATTACAAGCGATTACAGTGAGCAAATTTTTGAGCCTCCGATTGGTCGGTGCGAAACGCCCCATAATGAGTCGGGTCAGGGGCCAGCTGGCGCTATTTTTGAGCTCAGCGAAAAGATGCTAACCCTTTGCTAAGACGCGCCATAGCCAGCAGCAGAGAGGATGGGCGGTAGATAAGACTAGGTATTTTGCCGTTGTAGGTCATAATGGCCGGCGCGCCCCTTTGTCAGGATGGGATCCGCTCATTGTCTATCTATCCAATCTTAACCTGGCCTTCAATCTTCAGGACAATCAAGCTATGAGAGGCATGTGGTACGCATTGGCGGCTTATGTAATATGGGGCTGTTTTCCGCTGTATTTTCGTTTATTGGTCGGCATCGACGCCATGGAAATACTCTCCTACCGGGTAGTATTTGCCTTTCTGTTAGCCTTTGTACTCTTAGTTATGATGAAGCAATTGGGCGGCTTTGGGCGCTTATTGCGTAACCGAAGGGTCCTGCTGTGGAGTTTTTTGGCGTCAATCCTAATCAGTACCAATTGGTATGTCTTTATCTGGGCGGTGGCCGAGCATCGGGTGCTGGAAACCAGTCTGGGCTACTTTATAACCCCCTTAGTGAGTTTGTTGATTGGCCGATTGGTGCTTAAGGAGCAGATTAACAGCTGGCAATGGTCCGCCGGCGGGGTCGCGGCCTTGGCGATTCTCTTCGAACTCATCGCCATGGGCGGCATACCTTGGGTGTCCTTGGCTTTGGCGCTGAGTTTCGGCTGCTACGGGCTGGTGCGTAAACTGCAGCCCGTAGAAAGTTTGCTTGGGCTTGGTCTGGAAACGCTTTGGGTACTGCCGATAGCAACCTTGGTGATCGGCAACGGAATCATTGACGGTGGCGACAGTCATAGCCTGTGGCAATATACGCTGTTGTTCTCGTCAGGTGTGGTCACTGCGGTGCCATTACTCTTGTTTGCCTCGTCGTTGCGGCGCATCAACCTAGTTGTCGCCGGTTTCATTATGTATGTTAACCCGATGATCCAATTTGTGATTGCCATTTGGGTTCTGAACGAGGCCGTGCCAATGCAGCGTTACCTGACCTTTGGTCTCGTCTGGGTCGCCATGGTGTTGTTTGTGATCGGCTTAGTCACCAAGGCGAGGCAGCTCAAACGGCATACCAAGAACTCATTGGCCGAGCCGCTGCCCATCGCACCACCGCTTTAGGTTTTCTGCAGCTCTTAGCCGCTGGTCTCCGAGACCTTTGATGTGATCAGAGTCTGGGCCAGGCGTTTTTCGCTCCACGGCAGGCGTACCCCCATTTGCCGGGTCAGCAGCTTGAGTTCCGCAGAGGCGCCACTGATCTCAACCACGACGCCGCGCAGGGTGCACTCTGCCAGAAAAGCCAATAAAGCTTGAACCGCGGCGACGCGGCAATGGTGAGCATGACTTAAATCGAGCACCAGATGGTGGGTGTCGCTGAGCAGTTCATTGAGGCGTTCCGGCAGTTGCCGGGCGGCTGCGAAATACAGACTGCCCGAAATCTGAATCAGGCGTGGCTGGGATGGTGCATCCCGATCGCTCGGCGTGCTTAAGCCGCCATTGGCGTCCACCACAAAGGGCATCAATTTCGTCTGACTGGTTTGGAAGAGAAACAGCATGATGCCCAACATCGAACCCAAGAGAATGGCCTCATGAAAGGTCAGCACCAGGGTGCTGATCAGGGTGACCAGAAACAGGATGCGGGTCTGATGGTTGACCGTTAACATCTGTTTGATGGCCGCCGGCTTGAGCATCGATAGGGCGGTGGCAATCAGTAAACCCGAGATAACCGGCAGCGGTATGCTGCGCACGGCTGCTGCACCATAGAGAATAATGGGGATCAGCATCAGGGCGGCCAAAAAGGGTGCCCAGCGAGTGCGGGCACCGCCGAGATCGAGCAATACTGAGCGGGTCAAGGAGGTGCTGGCCGGAAAGCCGCCGATAAAGCTGCCGACCATATTGGCGCAACCCTGACTGCCCAATTCACGCCGCAAGAGGCGGTGTTCTTGACGATTGCGCAGGGTCACAATCAATTCCAGTGAGCCGATAAAGGCAACCGCAAAGCCGGGCACTATGAGCGTTTGAATCATATGCCAGCTGGGCAGCCGATGATTAAAACTCGGCCAACCGTCGGCTACCACCGAGCTGTCACCCACGGTGACCCAGGCGTGGCTAAAGTCGGCCAGGTCAAACCAGACCCAGGCCATGCTGACCACCAACACCAAGAGCGGAATGGGCCAGCGTGGGGCGAACTTATGGCCGAGCACCACCGCCACCAATGCAAGGCTGCCCAGCACCAGGCTGGGGATGTTCAGAGCCGACCCGGTAAAATGGCTCAGCATCCTGACTTCATCGACCACGTTACGCACGCCTTGAAAGGGGGGTCCGAGCAGCTCATCGATTTGCATCAAGGCGATGATCACCGCAGCCCCGGTTGCGAAACCGACCATGACCGCTTCAGGAACAAAGTCGAACAGCCGTTCGGCTTTCAACAGTACTATGACGAGACGAGACAAACCGGCTAAGAAGGCCAGGGTGGCCATCGCGGTGAGCAGTGCCTCGGGTTGGTTGGCCCAGGGGATCAGGGCGGTGAGGATGACCAGGCCGGTGGTATTGGTGGGGCCCACCGTCAGGGCGGGACTCTTACCGAGTACTGCGGCGATTAGGCCGGGGATGGCCGCGGTTACTAGGCCGTACATGGGTGGCAAGCCCGCGAGCATGGCATAGGCCAAACATTGCGGAATACCGACCAGTGCGACCAGTAAAGCGGCATTGAAATCGGCCAGGTGGGGCCGGCCGATCGTTCGCATCATAAGCTGTACTTAGACCGTGGCAGCGTTGTAGAGGATAGAGCTGCGGTTACCCGAGCGGCAATAGGCCAAGACTTTTTTGTTCGCCTGATTCAGTTGCTGGATCTGTTCGACATATTCCGCACTGAAGTTGGCGCCCTGCATCGGCAAAAATAGATAGTCGAGCCCCAAGGTAGCGCACGCCGCGCCGATAACGTCACTGTTAATCTGGCCCGGCTCTTCATCATCGGGTCGATTGCAGACCACAGTATCGAAGCCTAAGGCCTTGGCCTCGTCCAGTTGGCTTGCGCTAATTTGTGGGCTCACCCAATAGTTTTGTGCAATTTGTGTCCAAGTCATACGGTGTTTCTCCAGTGCAAAAGGCCGGTGGGGGGCGCCATCATAAAAAATGCCATCGGTTTTGGATAGCAGTAATCCACTATTCACCGTAGCTTAAATATTAGTCAAGGCTAATTAAGGGTTGATAATGAGCCCAGGGGTCTCTATTATTCAACTTATAAATTAGATATATCTAATATAAGTGCCGCGAGAGGAGACCCACAACATGTCTGAAGCCGTCATCAAAACATTTTTTGACCCGACCAGCTTTACCTACACCCATCTGGTGCAAGACCCCGTGACACGACGGGCAGCCATTATCGATTCGGTGTTAAATTACGATCCCAAATCCGGGCGGACCCGAACCGATGCCGCCGATGAGGTGATTGATTACGTGCGCAGCGAATCGCTGAGTATCGACTGGATTCTGGAAACCCATGTCCATGCCGACCATTTGTCAGCCGCGCACTATCTAAAGTCCCAGCTTGGCGGCCAGACGGGCGTTGGTAATGCTATTAGTTTGGTGCAGGAAACCTTTAAAACGGTCTTTAATGTTGAGCCGACATTCGCCACCGACGGCTCGCAATTCGATGTCCAATTTGCCGACGGCGAGCGCTTCGCCATTGGCGGCCTTGCGGTGACCGTCATGCACACGCCGGGTCATACGCCGGCTTGCGTGTGCTACAACGTCGATGATGAGCACCTGTTCGTCGGCGATACGATCTTTATGCCCGATCAGGGCACGGCGCGTTGTGATTTTCCCGGTGGTGATGCCACGATTTTGTTTAATTCTGTAACCCGTATCCTCAGTCTGCCGGATTCGACTAAGCTCTACATGTGTCATGATTATGGACCCAATGGTCGAGACTATCAGTATTTGACCACCGTCAAAGCCGAGCGCGAGCGCAATATTCATGTCAACCAAACGATTGACCTGGCAACCTTTGTGCAGATGCGCAGCGAGCGCGATGCCACCCTAGATATGCCGACGCTGATCTTACCGGCGGTGCAGATTAATATACGAGCCGGTGAACTGCCGCCGGCCGAAGACAATGGTACGCGCTATATCAAGGTGCCAATCAACGCTATCTAGACGATTTTGGGCGCATTTGCGCCCAACCTGGGCCGACCTTAGGTCCAGCACAACCCTGGTGTCGTAAGCCGGAAAGATCAAAGCCTGAGCACTGTGTGCCAGGCTTTTTTTTTGTTAAGGACAAGGGTTAAGCCAATGCCGCCTCGACCTTGGCATCTGTTTAGGCAAAAAAAACCTCCCGAAAGTGGGAGGTTTTGGCCTAGAGCATTTGGGTCTGTACTCCTATTGTTTTTATTGGAAGCCCAGTTCACTCCATAACCAGAAGTGGCTGCCGCCGGAACTGGTTTCACGCCAGAGTCCGGTCGTGGCAAATTTTAAGTCGACCCAGGAACTGTTATTTTGTAGCCGCACCTGACCCTGATGAGGAAAACTGTGGCCTAGGGCCCAATGCACCGCCGCTTCGGTGGTCAGGTCGGCATCGCTTTGGCCAAAGCCATCATCGAGCCATACCGCACTGCTGCCGGTTAATAGGAAGTCGGTGCTGGTCAGATTGTCCAGTTGTACATTAACCAAGCGGTGCTGTATTAGGCTGTCAGTGGTTTCAATCTGCACCTGGCCGTCCAACCGCGCCGTGATGGAGCTGATTGCACCGGCCCAGTCGTCATACCAACCGGAAAGGTTATAGTTCAGGTCACTATTGACCCAATGCAACTGGCCTCCGGAGCGCAGCGCGCAATCTTTGGCCTGAGCGTTCAGGTTCAGGTCGACAAAGGTATAGCCATCATCATAGCGAGTGGTGTCCGCTTCGGCTTCGGTTTGGGTGTAACCGCCCGCGTCACAGTCCCGATCATCGAATAGGTAGGCATAACTGGTGCGTTCGATCAGGGCCCTATTCAGGGCTCGGCCTTGGGGTGTCGTGACGCTGTCCGGATCAATCAGCATGGCGGGGCTTGCGCTGCCAAGCGCAAAGGGAATTAGTGCAGCCTCGACGAGAAAGGCGGTGCTATAACGGCGCAGGTCGATCGAGTTGTGGTCTGTAATCAGCATATAGGGCCTGACCTGCGGCACCACCTCAACATAGCATCCGGTCAGGGCTAGCGTTGCCAACAGCATTAGGCTGCCGGTCTGCACGGCGTGAATGAGTGTTCGGATCGTTGATTGAGTACGTTCGGTCATGGCTGTCTCCTTTGCACCTATAGTGGCAGAGGCAGGCTGAACGGGATCTGAATGATAGCCGGCTTTATCGGGTCAGAGTTTCGATCGGAATCACTTGATCGAGCGGATTGGCGCTGTGCACCCAGCGATCAAAGGCCTCGGCAATAGCCTGATTGCGATCGACAACCGTCTGCCAATAGCGAATTCGGCTGTCATTATCGAGTCGCTCAAAATCGCGCCGGTCGGGTATTTTCCCGTAGGGCAGGGACGCGACAAATTCTCGGCTGGGGCTGATCATCAGCGTGTGGGAATAGTTGCTGGCGTGGACCTTACGCCACGGCAAGGGCTTGTCGAACCAGCCGGGTTTTAATAGGGGCGAAAAATGAGGATAAAGCACTAGGCCTTGCTCGGGTTTGAACGGCAAATCAAAGTGGTAATCGACCATGCCGCCATCTCGATAGAGGCCCCTTGGTGCGCCGACTGGGTCGCGCACCCCTTCGATGACTATTGGTATGGCGCCACTGGCGAGCAAGGCATCACGATAATTGGCCCGGTTCAGCGGTACCTGATGAGTGCGAAAGTGATCCCATTGAGCGACCGGTAATTGCCCGCCCGGCGACTGAAAAATAACCCGATCAAAGGACCGGGGTAAGCTTCGTCGACTGACCAGATTGCCCACGGCCACGGCGGCGAACGCCAGACCCTGAATCGAGGGCTGTTCCAATTGACTGAGCCCTTTGCAACGGGCCGCCACTATATGCAATTTTTTGAGTTGGTGTTGGTCTAGGTCGTTCGGTTGAATAAAGCTGTCGAGCAGCTGGCGGATTGACTGCGAAATTTCTTGGTGTGACGGACGCGCCGAATAGCGCTGGTTCAGATATTGACTTTCGAGCTGCTCTAGAGCGGCCATCGGCGCCGCACTGGCGTACGCGGCCATCCGCCAAGCCCCGATCGAACTGCCAATTAACTCCAGCTGATGGGGGATGGCGGGGAGCCAGTTTTGCATCAAATAGCGGTCCAAATGACTGAGCACAAACCACTTCGGGCCGCCGGACGCGCCGATAATCGCGCGGATATCGGTCGGCCGGATCCCCGACTGCGCTATATGGCGGTAAGCCTGTTGGCCGGCAAAGATCTCAATCGGTTCCATCGCGCGCCTACTGACCGTCACCGCCATTCAAGACGACTAGCCTTTGCTGAACAGTTGTTTAAACAGACGCGGGCTGGCTGCGAGTAACTCGCCGCGATCCATCTTGATTGGCTTGCCCTCGACATCACCGGTTAAGGCACCGGCTTCTTGCACAATAAGCAGAGCACTGGCTAGGTCGGCTGGTGACATCTGTTGCGCGATGGCCACATTGACCCGGCCGGCCGCGAGATTGATGAAATCATAGAGCGCGCAGCCACTGACGCGGATGTCATAAACAGCATCCTGCCATTTGCTTAGCAAGACCATGTCTTTGGTCGCAAGGGTGCAAGTTGCCTGAGGAAGGGGGACGAATTCGGCGCGCACGCGGCGATCGTTAAAGTGCACACCGCGACCGCGCGAGGCAATCATGTAGTCTTCGGTCATCGGATCGACCAGGGCGACACAATCGATCTTATCTTTGGTGTAGAGGGCGACATTGACTAGGAAGCCGGGGTAGCCGTTACGCAAGTTGTGCTCGCCGGCGGCGACATCGATGACCCAACGCGACTGTCCATCCCAGTCTCGGCTGTCTTCTTTGCCGAGTTGGATGGAGTCGATGTGATGGCGGGTATGGGCGCTGCGGATGACCTTGCGAGCACGCCAGGCGGCATCCTCAATGGCCTTGTCAAAGACTTCCTTGCGGCTCGTTCCTTCTGCAGTTAAAGATGCAATGCTGGTCACTGTGTAGTTCAGCTTTTCAGCAGCGCTTTGGGCTGCACGTAGTGCGATCGTCAATATCGGTTGCATGTTACTCTCTTATACAGGCTTATAAGGGCAAATGACCCATTCTGAACGTCAGAATGACTCGAGTTGGAACGTCGGTCCGCAAGGACTTGTTAAACAGCGCATCGACCGGGGCGACTGTTGGCCTCGATCTGAGAGAATCTACGGATAGATTCAAAGGGCGCGCATGATACACCAGGTTTAGCGTATCATTCAGTCATTAAATGTAATTTGTGGAATTAATTTCGTGGATACGATCGACATCGACTCAGAAATGGCCTTTAGCAACCTAGAACATGTTCGGGTGGTAATGGTGCACACCTCCCATCCGGGCAACATCGGCGCCGCGGCACGGGCCATGAAAACCATGGGTTTTCGACATCTGGTGCTGGTACAGCCGCGTGATTTCCCCTCCGATACGGCCACCGCGATGGCCTCCGGCGCCACCGATTTGCTCGACAGCGCCACGGTGGTTGACAGTTTAGAGGACGCCATTGCCGACTGTGCCCTAGTGGTTGGCGCCTCCGCACGCTCCCGGACCCTGCCGTGGCCCTTAGTAAACCCTCGGGAGATGGCGCAACAGGTGCTGTCGATGCCGTCTGGTAGCCAGATTGCTTTGGTGCTGGGTCGTGAACGCAGTGGCTTGACCAATGACGAATTGGCTCGCTGCCATTGTCATGTCAATATTCCCGCCAACCCCGACTACAGTTCACTCAATGTCGCATCCGCGGTACAGGTCTTGGCTTACGAGTTGCGTATGTCTGCACAGGCCAGCGACGCCAAGCCCAAACCCCATTGGGGCGTGCCATGGGATCAGCCGCCGGCCACCGCGGGCCAGCTGGAAAGTTTATTCCAGCACTGGCAACAGGTCCTGGTTGATATTGATTTCCTCAACCCCCATAACCCCAGAACGCTAATGAGTAAGGTACGGCGCCTAATACTGCGCGCCCAGCCGGATGAGGTTGAAGCCAACATTCTCCGTGGCATGCTCAGTCAAATAGATAAACACCTAAGGAAACCCTGATATGTTTTCAGGCATCAAAGACGATATTCAAAGTTTTTTTAATCGCGATCCGGCTGCCCGAGGCTGGTTTGAGGTCTTGCTTAATTACCCAGGTCTGCATGCCGTTATCATCCACCGCTTATCGCATCGCCTCTGGCGTTGGAATATTAAGACGCTGGCGCGCTGGATATCGCAGCTAGCACGTTGGTTTACCGGCATTGAAATTCATCCGGGTGCAACGATCGGGAAGCGCTTTTTTATCGATCACGGCATGGGCATCGTGATCGGAGAAACCGCTGAGATTGGCGATGATGTCACGGTCTATCAGGGCGTCACCCTAGGTGGCACCAGTTGGCAAAAAGGTAAGCGCCACCCAACCTTGGAAGACGGCGTCATCGTGGGGGCCGGTGCAAAGGTCTTGGGCCCCTTTAAGGTGGGCAAAAATGCGCGCATCGGATCAAACGCCGTGGTCACCAAAGAAGTGCCTGAAGGTGCCACGGTGGTCGGCATCCCCGGTCGTGTGGTGAGATTGAAGGGCGAACGAGCCCAGGGCTTCAGCACCGAGCAAGAAGAATTGGCCAAACGCATGGGCTTCGATGCCTACGGCGTGGCCGAAATGCCCGATATTACCGCCCATGCCATCAAGGCGTTGTTGGACCATGTTAATGCGCAAGACCAGCGTATCGATCGGATGTGCGCGTCGTTGCAAAAAATGGATAAATCCTTCACAACCCCCGAGATGCCGGACCTGAAAGATGAAGATTTCGCCGTTATCGAGGCCTCTGATCAACAAAACAGCGTTTAAGCGCGGGGCTTGCACGGACCTTTGGGCAATACTCGCCTCAACGCGATTGCAGGTCGCGAGTGCCCTGGATCTGCGCGGCGTTTTTGAGTCGACCCGACTGACTCCAATGTTGACGCGGATGAGCCGCATAAAAAGATACCGCCGCGTGACAGGCGATGTCGTAAAGCTGCGGGCCAACAAACCATTGCCGTTTTAGCAATCTTAACTTGGGCGGTATGAGGGCGAATTTTTTCATCTGCCCCAGTGGCCGGGCCACGATGATATCGAGGAAGGGGCGCAGCTGATCCAGATATTGGCCAACGCTGAGCACATCCTGATCGGGGGCTAAGGTTAAGATTTCTCGGTTCAGATAAGCCTGTTTAATTTCTAAGCTGTTGAGTGGCACAAAGTTCTGCACGACCCGCACACCCAACTGAGCATCCAGCCATACCCACTTGGCATGCTGCCGATCAAAATACTCTATGCCCTCATACTGACTGCCCAGCGGTCGCCAACTGCAGTCGCGTGTTCTCAAGGTCGTTAGACGACAGGGGATACCCACCGCTATCATGGCGTGCGCTTGAATAAGGTTATAGTCGCAACGGCTAAATTGCTCGCCATTCAAGGCCCGATTGATCACGCTGAGTGGGTTGTCGCTGTGCGCACAGTGCCCCAGCCGGGGTAACCACAGGCCGTGCACCCAAGCGATCAGGCTTTCAATGCTCTGAGCATCGGACAGGCTGACCCGAGTATGTTGATGCAGATGAAAGCGAGCCGCTAAATTCTTGTGGATCAAGCTCGCGCGCGCCGCGGGTAGGGTGACATCCGACGTTGGATTATACTGAAAGGGGCGTAAGCGCGGATAGATCCGAGTCGACCAGAAGCCGACCGCGTAGGTCAATAAAATCAGAGTCAAGAGTACCGATAAGAGCATCATGGTGAAGCACGTCCCAATGCATTAAAGGCTTATTGTGCCTGCGGCCAATAGGCGTGCCAAATGCAGTGATCGACTCTGTGATCGGCTAGACAAAGTGCCCTAAACTCGGCATCGGCCCTGCTATCGGTTTCGTGCTGGCATGCTCAAGCGAAAATCCAGCACCAATGGATCGTGATCCGATGAGCGGTAGGGGTCAGGAGCGAAATAGGTGTCGATCTGCTCGGTCGATTTATACTCCCGATGGTAATCCAAGACCGACGGCTCATCGCTGTTAATATGCCATTCTTGCGCCAATAGGAGCTTGTCGGCCAATGCGGGCGAGGCCAAGGCGTGATCCAGGCGGCCCGATTGGCCCTGGTAAACATAGGAGTAGCCACCCGGGGTTTGCAGCGCGCTAAAGCCGGCGTTAATCAAATCGACGATCGGATCTTCCTGACTGTAGGCATTGAAATCACCCACCATCAGTACATGCGCAGCCCGGCTGTCGGTCGGGTCGGTCCCTAACCAGAGATTTAACGCCTGGCTGGCCCGGGTGCGACTGAGATTGTAGGCGCCTTGCCCCCTATCGCAGTCGTCCCATTTGGCGCACCGGCCCTGAGCTTTGGACTTCAGGTGTGTGACCACCAGGGTCAGGCGTTCGCTCGAAGACGGGTGGCTAAAGGTTTGCGCCAGGGCGGGCCGATGCAGCGCGTCATTAAAGAGTGCACGGCCGCTGGTGTCGTTGGGTGAGTTGGCGCTGGTCAATAGCCGGGCTCGGTTGATCGGTTGCACGCGCGCCGGTCGATAGAGTAAACCAACGCTGATCGCGTCGCTGCCGATCCGATCGACCCTGGGGTCTATCAGCTGGTAGTGTCGATCCGTCGGCAGCTCCGCATTGAGGGCTCGGCGCAAACTGGCGAGCGCACTGCGCTGCGAGATACCATCGTTTTCGAGCTCCATTAACGCCACTATGTCGGCATCGATCGCCACCAGGGCGGCCAGTAATTTACTCGTTTGACGCGCCAGTTCGACGCCGTCGCTGGCGCCGCGTGGGCTCGGCCAACCGCCCCCCAAACCATCGCCATTAAAGTAATTGCGGACATTCAAGCTGGCGATGCGCAGATCGCTGTTGGGCACTGCTAGCGGTGCGGCGCGGCGCGGGTTGTCCAATTGGAACCTGGGTGGGCTGGTGGGGATCAGGCGATAGGTGTCGAACGCGAAGTGGATTACCCCGGTCAGATGCTGCACCGTGCTGCCGATGCGCAGGCTGTTGGCAGCAGTCAGCCCGGGCGTTGGAAAGGGTACCGGATCTGGATTTTGACGCGTACTGCCATCGTCGACTACTAACTGATTTAACCGATTCGCGTGGCCAATCGCATCGGCGGCGCGTCCGGGGCGGGCGCTATCGGTCGGGATCGACCGGCGGCCCTGGCTGAGCGTAAATTCGCCATAACGGCCGAGTTTGGCGACGTCATTGACGGTTAAACTCGCCGAAAACCGAACCCGCATCCCTTCCATCGCCTCCAAAGATTCAGGGTAGGGCAGCGGCAGGCTCAGGTCGGTGACGGGCGGCAGGGCGCGGTTCGTGGCGCAGCGCTTTAGGTCATCGATACGATGCAACTGGGTCACCCCAAAGTACTCATTGACCCGGCCGCTCAAACGCACCCTATCGCCGACCTCAACCTCGGTGCGGCTGTGGTATACGAAGATGCCCTCGGATGTGTTGGCATCATCATCGGTCGGGTCTTGCTGGAGGAAAAACCCAGCCATGTCATGTTCGGCCTGCAGATCCAGGGTGACCACGGCCTCCACTGTCACGTCTTGCTCGAGTAAGGGTGAGACTAGCCCCGAGCCTTGAATCTGGGCGAGCCGCGTCGCCGGATCACCGCAGGCGGAGGCTCGTTTTTGCTCAGCGTAGCTAAAGCTGGCTATCAGGGTGGCGAGGACCCCTATAAGAAGTTGCTTGAACATATCCATGCCCCGATTGAACTTGGCTGCCTGCCTGCGGATCGATTTGACTGCAAACTATGACAGTCCGTGCGCTCGGCCGTCAACCGGTTGAGCGCGCCGAGCGAGCGAGCGGGCCCGAGCGGGGTCCAACATTGAATTGTCGGCCCCAACTGTGTATTCTCGCCCACTTTTCGCAGCCCTCATAACTTGGATTCCCCCAGTTTGAAGCGTTCCTGAGGCCGAAAAAAGACAGCAATGAGGCAGATATATGTTATTGACCCAAAGCAAAGCCGACTGGTTCGGCAATATACGCGGTGATTTTTTGGCCGGGTTGGTCGTGGCGCTCGCGTTGATTCCGGAAGCCATTGCGTTTTCGGTGATTGCCGGTGTTGATCCCAAGGTCGGTCTCTATGCATCCTTCTGTATCGCTGTGGTGATTTCGATTGTCGGTGGTCGTCCTGGGATGATTTCCGCCGCAACCGGCGCCATGGCACTGTTGATGGTGACCCTGGTTAAGCAGCACGGGCTGGAGTATTTGTTGGCGGCGACCTTGCTAACTGGGGTGTTGCAATTGCTCGCCGGTTATTTACGCCTCGGTGAATTGATGCGCTTTGTATCGCGCTCGGTCGTTACCGGCTTCGTCAACGCCTTGGCGATTCTGATTTTCATGGCGCAATTGCCCGAACTGATCGATGTCAGCTGGGTGGTCTACGCGATGACCGCTGGCGGTCTGGGTATTATCTATTTGTTTCCGCTGATCAATAAAACGCTGCCCTCGCCGTTGATCTGCATCTTGGTGCTCACCGGGCTGGCCATGCTGCTAGGCCTGGATATCCGCACCGTCGGCGACATGGGCGAGTTACCGGATACCTTGCCGATCTTTTTGTGGCCCGATGTTCCGCTCAATCTGGAAACGCTGTTTATTATCCTGCCCTATGCCGCACCGCTGGCCGTCGTCGGCCTGCTCGAGTCGCTTATGACTGCGACCATCGTCGACGATCTAACCGACACCACCAGCGATAAGAACCGTGAATGTAAGGGCCAGGGCATTGCCAATATCGCCTCCGGTCTGGTCGGTGGCATGGCCGGTTGTGCCATGATCGGTCAATCGGTGATCAATGTGAAATCCGGCGGGCGCGGGCGCTTATCGACCTTCGTGGCCGGATTTGTGTTGTTGATTATGGTGGTCTTCCTCAGTGATTGGGTCGCGCGAATACCCATGGCGGCCTTAGTCGCTGTGATGATTATGGTGTCGATCGGAACCTTTAATTGGGCCTCTATCCGTGATTTGAAGCAATATCCGCTCTCGACCAATCTGGTTATGCTTGTTACCGTAGTGGTGGTGGTCTGGACGCACAATTTGGCCTATGGTGTATTCGCTGGCGTTTTGTTGGCGGCGCTGTTTTTTGCCAACAAGATCAGCCACTTTATGTACGTCGATTCGCAGCACGATGAGGCCACGGATCAACGCAGCTATCAGGTTCATGGGCAGCTATTTTTCAACTCTGCCGATAAGTTCAGCAACGCCTTCGATTATAAGGAAGCGGTCAGCCGGGTGACGATAGACGTGTCCCGGGCGCATTTTTGGGATATTACCGCCGTTGCTGCACTGGACAAGGTGGTGCTTAAGTTCCGCCGTGAAGGCACCGAGGTCGAGGTAATCGGTATCAACGAAGCCAGTGAAACCATCATTGACCGCTTCGGCCAACACGACAAGCCGGAAGACATCGATAAAGTACTGGGAGGCCATTGATGAACGACACGAATAATAAGGTGCACCAATCGAGCGACACCGAGCGCAGCTGGACCATCGCCTGTATCGATGGCTCTCACTATAATTCGGCGGTCTGCGATTATGCGGTTTGGTTAAGTCAACGGCTGAACTCCCCCTTTAAGGCGCTGCACGCGATTGAACACAGCGGTGCGATCGCGGTTAGAGACCTGACCGGTGCCATCGGCCTGGGTGCCCAAGAGCACCTGCTCGCGGAACTGACCGATCTGGAGCAACAGCGCAATCGCTTGGAGCTTCAGAAGGGTCGGCAAATGCTCGACACCGTCAAACAACGTGCCGAACTGGCTGGCCTGCCCAACCCGGTCACGGTGCAACGGCACGGCACTCTGATCGAATCGTTGATCGAATTGGAACACGACGCGCGGGTCGTGGTGCTCGGTATTCGTGGCGAGGTCCACGACGCCGACACCGAGCATTTAGGTACCCATTTGGAGTCGCTGGTGCGCTCGATCGCGCGACCGATCTTTGTGGTCAATCGGGAATTTAGCGCACCCACCGCTGCGATGCTGGCCTATGACGGCAGTCCATGTAGCCTCAAGGCGCTCCAGATGGTCGGCTCTAGCCCACTATTCGAACATATCCCGATCCATCTAGTGCATGTCAGTAAGGATCCGGCCAGCGCGCAGGATCTGGTGTTGGCTGCTAAGATCCAGCTAGAGCAGGCCAATCGCCAGGTCTTTAGCGAAATCCTTCAGGGTGATCCGGCCGAGGCTTTGTGCCAATACCAAGCCAGTCATGGCATCGATCTGACGGTCATGGGTGCTTTCAGCCACAATCGTTTGCGTGAGCTGGTGTTTGGCAGCTTCACCATGAAGATGTTGCTCAGCACCCGGCAACCTCTGCTCTTGTTGCGCTAACAAGACCCCTCGATGGCCCACCCACCCAGGGTTGCTCTTTGTCACTTGGGGCTCAAAACAGACGGTTTCTTGCCTCAAGCGAGCCGTCTGCCGAACAGGTCCACGTTTTTATTCGGTTAATAGTTGACTGTTTTACTCAGGTATTTATAATTCCCTCACTCTTAACGCAGTGGACACTCGGGATGAAACTGACAACCAAAGGTCGATATGCCGTTACCGCCATGCTCGACTTGGCATTAAACGAGGAAAGTGGCCCGATCAATCTTGCCGATATTTCCGAGCGCCAGGGCATTTCTCTATCCTATCTAGAACAGTTATTTGCCAAGCTGCGCAAGCAGGGTCTGGTCGCGTCGGTCCGTGGACCGGGCGGCGGGTATCTGCTCGGTCGAGCGCGAGCGCTTATCAGTGTGGCCTCGGTAGTCGACGCCGTCAGCGAGTCGATGGATGCCACCAAGTGTGGCGGCCAGACCGGCTGTCAGCAGGGTGAAGCCTGCCTAACGCATCACCTTTGGCAGGACCTTAGTCAACAAATTCACGGTTTCTTGGATGATATCAGTCTGCAAAATCTGGTCGATCGGAGCGAGATGAAACTCGTTAATGAGCGGCAAAACAGAAAGCTGCAGCTGCGCGTTAGTCAGAGTCAAGAAGCCATCGCCACGACACAGGTCGACTAATGCGCCCACTATATTTTGATTATGCGTCGACCACGCCGGTCGATGGCCCAGTCGCCGAAAAAATGATGGCCTATCTGACCCGAGATGGCGAGTTCGGTAACCCGGCCTCACGCTCTCATATACTCGGTTGGATGGCCGAAGAAGCTGTCGAGGACGCACGCAACGAGGTGGCCGATCTGATTCAAGCCGATAGCCGAGAAATTGTCTGGACCAGCGGGGCCACCGAAGCGAATAACTTGGCCATCAAGGGCGTGGCAGAAAGCTACGCCCCAGCCGAGTGCCATCTGATCACCAGCGCCACAGAACATAAGGCCGTGTTAGACCCCTGTAACTACCTGCACGCCAAAGGCTATCCGCTTTCGATTCTGAAGCCCGATGCCGATGGGGTGATCAGCGTCCAGGCCGTGGCCGCGGCGATCACCGAGCACACTCGTTTGGTGAGTATTATGGCAGTCAATAACGAGACCGGGGTGTGCAACCCCATTGCTGAAATTGGCGCGCTCTGCGCCGCACAGGGTATTTTCTTTCATGTCGATGCGGCCCAGGCCATTGGCAAGATGCCGCTCGATGTGGATTCGGCCCAGATCAGTCTGCTGTCGATGTCAGCTCATAAATTCTATGGACCCAAGGGCATCGGCGCGCTCTATGTGCGCCGCCGCAGCCCACTTGATTTAGTCGCCCAGATTCACGGCGGTGGCCATGAACGGGGTATGCGCTCGGGCACCTTGCCGACCCACCAGATCGTTGGCATCGGGGCCGCGGCCAAGATTCTCAACGCCGGTTTCGCCGAGGAGGCTGAGCGTATTAGCCGCTTGCGTGATCGTTTGCTCAATGCCCTCGTGGAGCTGGGCGATGTCACCATCAACGGTGGCGCGGCACCCCGCGTGCCGGGCCACCTCAATGTGTGTTTTCACGGCGTCGATGGCGAGGCGCTAATGTTGGCGGTGCGCAATCTGGCTCTGTCAACCGGCTCGGCCTGTACCTCGGCCAGCATAGAACCCTCTTTTGTACTAAAAGCCATGGGATTAAGTGATCAGGCGGCACACAGCTCGCTGCGCTTGAGTTTGGGTCGGTTTAGCACCGAAGCCGATGTCGATAGCGCCATCCTTAGTCTCACTGAAGCAGTCAATAGCTTGCGCACTTCGGCAAGCCGCAATAAAAGGCACCAATCATGAGTGAAGAAGTGGAACAGTACCTAAAGTCTGAGTATTCGGCGGGTTTTGTCACCGATGTCGAGTCCATGACCATACCGGCAGGGCTCGACGAAGATGTGGTCCGACTGATTTCGGCCAAAAAGAACGAACCGGAATGGTTGCTCGAATGGCGCCTCAAGGCGTTTCGTGCCTGGATCGAAATGGACGAACCGGACTGGGCCCATGTGACCTATCCAAAGCCCGATTTTCAGGCCCTATCGTATTATTCATCGCCTAAGAGTATGGAAGAGAATCGACCTAAATCGCTCGATGAGGTCGATCCGGAATTATTGGCGACCTACGAGAAGCTGGGCATTCCGACCCATGAACACGCCGCTCTGGCTGGCGTCGCGGTCGATATGGTGTTCGATTCGGTCTCGGTCGGCACCACCTTTCGGCAAAAGCTATTGGATGTGGGGGTGATCTTTTGCCCTATATCCGAGGCGGTGCACGAATATCCGGAGTTGGTGAAAAAATACCTCGGTTCGGTCGTGCCACAGCGCGATAACTTTTATGCCGCGCTGAACTCAGCGGTCTTTTCCGACGGTTCCTTCGTTTACATTCCCAAGGGGGTGCGTTGCCCGATGGAGCTGTCGACTTACTTCCGCATTAATGAAGCCAAGACCGGACAGTTTGAGCGCACCCTGATCATTGCCGATGAAGGCAGCCATGTCAGTTATCTCGAAGGCTGCACCGCACCGATGCGCGATGAAAATCAATTGCACGCCGCGGTGGTGGAGTTGGTGGTGCTCGATGATGCGCAAATCAAATACTCGACCGTGCAAAATTGGTATCCGGGCAATTCAGAAGGCAAGGGCGGTATCTACAATTTCGTCACCAAGCGCGGCATTGCCCATAAGCGCGCGAAGATCAGCTGGACGCAGGTGGAAACCGGCTCGGCAGTGACCTGGAAGTACCCTTCCTGCATCCTCAAAGGGGATGACAGCGTGGGCGAATTCTATTCGGTGGCGCTAACCAGTAACTTCCAGCAGGCCGACACCGGCACCAAGATGATTCACATTGGCAAAAACACCCGCTCGACCATTATTGCCAAGGGCATTAGTGCGTTAAAGAGTCAGAATACCTATAGAGGTCTGGTGAAGATGAATCCGGGCGCGGATGGCGCACGTAACTTTACCCAGTGCGATTCGCTGTTAATCGGCGATCAATGCGGCGCCCACACCTTCCCCTATATCGAAAGCAAAAATCGCTCGGCCGTTGTGGAGCATGAAGCGACCACGTCCAAGGTGAGTGAAGACCAGCTGTTCCTATGTCGTCAACGCGGCATCGATGCTGAAAAAGCTGTATCGATGATCGTCAATGGCTTCTGTAAGGAAGTCTTTAAAGAGCTGCCGATGGAATTTGCCGTCGAAGCAGGCAAGCTGCTGGAAGTTTCATTGGAAGGGGCTGTCGGTTAAATTCCGTTGGCAACACAGAATTTTTTTCACCTAATTATAGGTTCTTGATCCTCATGCTAAGCATCAAAAATTTACATGCAAAGATAGACGATAAAAACATTTTAAAAGGCCTTAACCTGGATATTCGGGCGGGTGAAGTGCATGCCATTATGGGCCCTAATGGCGCCGGCAAGAGCACCCTCGGCAATGTATTGGCTGGTCGCGATGGCTACCAGGTCACAGAGGGCAGCATCCAATTTAATGATCAGGATTTACTGGCGCTCGATGCCGAAGAGCGCGCCCGGCGCGGCGTATTTTTGGCCTTTCAATATCCGGTCGAGATACCGGGTGTGTCCAATATGGAATTCCTCAAGGCCTCAGTCGATGCCATTCGTCGCGCGCGCGACCTGACGCCCTACAGCTCCATTGATTTTATCAAGCTGGCCCGGGAAAAATCGGCCTTGGTGGACCTACCGGCTGATTTTCTCAAGCGCGGTGTCAACGAAGGTTTTTCCGGCGGTGAGAAGAAACGTAATGAGCTGATGCAAATGATGCTGCTCGAGCCGACCCTGTGCATCTTGGATGAAACCGACTCTGGCCTCGATATCGATGCCCTGCAGTTGGTCGCCAAGGGTGTGAATGACCAACGCCGGGCCGATCGCTCCTTTATCATCGTGACCCATTATCAACGGCTGTTGGATTTCATCGTGCCCGATTATGTCCATGTCTTGGCGAACGGCTCGATCGTTAAGTCGGGCGGCCGCGAGCTGGCGCTTGAGTTGGAAAAAGACGGCTATGGCTGGATCGATGAGGAGCACGTATAGGTGACGGTTGCATTGAACACCCTCAGCGCGCGCTCTGCCGTTGCGCAAGCCGCGGCGCCGCAATGGCTTAAAGATTGGCAGCAGCAAGGTCAGGACGATTTCGCCGCCTTGGCTTGGCCGACGCGCAAAACCGAGGCCTGGAAATACACGCCTCTGAAAGCCTTACTCGATGTCACCTGGCAAAAATCCACCGAGTCGACGGATGAACCGGGTATTCGCTTTGAAAACTGGAACGACATCCGCATCGACCTGGTCAACGGTCAGCTCCAAGACCTACCGACTCTGCCGGCGGGCGTCTCGTTGCGCCGTCTGAGCGACTGCTCGGCCGATGAAGGCTTGGCGTTTTTGGCGCGGATCGATGCGGAACGCAATGGTTTTGTCTTCGATTCCCTGAATCAAGCCCTACTCGACCAGGCCTATTGGTTGAGCGTCGACGCCGGCGTTAAGGTGTCTGCACCGATCCACCTGAATTACATCAGTCAGGGGGTCGACGCCATTAGCAATATTCAGGTATTGGTCGATCTAGGCAAGGAATCGCATCTGACGCTGGTGGAAACCTTTAGCCATGGCCCATCAGGCCGCTGCTTTGTGAATCCCAATACCGCGCTCTTTGTCGCCGAATTGGCGCAATTGACGCATTATCACCTGCTGCTGGAAACCGGCGATATCCGCCATATCGGACGAGTCACGGCAACATTAGAGGCCTATGCAGCGCTGAACGCCTTTCATATGGCCGTTGGCGGTCAGATAAAGCGCAAAGATATAGTGGTGCGCCACCGCGGTGAAGGCGCTCGGCTAACCCTCAATGGCGTCTATCTGCCAAAGGGTAACGAGCTGATCGATTACCACACCGTGCTAGAGCATGAGGTGCCGCACTGCCAATCGACCGAGACTTTTCGCGGTATCCTCGCTGATAAGGGCCATGCCGTGTTCAACGGTCGGATTCATATCCACAAGTTGGCGCAAAAATCGGTCGCCGAGTTGCAAAATCGTAACCTGTTGCTCAGCGATACGGCGGAAATCAATACCAAGCCGGAACTGGAAATCTATGCCGATGACGTCCGCTGTGCGCACGGCGCGACCATTGCCCAGCTGGATAAGAATTTGCTGTTCTATTTCCAGGCGCGCGGCATCACCAAAGAAGATGCCGAAATGATGCTTAGCTTTGGTTTTATCAATGAACTGCTCGATGCCCTAGACGACGAGCCGGTGCGCTTACTGTTGCGTCCGCTGCTCGAGGCCTTATTTGCGACCAAGGTGGCGGCGCTATCGGGAGCGGCCTTATGAGCTTTGATGTGCAAGCGGTCCGGGCCCAGTTTCCGATCTTAGCCCAGCAAATTAATGGCAATCCGTTGGTTTATCTCGATAACGGCGCCACGACGCAAAAACCCGACGCGGTGATCGATGCCATCAGTAACTTCTATCGGCACGATAACAGCAATGTGCATCGCGGCGCCCATACCCTGAGTGACCGTGCAACGTCGGCCTTTGAACAGGCCCGGGTTGCGGTGCAGGGGCTCTTGAATGCCGGCTCTAGCGACGAGATTATCTGGACCAAGGGCACCACCGAGAGTGTCAATTTGGTCGCCTTTAGCTGGGGTCAGGCCAACCTGAAGCCGGGTGATCGGGTCCTAGTATCGGCCATGGAACACCATGCCAATATAGTACCTTGGCAGCTGGTGTGCGCTAAAACCGGTGCTGAAGTGGTGCCGATTCCGGTTACCGACGCCGGCGAACTGGATCTGGAGGCCTTGGATGGCCTGCTCGATGAGCGGGTTAAGTTTGTCTCGATCGTGCACGTCTCCAATGCCTTAGGTACCGTCAATCCAGTTGCCGAGATCATCGCTCGGGCGCACCGGGTTGGTGCCCTGGTCATGGTCGACGGTGCCCAAGCCGTGGCCCATTTTGACCTCGATATGCAGGCGCTGGACTGTGACTTTTACACCTTTTCCGGCCATAAGCTCTTTGGTCCGACGGGCATCGGTGCGCTCTATGGTAAAATGGCCCTGCTCGAGGCCATGCCGCCCTTTATGGGTGGGGGTGAGATGATCGAAACGGTCAGTTTTGAACAGACCACCTTCAATCGGGTGCCCTATAAGTTTGAGCCGGGTACGCCTAACATAGCCGGAGCCGTCGGTTTGGCGGCGGCCATCACCTGGTTCAATGGCTTGGACCGAGCGGCGATGATGGCGCATGAGCAGGCGGTACTGGATTACGCCGTCGAATGTGCGCACAACTATCCCGGCCTCACGCTGATTGGCCAAGCCGACCAGCGTGCCGGGGTGCTAAGCTTTGTGCTCGACGGCAGCCATCCGCACGATGTCGGCACCTTGCTCGACCAGCAGGGCGTTGCGGTGCGCACCGGCAGTCACTGCGCCATGCCGATTATGAGTCGCTTGGGTGTGTCCGGTACGGTTCGAGCCAGCTTTGCGCTCTACAACACCCGAGAAGATGTCGATGCCCTGTTTGCGGCGTTGGACAAGGTAAAATTATTTCTTTTTTGACAGGTCTGTTCGTTAGACCCTGAAGGTAGGCGAATTATGAGCGTACAGTCGTTTGATCCAAAAGCATTGCAAACCCCCAATATCACCATGACCGATGCGGCGGTAGGGCATTTTCGCAAGCAGCTGGCCCAGGCCGACAAGGCCTCGGTGCGGTTGTTTATTCAGGAAAGCGGTTGTTCCGGCTATATGTACAAGATCGATTTCGTCGCCGCGGCAGAGCCGGGCGATCTCAGCCTGGTGATGGCCGATGACGTCACCTTGCATGTCCAGCAAGAGGCTCTGGCGATACTGCAGGGTACCGAGATTGATTTTAAAAAGGATGGCTTGAATCAGTTGATCAAGTTTAACAACCCGAATGTCACCGCCGAGTGTGGCTGTGGCGAGAGCTTTGTTGTGGAGGCTGACTGATGGAACGACAAGTGGTGGTCACCACTCGAGCGGTCAACGCTCGCCTAGTACCCGTTGGCACCCCCATGACCATCCCAGCCGATACCTTTGTTACCCTGACGCAGAGCTTGGGTGGCAACTATACGGTGGTCTATCATGGCAATATGGCGCGTATTGATGGCACCGACGCCGATGCCCTGGGCTTTGAGCCCGAAAAACTGATCTTTACCCCGGTCACCGGCCCCGATGTCGATGAGGCCCAAGTTTGGCAGGCTCTGGCGACAATCTTCGATCCGGAGATTCCGGTTAGCCTAGTGGCCTTGGGTCTGATCTACAAGGTCTCGACTCAAGGCCAAACGGTACTTATCGATATGACGCTGACCGCCCCGGGTTGTGGCATGGGTCCGGTGTTAGTTGATGATGTCAAGTATCGCGTGGCGTTGGTGCCTAATGTGCAGCAGGTTGAGGTCAATCTGGTGTTCGATCCGCCGTGGCATCGCGATATGATGTCCGAAGAGGCGCAGCTTGAAACCGGTATGTTCAGCTAAGTTGATGCCATCCCAGACCCCCCATTTATAGAGGCCCCTTATGAATCCAGTATTCGGCATCGATATCAGCGCAGACGATATCATCGAAAATCTATCCTTCTTCGATTCGTGGGAAGAGCGTTACAAATACATTATTGATCTGGGCAAGGAGCTGCCGCCCATGGCTGACGAGCTGAAGTCGGAGGTGAACTTGGTGCGTGGTTGCCAAAGCCAGGTGTGGTTGGTGCCAGAGCAACAGGACGAGCTGTTTATATTCAAGGTTGATTCCGATGCCCATATCGTCAAGGGCTTGCTGGCGGTGGTTTTGGTCGCCTTCAATGGCAGAAGTGCCCAAGCGATATTGGCCGTCGACATCGAACGGTATTTCACCGCCCTGGACCTGGTGCGTCATCTAAGCCCGTCGCGCGGCAACGGTTTACGCGCCATGGTGAAAAAAATTCAAGATATCGCCACCGCCCGATTGGCCGTATAGCGTTAGACGATCGAGAACTCGCCAGCGTTGCCGCAGCCATGCCCCGGCACTAGGTGCTATACCGGGTCTGGGCTTTTGCTTAGCCCGGACCATTGCCAGACAAAGATAGCCTGGCCGGCGAATTCAACGTACAATGTGGCGCCGAAAAACCCAATAAAAAAACCCCTAGAGAGGCCTAAATGGCAATTGAACGCACTTTTTCTATAGTTAAACCCGATGCCGTAGCCCGTAACCTGGTTGGTGCCATCTATTCTCGCTTTGAAACTGCAGGCTTGAAGATAGTTGCATCTAAGATGCTGTTGTTATCCTCTGAGCAGGCCGAAGGCTTTTACGGGGAACATAAGGAGCGTCCTTTCTTCCCGCACCTGGTCAAGTTCATGATGTCTGGCCCGGTCATGGTCCAGGTCCTTGAAGGCGAGAACGCCATTGCCAAAAACCGTGAAATCATGGGTGCTACTAACCCTGCTGATGCGGCGGCCGGCACCATTCGTCACGATTTCGCCCAGAGCATCGATGCCAACTCGGCGCACGGTTCTGACGCACCAGCGTCTGCGGCCCGTGAAATAGCGTTCTTTTTTAACGAAAATGAAATCTTTTCACGTTAAGTAAAGAACGGGGCAGTCGACAGTTTGTGCTGCCCCTGGATGCTAGAATACAAAGGGAGCTCAGTTTAAGGCTGAGCTCCCTTTTGAGTTTTAAATTTTAGAGCCTTTTGCCGCCATTTGCAGCGAAAGACTTGGCCGGTTTTGGCGCAGTACTATTAGGTAACCTAGATGACACAAACAACACAGAAAATTAACTTGCTCGGCATGGGCCTGAGTTCGCTGGAGCGCTTTTTTACCGAGGAGCTGGGCGAAAAGAGGTTTCGAGCAATACAGGTGTTGAAGTGGATTCATCAACGAGGTGTCGATAACTTCGATGATATGACCGATGTCAGCATGGCGCTGCGCGATAAGTTGAAATTAGTGGCCGAAATAGTGCCGCCAGAAGTGACCTTTAAGCAATATTCTATCGACGGCACGCGCAAATGGGTCATGAAAATGCCCGGTGGCAATGCCGTTGAGACGGTTTACATACCGGAAGAAGGACGCGGCACCCTCTGTGTCTCGTCGCAAATTGGCTGTGCCCTAGACTGTTCTTTTTGCTCGACCGGCAACAGGGCTTCAATCGGGATTTGAGCTCGGCTGAAATCATTGGCCAACTCTGGGTCGCGGCCCGGTCTTGGGATGAGCCGGGCAAAAAGCGGGATCGGCACGTCACTAACGTGGTCATGATGGGCATGGGCGAACCCCTGCTTAACTTTGATAACGTCGTCGAGTCGATGGGCCTGATGATGGAAGACAACGCCTACGGCCTGTCCAAGCGGCGTGTCACCCTCAGTACCTCCGGTGTGGTGCCAAGAATCTACGATCTGGCCGAGGTCAGCGACGTGTCCCTGGCCCTGTCTCTGCATGCGCCCAATGATGCGTTGCGCAACGAGCTGGTACCGATCAATCGAAAATACGGTATCGCCGAGACGTTGAAGGCGGTGAATGCCTATTTTGAGCGGCTGCCCGATAAGCGGGTCTGTACCATCGAATACACGATGATGAATCACATCAACGATAGTGAGGAATTAGCGACTGAATTGGCCGCGGTATTGCGGGATACGCCCTGCAAGATCAACCTGATACCCTTTAATCCGTTTCCCAATTCCGGCTACGAGCGGCCAAGCAATAACCGCATGCACCGCTTTAAGGATATCCTGCAACAGGCCGGATACAACGTGACCATTCGTAAAACCCGTGGCGATGACATCGATGCCGCCTGTGGTCAGCTGATTGGTCAGGTCTCTGACAAGACTCGGCGTTCGGAACGGTTTATCGAAGCGGTGGAGTTGGGGCAAACCGCTGCCACGGTGGCCACCAAGCGCACCGATCGGAGTGCCGTATGACATCAGCCAGCATTCGGTTACTGATTTCGGCACTGGTCGTGTTCGGTTTAACCGGCTGCGTGACCACGACCGTCAGCTCGTTTGATGCTAAAAAAGACTTAAATAAGGCCGCCCTGACCTACGTTCAGATCGGTTACGGTTACTTCGAACAGGGTGCCAATCAGCAGGCCAAAGAGGCTCTGACCAAGGCTTTGGCGATCGACGACCAGTTACCGGGCGCCCATATGGGCCTGGCCCGGGTCTACGATCGCGAATTGGAATTTAAGCTGGCCGACAGCCATTTCCAAAAAGCGCTGCGTTATGGTGAAAGCACCGAAGGGCATTTTCAATACGGTGTCTATCTCTATAACCGAGGTGACTACAAGGGAGCCTATAAGCAGCTTAACAAGACCCTTGAGGATACGGTCTCGACTCGCCGAGCTCAGGCGTTTGAATATCAGGGCATCGTCGCATCGCGGCTCGACAAGATGGATGTGGCCATTTCCAGCTACAACCGCGCCTTAGCGCTGAATCCCTTGTTAGGCAATAGCTTCTTGGGGCTGGCCAATATCTACTTCGAGCGTCAGGAGCTGAGTACAGCCTATCGCTATTACAACGGCTTCGTCGAGCTTGTGCGCGCGCAGCATGGCCGGCACAATGCCACAACGCTGTGGTTGGGTATTCAATTGGCCAAGGTGGCGCAAGATAAGAACGCGCTGTCGTCGATGACCCTGCAGTTGAAAAATCAATTCCCTCAATCGGTAGAGTATCAAACCTACCTGAGATGGCAGGCGGAGCAAGACGCTGCATGAATAAACGAACTGAAAGCCCGATTAAACGACGAGTTTCGCGCAAGATCTGGGTGGGTAATGTCCCGATCGGCGGGGATGCACCGATTGCGGTGCAATCTATGACCAATACCGACACCGAAGATGTTAACGCCACGGTCGGGCAGATCGAAGCCTTAGTGCATGCCGGTGCCGACCTGGTGCGAGTATCGGTGCCGAGCATGGACGCGGCCGAAGCCTTTGGCAAAATTCGCGCCCGGGTCTCGGTGCCGTTGATTGCCGACATCCATTTTGACCACAAGATCGCGCTGCGAGTCGCCGAATTGGGCGTCGATTGCTTACGCATCAATCCGGGCAATATCGGCCGCGACGACCGGGTTCGGGCTGTGATCGACGCCGCCCGCGATCGTAATATTGCCATCCGCATCGGTGTTAACGCCGGGTCGTTGGAAAAAAGCCTACAACGCAAATACGGCGAACCGACGGCGGAAGCCTTGGTCGAGTCGGCCATGCGCCATATCGACATTCTCGATCGCATGGATTTTCAAAACTTTAAGCTGAGTCTCAAGGCCTCCGACGTCTTTATGACCGTTGCCGCCTACCGCCTGATTGCCAAACAGATCGATCAGCCGTTGCACCTGGGCATTACCGAAGCCGGTGGCCTGCGCAGTGGCACGGTGAAATCGTCGATTGGCTTGGGCATGCTGCTGATGGACGGCATCGGCGATACCCTGCGGGTGTCCTTAGCGGCCGACCCGGTGGAAGAAATCAAGGTCGGCTTTGATATTCTCAAGAGCCTACGCCTGCGCAACAAGGGCATTAACTTTATTGCTTGCCCAAGTTGTTCACGGCAAAACTTCGATGTGATCAGTACGCTCAACGAGCTCGAAAGTCGCCTCGACAATGTCCTGACGCCGCTCGATGTGGCGGTGATCGGGTGTATCGTCAACGGTCCTGGGGAGGCCAAGGAGGTCGACTTGGGTATTACCGGTGGCTCGCCTAGCAACCTGATCTACGTCGATGGCAAGGCCGACCACAAGATTGATAACGGCCAGTTGGTGGATCATTTTGAGCGCTTAATACGGCAAAAAATCGCTGATAAAGAAAAATTCGATTCAACCATTATCGCCAAAATTTAAGGAGATACGCGCTTGACCAGTTTGCAGTCCGTGCGCGGAATGAACGACATATTGCCCAGTGACAGTCCGCTTTGGCAGTATTTAGAAGGCCAGGTAAAAGCCGTGCTGAGTCAGTATGGTTATCGTGAAATCCGCATGCCCATCGTCGAGCCAACCGAGCTGTTTGCGCGCGGCGTGGGCGAGCATACCGATATAGTCGAAAAAGAAATGTATACCTTCAACGACCGCAATGGCGATAGCCTGACCCTGCGGCCGGAAGGCACTGCCGGCTGTGTGCGCGCGGCCCTAGAACACGGTCTACTGTACAATCAGATTCAGCGGCTCTGGTATCAGGGACCGATGTTTCGCTATGAGCGGCCGCAAAAGGGTCGTTATCGACAGTTTTTTCAGATCGGCGTCGAAACCTTTGGCATGGCCGGAGCGGACATAGACGCCGAACTGATATTGTTGACCCATCGGCTCTTTACCCGGCTCGGTGTGCTCGGCTCGTTGACATTGCACATCAATACTCTTGGCAGCAGTGAGGCGAGGGCACGTTACCGCAAGGCCTTGGTTGATTATCTCGAGGGCGTCAAAGACCAGCTCGATGACGACAGTCTGCGCCGTCTCTATGTGAATCCGTTACGGATTCTCGATAGCAAATCGGCCAGCACCCAAAAACTGCTCAACGCCGCGCCGGTGTTCGATGACTACATCGATGACGAGTCGCGGCTGCACTTCGCCGATCTGCGTGCCCGCCTCGACGCGAACGGCATTGCCTATCAGGTTAACCCCCGGCTGGTGCGCGGGCTCGATTACTACACCAAGACCGTCTTCGAATGGATGACCGATGCCCTCGGCGCCCAGGGTACCGTCTGTGGCGGCGGTCGTTATGATGGCCTGGTGCCGATGCTGGGCGGTAAAGAGACCCCAGCGTCCGGTTTTGCCATGGGTATTGAGCGGATACTGCTGTTATTGCAGGCCGTTGATGCGGTGCCGGCCAATATTGAGAAAACCGTGGACCTTTTCCTGGTCGTTGCCGGCGACCAAGCCGACGCCGTCGCGCAGGTGCTGGCCGAACAGATCCGCACTGAAATGCCGGCCGTGCGTCTGCAAATGAATTGCGGCGGCGGCAGCTTTAAGAGCCAGATGAAGAAAGCCGATAAATCCGGTGCCGCGGTGGCCTTGATCCTCGGTGACGATGAAGCGTTGGAAAAAAGGGTCCAAGTCAAAGATTTACACGGAAATATCGCCCAGCAGTCCAGTTCATGGCACGAATTGGCTGAAGTATTAGGCCAACTGGGGCTATAATGCTCCGCTGAATTAATTGTGATTATTAACCCGCGGCCGCAACGCCCGGTTCGAACACTATAAGCCGGGCGCAGTACCGGCATTTTTGGATTTTTGGGAGTATCAAGCGTGTACGAAACCGATCAGGAACAAATTGAAGCCATCAAAGGCTGGTGGAACAAAAACGGCAATTGGGTTATTGGCGGTTGCTTAGCCTTTATCGTGTCTTACATTGGTCTCTACATGTACCAAGATTCTGCCCAAACGCATCGCGTTGCGGGTTCTAAGGCCTATGAGCAGCTGCTCGTTAACCTCACCAGTGAGACGCCCGATAGCGAAGCGCTTACAGCTCAGATCGAGTTGCTGAAAGGCGAATATAAGGATTTGGGCTACGGCGTGATGGCAGCACTGCAAGAAGCCAAGGTGGCCGTTGATGCCGGCAAGCTGGAAAGCGCTTTGCCCGCACTGGACTGGGCCGCTAAAAACGCTGAAGCCGAACTGTTAACCGTTATCCTCTATCGTAAGGCCGTGGTGCAATATGCTCTGGACGATCTCGATGGTGCCTTGACCAGCCTCAATGCGATGAGCGGAAACGGCCATCAGACCCTGAGTTTTGAATTGAAGGGCGACATATTACTGGCCCAGGGTAAGCCTGATGAAGCCCGCAAGGCCTACAAGGCCGCGCTGGATCTGAGCTCCGAGCAGGATATCAACAACCCATATCTGCAGTTGAAACTGGACGACCTAGCCGTTGCTGAATAAGAAATACAGCGTGCGCGTTCTGAGTTCAATGTTAATACTTTTGACTCTGACCGCCTGTGCAAACAGCGGGATTAAGGAAGCGCCCGTTGCCATGCCAGCCCAGTTGCCGAGTGCGGCCGAACTTCGGGTCGACTGGTGGCATCTATTGGGTGATGAGCAGGGCCGCAGGGCCTTTGGTCAGCTGCGGCCAAGCGTTTATGGCGCTACGGCCTATGTGCCCTTGGCCTCTGGTCAGGTAGTTGAGCTCGACGCAGCAGGCACGATTGTGCGCCAAACGCAGGTGAGCGACAGTTTGTCGGCGCCGCTTGCGGTCGATGCGCAACAGATGGTGGCGATCACCGGTGACGGCTTGGCGCTCTTGTTGGACCGAGACTATCAGCAGCTGTGGGCCTTTAAATTGAATGCTCTGGCAACGGAGCCAGCCCTGCTGACGCCCGATCGAGTATTTATTCAAACCATCGACGGCCGACTCAGCGCCATCGAGCGCATCACCGGTCGGCTGTTGTGGGTCTTTCAAGACGCTGAGCCCGATTTGACATTAACCGGCACCAGCGGCCCGGAACTGATTCGCACGAGCAGTGGCGAGGCCGTAGTGACCGGTCTGGCCAATGGCAAGATCGTGGCGCTCAGCACGGTCGATGGGTCGGTGATTTGGGAATACCGCCTCGCCCGCGCCAGCGGTAAAACCGACATCAGCCGTTTGGTCGATGTCGATGCTCATGTTACGTTGATCGATGACCGCCTGTTTGTGACCGGTTATCAGGGTGATCTAGTCGCTATTGAAACCGCCACCGGTCGGGTCCTGCAAGCAACGGGCTTTTCATCCTACCGGGCCATTCAAACGGACGGCCAATGGTTGTTTGGTGTGAATGCTCAGAGCCATGTGGTGGCCCTAGATCCGCTCGATCTATCGATTATATGGACCGCCACCGATTTTGAATATCGTCAATTGAGTGAGCTGTTAGTTCAGGATGGTGCACTCTACGCAGCCGATAGGCAGGGGTTTTTGCACGTCTTAGACAGTCAGACAGGGCAATGGTTGACCTCACGTCATATCGATTGGCGCGGCACTAATAGCGACCCAGTCGCCTTTGCCGATGGCGTGTTGTTGCAAGGTTACAGCACTCGGGTTAAGTCACTGCAACTGATACGGCCCTGATAGCACGGACAATTTAAGACCCAAGCTGCGACCCTCGCCGAGTGTGAGCGCCGCAGATTTTGAGTAACCGCACTAGCGCGGAGCTCAAACCAATATAGCCCACTGTGGCGGTAAAATTGCCGCTCAGATGCTGATCGTTAATTGTACAGATAAGACTGTCGCTAAACGGTATCCAGTCTACAATGACTCTACTAACTATTAAGACGATTTTTTTAAAATGACCCCAGTAATAGCATTAGTCGGTCGACCCAATGTCGGCAAATCTACCCTTTTTAATCGGTTTACCCGTTCGCGTGATGCGTTGGTCGCCGATTTCTCTGGGCTCACCCGCGATCGAAAGTACGGCGATGGCCGCCTGGAGGACCGCCCCTTTATCGTTATCGACACCGGCGGCGTCAGCGGTTATGAGGAAGGGCTCGATGCCGAAATGGCCAAACAGAGTTTCGTGGCCATAGACGAAGCCGATATTGTTATGTTTCTGGTTGACGGCATGGCCGGTATCTCTGGCGACGACCAGTTTCTGGCCGATCATCTGCGCAAAGCAAACAAGCCCATCATTGTCGTGGTCAATAAGACCGATGGTCGGGATCCCGATATAGCTGCGGCCGATTTCTTTGAATTGGGTCTGGGCGAACCGGTGCCGATTTCTGCATCGAACAACCATGGTGTGCGCAGCCTGCTGGAAGACACGCTGGCGATGTTTCCGGCTCCGGAGGATCTGGGCGATCCGTTGGAATCCGATTCCATCCGTTTGGCCATCATCGGTCGACCCAATGTCGGAAAATCGACCCTGGTCAACCGTCTACTCGGTGAAGAGCGCGTTGTGGTCTTTGATCAGCCCGGCACCACCATGGATTCAATCTATATTCCCTATGAGCGGCATGGTAAACAATACATGTTGATCGATACCGCCGGTGTCCGCCGTCGTAAGAATATTACCGAAGCGGTCGAGAAATTCTCCATCGTGAAAACCCTGCAGGCAATTCAGGACGGCAACGTTGTCGTGCTGTTGATCGACGCCCAGGTGGGCCTGGTGGATCAAGACATGCACATGCTCGGCTTCGCTCTGGAATCGGGCCGCGCCTTGGTGATTGCGGTCAATAAGTGGGATGGCCTGTCGGAAGATCAGAAAGAGAAGGTGCGCGTTGCGATCGATCGTAAGCTGCCGTTCTTAGACTGGGCCGATATCCATTTTATTTCCGCCAAACATGGTACTAACGTTGGCCATCTCTATGAGTCGATCGACGAAGCCTATACCGGCGCGCGCAGTAAGTGGAGCACTAATCAGCTGACCACTCTGATGCAGGGTGTGTCCGAGATGCACCAGCCGCCCTTGGTCGGTGGACGCCGCATCAAGTTGCGCTATGCTCACCAAGGTGGCTCGAACCCGCCGATTATCGTGATACACGGTAATCAGATCGACAAGCTTCCCGGCAGTTATAAACGGTACCTGGAAAATGCTTTCCGTAAGGCACTGCGCGTGCGCGGTACGCCGATTCGGTTCCATTTCCGGGTCAATGAAAACCCCTATGATGATGTCGCCAAAGGTCGTCGAACTAATGATTCGAAGAAACATAAGGGGCGTTACTCTAACTAAGCGCTGAGTAGCTGAGGTCAGAGTTG
>JGI20154J14316_10000356_pt1 | contig 40927 bp, 49 predicted proteins | sample COG_04_FD_14316 | JGI IMG/M metagenome (IMG submission 14316)
GTTCGCCACTAAAGCATAAAGCTTTCGTTCGACTTGCATGTGTTAAGCATACCGCCAGCGTTCATCCTGAGCCAGGATCAAACTCTCCATGGTATTCTAATTGATCGAATTAAATTTTTAACCTGAATCAATAGTAACGCCTAGTAGTACCTTCTGTCAAGCATATTTTTAAAAACTTATACTTGACTAATTGCCGCCAATAAATATATACTAAATATATCAAAACGCTTAACTAACCACATATACATATATATGCGGTAAGGGAAACGTTCTCAAGAAGAAGGGACTGTAGTTCAATTGGTTAGAGCACCGCCCTGTCACGGCGGACGTTGCGGGTTCGAGTCCCGTCAGTCTCGACATAATATTAGGTAATTAACTCTTATACATGAATCGAATCGTAATAATGCGAACTCTTTAAAAAAGATAATAAGTACAAAATATATCAATAATCATATGCCTTATAAATAATAGTTAAAAATCAAAAGTGTTGAACTTGTTCATGAAGTTATCGATTTGGAAAATGATTTTGTCGATGTAGTAGTTCGGGATATAATCGACTATGGTTATACGATGGTCGTAACTAAGCCAACTAACCTACCTAAGGTAATGAATGATAATTCAGTAAACTTTATAAAACCTGAAGAGCCATTGATCATTGTCAAACAGCTGACTCAACAATTTATCTTTAACGGGGGGCAATAAATGAATACGCCTTAAATGATGATTATTGGTTAAAACTTCATCAGTTTGCTGATACAGTATATATTTTTATTTCTATTTTTAATAATTTATTGGAAGAACACCAGAAACGTTCAACTAAACCACAGACCTAGCTCATCTACACTACTGTGCTAAGATTAGTATTGATTAAATTTCAGATTTATGTTTAAGAAGAACTAAATTAATGGTATAAAAATGTCGGTGATATATTGATTCTCTCAAAATTTGAAAGAGAATCAATATATAGTATTGCCAATTTTCTAGAATTTATGAACGTAATGCTTTAATTTCAACATCAACGCCTGAAGGAATATCTAAATTTCTTAAACTTTCCAAGACGCTATTTGATGGGGAGTGAATATCAATTAGACGCTTATGTGTACGCATCTCAAAGTGTTCACGTGAATCTTTATTTACATGAGGTGAACGTAATACACAATAAATTCGTCTTTTGGTAGGTAAAGGAACAGGTCCTGTTACTTCGGTACCTTCTAAGCGTACAGATTCAATTATTTGACGACAAGAGTCATCAAGTAAACTTGGCTCATAGGCTTTTAAAGCAATTCGTAACTTCTTTGAGTTTAAATTTAATAGACTCATTATTTAATTTATTAATCTAAAATCTTCGAAACAACACCAGCACCTACAGTTCGACCACCTTCACGGATGGCAAAACGCATACCTTGCTCGATAGCAATAGGGTTAATTAACTCTGCTGTCATTTTAATTCGATCCCCAGGCATCACCATTTCTGCAGGACTACCATCATCACCAGTAAACTGAACAATTGTACCAGTTACATCAGTGGTACGTACATAAAATTGTGGACGATAACCAGTAAAAAATGGGGTATGACGGCCACCTTCATCTTTTCCTAGAATATACACTTCAGCCTCAAACTTTTTATGTGGATTGATTGAACCTGGCTGGGCCATTACCATACCACGCTCAACATCTGTCTTTTGAATACCACGAATTAAGATACCAACGTTATCACCAGCTTGACCCTCGTCTAAAGTTTTTTGGAACATCTCGATACCTGTTACTGTCGTCGTTTGTGTATCTTTTAGACCTACTATGTCAACAGTATCGCCAACTTTAATTACACCTCGCTCAATTCGACCTGTTGTTACTGTTCCTCGACCAGTAATAGAAAAAACATCCTCAATTGCCATAAGGAATGTTTTCTCCGTATCACGTATAGGAGTTGGAATGTATTCATCAATGGAATCCATTAACTTGAAAATTAAATCAACCCACTTATCTTCACCTCGTTGTTTTGAACCACCTTCTAAAGCCTGTAGAGCCATTAGTGCTGATCCAGAAACAAAAGGAATTTCATCGCCAGGGAAATCATAATTTTCTAGTAATTCTTGAACTTCAAGTTCAACTAATTCTAATAATTCTTCATCATCAACTTGATCAGCCTTATTTAAGAAAATAACAAGATGTGGTACACCTACTTGCTTCGCAAGTAGAATGTGTTCACGCGTTTGTGGCATTGGACCATCCGCAGCCGAAACTACAAGAATTGCACCATCCATTTGTGCAGCCCCTGTGATCATGTTTTTTACATAATCCGCGTGACCTGGACAATCTACATGTGCATAATGACGAGTTTCAGTCTCGTACTCTACATGTGCAGTATTAATTGTAATACCACGAGCCTTTTCTTCAGGCGCAGAATCAATTTCATCAAACTTCTTTGATTTTCCTTCAGTAGAAATAGCTAATGTAGCTGAAATTGCAGCCGTTAATGTTGTCTTTCCATGGTCAACGTGACCAATTGTACCAATATTAATATGCGGTTTTACACGTTCAAACTTTTCTCTTGCCATTATATAAATTGAAATGATTTTTGTAATAGTAAATTTTTTATATGCCTTTGGCGAAATTAGAAAAACAAACTTTTAATATTTAGTAACGAAAATGTGCAAAAGCTTTGTTTGCCTCAGCCATTCGATGAGTTTGCTCACGTTTTTTTATTGCATTACCACTTTCTTTCGAAGCATCAATTAACTCATTAGCTAATTTAAATGCCATACTTTTACCAGAGCGTGCTGTTGCGGATTCATTAATCCAACGTAAAGAAATATTTGTTCCACGGTAAGCACGAATTTCAATCGGAACTTGATACGTTGAACCTCCAACTCGTCTTGCTTTTACCTCAACTTGAGGTGTTACATTCTTTACGGCTTTTTCTAGAACAAGAACAGGATTCTCTTCTGTCTTTGATGTAATAATTTCTAACGCCGTATAAACAATTTTTTGAGCAACTGACTTTTTACCCGATTGTAAAATACGGGCAATTAATAAATTTACTAAACGGCTACCATAAATAGGATCGGGTTCCACCAGAACTCTCTTGGCTCTATTTCGTCGTGACATAAGCTAAATCAATTAAAGTATTTTATAGTTTATCCTTTAGGTTTTTTACCACCATATTTTGAACGACCATTTCTACGGTCCTTCGCACCACCAGCATCTAAAGTCCCGCGAACTACATGATATCGACAACCTGGAAGATCTTTAACACGACCACCTCGAATTAAAACAACTGAATGCTCTTGAATATTATGTCCAATTCCTGGAATATAAGCAGTTACCTCAAAACCAGAAGTCAAACGAACACGAGCAACTTTACGCAGTGCAGAATTAGGTTTTTTGGGAGTTGTAGTATAAACTCTCGTACAAACTCCACGCCTTTGAGGACACATCTTTAAAGCTGGCGATTTACTGGTTTTCTTATTAGTTACACGTTCAAATCGAACTAACTGTTGTATCGTTGGCATAGATTTCTGTTCTAAATTTAATCATCAATTCCATACTTACGCATAAACCGTTCTACACGGCCTTCCGTATCAATAAGCTTTTGCGATCCTGTATAGAATGGATGTGTACCTGACCAGATATCAACTTTCAAAACTGGTTTAGTGGAACCAACTTTCATAACAAGTTGACCATCACAATAAACCTTAGCATTTGAATAGTATTCTGGATGGATTGAATTTTTAGGCATAAAATTAAATTAAATCCAAATAAAAAATTAACGTTTTGAATATTGAGGCGCTTTTCGAGCTTTTCGCAAGCCGTATTTTTTTCTTTCTTTAGCGCGCGCGTCACGAATAAGAAAGCCCTCGGACTTTAATTGACTTCGATTCTCAGTTGAGATATAACAAAGCGCACGAGCTACCCCAAGTTTAATAGCATCTGCTTGACCTCGTAACCCTCCACCGTGCGTATTTACATAAATATCATAAGAATTCTCAAGACCTAAAGCTGTTAATGGCGCTTTAGAGGTATTAATATATTGCGAATTATAGTGTAAATACAAGGCACCAGGTTTATGGTTGACAATCAATGAACCAGTACCAGGAATTAAGGTCACTTTAGCAACTGAAGTTTTCCTACGGCCAATCCCAAAATAAACGGGTTGTACATTTGAATTATTGAAAGACATAATAGAGTTGTTCTTTCTTTATATAAGATATAAATAATTAAAGTTAAATTCGAGTATCGTTTTAAGTTCAAAGATATTTTTGAAATAAAAATATAAATTAATCTTGCCTCTTAACAGTCGTTATATGTTGATTTTAATTTTTTGTTTTTGCTAGAACAATACCAAAGTTCTTTTGTAAACTTTCACAAACCTCATCAGCAGATTTTTGACCAAAATTCTTAAATTCTAGTAAATCTTCTTTAGAGTATTTTAATAGTTCACTCAAATTATGTACATTAGCACGTTTTAATGCATTGTATGCACGCACAGATAATAAAAGATCAGCTAGCATAACATTTTCATATTCATTCTGCGGCTTTGCTTCCTCAACTAAGCTAGGGAGCTGTAAAGAATTACTTTGCTTAATCTTAAGGGAGGCAAAAACATTCTCTAATATTAGAGCTGCATTACTAATTGCTTCAATGGGCTCAATACTACCATCTGTGGCAATTTCTAAAATTAAACTTTCTGTCACAGAAAATGAACTGTTACGAGAAGTTTCAACAAAAAAGTTGACCTTTCGCACCGGCATAAAAACTGCATCTACGGCTAAGAATCCTTGAGGAAGGCGATTAATAAATTGTTCGCTCGTTAAATAACCATAACCAGGCTCAATTAAAACTTCCATCTCAAGACTAGTACGCCCCGTTAAACTACCAATATATTGACAAGGTTCTACTAATGTAATCTCATCAGGCAATTCTAAGTTTTGTGCAGTAATAACTCCAGGACCTTGAAATAAAAGCCTAGCGTTTATCGGTTCAATAAGATCACCTTTAAGAATTATTTGCTTTAGGTTTAGCAAAACTTCGATGATATCCTCTTTTAAACCAGGAATTGTCGAAAATTCATGGCTAACATTATTAATATGTACACCTACAATGGATAAGCCTGGAAGATCCGATAGTAAAACACGTCTTAATGCATTACCAATAGTAACACCTTGACCCTGTTTTAAAGGCTCAATGCAAAACTTTCCAAGAATATTTGTTGGATTTTCAACTTTTGAATTTAAACACTGAATCTGAAACATGGATTAAAGATAAAATGCGAAATAATAACAATTCATAACTTATTATCAATCTTTTTAAACACGTCTCTTCTTAGGTGGTCGACAACCATTATGCGGTACTGGAGTAATGTCTTTAATCAATAAAATTTCTAGCCCGCAGCCCTGTAATGCACGAATTGCTGTTTCTCGACCACTACCAGGGCCACTCACAATAACTTCTGTTTGTCGCATACCTTGTTCATATGCTAACGAACCAGCTTTCTCTGCAGCTGACTGAGCAGCAAACGGTGTACCTTTCTTCGCACCTTTAAAACCACTCCCACCAGCGGAGGCCCAAAAAAGTGTATTACCTTGTTTATCTGTAATATTAATAATTGTATTGTTAAATGTTGATTTAACGTGTACAACACCAAGGCTCGGCGCCTTTTTAGACTTCTTTCCAGTAAATCGTTTAATTTGTTTTATCATAAAATTTGGGACTAAATTGTAAAATATTTAACGAGCCTTTTTCTTTGCTGCTACAGTTTTAATTTTACCTTTACGTGTACGGGCGTTTGTACGCGTTCTCTGACCGCGAACAGGTAACCCGACACGATGACGACGTCCCTGTGCAGAACCAATCTCAGTTAGTCGTTTAATATTTAATGAATAAACACGTCTTAGATCACCTTCAGTTTGATATTGCTCATCAATAATTGTTCGCAATACATTAATCTCGTCGTCCGTTAAATTCATACAAATTGTATCGGGCGAGATATTAGTAGACGCGAGAATCTGCTTTGAACTTGTAAGTCCAATACCAAAGATATAAGTTAAACCAATTTCAATCCGCTTATTACGCGGAAGATCTACTCCTGAAATACGTACCATTTAATATCTTTCTATATTATTTTCGTTTCATTTTTGCTCGACCTTGTCTAACCTTAAGGCGTGGGTCACTTTTACAGATTAAATAAATACGACCACGACGCTTAACAACCTGACAATCCTTTGATCGATTTTTTAAATTTCCTATCGAACTAACAACTTTCATAAAAAGTGTTTATTTAAAATATTTATTAAAATCACTTTAAAAATGCAAAAACATTTTATAAATAATGCTAACCCAATAAACCCAAAAAGTCTATCAGCTTACTATTTAAACCCCTCATACTTCCGTGCAACAAGGTAACCACGAATTTGAGAAGTCACGTCTGTGATAACACCAATTAGAATTAATAGCGAAGTGACGTTCTTAAAGATGTTAACTTGTAAAACATTACCAACCACTAAAGGAAAAAACGCTAGAAAGGCTAAGAAAAGACCTCCCAGAAATGCTAAGCGCGCTACAGTTTTTTCTAAATATTTTGTTGTATCTTTACCTTGACGAACTCCAGGAATACTATACGCCATCTTCGCTAAATTTTGCGAAATATCATCTGGTTTTAAAACTAAGCCAGCATAAAAACAACTAAAGAGAACAACTAGGAGAATATTTATTGTGATTGAGTAAACGCTCAAAAAACTATTATTTACAAAACCTAAATTTAACAACTGTTGTACAGGATATGCAAGGAATACTGCAATTGTAGAACTGAAAACTAATGGCATTATGCCACCTTGATTGACTTTAAGTGGAATATAGCTATTTTTAAGTTGAGAAAAATTTTGGGATTGGTCACTGGAACTTAAATTTAATTGTTTAGCGGCTACAATATTAATCTTTTTATACGAATCCTGGAAAAGAATAATTACACTAACAACAAAAAGATAGAATATTAAACCTTGGCCGCTAATTCTAAGATTATCTAAATAAGAAGCTTGACTAAATAAAGCATTATTAAGCTCGCTAAAACTATTTGGTATACTACCAACAATATTTATAAAAATTAACATCGATGACCCATTTCCAAGGCCTTCTTCAGTGATCAATTCAGAAAACCACATCGAAAGAATTGAACCAGTAACTAAAGCTAAAATTATTTCAAGGGCTAAACTAATACTCCAATCAAAAATTATAGGCTTTACAAGGAAAAATGCAATAGCACTACTTAAAATGATCGCCCAAATAAGAGCTAAATAGCGAGTATAACGTGTTATTTGCTGTCTACCAAATTCCCCTTCTTCTTTTTGTAATTGTTCTAATTGTGGAAGTACGGGTACTAATAACTGGATAATTATCGAAGCATTAATATAAGGTAAGATACCCAAAGCACCAATACCTAAAAAGGAACTTCCAGTTAAGGTTTTTGCAAAGCCAAAAATGGGATTAGTATTTTGGTTTTGTGAAAATAGATCCAGGTCAATATTTGGAACTGGAATATATAAACCTAAACGAACAAGAAGCAAAAGAAACAGAATCTTCGTAATTTTTGCCTTTAAAAGAGCAGTTGTTTCTGATTGTTCCACTAAAATTTAAACTCTTAAACATTAGATAAATTATACGAACGAAGGGAACTTAGACCTTCAATTGTTGCACGTGCATTATTTAGTAAGTTATTTGATCCAAGCTGTTTTGATAGTATATTTTTTACACCAGCAAGCTCCAAAACAGTCCGAGTAGCTCCACCTGCAATTACACCACTACCGGGTGCCGAAGGTCGTAAAATAAGGCGAGCAGCGCCAAAACGACCAGTAGTTGCATGCGGAATCGAATTCGCACCTGTTAACGGAACAGTAATTACCTGTTTTTGACCATCTGCTACAGCTTTTTTAACAGCATTAATAACATCTGTCGCTTTACCAACACCAACACCAACTTTACCTTGCTCATTACCAACTACAACAACTGCACGAAAACTCATTTTTTTACCGCCCTTAACGACTTTTGTTACACGTTGAACTGCAACAACACGCTCTTGCCAATCACTCTTAGGTACTTGTAATTTACCTGATTTTTTGGGGTTTGCCATATCAATTAATTACTTGTGAAAGTTCTTTTTTCTTTATTTACCTGTCTTACCTGCTTTACGACGAATAACTTCACCTTCATAAGCAATACCTTTACCTTTATAAGGTTCCGGCGGACGGACAGATCTTATTTTAGCCGCAAATTCACCAACAACATCTAACTCAATACCCGATACAATGACAGTCGTAGGACCTTCTAGAGTTACGGATATCCTAGGGGGTGGGATCATACGAACTGGGTGACTATAGCCCATATTTAAAACTAAATCGTTTCCATCCAATTGCGCACGATAACCAACCCCAGAAATCTGTAATTTTTTAGAAAAACCATCAGAAACACCAGTCACCATATTTGCAACTAGAGTACGCGATAGTCCATATAAAGCTTGTGCTAACCTAGTGTCCTCTGCTTTTTCTAGGAGAAGTCTATTGTTTTCTTCATCTAATGTACAACAAATAACAGAAGGTAAGATTCGGAATAAACTACCTTTTGGGCCATCAATAGAAATTTTTTGTCTTTCAAGTGTTACCTTAACCTTTTGGGGCATGGTAATATATTTTTTACCTATACGCGACATAATTTACCTCAAATCTACCAAATATAACATAAAATCTCACCACCAATACATTTACTGCGCGCTTGTCTATCAGTCATTAAACCACGGGACGTAGAAACAATGGCAGTACCAAACCCACCTAAAACTCTAGGCATTTTTTTACTACTACTGTAAACGCGTAAGCCGGGTTTACTAATACTTTGAATTTTTTCAATCACAGGCTTTCTATCAACACCATCGTATTTCAGAGAAATTAAAAGTGATCCCCTTAAACCATTATCTAGTTCTTCAAACGATTCAATTAACCCTTCGTCGAGTAAAACTTTTGCTATCGCCTTTGTAACTTTTGTAGAAGGAATTTGTACAATTTGATGCTTTGCTAAATTTGCATTTCGGATACGCGTTAGCATATCAGCTATAGTATCATTAGTCATGAATTTACTATTTTTTCAATTTATAATTTACGAAGCTGCCAAAGGCATACCAAGACCTTTTAAAAGTGCTAATGCCTCCTCATCTGTTTTAGCAGTTGTAACAACTGTAATATCAAAACCACGAAGTTGAGCAACATCATCGTATGAGATTTCAGGAAAAATAAGTTGATCCTTTAAGCCTAAACTATAGTTGCCACGACCATCAAAACCATTTGGACTAATACCACGAAAATCTCTAATTCGAGGTAAAACAATATGAATTAATCGGGAAAGAAAATCATACATTCGCTCGTTACGTAATGTTACCGATAAACCAACTGGCATACCATCTCGTATTTTAAAACCAGCTACAGATTTTCTTGCATTGTTAACTATTGGTTGCTGGCCGGTAACAATAGCTAACTCTTTAATACTAACATCCAGCTCCTTTGAATTTTTTGCCGCCTCACCAAGACCTCTATTAATAGACACTGTAACAATCTTTGGTACTTGTTCAATATTTTTATAACCAAAATCAGCGATTAATGAGGGTACAATTGTTTGTTTATAAAAACTTTTTAAATCTTTTTTCATCAAATTATTATTCGCAATACTTGTATAAGATAAAAATTTTTGTATCTGCCCTATAATACTTCCGGAGCTAAAGAAACAATTTTTGTAAAACCTTTCTCTTTTAACTCACGCGCGATAGAACCGAATACTCGAGTTCCACGAGGATTATTTTCTTTGCTAATAATTACAGACGCATTATCATCGAAACGTAAACGGGTCCCGTCTTTTCTTGTAATTGAATGTTTAGTTCTTACAATAACAGCTCGTACAACATCGGATCGTTTCACTGTCAAATTAGGCGTAGCATCTTTAACAACACCAATTATTACATCACCAACAAAACCATAACGACGATTACTACCAAGAACTCGAATACACATCAGTTTCTTTGCCCCACTATTATCGGCAACTTTTAAACACGTTTGTGGTTGTATCATTTATAAAATTTAAGTTGAAGATTTTCTCAAAATACTGGAAACTGCCCAAGTTTTAGTCTTACTAATTGGAACAGTTTGCTTAATCCGAACTTTATCACCCGCCTTTGAATTAAATTCGGAGTCGTGAACAGCGTAACGTTTAGTACGAGTCACAACTTTTTTATATCGCTTATGGACAATCCGATCACTTACAGCAACAATTCGCGTATCGACCATCTTATCACTGACAACAATTCCTATTTTCTCTTTTACAACCATGGTTTTGATTATCTAGTTCTGTAAAGTTAAATTACAAAGGAATCTATAAATTTCCACGAGTTACAATTTTTGTTTTAACCGGTAACTTATAAGCGGCAGTTTTAAGAACTTTGAATGCGAGCTCTTTTTCAAGACCATTTATTTCAAAAAGAATATGTCCAGGTTTAATAACTGCAACCCAATATGCGGGAGCACCCTTTCCTGCACCCATTCTAGATTCAGCTGCTCGCTCTGTAATTGGTTTATCTGGAAAAACACGAATCCAAATTTTCCCTGAACGACGTACATACCTCGTTATACTTCGTCGTGTGGCTTCAATTTGTCTCGAAGTTAACCAAATTGGCTCTAAAGCTTGAATACCAAAATCGCCAAAAACAACTGTGTTTGACTTTGTTGCGGTTCCTTTTAGTCGTCCGCGATGTAATCTACGGAACTTAGTTCTTTTAGGAAGGAGCATAAAAATATATTTATTTTATATAAGTTTTTAACGAACTACTTTTGAAAAATTTCCTTATCAAAGATCCAAACTTTAATTCCTAAGATTCCATAAGTAGTCAAAGCTTCATAGTGAGTATAGCTAATATCTGCTCTAATTGTCTGTAAAGGAACACGACCTTCGCGCACCCACTCAGCTCTTGCAATTTCAGCACCATTTAAACGACCCGAAACTTGAATTTTAAATCCTTTTATACCACTTTTTTGAAGTCGTTGTGCCATTTGGCGCATCGCTCTTCTAAATGCAACCCGTTTTTCTAATTGGTCAGCTAATGAGCGAGCAACCAATAAGCTCTCATTTTCACTTTTAGCAATTTGAATAACTTTAAGCCGTACTTTTCTGAACTCTTTAAGTTCACTTTTTAACTTTAAAATAACGTTATCAATTGAAAGTACATCTTCAGACCCAGTAGCAATTAGCTTTGGGCGAGTAGCATGAATCAATAATTCAATTTTATTAACTTTTCGTTTAATTTCTAATTTGGCGATTCCAGCTTTGCTATAAACTGTATCCCATTCCTTTTCAAAAAATTTTCGAATCTTATAATCTTCTTGCAAAACTTTACTGTATACGCCATAGTTTGCAAACCATGTCGACTGGTATGGTTTATTAATACCAATTCGAAAACCCGTTGGATGTATTTTTTGTCCCACAAAAATATTTTAATTTAAAATGTTATAACGTTTTAATGAACTAAGAAGACATCACAATCGTTATATGCGATGTGTATTTTAAAATTCGATATGCACGACCTTGGGCACGCGGACGAAAGCGTTTCATTACCGGACCTTGATCCGCAAATGCTGATTTAACAACTAAATTTGTTTCATCAAGGTTCATATTATTCCGAGCATTTGCGGCGGCAGATCGTAAAACCTTAATAATCGGCTCACAAGACGCATAAGGCATAAACTCTAAAAGAATAAGTGCGTCTTTGTAACTTTTACCTTGTATTTGTCTAAGTACACGACGCACCTTACTAGGAGACATACGAATATACTTAGAAACGGCTTTAACTTCGTTATTTTGTAGAGAATTTGTAACCATAAAACTAAACTATGTGCATTCTAACGCTTAGACTTTTTATCTTTCTTAATATGAGAGCGAAATGTACGCGTAGGAGAAAATTCACCTAACTTGTGCCCAACCATTTGATCAGTAACAAAAACTGGAACATGCTGTTTACCATTATAAACAGCAAAAGTATGACCAATCATATTTGGAAGAATAGTTGATGTACGAGACCAAGTCTGAATCGTATCTTTTTTACCAGAAGCATTCATCGCTTCAACTTTTTCCATAACATAAGAAGCCACAAAAGGACCCTTTTTTAAAGAACGTGTCATGTGAATAATTAATGTAAATAATTAATTTAGCGACGCGAACGAAGTATATATTTACTACTTGATTTCGTTGCCTTACGCGTTTTCGTACCAAGAGCAGGTTTTCCCCAAGGGTTCACTGGACGTGGACGACCAATTGGAGAACGACCTTCACCACCACCGTGTGGGTGATCAATCGGGTTTTTAACAACACCACGAACGTGTGGTCGACGCCCTAACCAACGATTACGACCAGCTTTACCTAAACGTACATTAGCAAATTCAATGTTACCCACTTGACCCAACGTTGCGTAACACTGCTTGTGAACTAAGCGAATTTCACCAGAAGGTAATTTTAAGGTAACAAAATTACCTTCTTTAGCAATTAACTGTGCATACGCACCAGCAGATCGCGCAAGTTGACCTCCTTTACCTAAAGTTAATTCAACGTTATGCACAGTACTGCCTAGAGGCATAGATGAAAGAGGCATTGCACTTCCTATTTCAATCGGTGCATTACTACCAGAAGATACAGTCATCCCAACTTTTAAAGAGCGAGGACATAAAATATATCTTTTTGTCCCGTTTTCATAACATAGAAGTGCAATACGAACATTACGATTAGGATCATACTCGATGCTTATTACACGAGCTGTAATAATATCAACGTCAGAATTCGGTTCTTTACGATTAAAATGAATGATGCGATATTTTCTTTTGTGTCCACCACCACGATCGCCAAGTGTTATTACTCCTCGATTATTACGGCCACTACAAGCCTTCTTACCAACTGTTAAAGATTTTTGAGGTCGATTTGTTGTAATTTCATCAAAGAATAGACTTGAACGGGAACGCGTGCCTGGACTATATGCCCGATACAAACGAATTGCCATATAAAATTGTATGTGTAATATCTACTACTATTAGAACTTTTAAATAGGCACCAAATGTTAATTCTCTTCAAAGAATGTAATTGAATTTTCTGGCGCAAGTGTAACAATTGCTCTTTTATGGCGAGGCTTGCTACCAATAAATTTTCCAACTCGACGACGTTTTAATGGTCGCATCGAAGTATTTACCGAGACTACTTTAACATCAAATAACTCCTCAATTGCTGCTTTAATTGAGACTTTATTAGCTTTTTTATCAACTGCAAAACTATACTGATTACTTTGTAATAATTGAATAGTTTTTTCAGTTAGGATCGGATATTTTACCAACGAAATAAACGAATTTTGATTTAAAGACATAAATTTATATATAAATATTTACTAACTGAATAAGAATAAGAAAAAATAACTCTTAAGCTGTAAAAACCCTAATCAACAGGTGCTATTCGCAATAAATTGTCTTTTTTCCCTGGTAAAGAACCTTTTAGAACAAGGATATTTTCTGGAGTACTGATAAATAAAATTTCGCTATTTTTAATAGTTATCATTTTATTGCCTAACTGACCGGCCATTTTTTTACCTGGGTACACACGTCCCGGTGTACTACCAGCACCAATTGAACCAGGTAAACGATGATTTTTCGATCCATGTGTCATTGGGCCACGACTAAAATTGTGTCGTTTTTGGTTTCCAGCAAAACCTTTACCAATGCTTTTACCAGTTATATCAACCTTTTGACCAATACTAAATACATTTACATCAAGCATTTGACCCAATTTGTAACTATTTGGATCATCAATCTGAAATTCACCAGAATATTTAAATCCCTTACTCCCAGATTTCTTAAGATGACCGAGTTGTGGTTTAGTTATTTTACTTAATGACTGCTCAGCGAATGAAACTTGAATTGCATTATAACTATCCGTATCGACAGTTTTAATCTGACTCACTTGACAAGTCTCTGCCTGAACAAGTGTAACTGAGACAGCTGTGCCATCATCAGCAAAAATTTGAGTCATTCCGATTTTTCTACCAAATAAACCAATAGACATAATAATTCTTTATTAATCTAACCATATAAAAAATGCAAAATTTACAAACAAGTAAATTTTTTTACTTGAACCTAATTAAAGGAATAAACATACATATTATAGAGGAATTTTAACCAATCTGTCCAGCTCATATAAAGAAATTGAACGTAATGATACGCGAAATTAGCTTGAGGTTAAAGTTCTCATTCAATCTTGTCTCTAAGTAATAAAGATCTTTTACGCTCGGATATTCTAGCCATTTCGTCGTTTGTAAACTATTACAGGATTAAGAGCTAATGTATTAGCTCTTGACTCCTATAAGGTAATTAGCAGAGGGGGTAAATACGTCTTCTTTTCACTGCTATGCCTTTTTATACTCATTTCTATACTCAATAAAAAACCAAAGGAAAAATAAATGGCAAAAGTTATTGGAATTGACCTTGGAACAACAAATTCAGTTGTTGCAGTTATGGAAGGTGGAAAACCTGAAGTAATCACTAATTCAGAAGGGAACCGCACAACACCATCTGTAGTTGCTTATACAAAGAAAGGAGAGCTACTAGTTGGTCAAATAGCTAAACGCCAGGCGGTAGTTAACCCTGAAAACACATTCTATTCAATCAAACGCTTTATTGGTAGAAAAACGAATGAAATTACAGAAGAACTGAGGCAAGTTTCTTATAAAGTTATTCAAACAGAAGACACTATAAAACTTGATTGTCCCGCCTTAAATAAAAAATTTGCAGCAGAAGAAATTTCAGCGCAAGTTTTACGTAAACTAACTGAGGACGCTACAAAATATCTTGGAGAAACTGTTAACCAGGCTGTAATTACAGTACCAGCTTACTTTAATGACTCACAACGACAAGCAACAAAAGATGCTGGTCGAATAGCTGGATTAGATGTCTTACGAATTATTAATGAACCAACAGCAGCTTCATTATCTTATGGGCTAGAAAAGAAAGACAATGAAACTATTCTTGTTTTTGACTTGGGTGGGGGGACATTTGATGTTTCCATACTTGAAGTTGGTGATGGAGTTTTTGAAGTGCTAGCAACTTCTGGGGATACACATCTAGGAGGGGATGATTTTGACGAAAAAATTGTTCAATGGCTTGTGCAAGAATTTAAAGCGTCAGAAGGAATTGATTTAACACAAGATAATCAAGCATTACAACGTCTAACTGAAGCAGCAGAGAAAGCAAAAGTTGAACTTTCAAACTTAAGCCAAGCGGCAATTAATTTACCGTTCATTTGTGTATCTGCAGATGGACCTAAACATTTAGAAAAAGAATTAACGCGAGCAAAATTTGAAGAATTATGTTCGGATTTAATACAACGTTGTAAGACTCCAATCCAAACTGCACTTAAAGATGCGGAGTTAACTCCCGATGCAATTGATCAAAATGTACTTGTGGGTGGTTCAACACGAATTCCTGCAGTGCAAGAATTAGTTAAAAATTTACTTGGAAAAGAACCAAACCAAACCGTAAACCCTGATGAAGTTGTAGCTGTAGGTGCAGCAGTACAAGCAGGAGTTTTAGGTGGGGAAGTTAAAGATATTTTACTCCTAGACGTTACACCGCTGTCGCTGGGTGTAGAAACATTAGGTGGTATAACAACTAAAATCACACCAAGAAACACAATAATTCCAACTAAAAAATCAGAAACTTTTTCAACTGCTGTTGACAACCAACCAAATGTTGAAATTCATGTGCTGCAAGGTGAGCGTGAACTAGCTAAAGATAATAAAAGTCTTGGAACGTTCCGCCTAGATGGTATAGCATCAGCACCACGTGGAGTGCCGCAAATTGAAGTTACATTTGATATTGATGCAAGTGGTATTTTATCTGTAACAGCCAAGGATAAAGCAACAAATAAACAACAATCAATTACTATTAGTGGTGCGTCAACATTACCAAAAGAAGATGTTGAGCGAATGGTAGAAGAGGCAGAAGCAAATGCCGCAGCAGATAAAGAAAAAGCAGAAAAAATTGAAACTAAAAATCAAGCCGATTCGCTATGTTACCAAACTACGAAGCAACTGGAGGAATTAGAGTCAAAAATTGATGCCAGTGAGAAAGAAAAAGTTGAATCTTTATTAACTAAATTACAAGCGGCAATCAATACTGACGATACAGATGCAATGAAATCATTAACTGAAGAAATAAAACAGATTATGATGGAACTAGGTCAAAAAGTTTATAGTCAAACTGATTCCACAGCAACAAATTCAGATAGCGAAACAATAGAGACAGATTTTTCAGTCGGTAAATAAAATACAAAGTCGTCTAGTATTGAATTTGAAAAATTAAATATTAGACGGCTGTCGATTTAATCGTTCTAATAAAATAGCTTGAAATAATTAGTAGTAACTGTTATATTGTATAAGGTATTATATCAGTACATCTAATGGGTCGGTGCCCGAGTGGTTAATGGGGGCGGATTGTAAATCCGCTAGCATAGCTTACGTAGGTTCAAATCCTACTCGGCCCAAGTTTGATGGACCTCAGTGTTAAAAAACAAATGTTATAATTTTCTAAGACATATTCTGGATAACAAATAGAGACATCTTAAGAGTTTCATTTCCTAATTCATATTTTTAATATGAAAAAATAGTATACATATTTATATTTTTTAACGGAGTCATATCCATATAAATAAATATACTATTTTTAATGTAGTAACTAGATTAATAAATCTGGTACTACCTAAGTTGAGAACGAATAAACTTTAGTAGTAAATCTTACCACCACCCCATTTTTCGTTAACTACTTTTGGTTGAATTAAGATATGTCCAGCCATTGCAAATAGATCTTCATCCGTCAATGAACGCATCTTTGGAAAAATATCTGCACTCTTAATACTTGGGTGAATTTCCGAGATTGAATCTGTACCATCATAACTCATCGGATCCTTAAAATAACTTACAAGATTAGTAACGTTATCTCGAGCCGGTGTAGCTAAACTAAGAGATTCCACGTCTAAACCAACGTTTGGATTTGTCTTTGTTACACCACCAACATGACATGTTCCACATGCATTGTTGAATAGTCGTTTACCACGCTTTACCTGCTCTACACTAATTACTACTGTATTTCCTTTAGAATCTAATGTTACAGTTCTCGTATCTTCGTCTAATTCTAATGCATTAGCCGCAGAGATATGAGTACCAAGAACAAAAGTTGCTAAAATACTCCCTAATAAAAATTTATTTTTCAGCATGTGTAGTCTAACTCTAATTTTTTACTAATTAATTTTGAAAAAATCTCTCAATAAGTATTAAGTCTAATTATAAGCTATACAATAAAAAATTTCGCAATTATCTAGAAAAACTATTTAATGTTATATGAAACGAGCTTTAATAGTATTATCGTGAAGTTGTAATCTTATAAACTCAAACTCTTAACTAATCAAACGTATTTTTACCAGTAAACTTAACATTAACAGGTTGAGCATTCTTACCAATCGAATGCATAACATTACCTACACCAAGTCGCCCAGCATTTAATTTTTCTGGAAAAACACCATCTTTGGGATGAAGATACTGAACCTCACTATTTGGAAAAATACGGTAAATTTTGTAATCATTAACTTTAAATGATGTACGAAGTTGAGTGCCTAATGCTAAACATTGTTCTTTTTTTGCTAAGTAAAGAAGATTTTCACCTTTTTGCATTATTGCAGAACCACTTGTTGGCATCTCAAAAATTTGTTCTTTTTTACTTGTCCAAGTGATTGCGTACTTTTCCTCCGTTTCTGCTGCTCGTAACCAACCCCCAGTGCTACCCCCAAAAGTTGGAGAAGCTATTTGTAAATCTAATATATCAGTCATAAATACGCCCTACTTAAAAAAATAAACATATTGATGTTCCTAAAGCCATATTTTATATGATGTTTAACATTTAATATCATTAGAAATAATTTTTTTAATAAATTGCCGTTTATACTAAATCCCAGTAACCGAACTAAAATTCATACTTTACATAAAGATGCTTTTTAATTTAATTAGTTTTTTAAGTGGATTCTTATTTTCCAGTGTTTTAGATACTACCCTCGGTGAATTTAGTGAATGAGCAATTGTTGGGGCCGCATTAATAGTCTCAAGTTTAGAAATCGTAACAAAAATTTTTTATTACACAAATTCTAAAATACACAAAAAAAAATTCAACAAAAAGTACTCTATAATAGTAATATTAAATGTTCTACAGTTTTTTAAAGTTGGTATCATCTACGGTTTAATAGTGGATGCATTTAAACTTGGAAGTTAATAAAATAACTAAGAACAGTCAACTAGCTTCGGGTAATAAAATTATAATATTGAAATATAATAATATGATCACAGATGCTCAAATTTTTTTAGCACTAGGTATAGCATTAATTGCTGCCGTATTTGCAATCGGGTTAGGTAGACAATTATACGTGTAATGTAATTGTAATAATTACGAACTAACCATAAATTTTGTTTCTTATTTATTTTATTTATTTAAATAAGTAAGAATTTAGTAGCACCAGAATAAAATAATTCAGGTGTTGCTAACCATTAACAATAATTAATAACGGACTCCCGTTTTTACCTATATTTCAGGATAGAAATGTTGCTAAAACATTAAAAATTGGAAAACACAACGAAATAAAAGTTTAATCAACTAGCAGCTAATTATAAATAATTGTACAGTGTCTAAGCCCCTTTTTTTATTCGTAAATGTGCCGATAATAACTAAAAAGATACTATTGTAATAAAAACTTATGTGGACTGAAACAATAATGTAATTAACAGGTATAAACCTGGGAGGTTTTCAAAACCAAATAAAATTAATTTAATTATAATCAAAATCATGACTACAACTTTAGAAAGACGCGCAAGCGCAAGCTTCTGGGAGCAATTCTGTGCATGGATCACTTCAACTGAGAACAGACTATACATCGGTTGGTTCGGTTGTCTAATGTTCCCTACTCTACTTACAGCTATTTCAGTTTACATTATTGCTTTTATCGCTGCACCTCCAGTAGATATCGATGGTATCCGTGAGCCAGTTGCTGGTTCTCTACTTTACGGAAACAACATCATCTCTGGTGCAGTAGTACCAAGCTCTAACGCTATCGGTGTTCACTTCTACCCAATTTGGGAAGCTGCTTCAATCGATGAGTGGTTATACAACGGTGGTCCATACCAACTAGTTGTATTCCACTTCTTCATTGGTGTATGTGCTTACATCGGTCGTGAGTGGGAACTTTCTTACCGTCTAGGTATGCGTCCATGGATCTGTGTTGCTTTCTCAGCTCCAGTAGCTGCAGCAGCTGCAGTATTCGTAATCTACCCAATCGGTCAAGGTTCATTCTCTGATGGTATGCCTCTAGGTATCTCTGGTACTTTCAACTTCATGCTTGTATTCCAAGCTGAGCACAACATCCTAATGCACCCATTCCACATGCTTGGTGTTGCTGGTGTATTCGGTGGTTCATTATTCTCTGCTATGCACGGTTCATTAGTAACTTCATCTCTAATCCGTGAGACTACAGAGAACGAATCAGCTAACTACGGTTACAAGTTCGGTCAAGAAGAAGAGACTTACAACATCGTTGCAGCTCACGGTTACTTTGGTCGTCTAATCTTCCAATACGCTTCATTCAACAACTCTCGTGCTCTTCACTTCTTCTTAGGTGCATGGCCAGTAGTTGGTATCTGGTTCACAGCTATGGGTGTTGCTACTATGGCATTCAACCTAAACGGTTTCAACTTCAACCAGTCTGTTGTTGATTCTCAAGGTCGTGTAATTAACACTTGGGCGGATATCCTTAACCGTTCAAACCTAGGTATGGAAGTAATGCACGAGCGTAACGCTCACAACTTCCCTCTAGACCTTGCAGCTGGTGAGTCTTTACCTGTTGCTCTAGTTGCTCCTGCTGTTGCAGCGTAATTAGTTATCTAGATCCTATAAAAACTAGAGAGACGAAAAGTCTCTCTAGTTTTTTATTTACAGTTAAATAGCATAAACTAGAATGCGGCTTGGGTCTGCGTTGGAAGTTTAAAAATATTTAAATTCATTCCACAATGTAAAAAAATTTGTTCTCTAAACTCCTCAATGTTTTTGTTTTTCAAACTTAGCTGAGAACTTGTTATGCTTTTATTTCGCTGGCTTTTTTTAACCTTAAACTAAGAGACTTAAACAACAAAAGCAGCAAGAAACGAACCTATTAGGTGCGTTTCTTGCTGCTTTTGTTGTTTAAGTCTCCTTGAATTAATCCTAATCCTAGTGTGGAGTAGATAACATATTTTGTATCAGTAAAATCAGTGTCTCACTGCTAAACCTGTCTTCTAAATCACTTTTAGTAAACTAAACTAATGCTAAGGTTCCAGCCACTTGACGTAATAGCGGGAAACGGATTTGAACCATTGACCTTCGGGTTATGAGCCCGACGAGCTACCAAACTGCTCTATCCCGCGAAAAAAGACAATATATAATTTATTGTACTGTTAAATGAAAATAATTGTCAAATCGTTAAATACTTTATTTTTCTTTTTTTAGTGAAACATACTTACCAATTTTTTATAATTCTTCTCCATACTCTAAAAGGCTAGTTTCTAAGAAACTTTTCGATAGTTTTACCGTCGACTTCAAATACTGGCTGTCCGCCATTACCTCGGAGAACACTTACTCCCCAAGTCAANCGCTTTATTAGTCTCTTACGGAACTTAGATAGAAATAGAAGTGCCCTAATTTGCTAACCGTTAATCTTCGCTAACCTAAATTTTTAATTTTATTTCTGACCTTATCTCTGAGATTAAACAGTTAATTATTTTTATATTAAAAGGTGCGATGATATAATCTCTCAAGGTCTTAATAAAAATGTCAGACGAGAAAGGTTTATCACCTATTAAAGCTGAAATTGAACTGGCGGAAAATCTTGTCAGAACGTTACTGTAGAAAGGGAGACCCTGATTCTAGAACACTGCAAAATAAGATTAAAAAATTCAAAGATATCGGGCTACTCGTCAAAAAAGGACGATATAAGTATGTAACAACTTACGTTGTACCGATAATAACAGCTACAAGTCAGTTTACTCCTCGCTACACTAATATGGCATTGGATTACCTAGATTTGCTCCACGAGGCTCAGATGGTAACGATTAGAGAGTCAATTAGACGTGAACAGGGTAATAATAAGATCAGTCCCGCAAAAATTAAGAAGGAGATCTCAAGAATTGATGAGTAAAGACCTCTCAGAACAGCTTTCCTATAACAAGGAAAACATAAAGCTCAAAGTGACTTACGAAGTTGAGTGTAATTATGAATCTGCTCTGGTTTTAATTTCCGCCCACTTAAAATGTTTTATTTAACTTTGTTACAATATGACGTAAAACTCGTTCATCTCTACGAATAGTACTATTTAACAGATTAATAAGTTTACCATTACCTAAGAACACAATTTGAATGAAATTAGCTGCTTCAAACTTTTTTATAGCATAGCTTAGACCTTTACGCCCTTGATTTTGGACCATAACTTTACTACCCTTACCCATTAAAAACTCCTGGTAAAATTCAATTTTATTATTTACCTCATTGTCAATAAGATTTGGGTCTAATAACAATATTATTTCATATAATTCTAATTCCTTACGCATACTTCTAAATATATTATATTAAAAACTACAATTCCATTATACAGAGTAAAATTAAAAAGTACAAGTATTGCTGCAATTAAGACAAAATTTTTATAATAGTTATTCTTAACTTTTAAATTAAAAAAAACGTATTTTTACCACACCGTTAATTATTGCTCAAATAATTTCGTTTTTGTGTTTTAATAAACATAAATAAAAAACAAAACTACTAACAACCGAATATATGCTATACTTAGAGCAAGTACAATAAGCTTCTATGCTACAATTATTTATTTTTTAAATTCAATTTTTTTAAAAGGCGAATTTACATGATAAAGAAGATAATCTACCTCAGTGGACCTGGAGTTACGTTAGCAAATAGAGATCCAGTAACAGCACTTATTATTATAGTCTGTTGCGCAGTCTAACAATCTGGATATTGCCTGTGTACAATTGGTATTATTCATTGAATAATTGGCTATAAATATATTTAAGTCCACAAAAAATAATAAGTAGCCGAATTACTAAGTTAATTAAAGAAGTTCATAATACATGTCTCACTTCACAAAAATTAAAACTAAACTTTACAACTTAACGATTCTAGAAAAAAGCTTAGATGACCTTTCATTAGAAACAGAGGTTGGAAGTAAAGAAATACGAGGCTACAATAATCAAAAACATGTGGCAGAGTTAGTCATTAAACAATCAAACAATCACGATATTGGCTTTGCCTGGAATGGTAGTGAATACGAATTGGTAACAGATTTAATGTTTTGGTCACAACCTTATTCCATCGACAAATTTTTAAATCAAGTTAATCAACGTTACGCCTATAATTCAATAGTACAGATGAGTGAACGTGAGGGCTTTCAACTTGCACAATCTGAAAATCCACAAAATGGTTCTGTAAGATTATTATTACGAAAATTTAATTAAAAAGGTAATACTAGAAATGCAGATGATATTTTTATAAAATAATATACACTATCTAGTAAAGATATCATCCATGAATTAACTAAACAAAAAGCCAACAAGACAATCAACAGTGATCAATATAAAAAATGTTATTAGCAGATAATTTAAACCAACTACTTGAAATAGTACCGGATTTTATTCAAGGACCATTAAAATATCACCCTAAACGGGAAATTTTAATAGAGATTGTATTGGATATTGGACGTAGACCAGAGGCAAGGTTTGCTGATGGTAGCGAATATTTATCCTATCGCACAATTGTATGGCAAGATCTAGATTATATCGTAAAACGACTCGGAAAGTTCAGTGATGATAATCGAGCTGGAATAGAAAAGACACTACATCGTATAAGTTCTTTACGAAATCGCCAAGGCAATATAATTGGGTTAACTTGCCGGATCGGGCGCGCAGTGTTTGGGACAGTTAGTATTGTACGTGATTTACTAGAAAATAAAAAATCAATTCTACTATTAGGTAAACCAGGTGTGGGGAAAACAACTGCTATAAGGGAAATTGCTAGAGTATTATCAGATGGGATGAAAAAACGAGTCATTATTATTGATACATCTAATGAAATTGCTGGTGATGGTGATTTACCACATCCGTCTATAGGAAAATCTCGTCGTATGCAAGTTTCAAGTACCAAGAACCAGCATGAAATTATGATTGAAGCAGTTGAAAATCATATGCCGGAAATTATAATAATCGATGAAATTGGTACTGAATTAGAAGCAACAGCAGCGCGTACAATTGCGGAGCGAGGTGTTCAGTTAATTGGTACGGCACACGGTAATACATTAGAGAATTTAATTAAAAATCCAACTATTACAGATTTAATAGGTGGAATACAACATGTTACATTAGGAGATGAAGAAGCAAAGCGACGTGGATCAGCAAAAAGTATTTTAGAACGAAAAACACCACCCACATTTGATATAGCTGTTGAAATTCATGATTCACAAACTTGGATTATTCACGATAACATTGAAAATTCAGTTGATTTATTACTCAAGGGACAAAATCCTCTACTGCAAAAACGAAATTTAACAAATGACCAGGATGTAAATATTAATTGCGAAATTAGCTATAATAAAGAAGAATCCCACAAAACTCATCACCTTAAATCTAATATACCCATAAAAAAACAAAAAAAAAGTCTTTTAGTAAATGGAGTTAACCATAAGGAAAATCAACAAATTAAAAAATTAGATAACGAGAATAATACATTACTAACAAAGAGTATTAATTTATATACGTACGGTATAAATACTCAAGAACTTTACGCTATAATACGAACTTTACGACTACCCGTAATTATAACAAAAGAGATTCAATATGCTGATGCTATTTTAGCTATCGAAAATTTAGTTAAAAATAATCGAAGGTTAAAACAAATTTCATATTCGCGTAAAACTACAGTTTACACTATCCAACGTCACAGTTTATTAGAAATTGTAAAGGCATTACAGAAATTAGATAATAAATACGAGACATTTGCGCCACTTAAAAAACAAACTATTCGTAGAGCCACACGTATTATCGATAAAGAATTGTTAACCCCTTTAGAAGAAACAAGGCTAGCTATTGAAGAAATTATTATTCCAAATCATAAAATACTCGATCTTTTACCTCGAACAAGCTCTGTTAGAAAACTTCAACGCGATCTAGTAAAACATTATCAATTAAATAGCACTAATGTTGGAAATAAATTAAATCGACGTGTTCGAATTTATCCGAATTAAAAAAAAATACCATAGTGACTATTGGAAAAAGTGTTATAATTATTGACGTAGTATTAAACATACATATGCAATGGCACTTAATTTACAAGAAGAGTATAACAAAACCGATATTCAAGGGATCATCGATCAACTTGAAGAAGATCTGGTAGGTTTAGCTCCCGTAAAGGCACGTATTAAAGAAATTGCTGCATTACTATTAGTACAGCGTCTTCGAAAAAATCTTGGACTCGGGATAAATTCCACATCGGTCGGGCTACATATGTCGTTTACAGGTAGTCCCGGTACTGGAAAAACAGCCGTAGCGAACCGTATGGCGGATATATTATATAAACTCGGCTATATTCGTAAGGGACATTTAATTACAGTTACTCGTGACGATTTAGTAGGTCAATATATTGGACACACTGCACCAAAAACAAAAGAAGTTTTGAAACAGGCTATGGGTGGTGTTCTCTTTATTGATGAAGCATACTATTTATATAAACCAGATAATGAGCGTGACTATGGTGCGGAAGCCATTGAAATCTTACTTCAAGTAATGGAAAATCAACGTGAAGACTTGGTTGTAATCTTTGCTGGTTATAAAGATCGCATGGATAGTTTCTATGAATCAAACCCAGGTTTATCATCACGAGTAGCAAACCACATTGATTTTCCAGATTATACAGCAAATGAGTTACTACAAATCTCAAAGCTAATTCTTGAAGAACAACAATACCGTATGACACCTGATGCAGAAGCCGCACTTTTAGAGTATGTCGCTAAGCGTCGAGAATTACCATTATTTGCAAATGCTAGAACAGTAAGTAATGCAATCGATAAAGCACGAATGAGACATGCTAACCGTATGTTCACTTCAGGGGATAAAATTCTTACAAAGGTAGACCTAGTAACAATCGAAGCTGAGGACATTCGTCTAAGTAGTTTATTTGAGGAAGTATAAAAAATTTATTTAAACATCAATAAGAAATTATGGTAGAAGTATTATTATCAGGTATTGTTCTAGGATTAGTACCAGTAACAATCGCAGGACTTTTTGTAGCGGCCTATTTACAATATCGACGTGGAAACCAATTTGGAGTCTAGCTTATAAGAAAAAATTTTAAATAATTAAACCCCCTAAAAATAATATTTTAGAGGGTTTAATTATTTAATTTAAAAATCTTGATGTTTTAATTTTTCACATCAATAATAATACGTGAACGTAGAACAAAATAAACCACACGGTGTCGAATACGAGTTAACATAATAACAAAAAAATTATAGGCTTCTTGTTTGTACTCCGTTAAAGGATCTTTTTGACCATAAGCACGCCAACCTACAGCATCTCGTAACGCAGAAATTTTTTGCAAATGTTCTTTCCAAGAGAAATCAATTTGCTGAAGCAAAAATGAACGTTCTAATTCACGCAATAAACCAGGCTCAATTAATTTCATTTCAGCCTCTTTTAAATCATAACTTATTTGAAATTGTTGTTGTAAATAGGAAATAAAACGAACCTCCTCCTGACTATCCAACTGTTTCGGTTGAAATAAAAATGGGGTACCTAATAAATTCTGTACCTTTTGAAGAATACTAGTCTTCAGCAACCCATTTTGTGTTATCCCCATAAAGAAGACAACATCGTACAAACTCCTTTCAGCATATTCAATAATCCAATCGCGAAGACTATCAATTTCTAGAATTCGACGGCGTTCAATATAAACACCATTACGTTGAGTATTTAATGCTTGATCATACTCAAATAATTTTTTGCGAATATCAAAATAATAAGCTTCAACTTTTTTTTGTGCAGATTCTAAACTTTGATTTAGAAATTGGGACTGAATTGGTACTGATTCTTGTAATCCCATATTCTGCATAAGACCTGAAATTTTATCACCGCCAAAAATTCTCAGTAACTTATCCTCAAGACTTAGGAAAAATCGAGATGAACCTGGATCACCTTGACGACCTGATCGACCCCGTAATTGGTTATCAATTCTACGCGATTCATGACGTTCAGTACCAATTACATGCAACCCCCCTAGATTTTGGACAGTAGATCGATCAGCAACAGCAATATTCTGATCACTTTCAGAAAGTCTAAGATAATTACTCTTCAACTCTTCCGATAATTGGACGGGTAGGTCAGAATTCGATTCAAGGTACTCCAAGGCCTGAGCATATGTATAGATATAATCAGGAAATTGAATATCTTTAAAAAGTTTTGATAAAGTAGACAATTCATCACTCGAAAGGTCAACTTGATCGACCACAGTCAACGATTTAGAATAACTAATAAATTTTTGAAAGCGTGAGAGTGTACGCGATTTTGGATTACCGCCCAAAACGATGTCAGTACCTCTCCCAGCCATATTTGTAGCAATTGTAATTGCATTCTTACAACCAGCTTGGGCAATGATTTCCGATTCACTTTCAATATTTTCAGGTCGAGCATTCAAAAGACGATACGGTAATTGATATTCAGTAAGTAATGCTGCCAATAATTCTGATTTTTCAATCGTCGTTGTCCCAACTAAGACAGGACGGCCTAAGTTATACATCTCAAGACATTCATTAGCGATTGCTTGCCATTTTAAATACTGATTTTTATAAATTAAATCAGGAAAATCTTTACGCTGGATAGAGCGGTTTGTCGGTACTGGAATAACCTGTAAATTATAAATTTTTTCAAATTCAACTTCTTCTGTTTTAGCTGTACCCGTCATTCCAGATAATTTACTATAAAGGAGAAATAAGTTTTGATATGTTATTGAAGCAAGTGTCTGACTTTCATCTTGAATAGGTAATCCCTCTTTAGCTTCAACCGCTTGATGCAAGCCATCACTCCAACGCCTTCCAACCATTGTTCTTCCTGTAAATTCATCCACAATAATAATTTCATTTTCCTCGTTGGCAATATAATGAGTATTTCTAACAAACAACTCTTTTGCTTTAACAGAATTTAATATATAAGGAATCCATGGATCTTCCACATTGTATAAATCAGAAGTACCTAACGCTTGCTCGCAAAACGCTAATCCTTCTTCTAATAATGTTGCATTTTGATTTTTTTCGTCAACAGAATAATGGATATCTTTACGTAACGTGTCAACTAATTTCGTTGTGCGTAAATATTTTTGTGTCGGCGCCTTACTGGGACCAGAAATTATTAGTGGAGTACGAGCTTCATCAATTAATATGGCATCTACTTCATCAACAACACAGTAAAAAAATGGTCGCTGCACTATTTCATCTACTGTAAATGCCATATTATCCCGTAGATAATCAAAACCTAATTCATTATTTGTCACATAGGTAACGTCACACGCATAATTTTTTTTACGTTCCTCAAACTCCATATCTTCTTGGATTAAACCAACACTTAACCCAAGAAAAGTATGAACCTGACCAACAGATTCGGCATCACGACGTGCAAGATAGTCATTTACGGTAACAACATGTACACCTTCGCCATAAAGAGCATTCAAAAACGTTGGAAGTAAGGCAACTAATGTTTTTCCTTCTCCAGTTTTCATTTCAGCAATCTTCCCTTCATTTAATATAAGACCACCAACTAATTGAACATCAAAATGACGAAGGCCTAAAACTCGTCTAGTAGCCTCGCGAACTAGTGCAAACGCTTCGGTCGTAATTTGGTCATTTGATTTTACACTATTACACAAGTCAACTTTTAGTTGGGTTGTATACTCGCGTAACTGAGTATCAGTTAGATTAGTAAACTCTTTTTCGATTGCATTTATCTGATTAACGAGTTGATCATACTTTGTAAGGGCTCGCTTTGTCGAATCTTGAAAGAATGTCTCAAACATAAATTCAATTTTTATTTAATTATTTTAGAAAATTGCTAACTAGTGACAACTGGCTTAATTCGAGGTCTATATTATTAGGGTGGGTTTTTAAAGACGTTTGGTTAGCCAGTATACTTCTATTAGATTATACTATAATCAGACTAATGATAGTGAAAGTGAAAATAAAAACAATTAAATAGATCTTTACTTTTTTAATTTGGACAATTTAATATTTTCTGCACTAAATAAAAACTAAAATTAATGTATTACTTAGCGCCAATGGGAGGTAAATTAAATCCTATGAAAAGCGTCTTAAAATCGTTATTAAAACTGGGTTACCTGGGGCTCGAACCCAGAACTTATCGGTTAAAAGCCGAGTGCTCTACCATTGAGCTAGTAACCCTTAAACCTATGCCATAATTATATACTGATCTTGTTTTCTTTCATAGGGATTAAATTTCAAATCGATTGACCAAAAAACTTACGCCCTGCAACATTTACGAGAAGACCTACAAGAATAGTACTCCATTTTTTATTATCTCTTCATAATTTGCTGTTAGTTTTGGGTACTCTTTACCATTAACAAATATCATTAATTTAGTTCTCAAACTATTATAAATTATGAAATAAATTTGCAAAAAACTAAAAGTTTTTGCTATTATAAGTTTATGGCTCAGTAGCTCAGTTGGTTAGAGCAGGGGACTCATAAGCCCAAGGTCGCAGGTTCAAGTCCAGCCTGAGCCAATTAGGATAAATATAAGTTACAAAATTTACTAAAAGAGCAGTTAATTAATGTTATCTATTAATAATTAATAAAAACCCAGAACTTTTATGAAGTCAAAGACTATATTATACCAAGAAGATGCCCGAAAAGCACTTGAACGTGGGATGGATACACTTGCTGAAGCTGTAGCAATTACATTAGGGCCAAAAGGACGAAATGTAGTATTAGAAAAAAAGTTTGGAACACCACAGATCGTTAACGACGGTGTAACAATTGCAAAAGAAATTAACCTAGTAGATAATCTAGAAAATACTGGTGTTTCATTAATTCGACAAGCTGCCTCAAAAACTAACGACGTCGCAGGAGATGGAACAACAACTGCCACAGTACTTGCACATGCAATAATAAAACAAGGAATGCGTAATGTAGCAGCTGGAGCAAATCCAATTGTTCTTAAACGTGGAATAGAAAAAGCTACACAATATGTCGTCTACCAAATAACCGAATATGCCCGACCTATTGAAAATATTGACGATATTACAAAAGTTGCAACTATCTCAGCCGGTAATGACACAAGTGTTGGTTCCCTAATTGCTAATGCTATTGATAAAGTTGGGCGAGAAGGGTTAATTTCACTTGAAGAAAGTAAATCAACAAGTACTGAGCTAGAAATTACGGAAGGCATGGGATTTGATCGAGGTTTTATATCTGGGTATTTTGTGACAAACACAGAAAAAATGGAGATTGTACTTGAAAATCCATTAGTATTAATTACAGATAAAAGAATTCGAGTAATTAAACAAGATCTATTACCAGTTTTAGAGCTAGTCACAAAAACGAACCAGCCATTATTAATTATTAGTGATAATGTAGAAAAAGAGGCATTAGCGACACTAATTGTTAATAAACTCAGAGGAATTTTAAACGTAGTAGCAGTGCGTGCACCTGGTTTTGGTGATCGTCGTAAAGCTATGCTAGAAGATCTAGCAGTATTAACCGCTGGTCAAGTTATCACAGAAGATGCTGGATTAAGTCTAGAAAAAATTGATATCGAGACATTAGGAAAAGCACGGAGAGTTATTGTCGGAAAAGAATCGACTACTATAATTTCAGACGCAAATAAAGAAAACGTTCTTGCTAGATGTGAACAATTAAGACGGCAACTAGAAAAAAGCGACACAAGCTACGAACGAGAAAAAATTCAAGAACGTCTCGCAAAATTAAGTGGTGGTGTAGCTGTTATAAAAGTTGGGGCAGCCACAGAAACAGAAATGAAAGACCGTAAACTCCGATTAGAAGATGCTGTGAATGCTACAAAGGCAGCAGTGGAAGAAGGAATAGTACCTGGTGGTGGTTCTACACTAGTACACATCTCAACACAATTATTAAACTGGGCTAAGAAAAACTTAAAAGATGATGAACTACTAGGTGCATTAATAGTTGAAAAGGCATTAAGTGCACCTCTTCGACGTATTGCGACAAATGCAGGGCATAATGGAGCCATTATAGCAGAAAAGATTAAAGATGCCGACTTTAAACTTGGCTATGATGCCGCCACAAATGAATTCTTAGATATGTATAAACAAGGAATCATTGATCCGGCAAAGGTAACACGTTCAACCTTACAAAACGCTTCGTCGATTGCTAGTATGGTCTTAACAACTGAATGTATTATTGTTGATAAAATGGATAAAAACGAAACAATCTAACAACACTGTATCAAAAAATTTGTTTACGTTTTTTATACTTAAACTTAATTAATCACTAGAAACGATAACCTAACTCGATATGTTTGCAAAGAATGATATTAACGAACTAAATTTAAACAAAATTCAAGATGATGAAATGGCATTATCCGAGCATATTGAAGAATTTAGCCAGCGAATAATTTTTTGCTTAATTCTTTTATTAATAAGTACCTTACTTTGTTTTACAGATATTAAGCAAATTGTACAAATTTTTCAAATTCCTGCTATGGGAATTAAATTTCTTCAATTTGCTCCAGGTGAATATTTTTTTGCATCTGTTAAGATTGCTGCGTTTTGTGGCATTTTACTTAGCAGTCCAATAACGATATACCAAATTTTTTTATATATTGTCCCGGGTATGACAAAAAAAGAACGTGATATTGTGCTTCCAATAACATTTGGATCATGCATTCTATTCGCAGTGGGATTAATTTTTGCTTACTTTTTTTTAGTTCCGGCAGCGCTTAAATTCTTTATCGCCTATGGAGCTGATGTTGTTGAACCCTTTTGGTCATTTAATCAATATTTCGATTTTGTAGCTGCTTTAATTTTTGCTACAGGACTTGCGTTTCAAATCCCTATTATTCAAATTGTACTTGGTTTGTTCGGAATCATATCCGGTCAAAACATGTTATCTGCATGGAAATATGTAGTTGTTTTATCAACAATTCTTGCAGCGATAATAACACCATCTACGGACCCATTGACACAAATTATTATGTCAGTTGCTTTGTTAGCACTTTATGTCAGTGGTGCAGGGGTGGTAATTCTATTAAAAAAATAAATTTATAGAATTTATTGAAATGTAGTGAAAAAATGGCTTAATATACAAAATATTAAGATATAATCATTATGTATACTTTTGAATAGTTTAAATAAAATGACAGGCGTAATCAAAAAATTTAGATCCGTAGTTTTAATTCTCGGGATTCTAGTAACTCTAACATTACCCAAAGTTTCATACGCTTATCCAGTATTTGCACAACAAGCGTACGAAAGTCCAAGAGAAGCAACGGGTCGAATTGTTTGTGCAAATTGCCATTTAGCACAAAAACCGACAGAAATTGAACTTCCTCAAGCAGTACTTCCAGATTCAGTTTTTGAAGCAGTTGTAAACATTCCTTATGACTTAAGCTCAAAGCAAATCCTGGGAGATGGTAAGAAAGGAGGGTTAAATGTTGGTGCAGTTCTTGTATTACCGGAAGGATTTCAACTAGCCCCTAAAGATCGTATCTCAAGTGAAATTAAACAAAAAACGAAGGGAGTTTTTGTTCAACCGTATAGTAAAACAAAGCCAAATATTCTAGTTGTTGGCCCTGTCTCAGGCAACAAACATCAAGAAATTATATTTCCGATTTTATCCCCAGACCCTGCAACAAATAAAGACGTCCATTTCTTAAACTACCCAGTTTACGTTGGGGCTAATCGTGGCCGTGGTCAAGTATATCCAAGTGGTGAGAAGAGTAATAACAATGCTATTACTTCAACAGTAGCAGGACAAATTACATCGATTGAACCATTAGAGAAAGGTAAAACAAATATAGTTATTCAATCTACAAGTGGTACTGAAGTAACTCAAACAATTCCTGCTGGATTAACTATCAACGTTAAACCAACAGATGTCATTAAGGTAGATCAACCACTTACTGAAAATCCAAATGTTGGTGGTTTTGGTCAAGGTGAGACAGAAATTGTTCTTCAAAACCCAAATCGTGTTAAGGGGATGATCGTATTTTTCTTCACAGTCACTCTTACACAAATTCTTTTAGTATTAAAGAAAAAGCAATTTGAAAAAGTACAAGCTGCTGAAATGAACTTCTAATATAAACAAGTATTAAAAAAAAGGAACCGGATCAACAAGATCCAGTTTCTTTTTTTTAAGATCGAATAATTTTATCTGATGAACTAACAAATACTAGCGCTGCAGAAATTGGAATTACAACAATTACTACTGCTAATATTACACTACTTAAAAATGCACTTAATGAAGGTGTCATACTAATAACAGATTTAACATTTTAAACTAATGAAAATTATAGCACAACTTAATCCATTTAAAAAATAGATATAAGTTTGTTCCGATTTTCAGATTCAAATTATCTTTTACCCATTACAAACGGTAATAAAGATGCCACACGAGCACGTTTTATTAATTTTTGTACTTTCTTTTGCTGCTTAGAAGTTAAGTTCGTTGTACGACGAGGTAAAATTTTACCCTGATCGCTAATAAAAGTCATTAAAACAGTAGTATTTTTATAATCTAATGTCTCAAGAATTTCATCACTAATCTCCAAACCTTCAACTTTCTTTGAATTACTGTACATTGACTTTATTTAATCTCTTTAAAAACTTCATGCTTTTTCGTAACCGGCGAATACTTACGAAGTTCTATCCGCTCTGTTGTATTTCGTCTATTTTTTACTGTTGTATAACGATAAGTGCCTAATTCGCACTTATGTTCTAAAGTTACTTGGATACGCGCCCCTTTACCTTTAGCCATAAGAATTTTTTTTATAAGATATTAAGATATGTATATTGTAAACCTAACAGAAAAAAAAACAAGATCCTATTTACAAATTAAGAGCATTTAATTTTTTAAAAAATTCTAAATAAGTCAGAATCAATAATTTTTTGGATTCATCAGTACATCGACAAGATGTTTTACGCCCGGGTATAAAGATATGACTTGTGGCCAATCACTTTCCTCCATTTTTAATTTCTAATAAGCGAGACTTATGATGGAAATTTTATAAAAATAAAACAAATTGAAGAAAGACCTTTAGAAAATGAGTGTCTTTAAAAATTCATTTAAACTTATTCACCAAAATTTTTCATAAGTTAAATTAAAAGTTATTATTTGACAAAGTAGTGCGATTAAAGCAATATAATAAGTATAATATTGCTGGTGTAGCTCAATTGGTAGAGCAACTGATTTGTAATCAGTAGGTTATGAGTTCAAGTCTCTTCACTAGCTAATTTAGAGCATAAAAAATGTTTATATTTAACTAAGTGGATTTCAACAACATTTTTATGATATTATTTCTGTAGTTAAAATATCAAGTTGTATTATTTAATTATTTTTTACTCTTGTCGAATTATGTCAAACCTACTTTATTTCCTACCAGTACAAATAAAAGCTGCAATTCAACTAATGGCTGCTGGTGCATCAGGGTTTCTCCAAACGTATACTGTTCTACTAACATTTCGCCTTTACTGTGGCTGGTTTCCTAACATTAATATGTACTACCAACCATTTGCAACCGTTGGTACACTGACAAACTGGTATTTGAGATTTTGGCGTTCGTTCATACCACCACAAATGTTCGTTGATACGTCACCGATCTTCGCATTTTGGGTACTTGATTTACTGGTTGATTTAAGTGGAAAACTAAGCTATGGGCAGTGGCTATATTAAAAATATCCAATACCAAGATAAAAAATAAAATGATTGAAAAAGAAGTATCAAACTCCGAATCAATTTTAAAAGATATTGTAGAAAGCCCCTACAAATACGGCTTTAAAACAGAAATCGAAACTGAACAATTCCCAAAAGGAGTAAATAATAAAATTATATCTCAAATATCAGATAAAAAAAATGAGCCGGAATTTTTAAGACAATTCCGACAAAAGTCTTTTGCAATCTGGGAAAAGCTCGATCAACCCGAATGGAGCTATTTGAATATTGCAGAAACTAATTATCAAGGAATTCAATATTATTCACGACCAAAGACCAAAAGTAAAATTGGAAGCCTTGCTGATGCTGATCCTGAGTTATTACGTACATTTGAAAAACTAGGAGTTTCATTAAACGAACAAAAAATGCTAGCAAATGTTGCTGTAGATGCAGTATTTGATAGTGTTTCAATCGGTACAACCTTTAAAAAGAAATTACATCAATCTGGTGTTATTTTCTGTTCCATTTCTGAAGCAATTGAACGTTATACAACATTAATTCAAAGGTATTTAGGCAGTGTCGTACCGATTGGAGATAATTTTTTTTCCGCGTTAAATTCAGCTGTATTTAGTGATGGTTCATTCTGCTATATCCCAAAAGATACAATTTGTCCTTTAGAGTTATCGACATATTTCCGTATTAATAACGAAGAATCTGGACAATTTGAACGAACACTTATAATTGCCGAAGAAAGAAGTACAGTTAGCTACTTAGAAGGGTGTACTGCACCACAGTTTAGTAGTAATCAATTGCATGCTGCAGTAGTTGAATTAGTTGCTTTAGAAAATGCGTCAATAAAATATTCAACAGTTCAAAATTGGTACGCTGGAGATGAAAATGGTGTTGGTGGTGTTTATAATTTTGTTACAAAACGTGGACTTTGTGCGGGAAAAAATGCACGTATCTCATGGACTCAAGTTGAAACTGGCTCTGCGATAACCTGGAAATATCCAAGCTGTATACTAGCTGGTAATGCATCAATTGGAGAATTTTATTCAGTAGCTTTAACTAGTAATCGACAACAAGCGGATACTGGAACAAAAATGATTCACGTATCACCAAATACGAGAAGTCGAATAATATCAAAAGGAATATCAGCTGGACACTCGGATAATAGCTATCGAGGTCTTGTTAAGATTGGACCAACCGCAACAAATACACAAAATTACGCACAATGCGACTCATTATTAATTGGAAAAAGTTCAACTGCTAACACCTTCCCATATATTGATGTCCAAAATAGTAATACAAGAATTGAACATGAAGCTTCAACGTCACGAATAGCAGAGGAACAATTATTTTACCTACTCCAACGAGGTATTACAATGGAAGAGGCAGTTGCATTAATGGTCAACGGCTTTTGTAAAGAAGTATTTAATGAACTACCACTTGAATTTGCCTCAGAAGCTGACCGACTTTTAAGTCTGAAATTAGAAGGTTCAGTTGGATAAAAATTTTTAACCTAATTGGAATATGAATTTTTTAAACGATTTTATTCTATTATTAAAAGCGCGGTATCCTATTATCTACGTTTCAACATATGAAGAAGAACGTATTGAATATATAATTCGTCTTTGCTGTAAAAAATATATCGCACGAACATATTATTCTTGGGACTTTATCAATGGTTACCAAGGTAATCCTAATGACTCAGGATTTGCAGCAAAAAACCCAATAGAAGCTCTAGAGTTAGTTGAAAAACTAACGCCTGAAACAGCATCTGTTTTCGTATTAAAAGATTACGATAATTTTTTAAAAGATTTATCAATAATCCGTAAACTCAAAAATCTTAACCGAGAACTAAAAACTCAACCCAAAAATTTAATTATTATTGCTCCAGAAATTAATATACCAGAAGGTTTACGAGAATTAATAACAATTGTTGAATTCCCATTACCTAATTATCTAGAAATTAAAGAAGAGCTTAAACGACTAATTAATTCATTACAGCAAGATATATTAGACAATCAACTAAACGAGTTAACTATCGCCTGCCAAGGACTATCCTTAGAGCGCATACGTCGTGTTTTATCAAAAATAATTACTAAATATGGAACAATCAACGAATTAAGTCCAAATTTAATTTTAGACGAGAAAAAACAAATCATTCAACAAAGTCAACTCTTGGAATTTTGTATACCTAATAAGAAATTAGACGATTTGGGCGGTTTAGATAATTTTAAAGCATGGCTAAAACAACGCGATGCAGCGTTTTCACAATCCGCACTAGATTATGGATTACCTTATCCAAAGGGTTTACTACTAGTTGGAGTCCAAGGTACAGGAAAATCAATTGCAGCTAAAATCATTGCGGATGAATGGAAATTACCGTTACTCAAATTAGATTTTGGAAGACTTTTTGCATCGCTTGTAGGTCAATCTGAATCAAGAGTGCGAAAAATGATTCAAACTGCTGAGGCATTAGCACCCTGTATATTATGGGTTGATGAAATTGATAAAGCATTTGCAGGCACACAAACAAGTGGTGATAGCGGCACAACAAGTCGTGTATTAGCAACATTTATTACGTGGTTAGCAGAAAAAACAACACCTGTTTTTGTGGTTGCAACCGCAAACAATATTGAATGGATTCCACCCGAAGTTGTAAGAAAAGGTCGATTCGATGAAATATTTTTTTTAGGATTACCAACCCGTCAAGAACGTGAAGCCATTTTTGAAGTACACCTGAAAAAGTGTCGACCGACAAAATTAGACACATTTCAAATACCGTTACTTAGTGACCTAACTAAAGATTTTTCCGGAGCCGAAATTGAAGCAATAATTACGGATGCTATGCGACTGGGATTTAGTAAAAAACGAGAATTTACAAACGAGGATATAATTATTTCTATACAAAACTGTGTACCACTAGCCAAAACAAAAAGTAAAGAAATTAAAGCGCTTCAATCTTGGGTTGAATCAGGAAATGTTGTACCAGCATCAAAATATTAATTTACAGAATAAACCTTGACAAACTTAAAAAAACGGATTATTATCTGCTATACATTAGCACAGTAATAAGTAAACTAGAATGCAACTATTAGAAAATCACGAAATTTTTTATAAAAAGAAAGATTTACCCGATTTATGTGTAGGTGACACAGCAACAGTAACAATTTATCTTGAATTACCAAAGGAACAGGCTGACGGTGAAAAAAAAGAAAAAGAGCGTACGCAAGCTTACGAAGGAGTAATAATTTCAAAACACCGTAATACAAAAGAACCAAACGCGACAATTACTGTAAGGAAAGTTTCTCAAGAAGTTGGTATTGAAAAAGTTTTCCTAGTTAACTCACCGTGGATAAAAGATATTAAAATAATTAGTCGAGCGAGAGTTAGACGTGCAAAACTTTATTATTTACGTGAAAGAACAGGTAAATCAGCTCGATTAAAACGTCGTTTTTAGTTTGTTAACTTAATTTAGCTATGAAATTTCCAACACTTGAAGACATCTTAGAAAATAAAATATGTGAGAGAACTGTCTCGCTTGTGGGATTAATTTTTCCATTCCTGGAAGTTCACGTAGTTCTTGGGCCGAAAGTTTTATGCAGTACAACGAATGCTGATTTTAACCTTTTTTTTAAAAACCATCTTGTCGGTCCGATCTCAGAATTATATGCTAGTCAAATAACCCATATGCTTTCATTTGGTCTTATGGTAGTTCTTTTTGATGTATGCGTACGTAAGAGACTCCCATTAACTCTTTTTTCACGATTTAATATCATACAGGGTGTCTTACTAGATATTATTTGCTCTTTTTTTGGTATTGCTTATTCACAATTGACGTATTTAGTTCGAGAAAGTGTATTCGGTGAGTTGCTGGCAAATGCTTGTTATTTTAGTATCATTGGTTTTATACTGTACTCGATGTTTATGATATTATTTGGTAGATTCCCGAAAATTCCAATTGTATCCGAAGGCGCAAGACTAAACGTTCAGCTATTTAGATAGCTATTATTTATTATATCTACAGACGAGAATATAATTATTTACCAAAATATTCACTGCGTGTCAGTATAGCGTCGAATACTACTTAATTAATTTTGTATAACAGGAGCTAAGACTTATGCGGAATTCGCTCGCATTTAAGCGTCTACTGGGGTTTTCGGCAGCTGTAACCAGCCAATGAACCCTTGCACTTTCGTGGGAATTGCGCAGTCGGGTTCGCTTCTTATGCCTGGCGGCTATATCATCCATGTAGTAGGGATCTTATGGTTCATCTTCTAATATTTTCTACATTTATAAAAAAAGAACCAGATTGTAATCTGGTTCTTTTTTATTATTCTAGATCTTTTCTGTTTGGATTTCGTGATGGGTCATTAGAAAGAAATCCAAAAGTAAAAAGTGAAATAAAAAAGATAACAACTGTGTATACTAATATTTTTAGTGTAAACATTTATCAGAATCGATTGATTTAATTAAAGTAAATCTTACTGTTAACAACAAGCCTACTATTTTATTTAAAATTATACTCTAAGTATCATACTCATAGCCATAAAATCTTTAACAAGATTTTAATTCTACTTTATTTCAAGTTTGTATGAGTACACATTTCGAGTTTGGTTTTAGTTTATTAAAGAAATGAAATATCACTATTACGTTGTGTTTGTTGGTAGTTTACTTCTTTTAATTTTCTTAAAATTTGACCAAAATATTCTTGTAAATACTGTTCTAATGTTAAAAACTCAAACGATTGAAAAATTTCACCTTTATTTTTAGTTGATAAAGTAGACTGTGAATTTAACACTTCGGAGAACTGAAGACGATCGGCAATGTTCCATGTAAATTCAAAGAAGCGAAAGAATCGTCGTAAAAATCCAATAGCAATGAATGGAATATATGATACTTGCGCTGTTTCACCGGATAATCGTTCGCACAGATCGATAATTTCTGCGGATGTCCAAGCTTTGGGTCCGATTAGTGAGAAACTTTTATAGTCACTTTTTGATGTTACTAAACTTCCAATAACTGCTTTCGCTGCATCTTGTGTATCAAGATAGGGAACTGGTTTGGATTCACCTAAGAGCCAAACTTTTTGTTTTTCAAGTATTGGTATTGCGTATTGACTAATTAATCCTTGAAAAAAGCCTGGGCAGCGGAAGATTGTGTAATTTAAACCCGATTCTTGTAATCGTTTTTCCACCTTTAACTTTAAATCGAGTAATGGTATTGTCTGGTTTTCATCTGCATTTAACACTGAAAAGAAAATGAATTTCTTAATATTTGCTAGTTTGGCTGCTTCAATTAAAGCAATTTTACCTTGCCAATCGACTTTTTCTGCGTTGTAATCGTCCGTAGGGCGAACTGTCGCGGCATCGATAACCACCGTTACGTCTTTAAAAGAGGGTGGTATGGTCTCTGGGATTGATAAATCACCGTAAACAAGTTCAGCTCCCCAATCGCGAAGAAAAGTTCCTCGACGCAGATTACGTACTAGACATTTAACTTGATAACCTTCATCAATAGCTTGTTTTACAACTTGACGACCTAAAGTTCCAGTACCTCCAATAATAAGTATACTCATTTTAATAAGGGAATATTTACTATAAAAAACTAATTTAATAGTACCATAAATAAATAATTTTTATATGGTTTTAGTACCGTTTTGCTAGCAAATATAATATTTCATTGTAATTTAATTAATTAAATATCTTGACAGAAGGTACTACTAGCCGATACTATTTATTCAGGTTAAAAGTTTTATTCAATTAACATTAGAATACCATGGAGAGTTTGATCCTGGCTCAGGATGAACGCTGGCGGTATGCTTAACACATGCAAGTCGAACGAAAGCTTTATGCTTTAGTGGCGAACGGGTGCGTAATACGTGAGAATCTGCCCTTAGGAGGAGAATAACTTCTGGAAACGGTTGCTAAGTCTCCATATGCCGAGAGGTAAAATAGTTTACACTGCCTAGGGATGAGCTCACGCCTGATTAGCTTGTTGGTAAGGTAATGGCTTACCAAGGCCACGATCAGTAGCTGGTTTGAGAGAACGATCAGCCACACTGGGACTGAGACACGGCCCAGACTCCTCCGGGAGGCAGCAGTGAGGAATTTTCCGCAATGGGCGAAAGCCTGACGGAGCAATACCGCGTGAGGGATGAAGGATTTTGGTCTGTAAACCTCTTTTCTCAAGAAAGAAGTTCTGACGGTACTTGAGGAATAAGCATCGGCTAACTCCGTGCCAGCAGCCGCGGTAATACGGGGGATGCAAGCGTTATCCGGATTTATTGGGCGTAAAGCGCCTGTAGGTTGTTTAATAAGTCTGTTGTTAAAGACTAGGGCTTAACCCTAGGAAAGCAATGGAAACTACTAGACTTGAGTATGATAGGGGTAGAGGGAATTTCTAGTGTAGCGGTGAAATGCGTAGATATTAGAAAGAACACCGGTGGCGAAGGCGCTCTACTGGATCATTACTGACACTCAGAGGCGAAAGCTAGGGTAGCAAAAGGGATTAGATACCCCTGTAGTCCTAGCCGTAAACGATGGATACTACATGTTGCGTTTTTAATGCAGTATGGTAGCTAACGCGTTAAGTATCCCGCCTGGGGAGTACGGTCGCAAGGCTGAAACTCAAAGGAATTGACGGGGGCCCGCACAAGCGGTGGAGCATGTGGTTTAATTCGATGCAACGCGAAGAACCTTACCAAGGCTTGACATACTACAGATTTCTTTGAAAAAGGAAAGTGCCTTCGGGAATGTAGATACAGGTGGTGCATGGCTGTCGTCAGCTCGTGTCGTGAGATGTTGGGTTAAGTCCCGCAACGAGCGCAACCCTTATTTTT
>JGI20154J14316_10000359_pt1 | contig 40683 bp, 35 predicted proteins | sample COG_04_FD_14316 | JGI IMG/M metagenome (IMG submission 14316)
CTCATCAATGGAGGCTATGGTAAGGTTAAAGGTACTACATTTAGGATTTCAAATATGGGTGATGAGACTGTAGAGACGATGACAGAACTACTCGACGCCCTCGATGATGTGATGCCTAGCATCCTTGCCAAATAATCACCCCTATCATGCCTAGTTCATCACCAAGCCTTATTCTTAAAATACAATGCCCTGACCAAGTTGGCATTGTAGAGCAAATCACGGCCATTGTTGCTGCGCATGACGGTAATTTGACTCAAGTCAGCCAATTTGCTGACACCATTAACCAATGGTTTTTTGCTCGCTTTGAAATTCAAATCAGTGAACAAAACAGCACTAAACTACAAGCAAGCTTTGTAGATTTGGCTCATCAATTACAAGCGGAATGGGATTTTAGAAGCATCCCTTACCGTATGAAAACAGCTATTCTTGTCACCAAGGCAAACCATTGCTTGCAAGAAATTCTCTGGCGCAATCAAACAGGTGAGTACCCTATTGAAATCACTTCGGTCATTGCTAACCATTTAGAATGCCAAGAATTAGTTGAGTCTTCTGGTATTCAATTTCATTACATCGATGAGCTTAAGGCTGGCTGTAATGCTGAAGAAAAAAAATTAGGCTTTGCTAAGATTGATGCACTTCTCACCGAAGAGAAAACTGAGCTAGCTATCTTAGCGCGCTTCATGCAAATCATTCCTGAAGATATGTGTGAAAAATATAAAGGCAAGCTCATTAATATTCACCATAGTTTACTTCCTGCATTTATTGGTGCCAACCCTTACCAACAAGCCTATGATAGAGGTGTTAAATTTATTGGAGCGACTTGTCACTATGTGACTGCTGATTTAGATGCTGGACCCATTATTGAGCAGGAAATTCGACGTGTAAATCACAACTATACTCCTGAAGATTTACGCTTACTCGGACGTGAATGTGAGCGTATTGCGCTTGCTAATGGTATCGAATACCATGTTAATGACAGGACGCTAATCAAATCCAATAAGGCTATTGTCTTTAGCAAGTAATCATTAGAGTAGATTTTAATTCCTACACTTCCTTCTACCCACCACCTCTTCTTTTTATGATTTTAGAAATTATCCAATACGGGCACCCAACGCTGCGTAAAAAAGCAGCTAACCTCTCAGTTGAGGGTATTAAAGAACCTCAATTAGCTCAATTAGTGGAGAACATGCTAGAGACTATGGAGCATGCGCAAGGCATAGGCTTAGCCGCGCCTCAAATTAATGAATCTCTGCAATTAGCTGTGATTGACTTAGGGGGAGAGGACGAATCAAACACCCTGCTCGAGTTAGATGGCAAGAGTGTTCAGCTTGAAGACATTATGCCGCTGACCTTTATCAATCCAGAGCTCAAGCTCTACCCTAAAGTGAAAGATAAAATGCAAGAAGGCTGTCTAAGCATTCAAGGCCTCCAAGCTACAGTAATTAGACCGACTGTCGTTGAAATGACTTATCTTGATTTAGAAGGTCAGGAACACACTCTAAAATGTGATGGGCTACTAGGCCGAGCTATTCAGCATGAATGCGACCATTTAGAAGGTATCTTATTTACCGACAGAGTCGGCAGCCTACATAAGCCTAAAGTAAAAAAACAGCTCGAAGCACTGCTCAAACCTAAGTCTTTCTTTTAACAAGTTTTGATTAAGTAAGAAAAAAGCCCCGTAGTTGTGAAACTACGGGGCTTTTTTATACAAAGATTTTTTAAAATGCTTATTACTGATTCTTTAATGCTTTTATAGAAAAGATACCTTTCTGCGTGTAATCTTTTTCTGAACCCATATCTGGATAGCTGACTAGGAACTGGTATTCATCTACTAAGTTAAAAATGTAATGAGTAGCCTCTTCTGGCAGCTCTGCCATCACCTTGCCATCCTTAATTTGAGCCTTGATTCTGAACCATTCTTCGTATCTTTCTCCACCATTAGATGTATAGAGGACATCTGCTTGTTTGAGTTTATTACCTCTTTCTTGGTAGCGTGCCCATACTTGATCACCTGTTTTACCTGACTCAGTAACCATAATTACTTTATCTGAGTTAGGTAGAGGTTTATTGCTTACTCTAGATTTAGGATTAAAATAAGGGAAACTAGCATCCATAGATTCTAAGCGCTCTTGCAAAAGTTGATTCATCTCTGCTGCTTTTTCAGGCATCTTGGTCGCGAGGTTATTCATCTCCTCAATATCTACACGCTCACCAGCATCATTGTAAAGTTGATACAACTCTAATGGCTCACGGTGGTGATAATCAAAGTTACGAATTAATTTGTAGCCTCCTATACGTAGGGTTGAATGCATAGCTGCACTATTTGGAAAATGATGCATCATTGAATTTCTCGCTTCACCTGTAGGCTCTTTGACTAATTGAGCATCTCTAGGGTCAGTTGTTAATAATGTTGATAAATCTGCGCCATCGAGATGATGTCCAGCTGGCTTAGGTGTACCAGTCCAACTTAAAATAGTAGGATAGAAATCCATACCATTAACCATAACATCAGATTGAATGTTAGCAGGTATTCCTGGGCCTTTAATAATGAAAGGCACTCTTATGCCGCCTTCTTTGGCACTAATTTTGCCTTTGTCTAATGGGTAATTATCAGTATAGACTGCTTTTCTACCACCTTCCATGCCTCCATTATCTGAAGTAAATATAATATAAGTGTTTTCAATCAGCTTATGTCCAGGCCAACGAGGGTCATCAGTTTCTTTTAAATAAGTGAATACTTGCCCCACATAGTAATCAAGCATCTCCACCATTGCTGCATAGTAAGGGTTTGTCTGACCTGGCGTTGTCCAAGCTTTGGGGTCTTCAGGGTAAGGCACACCTATTTTCTCGCAATACTTACGCAGTAAAGCTTCACTACGAGTGTGAATAGGCGTGTGTACTAACCATGTTGCATAATAAAGAAAAAATGGCTTATCTTTTGCCTTCAAGAAAATCTAAAGCATCTTGATTGTTTTGATGAAAAGGAAAACCGTTTTCATCTAGACGGTAAGGATCATTGGCATCCGTAGTTGCAAAATCAGTCAAACGGTGCGGATTTTGCGGCTTGGTCGCCCCTCTTTCTGAACGTGTATAATCAAAGCCATGGTCTAATGGTTGTGGATAAGCATTATGGTTAATCGCTATGTGCCATTTACCTATATGGCCAGTGTAATAGCCATTCGCTTTCAAGGCTTCGGGAATAGTTACCTCACTGATAGGTAGTCGACCACTGTACCATGGAGACATAATAGGATGGTTAATATGATTTACCATTGGAGGCGCTCCACCTACTACATGGGTTCTCTGTAAGCGTGCTGGATGCTTGCCTGCGATTATCGCACCTCTCGATGGAGAGCAAGTAGGAGCTGGAGAATAGCCCTGCCAAAACTGAACCCCTTCTCTTGCCAATTGATCGAGATAAGGCGTCTCATAAGGAGAAGGCTCATCAATGTCATACGTGCCTACATCCTGCCAACCCAAGTCATCTACTAGAATAAGTATCACATTAGGCTTTTCTGGTTTATCAGCAGCTACCATTACCTGGCATAACAACAACCCAACTATGTAAATTAATAGTGAAAATAGTTTAATCATCAGGGGATTAAATCATAATCAAAAAATTAATCAACCTTATTTTCTGGTAATATATCTTGGTAGAGTCCTTGTTCACTATCTCCGATAACTTTTGCCCCGCAAGATTTCTCGTAAAACTCACGAGGGCCCACTCCACCGATAAAAGCATAGACATAACCTAATTCTTTGAGAGACTCTAAACTTTTATATAAAAGTACTTCTCCTAAACCTAGACCACGGTAATCCTCTGCTACACCAGTTGGTCCAAAAAAACCTTTAGCCGTTGTATCATAACAGGCAAAGCCCATAATCTGTTTTTGGTATGTCGCTACCCACACTGTAGCCGGTTGACGAGACATTGCCACCCTTACTTCACTCTGCCATTTAGCTGAAAAATGTAAGCCAACCCATTCCACTAATAAATGAGTTTCGTACACATTGAGCTTACGAATTACCACATCATCAAGCAGATATTTACTCTCACTTTGTTTGCTGAATTTTTTCTCCAGCCATAGCGCACCAGAACACTTATCTAACGCATATAAATTAACGAGCATATCTTGCATGGTAGTAATAGAGTCTTAAGGGTTTTTATAGATATCAGGAATCTTAGGTTGATGAGCAAACTCTGCTGGAGTAGATTTTGTTTTTGTTTCTTTAACTACTTTGACGTCTTTGACTCCTGATTGAAGCTTACTGGACTCTAGAACAATTTCATCATAAAAGCGAGCCTGGGTTACTCTCATGTAAGGAATCAGCCATAAAAAGCCTATCCCAAAAGTAAACAACACCGATAAAATCCCCCAACCTAAAAACCTCCAACTTAAGCAGAAATACTGCCATTTTCTCTTTCTCATCAAAACTACACTACGCTTTATTGTATCTCTAACACCTAATTGAGGGTTATCCACCCAAATAAAAGGAGTCTGCGAAAGAGCTATACCGACGATAATATAAGCTGCCCAAGCTAACATCATAGGTATAAAAAACAGGGTAAACGATACCCACAAAACTCCTTCTTGTGTCCAAGCATTCTGAGCCCAAGCCATACGATCAAACCAATTAAATTCATAACTAAACCAGCCTGTTAAGGCAGAGAATGAAGCTACTATAGCAGATAATACAATCATCATTATAAAGATAATGAACCAAGTTAAGACTACCAATCCTACAGATTTCAAATACCCCTTAGTAAAACCAGAGAAAAAATCAACAAATTTAACTTCTTCCTCATTTGGTTTACTCAGCCTTCTGGAGCTTTTTAAATAAATAGCAAACAACCCAAGCTCTATAGGCGCCATAATCAGAAATAGACCTCCACAAAAACCGCTAATGATAATAGATAAAAAATGGTAACCCACTACTGAATCCCAACGCCCACGCAACGCCAAACGCGCTTCTTGCATGAGAATAGAGTTAGATTTCATGGACGAAAGTTTATAAGACTCAAACAAAAGAGCAAGCTAGATTTCCCAGCTTGCTCTTTTTGTTAATTTTACTTTTTGTAAAACTTAATCTTGGTAGGTTTCTGGAAGAGTGGCTTGAGTCGTTTTCTCAACCCCAGAATCTACAGAGCCTGAACCTTGATTACCCTCATATTGAGCTTTAACATCTTCATAAAAAGCAGCGTAACTCGTCATCATGTAAGGGAACAACCATAAATAACCAATGAAAAATGTAAGAATACAGAGCAAACCCCAGCCTATAAACCTCAAGCCTAAAAAGAAATATTTCCATTTATAACCTTTCATCATCAAACAACTCTTCTTAAGGGCGTCAACAGCTCCGATTTCAGCATCATTAGCATAGATAAAGGAAGTTTGAGAATAAGCAATTTGAGCTACACATGCAGGTATAAGAAATAAGCAAGATAATGCTAGTTTAGTAATCAACTCTGCATCAAAATCAGATTCACTTAAGTTAGACCAAGTTTCTGGGTTTAAGCCTAAATCTAAAATAATAACAATGATAGCAGCAAAAACAAACAGAAGACTCCAAGCCATAATAATGAGCATATAGAGTAAGTACCCACCTAAATGCCTGCCAAACTTGGTGAATCCAGCAAACAGGTCACTAATCGTAATATTATTCTTTATTATAATTTGCCAATAAGCATACGAAATACCTACCAACATAGGTCCTGAAATTATATATGTAGCTATACTTCCTATACCTGGAATAGCTACCACGACATTAATAATCAAAGTATATAAAAAACCGATACCTATGGCTATAGCCCATTTCCCAGTTAAAGCTTCACGAGCTTCCGCCATTAATTCTTTATTAGATTTCATAAGTACTAAATGTTATCAGATTGATCCAAAAGTGCAAGCTACGGTTTAAGACAAGAGAAGTCTCTAACGAAAATACGTGTCGCGCAGTGCAGAAAAAACTACTCAAGCAACGCGAACTCTCGCTTGATTTAAATTAGAGTTTTAAAATCAATGATTTTTGATGAGAAAAGGTAGCGCAAGAATATTTTAAACAGCTAAAGTTTACGGTTTTAGATAAAAGAGGGTGCTAACGAAGAACCGTGTCGCACAGTGTATATAAAAATACTCGAGCACCGCGAAAGTCTGAGGCAGTGCCCTCTTTTGCTAAAAGTAGCTGTTTAAAAAGCTACTCTACGATGGCAAACATCAACTCCCCACTAGACACAACCTCACCATTGACTATGCAACGGCAACTGGCGGAGGCTATATTACGCTTAAAACTTAGTAGCTCGGCTTCGATAAACAATGTATCACCTGGGAGTACTGGTCTGCGGAACTTGACAGTTTTGGCGCTCATGAAGTAGCCGATTTTTCCTTGGTTGCCGTCTTTTCTTAATAGGACAACTGAGGCAACTTGCGCCATGGCTTCGAGTTGCAGTACACCTGGCATGACTGGGTGACCTGGGAAGTGACCTGGGAAATAAGGCTCGTTCATAGTGACATTCTTGATGCCTGTGCACTTGTTATCACCATCAAAATCAATCACTCTATCCACAAGTAAGAATGGGTAACGGTGTGGTAAAATTTTAAGGATATCATTAATATCTAATACACCCTCACCTTTTGGTATTTTCACTGGTGGGAGCATTTGCACCATGCTTGCGTAGTCTTTTTTAACTACTTTGGCGAGCTGGGTGTTAGGTCCATGTCCTGGTTTAACGCAGATAACGTGACCCATGATCTTCTTACCTGATAGCATTAAATCACCAATAACATCGAGGGCTTTGTGCCTAGCCATTTCATTGTCAAAACGTAGCGCTTCTTTAGACATGATTTTGTCATCTTTGATGACGAGGGCATTTTCAATAGAGCCGCCTTTGATGAGTCCTTTTTCTAAGAGTGGTTTTACATCTTCGTAAAAAGTAAAAGTACGAGCTGGAGCTATTTCTTTTTCATAGATTTCAGGGGTCACCTCTGAACTAAAGAATTGAGTGAATTTACCTTCTGGTCCTACTTGAGTAACTGACACTCGGAATTTGTTATCTGGAACGATGGTAAGCAATGAGCCTGTCTTGGTTTCTACATGTATGGTCTCTCTGATTTCGTAAACTTTGCGCGATTCACTCTGTTCAACAATACCTGCTTGTTTAATGAGCTCTACAAATGGTTTAGCTGAACCGTCTCCAATTGGAGGTTCGTTGGCATCCATCTCAATCACAGCATTATCCACACCCATACCCACAAGAGCTGATAATACGTGCTCTACTGTATGTACTTTGACTGAACCTTCGGCGAGAGTGGTGGCTCTTTCTACGGCTTTAACTTTGTCTACATCTGCGCTAATAAATGGCTTATCAGGTAAGTCTACTCGACGAAATTGAAATCCAGAGTTTTCTGCAGCAGGAGTTATGGTGAGCGTAACTTTTTCTCCTGTATGTAGAGAAGTACCTTCTAATGAGGCACTTTTAGCTAAAGTAGTTTGTAATTGTGACATAAAATTATGAGTAATACTTGAAAGAACTGTTGAGAGACTTCATCACAAACTAAGAGTTTGGTAAAGAATTAAAATAGTTCTGAGATTCTTCAATATCTTGATGGATTTGCTCTCTGAGCTCGTCTAAGTTGGCAAACTTTTTCTCTGGTCTGATGTAATGATGAAAAAACACCTCTATCGTTTTGCCATAAAGGTCTCCACTCCAATTGAGTAGATGCACCTCTAACCTTGGATGTTTGAACTCTTTTTCAAGAGTAGGTTTATAGCCTAAATTGGCGACTCCTTGAATCTTAGCTGGCTCTACACCCTGATCAATACTTTGATCATTATTATCTACCTGTTTGATAACTACGGTGACAATATAAACTCCTGTAGGCAATAATAGGTCTGGGTGCAATTTAATATTGGCTGTACGTGCTTGCAGTTGAGCACCTAAGTGTTCGCCATGTTCAACCACTCCTTGATAACTATAGGTACGCCCAAGCAATGACTTAGCTAGAGCTAAATTAGCCTGAGAGAGAGCCTCACGAATGCGTGTGGAACTGATTCGCTGACTTTGATCATAACTATCTTTAACAATCTGCGCTGTTTTAACCTCAAATCCTAACTCTAAGCCTAGTTCCCTTAGGTTGTCTGGGTTGCCCTGACGTTTATAACCAAAGTTCCAGCCTTGTCCTACCGCAATTAGCTCTAGATCATAACAACTCTCATTGAGTTGCTGAATAAAATCTTGATAAGGTAATTGAGAAAACTCTTCATCAAAATGAACTACCACTATAAAATCTACACCCAACTGAGTTAATATAGGTTCTACGATGCTTAAATCAGGCACGATAGGCTGTGGTGCTTTATGAGGGGCTAAGACTTTAATCGGATGAGGGCTAAAGGTCAATAGACCTACTTTAGCTCCTGTGGTGACAGCGGCATCAACTGCCTGCTTGATCACAGCTTGATGACCTATATGCAACCCGTCAAAAACTCCCATCGCCAAACAAACAGGCGATTGAATTTCTGCTAAAGTATCAAGTGTGTAGTATTTCATTTAAACAGACTCTATAGGAATTCCTAATAATTGCTTCACCTCATCTAAAGGTATAATGTAGCGAGATTTCAACTCGTCAACTGTAGTCGTTTTTAAAGTTTCAGCACTCAGAGCCTTGTCTGAATCTAAATTAAATAAACCTGAAGCGGTTCGATGCAGTCGATGCAAATGAGCCCCACAATTCAGGTGTTGACCAATATCATGCGCATAAGTTCTGACGTAGAATCCCTTGGTGCAATGCACCTCAAACTCTACTTGCGGTAAATTGATACTCTCTATTTTGTAATTTAACACTTCGACTTTACGGGCTTTGCGTTCTACTTCTTGGCCTTTTCTAGCGAGTTTATAGAGCCTAACGCCATCAATTTTGATGGCGGATACCATCGGCGGTATTTGCTCAAACTTACCTTGATAATGAGCAAAAGCATCCCTAACTTGCTCTGAAGTTACGTGTTGATAATCTCTCTCTTGCTCTATTTCTCCTGTTCTATCTTGAGAATTAGTAGTGGCGCCTAGCGTTAAGCCACCTTGATAGGTTTTGCTATCCGCCATGAGCTGATCTTGTAATTTAGTCGCCTTTCCTAACAACAGAATTATTAAGCCTGTAGCCATAGGGTCCAATGTCCCACAGTGCCCAATCTTACGGTAATTCAACTGACGTCGAGCAATAGCAACCACATCATGAGAGGTCATATCTTCAACTTTATCAATGAGTAATATGCCATCTGGCACATCATTGATATTACGGTTACGTTTGGAAACTTGCTGTTGAGTTTGTTTCATATAATGAGACAATTAAAAAGGTATAGTGAGGGTTACTCGGCATGGTCTAGCAAGTTTTCATAGACTTCCAAAGTCATTTGTTGCATTTTTTGCAAGGTGAAGGGCTCTATTGACGCTCCAACTGCAGGTGCGCCCTGACTTAGCCACTGAGATAATCTTATTACAGCTTCTTCTATATTGTTTGGCTCAATAGCTCCCTGAGGGTAAAGGGCGGCTAACTGCTCTGCTACGCCTCCATGAGCGTAACCTAAGACAGGTTTAGCTAATGCTAACCCTTCCAAGCTCACACGTCCAAAGGCCTCTGGTTCTTTGGATAAAGATAAAATAATATCACTAAGCTGCATGATTTTAGCCACATCACTACGATGCCCTGTAAAGCTAATATCACCTTGTAAACCTAATTCCTCAATTTGCTCTTGTAATTCTTGTTTGAAAGCTTGTTTACGTGGGTGGACTTCGCCAACAATGACTCCATGGATTTGAGGATAATCAGCCTTAAGTTTTGCTATAATATGTAACAAGTCTTGCTGCCCTTTCCAGCGAGTGAGGCGACCAGGCAAAAGTAATAGTGTCTTATCTTTGGTTTGAGGGAATTGTTCATACCACTCTTGTAACCATGCTTGGTTAAATTTTGAGTCTTTCCTCACTTGATTGGCGTCCACGCCTCGATGAATCACTTGGATTTTTTTTGCGGCGATTTTATAGTTATTGAGCAAGTATGTCTTTACATGTTCAGAGACGGCTATCACCTGCTCCGCTTTAGTCATAATTGCGGAGTAAGCATTAATTGAGTACGTGCCATGAGCTGTGGCAAGGAATTTAGGGCGTTTTGACTTGTCCATTTTTTTCCAAGCCAAATAAGCCAGCCAAGCAGGAACTCTTGAACGTACGTGAATAATATCAAATTGCTCTCTTTCAAAAAGCTCTCTGAGCAACTTAATTTGCTTAAGACTGCTAACGTGCTTTCTATGTACAGGCATTTGTATATGTTTGCCGCCTTGTTTGCGTAATGGATCTAACAAGCGCCCACCAGCAGAAATAACCCAAGAATCATGCCCTTGAGAAACTAAATATTTGCTTATTTCTAAAGTGCCTTTTTCAACACCTCCGCTATTGAGCTCTGGTAAAATTTGAACGATTTTCATGTGTTTATAAGACTTGCGCTATGATAGCCGCACAACGCCTTGCTTCTTGTAAGGTTTTAGGTGCTGGGGTTAAGCTCTTTTCCCCTATGTAATCCATATACGTAGTTAGATAACCTTCATTAATTAATAACTCAAGCCCTTGTGCCACTCGACTTGATTTTCGTAATTTTGCCATGGGGAGCAGGCCTACTTTAGCTCCAGAGCTAAGAGCCTCATAAACCATAGACACACTGTCTTCGGTTACCCATACTTGTTCGGTTTTGGCTAATTGCTCTGGCAACCATTCTGGCTTAGTTGCTTTTCCGTCAATCACTTCAATATCTAAATCTAACGCTTTAACTTTATTGATAAATGATTCAGGGGTACGCCTAGAAGTAGTTAGAGTTATTGTCTTACCGCCTGCCTGAGTCGTAAGAAATTGAATCATATCTAATAGTGAATCAGGAAATAAATCGTAGGCTTTGGAAGGCCCACCAATCAAAAAAAGAAGGCTACTTTTTCTTTTCTTACTTGTATACGCAATCTTATTTGGCGCTCCTTTGGTTAAGTACACATGAGAAGCTAGTCTCGACACATCATGGTTCAAGTAGTCATGCTCTGGGATCAAACATAAATCAAAACAAAACATAGGGTAATTAGGCTTCATCAAGACTACAGACTTATAGCCTAAAACATACTTGGCTAATATTAACCATAATTGAGTTTTACTACCTGCGCCTATGATTAAAGGATGAGAAACCTGATGCTTTAGGCCTAACTGACCTTTGAACCAATGCAGCATTTCTAATCTAGATTTAACTTGGATAATTTCTACCTCATCATGATCAAGAAATTGAGCAATACCTAAGCTCTGATTAAGATGCCCTGGTTTGCCATCAGATAAAATATACAGTTGCTTCTTCATCACTTTAAAACAATTGTTTGAGTAGAGTTGATTCTCGGTTTTCTTTACCTAATTTTTTAGCAAGGAGATGAGTTCTTGCGGGCAGTTTTTTTGTCAATTTTTTATAGAGTTTTTCTTTCGTCAAATAGACAATCAAAGCAATAGGATTAGTCTGCTCACTATCTAAAGCCATTAAACGATTTTTATAATTTGCTACTGAACTTACTTCTTCTGCAGCTGTTAACCATTGTATTTTTGAATCAAGGTCATCTGCCACTTGAGCTTGCCAAAGATTCATATCAGCTTGAGTAGGTAAAACCACTTGCAGTTGTAATTCAGGGCGCGCCTGTAATAATTGTATCCAAAAACTTTTATTTAGGGGCTGCTGTGCGTGCTCTTCGTCTACTACAAGAACCATTCTTAAAGGAATTAATTGTTGCAACAATGTCTCTGTATAAATAACTGGCTTTTGCTGATGCCTTATAAATAACGGTCTACGCTGTGGTAGCTTCCATCTATGGTGCAACCAAAAACCATCTACGGGACTAGTCATATGAGCCTCTTGCATAGCTAGAGTTAAATCAGCAGTATTGATCTCCATTTGAGGTTTATGATTCACTTCTGTTAATGTCACTTTCCAATGACCTATAGATGTTGTCTCACAAGCTACTACCAGCACTTTTTCTGGCTGTACTTTTTTTATAATTCTTTCAGGAAGGTTCATACAATTAGTTAGCCTTCCAAAAAAAGCACAGGCATCTTGTTTCGCAGGTCCTTTTTGATCAGCTAAAACTGCCATGATACCTCCTTTTTCTAAAAAACGCATCGCTAATCTAAGCTCTGACTTGGCAGAAAACAAAGTCACCCCTTTGTCTTCTCTGGTACGTTTTACCCAACGATTGAGATAAGGATTATTGACAGGTCTGTACATGGCGGCAATAGAAAAACCGTCTAGCAGAATCAATGGCGAAATTTGAGCTAACAATTCCCAATGTCCCATATGTGGCAACAAAATTAAATAACCTCCTTTGTCAGGAGTTTTTTGTAACAACTCCAACCCTTCAAACTCGACTCTGCCCAATAATTCATCAGAGCTTATTTGGGCTGTTTTAAGAGTTGCAAAAAAATTACCTAAAGTTCGTTGGAAATTCTCTAAACTTGCTTGAGTATGAAGTGTAGTTTGTGAGCCATTAAGATTGTTTGCTGCTATAATACGCAAATTATTAGCTACTATATCTCTCATTCTTGGAGAAACATGGTAAAGCAACCAGCCTATACCTCTACCTGCCTTAATATGTGCTTCTAAGCTAAAGATGCTTAACAGCTTAATAATTGCTACAAGAAACAGGTATTCAAAAAACCAACGTAATTTAAGCAGCATAAGATTTATAAGTCAAAATCACCTCTATCCAGATGAAAAATCATATTAAGGTGTCTTATTTCTGTAACACTTAGCTGAAAAAAAGTCGATGAAAAGTCTTAGGAGCTAAAAAGCTTTTTAAGATTAAGACTCTGTACTTCCTGAATCGTCTTCTATGGATAATAAGTAGTATTTGGTTGTATCTGATGGGTAGATAGAGGTATCGCTATGATCTACGATAATAGTTCCTGGCCATTTTAGATTAATAGCCTGTGCATTAACGGCTCTGTTATGCAGATAAATACCAGAACACATAACATTTTTAGCAATACTAAGACCAAAAAAATTCTCTGCATAAATATTAGCTTGTGGGGCATAAACAGTACCTATAAAGGCATCAAAACTATCTTTATAAGGCACAGCTCGATTATACGCACTCACATAAGAATGAAAGTCTAAATTTTGATTATGATTAAGAAAAATGTCAGTTGAGCCTTCGGCTACGAGTAAAATATTACTGGTATCACCTGATGATAACGAATAAACATTGTTTTCAATTGTGAAATTGTTCACCGTAGAATCAACTACAATTCTAAAATTAGAAATACCAGCACTCACAATAATATCTGAACTATTATCAATCCTCACATTGTCTGCTTGTATATAGAGTGTGAGATCATCTGCATTGACATTGATATTCCCTGTGATGACAGTTCCTGCAACGTTAATTTGCATGTCTGCTATCATAGACCCGCCCGTGTTGGGCAAGACAGCTGTACCTAAAGGCACGGGAACACTAGGTGAAATGTAATTATTAAAAAAGCCTTTGTGTGGCAAATAATCAGTCTCCCATTTTTGGGTGTAATCTTTACCTCCTGAAATAACAAATCGACCTAAATTATTGGATGACTTTAATCCTGAATTTTCGTAGGTATTATCCACTAAATCTATTTCGTCTACTGCTCTAGCTAGTTTACTGGGGATAATAATTTGAGGCTCAAAATTATAATTTTTTTGATTAATTCCTGAGCCAAAGGTAGCTGGATCATATGGGTCGCGATAAAAAATACCAGATTCAGCAGTAGAACCGCCCTCACCTACATCATTTTGAAATTCGGTTAACCATGCTGTCTTCTCAATACGCAATGAGTGTAAGTCAAAAGCCTCACTAGCAGTTGTAGTTACATTATTAGCTCCATAATTGGTAAAATTAAGCTGATTAATTGTTGGAGGTTGCCCTACACCTCCACGCTGAGAACTATCGTAAGAAGCCATAGGCTCATCTGTGGAAGTTCCCGATTTTATAAAAAACCAGTTTTCTGCCTGAGGCTTAGTGATATCATCAGCATTCCCATTAAACCATGGTTTATAGTACACAGCTTTGAGTCGTTTACGGTTATCATTTGCATCTCTAACCTCCGCTGTGATTATGACTTTTCTCGGGTCTCCAACAGTCCTAATCAAGCCTTGGGTATTACTGATTTCTGAATTTCTAGTTACTGTAATAATCATGTCATATTCAGCGATTTGAGCTAGGGGCAGATCTGTTTCATCAAATTGCGCCGTATAGGTGCCAAATCCATTACCGTCAGCTGTAGAATCACCGTCAACATCTTCGTCCTCAAATACAAAAGAATCAACATCACCTGTACTGTCTAAAAAATCTAAATCACCTTGATTCACTGCTTGTGCCGCTAACTCGATACCTGTCATCGCTATGGAATCTAACTCTTTGCTTAGCTGCAAAGTATTTAAATCGTTATCCTCAACCAAACTTAAGGCAAAAAAAGCAGCTAAACCACCGCCTATCATCACTAGTCCCACAATGACTAAGAGTAAAGCACTAGCTGGCTTGGCTTGATGATGATTATATATCCGCTTCATGTTTTATAAACTAAATCTAAAATTTCTAGGAAAAGCGATACGCACCTGTTTATCACTCACGCCTTCCAAATCTGGCAAAGTGTATTGAAGAAAGTAAATATCATTAACTAATTCAGGGTTGGTCACGAGCTCTGAAGCTAAAATTTCCTCGCCTTTGAGAGTGAAAAATCGAAAATTTCTCGGAGTAGCGTTATCTGTTGTTCTACCGTAGCCAAATAATAATTCATCACTCGTATAAGACCCATCTAATACTAGGTTCGCTGCACTAGGGTTATCATCATCTTCTAATAGTTGCGATTGATTGTATTCATAAGTGCCCGATTGAGAATCTTTGTACTTGATGCCTCTAATTTGGGACTCTGTGTATAATTTTAATACCTGAGCTTCATCAACTGAATCTGAGGTATCTAAATCAATACCACTAATTCCAATAACCCCTAAGTTTTTATTTTCTAAATCAGAAAGCCCCCAATTCATCCATTTAGTAATACCTTTCTTATAATTAGAATCACTGAGTGCCTTGTTTTCTTGATTAAATCTATTGGTTATACGAGATATAAATTTATAGTGATTATTAATTTCAGTAGAACTACCTTGCTGATTACTGAGTACTGTTTGAGATGAATCAAATACCCCTACAAAAGCTGCCATCACCAACGTCATCAAACTGGTAGCCACAATTAACTCTATAAGAGTAATTCCTTTTCGTAAGTAGTGATTTTTTATCTTCATCATTAAGGCATAAAATAATTATCTGTTGTCGTGTAAAGAGTTCTAGTTGCCTCTTGTACCAATGTCGTTCCATCTTCGTCTAGCAGATAAAACTCTATGGTGAATCTTTGCATATCATCAATAAAGCCATCTAAATTATTAACCTTATCTCTATCGATCTCAATGACTACATCGCAGTCTGTGTCTGTAGTCAATGTCGAGTCATGTTGCGTCATGTTATTTCTATCCCTATAACGCAACTTAATAACCCCTGGATTATCATTAGAAAAGTCCCAATCATCATACTCAATATCAGTGCCTGCTGCTACATCTGTAGTTGGATCAATATGATTGCGAATATAGTTTTCTACATGGTTAAATTGAATTTGAATCATAGAGTCGTCCTCAGAAAACTCTCTGGAATCTTCTAAGTTATTCATCAAGCCAATAATTCCAGCAGAAGAAATAGCCAAGATACTCATTGAAATAATAATTTCAACCAGGGTAAACCCATAATTATTTTTTAGAGAAAAAAACATAATTAATAATAAATTATTCTATCACAGTATAAGTATTACACAAGTTAAAATAACTAATCTCATGAAAAGCAAAAAGAGCTGATGTATAAACATCAACTCTTTTTTGTTTTTTGTAAAATGGGTCTACTTTTAGAAAGAGGTTGATCTCACTTCTGACACTTCTCTCGCTTCTACTTTTTTAGCATTTGAATCAAGGTTTAGAGGAAAATTTAATTTCTTTTTTTCTCTTTTATCGTAAGGAAGGAAATCATTTTTATTGATACCTAACTCATTAATTTCTGCATCACTTAAAGTTTCAGATAAGCTTCCTTTAGCTGAAATAAGTCTAGCAGTAACAAAAATCATCAGATTTTTTCTATCATAAGACTTTGATGAGCTTTGAAAAGCCTTGCCCACGACTGGCAATTTATTAAGAAAAGGAACTTTGCTGATGCTATCTGTCTCTTCAGTTTGAATGAGCCCACCCATAGCAATGGTTTCTCCATTTCCAATAGTGACTGTTGTCTTCATTTTTGAAGAGCTTATAACAGGAATAGCGAAGCCTGCAGTAATAAATGACTCATCAATTTGAGAGCTTAATTCTGGCTCTATTTCTAAGGTGATACTTCTATCTGCATTCACTTTAGGAGTCACCTTAAGAATCACTCCAATTTCTTGATAATCAAACCCTGATATACTCACAGCAGTAGCTCCTGAATCTGTAGTTGTCACTTCATATTCAGGTATAGGAAACTCCGTACCTACAGACATTTCTGCGGTAATTGAGCTACCTGTAATAATACGTGGATTTGAGACAATCTTACCATCACTAGTATTCTTAATGAAGTTTAATAATAATTGATTACCTGCTGAGCTCAATACGGCTGTATTTGGTGAGGCATCACCAGCCCCTACTCTGAAAATAGCATCGCGGCCAAATATACCTTCCCAATCAAAATTTAATGAAGCTGTATAAGACTGAAAAGCACTCCAATCAACTCCTGTATCAGAACTATCACCTAAATTAATTTCTACAAATGTAGCTTCTATCGCTACTTGTTCAGGTCCAAAATCAAGTAATTTAATGAGATCTTCTATTTGAGCAAGTACCTCTTGGCTGCCTTGAGCTATAATAGCTGAATTACTTTTATCTAGAATAATGTTCACATTAACCTCAGCAGGCGCATCTGTAGCTGCCTCGGAGTCTCCATCCGTTGCTTCTGCAGAACCTGAGTCAGATCCGTAAGCGTCAGCAATCGCTGTATACACATCATCAATATTAGCATTAACAATAGGAAATCTCTTGGAAAAAACTTGCTCAGCTTCGATATGCTTACTGCTCGCTAATTCGACAAAATAAATACCTTCATCTAGTGTATACCTGTAAGGCGTTGATTTTAAAATAGATTTAAGTGCCAAATCGAAACTCACGTCACTCAAATTAATATTAATTCTGTTATCTAAGTCTTCGGGGATCACAATATTCACTTCGGCCTCTTTAGCTAATCTATGTAAAGAGCTTTTAGCATCTGAATCCGTTAATTTAATACTGAAATTGCCATCGTCATTTTTTAATATGTAATTACTAAATAATTGCTGAGCTTGAATGCTATCACTGCCGTCATCAAGAACAATTCCTTGTGGAGAAGCTGTACTTGAATCCAATTCTTGAGCTAAACTCATATTAAAGCCAGCAAAAATAGCAATTACAGCTAAATACAACTGACTCGTTTTTATTATTTTTTTAAGTGATCTCATGATTCTTCTTGTTTATACTTAATCGTGTATTCTTTACCATTTATTAGGAAGGTGTAATCTTTAGCTCCAGCCTTAATAAACTGAGCGCTAACACCATTGACAGTCATTTTCATCCCTGGATCAATAACGGCACCGTTGGATGTTAATAAGGCAACCCCCTTACTTGTGAGAAAAGGTGCTACAAAATAACTAGCTATCTGATTGAGCACAGCATCAATAACATCGTCTCCTGTAGCTCCTATACGAGACTGTTTCACGACAGCTGTGGAAGCGAATGATTCTTGATTTAAGTTGATTTCAGCTAGGGTTAATTTACCTGCAGCAATCTTTTGTGCGAAGCTCTCAATAGTTTTTAATTTATCTAATGAGTAAACACGCTGATTAGCTTGCACACAAAAGCTAACCACACATAAAACAACCAGTGCGCTTATTTTTAATAGCTTATAACGAGAAATTGAGGATGATGAACTCACAAATATAATTTAGATATCTTAAAGACTTGAGCTAATAGTCTATTACTTACATTAATTTAATTAATAAAAAAGACAAGCTCAAAATAATACAAAAGAAATATCTCTCTGTTATTAAGCTGATAAACATCTTGTATTTACTAGGACTTTTATTTAATAAATAAGCAATGAAATCATTTATTTTATTTTCTATTTTATCTATTATCTCTGCTTTAGCTGTTTGTAGCGCTCAAAACGAACAAGAGCCGCTTAAATCACAAGCCCCAGATAACACTACTTCTACTAGCACTACCACTTATACTTATGAAACTGAATTTTCAAAATTGGATAATGCAACTAGAATTAAGTGGCAAGAGTTAGTCAGTGAAGCAACTCAGCTCGCTCAAGAACAAAGAGTTATCGAAGCTCTTTACAGTTTGGGTCAAGCAGAAGTAATTTTTGCCAAACACCCTCAACTACTAACTATTAAATCATTTTCTTATATTCAGCAACAACGCTTAGACGATGCCTTAGAGTATGCTCAAAAAGCTTACGATTTAAATAATAACCAATACTCTGCTATCCATAATTTAGGTGAAATTTATTTTGATCTCAACCAATGGGAAAAGGCAAAAAAATACTACACCAAGCTTCTTGATTATGCAGACAGCCCCTTACTGCAATTCAAATTAGATATTATTGAAATAAAATTAGGAAACCTAGAGACTGTGAGGCCCAAATTAGAGACTCTCAACCCTTTAGCCCCTGAACCTTACTACTTATTCTTAAACTATATTGTCAATTGCGAAGATCACCCAAAAAATGTAGAAGTTAAAAGTGCATTGATTAGTCAAATTAAAACTATTTATCAATACTCTCCTAATACCTTATTGCCTTGGTTTGATAAAATCAACCATTCGGGTTACGGCCTCCAATAAGGCAATAAAAAAAGTGAGTCAGAATAAAGTCAGTGCTACTCATCAAATAACTTGATTGAATCAATCAACCTTATCTCTCCCATAAAGCAAGCAAGCACGAGTAATGCTTGAGAATTTTTACTTGAGCACGGTTGAAGTGTGTCTGCGTGCACAATAGTTAAATAATCAACCTTAAACTCTAGTGGGCTGAATACTTGTTCTAAATTGTGATTTATTGTTTTGATATCTAACTCTTCAGTACTACTCAGATTATCATTTTTTGCGGCTTGAAGTGTGGCATAAATCAATGGTGCCTTAGCTCTTTGCTCTTTAAGCAATCTACGGTTGCGAGAAGACATCGCCAAGCCATCTAATTCCCTCTTAGTTTCTACAGCTACTAATTCAATAGGGTAAGATAGATCCTTGATAAGTTTTTGAATAATAGCAATTTGCTGAAAATCTTTTTTACCAAATGCCACTCTACTAGGTCTAACTAAATTAAACAACTTACTGACCACTAAGCAAACTCCGTCAAAATGACCAGGACGTTTAGCCCCGCATAGATTAACACTCAATTGAGTTTCGCTAATCATAACACTAGCATCCGCTGTATACATGTCTGAATTATTAGGCATAAAAACCACATCCACCCCTTGTTCTTCACATAGCTTGATATCATCATTCATGCTTACAGGATAGTTATCTAAATCATTAGAGTTATTAAATTGCTTAGGATTAATATATATACTCAATACCAAATACCTTTTTTCGTTTGGCAAAACCTTAGACTGCAAAGCCTCACATAGGCTTAAATGCCCTTCGTGCAAAGCACCCATAGTCGGAACCAAATCTACTGGAAATTCGCATTGGCTACGCCATTCAACTAATTCTTGAATTGTCTTAATTATTTTCATGTATTTTTTGAACCCAAAGTAAAAAAGCTGATTTAGTTGTCACAAATTCAGAGTCAACCCTCTTAATGAGAAATTGCTCAGAGTCGAGAGCATCAACCCAAGCTGTAACTGTAGCGCTTTCTACATCTCCTCCTTCATGACCAGGGTAACACATAATACTTAATACTCCCCCAACCTTTAATTTCATCAGCGCCATTTTCAGCGCCTGCATAGTTTCTTGAGTTTTAGTAATAATGGATTTATCTGCACCAGGTAAATAACCTAAATTAAACATCACTACAGCTAGTTGTCTTGATGGGACTATGCTAGCTAACTGAGCATGAGACGCAAGGTGGAGAGAATAACAATCATTAGCTACATCTGCTTGATTAAGCTTACCTTGTGTTGACTCCAGTGCTTGCTCTTGGACATCAAACCCCCATAAAAAGCCTTTTATAGTACTATCTTCGTCTCTTAAGCAATTAATGAGAAATAAGGTATCATAACCATTGCCGATTGTAGCATCTACAACCTCGTCATGTGGTTTTACTATTTCTGCTAGCCACTGCTGAGATTGCTTCAGGGGTGATAATCGTTTAGCTAGCGGCATTGGCTTGATTGGTTTTATCATCTATAAAGTCTTCATCCCAAATTAAGTGCTGCAACTGTAAATCTTTTGCCTTTTTTTGAGCTTCAGTAGCTCTTGGCCCTTGTACTTTAGCTAAACGTTTGGCAATTCTGTAAGCAGCTTCCCAATTTTCATTATTTTCTAATAATCGTATAATGTTAAAACTACAAAGCTCATACCAGTACCAGCTTTTCATACTTAATGATTTGCTACCTTCTAATAGAAACAGTTGAGTAAATACGGCATAATAACTATCTAAAGCTAAAGACTCTTTATCCGCTCTCTCATAAATAAGTCCTTTGAGGTAATGCAATTGGGCATAATATTCAAATGGCAAGCCCGGTGAATTTAATAATTCATCATAATTAGCTATTATCCCTTGTAAATGAGTCTGGTTACTTTTTTCTAAGCTAGAATCAAAATTATTATTTTCAAATAATGCAGTTAATAGTTTTAAAGCATCAACTTTGAATTCATAATCAACTTGATTTTCACTTAAAATTTGCTGTAACACCGTTCGTATAGATTCAAAATCCTCTTCATCTAAATAAATTTGAGCCAGAGCTAAACTTGCTTGCTCCCAGAGCAAATGGTCTTTGTCCATATGTATCTGAACAAAGAGCTTTTTAGCCAAAACTTGCTCTTGAACTGTGTAGATCTTGCGAGCTGACTGAGCAGCAAAAAAACGAGCCATTTGCTTAATATCTTTTTGAGGCGCATTATCTAGACATTGGTTAAATAACACCAACGCCTTGAGATAAAAACCACTTTGATAATAGTACTGAGCTAATTTAAACTCTAATAATGACTGCTGTTTTTTGTCTAAAGTATTGTTTTCTAAAAATGCTTTTAACTCCACTAGTAGTTGGTCGGTATAACCTGCTAATTCTAAGTAGCGAAACCTGAGCAAGTTATACTCCTTGTTCAGCTCTTCATTATTTTTAGCTAAAACTTGCAAGTCTTCAAGGTACTGACTAGCCAAGTCTAGGTTTAATTGATTCTGTTCTAAAGTATGATAAATAATCGCTAACAGTGCTTCATGCGAACGAGGTTGATTGGGGTATCTATTAAGGAATTTCACTAACAATTCTTTAGCTTCAAAAGCATTATTACTGGTTGCGTATAAAGCTTTTTCTAGTTCCCAACGCCATTGTTCGTCTTCTTGCTCAAAGTCCACAGTATCGTCAAACACTATCCCCACTTGCAACATCCTAGCTACAGCCGATTGATAGATAGCTTTTTGCTTTTCCTTGCCATCTAAAATCAAGCTTGCTTCTTTAAATAATTTTTCTGCGGCTTCATAGTTTTTTTGATTCCAATAAGTGGCTGCTTGCCCCAATAATCCTTGAGACTTTAGATCCATACTTAATGCAGATGAAGCTATAAAATAATAACTATCTTTCGCTTCATCAAAGAGCTCACGCTTAAGACACCATGTGGCCTCTAATAATAAAGTTTTCACATATAAGAAATGTGATGGATGATACCAACGTAAGAGACTCAACAACTGTCTAGCTTTATCAAAAGAAGCCACATCACCACTCCTTTCTAGCAATCTAGCTAAGAAAAATAAGGCTTGAGCCTGTCTCTCACTGTGATTAAACGTATGGTTTTGTGGGTAAGGATTGGCAATCACAGCAGCTGTTAAGTCTTGCTGAATATCCAAATTTAAGATCTCAGGTAGCTCTAACCATTGCCAAATTTTCACCTGCAAATCTTGATTAATTATACCAGCTTCAGGGAGCAAGTTAAACAACCTTTCAAACGTGTCTTCTAACTGACTTGATTCAGGGAACTGATCTAAGAGACTTACCAGATTTTCAATGGCGGGCTGTATTCTTGCTAAAGAAATCTGAGCATCTATCTGAGTGAGGTAGGCTTCAATTTTAACAGGAGCGGGCAGTGTTTTGCTGAGAATTGACTCTACTAAATCTGAAGCCTTCAAAGCCTGACCATCTAATAAAAATAATTGAGCTTGAATCAATTTAGCTTGATACAGTGGTAGTCCGTTTAATTGATTCAACTCTGTTTCAAACCAATTTTTCAATGTATCTACTTTACCTTCCTCGAGCCATAATTGAGCCTGCCATAGCTGAGCTTTTGAATACATAGGCTCTTGCTTGAGCTCTATCACTTTATTAAGCAATGGCTCTACTTGCTGAGTATCACCTATAGCGAGTAATAAGCTCACTTGGGACATCAATAGCGTAGGGATAAGTCGACTATCTAATTGGTCGCTCTTGCTTTGCGCTATAGCAAAACTAGCTAACGCTTTGGTAAACAAACCTTGGCGAGCATAAACCTGTCCTTGCCAATAAGCATACTCTGGTGTCGTTTTGTCTAACAATTCTAATATGCTTTTAGCTTTATCTAAATCGGGTAATCTCAAATAAAGCTCGATAAGCTCTTTAATATAAATCTGACGTTGCTGAGTTAAACCTTGAGATTGTGCATTTTGGTCTAACTTTTCAAAACCTTGAATCGCAATTTCGACTAAACCATCATCACGCGCCTGTAATGCTTTTTTATACAATGCTTGATTATCGATATTTGGTTGAGCATCTTGAGCCAGTAAGTTAGAAGTCCATACACTGGCTCCTAATAAACTCACATAGAAAATACTCTTTAAACTAACCATTAATAACACTGTATATGATAGAAAAATTAAAAAGGCAATCCTAAGCATACTCTTGACTATCGTAGCGCTCTTCTGCAAGATTCAACTCAATGAATCGTTTTTCACAACAATTTGCACAAGGCGCAGCACTAAACTCCATCAAACCGCACTCCAAAGCTGCTAAAATCAAGGCTCTCTTAGAGCCTCTATCAGAGCATGATTTTGAGACCCTAATACAGAAAAGTCAGCAAATCACCAAACAAAACTTTGGCGATACTATGCGCATTTTTGCTCCACTGTATATTTCTAATGAATGCATTAATAATTGCCAGTATTGTGGATTTTCTCGTGACAACCCTATTCTAAGAGTCACCCTATCTGTAGAAGAATGCGTGCAAGAAGCTAAATTCCTCTATAACAAAGGATTTCGTAACATCCTACTTGTTGCTGGGGAGCACCCCAAATTTGTCTCTCAAGGCTATTTACAGGACTGCATCAAGGCTATTAAATCATTCATCCCTTCTATCGGGGTTGAGGTCGGACCCATGGAGCAAGAACAGTATGTGGACGTGGTTAAAAGTGGCGCAGAAAGCTTGATTGTTTATCAAGAAACCTACCACCACGAAACCTACACTCAATTACACACCGCAGGCCCAAAAAAAGACTTTAACTGGAGACTCGACTGCCCAGAGCGTGCTTACGAAGCTGGATTTAGACGTATTGGTATTGGCGCTCTATTTGGTATGACCAACTGGAAACACGAGGCAATTAGCTTAGCTATGCATCTCGAGCACCTTTACAAACTAGGCTGGCAAGCGCAGTGGAGCATAGCCTTTCCTCGTATGCGCAAACACGCAGGCGATGAGAACTTTTCACCTAAAGCAGGGCACGAACTCTCCGACCTACACCTCAAGCAACTCATTGCCGCTTTTCGCTGCATATTTCCGCAAGTCAATATTGTGCTTAGCACCAGAGAAAGCGAAGAATTGCGTAATGAACTGTTTCATGTGGGTGTCACTCATCTATCGGCAGGATCGCAAACCGAACCTGGTGGTTACACAGGCGCTGGACAGAAGAACCTCCACCACACCGTCAAAGGCAGACAAATAGCCCTACCCAAAATATCCAAATGCGACAAAGCCACTGAACAATTTAGCATCGAGGACAAGCGCCCTGTCGAAGAAGTCGCAACATGGCTCAAAAATAATAACTACGAAGTCGTCTGGAAAGACTTCGACGCCTGCCTATTAGAAACTGTTTAAGTTTATACTTTCTAGCCACTTATCATGACTATCATCCTTAATGGACAAGCTCATCATCTCCAAGAACCTTATGACTTAAGTTCTCTACTTGAATCGTTAGGTCTTAACAAAAAGCCTATCATTATAGAGTACAACCTTGAGCCTCTTAGCAAAGAAAACTGGGCAACCACCCAACTCAAACAAGGCGACAAACTCGAAATTATCACCCTCGCCGCAGGTGGTTAATTTTATAATATTAGCGTTCACACCAATTAAGGCTTTGCTTTTTCATAGCGAGTATTTAGTTTAGTAGTATGAGCTTTAAAACTGATATAGAGATAGCCCGTGATGCTCATAAATTACCTATCTTAACTATAGGTGAAAAACTCAACATCCCTGCATCAGAGCTAATCCCTTACGGACACGATAAAGCTAAAGTCTCAGCGGATTTCATCCAAGCACAACAGGACAAACCTGATGGCAAACTAATCCTAGTGACCGCCATCAACCCCACTCCAGCTGGCGAAGGAAAAACTACCACTACTGTAGGTTTAGGAGATGGACTCAACCTCATCGGTAAGGAGACGGGCAAAACCGCCATGGTTTGTATCCGTGAAGCCTCTCTTGGTCCTTGTTTTGGTATGAAAGGTGGCGCCGCAGGTGGTGGCTACGCTCAAATTGTGCCTATGGAGGAGATGAACCTGCACTTCACCGGTGATTTCCATGCCATTACTTCTGCGCATAATTTGCTAGCTGCCATGATTGATAATCATATTTATTGGGGCAATGAGCTAAATATTGATTCAAGACGTGTCGTCTGGAAGCGTGTCATGGATATGAATGACCGCGCGCTCAGGCAGATTACAACCTCTCTAGGAGGCACAACCAATGGCTACCCAAGAGAAAGCAGTTTTGATATCACCGTCGCCTCAGAAGTCATGGCTATTCTATGCCTTGCTAATGACTTGCAAGATTTGGAAGAACGCTTAGGCAATATCATTGTCGCCTACCGTAGAGATTTAAGCCCTATTTATTGCAAAGATATCAAAGCTCAACAGGCGATGACCGTCTTACTCAAAGACGCAATGCAGCCTAACTTGGTGCAATCTTTAGAGCACACACCTGCCTTTGTTCATGGTGGTCCTTTTGCCAATATTGCCCATGGTTGCAATTCGGTGATTGCCACCAAAACAGCACTTAAACTAGCTGACTATGTCGTGACCGAGGCTGGGTTTGGTGCTGATTTAGGAGCTGAGAAATTCCTCAATATCAAGTGCCGCAAAGCTGGGCTAGTTCCTAGCGTGGTTGTGCTCGTGGCTACCGTTAGAGCCATGAAGATGAATGGAGGTTTAAGCAAAGAAGAGTTGGACACAGAAAACACGCAAGCTGTTCAAGACGGCTGTGCCAATTTAGCTAGACATATTCAAAACCTCAAGCAATTTGGCGTACCTGTGGTGGTGGCGATTAATCATTTCTATACGGATACGCAGGCAGAAATACAAACTATTCAGGATTATGTAGCTACGCAAGGTTGCGAAGCCATCTTGTCCAAGCATTGGGAACTTGGCGGGCAAGGCGCTAGAGAACTAGCACTAAAGGTCGCCGATCTCGCAGAGCAAGATAATCACGCTGACTTTAAGCTGCTCTATAAAAATGAGCTGCCGTTGCTGGATAAAATCAAAACTATAGCCAGTAAAATTTATCACGCCAAAGATGTTAGTATCGATGATAAACTCATCAAGCAACTAGCGACCTGGACTGAGCAAGGATACGGCGAGTTACCTGTGTGTATGGCTAAGACTCCTTATAGCTTTAGTGCTGACCCTGCTCTACGTGGAGCGCCTGACGGACACATTCTACCTATTCGTGAGCTCAGGCTATCTGCTGGGGCTGGATTTATTGTTGTTATCTGTGGTGATGTGATGACTATGCCTGGATTACCTAGAAAACCAGCGGCAGAATCCATCAAACTGAATGAACTCAATCAAATTGAAGGCTTGTTTTAATTGGCTTAGTTGACTAATTTTACCTGACAGGCAAAAAATCAAGAGTTATGGGGCAAACTACAGAAGACTTAAAATCAGTTCTTATTGAGGCTATTGAGGCTCAAAAAAAAGAAGCTATCCAGCAGCTACTACCTGAGTTGCATGCTTTTGATATTGCTGATATTTATGAGAACCTTAGTGACGAGCTCAAAGCTTACTTTATTGATTTTATCTCACTTGAGGACAAGGTAGACATCTTGCCTGAAATTAGTGCGGAATCTATTGAAACTATTTTTGAAGAATTAGATGACAAAACTCAACGCACCTTAGTTAGTGAACTCAAAGATGATGACAGGGTTGATGTCTTACAGCGTATCGAGCCTGAACTAAGTGTTAAACTCATCAGCTTACTCAAAAAAGATGAGCAAGATCTAACCGAAAGTCTTCTACGTTACGACGAATCATCCGCAGGTGGACGTATGACCACTAATGTGGGCAAGGTGCACATCAACATGTCAGTTAAAGAAGGTATTGATAACCTGCGTGATATTTATGAAACCACAGGAACTTTAGCACGCATTTTTGTCGTTGATGACGAAGATAAACTCTTAGGAAAGTTACGCTTAAGAGACCTTGCTTTTAATAATTGGGACACACCCATTAAAAGCATTGTGCAAGAGGCCAACCACAGCATTTTAGCTAACGAAGACCAAGAGGTCGCAGCTAAACTCATCAAAGACTACGACCTATTAGCTCTACCTGTGATTAATGAATTTAATCAAATCTTAGGGGTCATCACAGCTGATGATGCCATGGAAATTCTCGAACAAGAGTCTACAGAAGATATCGAAAAAATAGCCGGTATTACAGGTGAGGTCAGCTTTAACCCTTATATGCAGACTTCTATATTTTCGCATATTAAAAAACGTTTTCCTTGGCTCTTCATCCTAGCTATCACAGCTATTTTTTCAGGTATGATTATGATGCGCTTTGAATCTATACTCACCAATTTATTCCTACTAGCCCTCTATCTACCTATGGTGGTTTCCTCAGGTGGTAATTCAGGTGGGCAAGCCTCCACCGTGATTATTCGTGCCATGTCACTCGATGAAATCAGCCTACAAAACAGCTTTAAAGTCATTTGGGGTGAGCTACGTATTGGAGCTATTCTAGGCTGTGTTATTGGAGTATTTATTGCAGGTCTTTCTTATGTATTACTACCTCTATTTGATGTAACGATACCACCTAGCATTACTCTGAAAAATTTCTCAATTGCCATTTTTCTGGCTATTAGTATTCAAATTACCGCTTCTAACATCGCAGGCGCCTTACTACCATTACTAGCTCGTCAATTCAAAGTTGACCCAGCTGTTATAGCTGCCCCTATCATCACAACCCTTGTCGATGTAACAGGCTTGCTTATCTACTTTTGGGTTATTAAGAGCTTCATCTTCTAAGCTTTAGAGTGTAAATACGCAGCGCTGAAATAACAGCATCTACTTTGTTTTTTGAGAGCAAGGGCAGCACTTAATTGAGAATTGAGAATTGAGAATTGAGAATTGAGAATTGATAGTTGAAAGTTGAAAATTGACAATAATAGACTCATCCCCCCTGCTATTTAAACACAAAAAAGCCACACTCAATTTCTTGAGTGCAGCTTTAATATAGAGTTTATTTCAATGAGTGGGAGAACCTGCTAAATAAAGAAATCCCAATAAATAAAATAAATTATTTGAGATGATTGATGGTTATTATATTGAGATGGATACGAGGCACTTAAGCTAAGCTGTATTGACATACAGCTTGCTTAAGTAACGACGTAGACGCTCAATGGTATCATCAAGCACTCAAATAATTACATCATGCCCATCCCTGGTGGCATTCCACCTGCACCATGATCATGATGATGATCATCTGCTACGGGCTCAGGAATACTTGCAATTAAACATTCTGTTGTTAAAAGCAATCCTGAGATTGAGGCTGCGTGTTGTAGGGCCGAACGTGTGACTTTTGTTGGGTCTACGACACCTGCTTTTAAGAGGTCTTCATATTTCCCTGTAGCTACGTTGTAGCCTGTGTTACCTGACTCGAGTTTCACTTTTTCTACGATGAGTGAAGCTTCGATACCAGCATTGTACACGAGCTGACGCAATGGAGCTTCAACCGCACGACGAATAATCTCTGCACCTGTGGCTTCGTCACCTTCTAATGAGAGTGAGTCAACAGCACATTGAGCACGAAGGAGTGCTGTACCACCACCTGGCACGATACCTTCCTCAACGGCGGCACGTGTGGCGTGTAACGCGTCATCAACACGGTCTTTTTTCTCTTTCATTTCAGTTTCTGTGGCTGCACCTACATTGATAACAGCTACACCACCTGCAAGTTTAGCAAGACGCTCTTGAAGCTTTTCACGGTCATAGTCAGAAGCTGTGTCTTCGATTTGGCGACGGATTTGAGTCACGCGACCTGTGATAGCGTCACTGCTACCTAGACCTTCTACTACTGTGGTTGTGTCTTTAGTAATCACTACACGCTTAGCTTCACCAAGGTCTTCGAGCTCAAGACTCTCAAGCTTCATACCAAGATCATCTGTGATACACTTGCCACCTGTAAGTACAGCAATGTCTTCGAGGATGGCTTTTCTGCGGTCACCAAAACCTGGAGCTTTAACTGCAGCAATATTGAGTGTGCCACGGAGCTTATTCACCACGAGTGCTGCTAGAGCTTCACCTTCTACGTCCTCTGCAATCATGAGGAATGGGCGGCTAGTCTTAGCTACTTTTTCAAGTAATGGTAAGATATCCTTAAGGCTTGAGATTTTCTTCTCAAAAATTAAGATGTATGGATTATCTAAGTGAGCCTCCATAGTATCTGGATTAGTGGTGAAGTAAGGAGATAGGTAACCTTTGTCGAACTGCATACCTTCAACCACATCGAGGTAAGTTTCGATGCCTTTGGCTTCTTCTACAGTGATAGTTCCGTCTTTACCTACTTTGTCCATTGCTTCTGCAATGATGTTACCGATTTCTGCATCCCAGTTAGCAGATACTGTAGCTACTTGAGCTACTTCTGTGCTGTCTTGTACTGGTTTAGAGATTTCAGCAAGCTTTGCTACAATAGCGTCTGCTGCTTTTAAGATACCTCTTTGTAGAGAGATAGGGTTAGCACCTGCGGTTACGTTACGTAAACCTTCACGGTAGATAGCTTCAGCAAGAACTGTTGCTGTAGTTGTTCCGTCACCAGCTACATCTGAAGTTTTTGATGAAACTTCTTTGATGAGTTGCGCTCCCATATTTTCATAAGGGTCTGTGAGGTTGATTTCTTTGGCTACTGATACACCATCTTTTGTGATGTGTGGTGATCCATAACCTCTTTCTAAAATAACATTACGACCTGATGGTCCTAAAGTTACTTTTACTGCTGCTGCGAGTTTTTCTACACCTGCAAGCAATGCTTTGCGGGCATCTTCGTTGAATTCTAGTTGTTTTGCCATAATAATTGGTAATTAATAATAAAGGTTAATTTAACTGAGGATACCTAAGATATCATTCTCTGCGAGGATAAGATAATCCACACCACCAAGAGAGATATCAGTACCTCCATATTTTGAAATGATAACAGTATCTCCTTCGCTTACTGCGAATTTGATTATGTTACCTTTTTCATCTACACCTCCTGTACCCAAAGCTACTACTTCGGCTTCCTGAGGTTTCTCTAGTGCTGAATCTGGTAGTACGATACCTCCAGCACTGACTTCTTGTGCATCAAGTCTTTTGACAAGGACTCGATTGCCTATTGGTTTAATATTAGCCATCATGTTTATTTAGTTTAGTTTGGTTTAAAATCACTGCGCTTCATTGCTAAAGCGCAGTGTAAAAAAATTAGGTTTAATTATTTTTCAGCTTTGTCTTCATCTACAACTTCTGCATCTACGACTTTACCTTTGGCCGCTTTTGGTTCAGAGCTTTGAGACTCTTCTCCACCCATGCCACCCATATCAGGTGCTCCTTGAGCTCCTGCTTGAGCTTGCGCTGCTTGCATTAACTCAGTAAGAGACTCTTGCAAGTCTGCTTGTGCTGTCTTAATAGTTTCAAGGTCATCAGTTGCAATCGCATCTTTGAGGGTTTGAAGCTTGGCTTCGATAGGAGCTTTGATCTCTGCAGGAAGTTGCTCGCCTTGCTCTTCAAGTTGTTTTTCTACTTGATGTACAAGATTGTCGGCTTCGTTCTTAGTAAGAATAGCTTCGGCTTTTTGCTTGTCGGCTTCAGCATATCTTTCGGCATCAGCTTTAGCTTTTTCAATCTCTTCTTGTGAAAGACCACTTGAACCTTCGATAGAGATTTTTTGCTCTTTACCTGAGTTCTTATCTTTAGCTGATACGTGCAAGATACCGTTAGCGTCAATATCAAAAGTCACTTCAATTTGAGGAACACCACGTGGAGCTGGCTCAATACCATCTAAGCGGAAATTACCTAGATGCTTATTATCTGCAAACATCTTACGCTCACCTTGACAGATTTGAATATCCACAGCGGGTTGGTTATCAGCAGCTGTTGAAAATACTTGTGATTTCTTAGCAGGAATCGTCGTATTACGCTCAATCATAGCTGTTGCAATGTTACCCATTGTTTCAATTGAGAGAGTAAGCGGACTTACATCTAGGAGAAGCACGTCATTCACATCACCTTGGAGTACACCTCCTTGAATAGCAGCACCGAGGGCTACTACTTCGTCAGGGTTCACACCTTGGTGAGCTTCTTTACCAGCAATTTCCTTAGCAATTGCTTGCACTTTAGGCATACGAGTCATACCACCTACGAGTACTAGCTCGCTAATTTCGCTAGCATCTACACCAGCCTCTTTAAGGCAGCGCTCTGTAGGCACTTTAGTACGCGCAAAAAGATCTGCAGTAAGCTTCTCTAAATCCGAACGTGAAATAGTTCTTTGGATGTGCTTAGGACCTGTAGCGTCCGCAGTAATGAATGGCAAGTTAATGTCATAGCTCTGAGTTGAACTAAGTGCTATTTTAGCTTTTTCTGCTTCTTCTTTAATACGTTGCAGTGCGTCTGCTTGATCTGAAAGATCGATACCTTCTGCTGTTTTAAAGCCAGCTACAATATCAGCAATAAGAGCGTTATCCCAATCATCACCTCCAAGAAGTGTATCACCGTCTGTAGCGAGCACTTCAAATACACCGTCACCAATTTCAAGTACTGAAATATCGAATGTCCCACCACCTAAGTCATACACTGCGATTTTTTCGTCACTTTTCTTATCAAGACCATAAGCAAGTGAAGCTGCTGTAGGCTCATTGATAATACGACTTACTTTAAGCCCTGCTATTTCACCAGCTGCTTTAGTCGCACTACGTTGTGAGTCATTAAAGTAAGCAGGCACTGTAATCACCGCCTCTGAGATGGTTTCACCTAATTTTGATTCTGCATCTGCTTTAAGTTTACCGAGCACCATGGCCGCGATTTCTTGTGGAGAGAAAGCTTTTTTCTCACCATTGATTTCAACCTGAATGTGTGCGTCGCCATTAGCTGCTTCTACTACTTCATAAGGAGTTTTCTTTTCCTCTGCACTTAGCTCAGCGAACTTACGTCCGATGAAGCGTTTTGCGGAATAAATAGTGTTTTTAGGGTTAGTCACAGCCTGTCTTTTAGCTGCTTGCCCTACTAAACGTTCTCCTGACTTAGTGAAAGCGACGATAGAAGGTGTTGTTCTTGCGCCTTCTGAATTTTCTAAAACCACAGACTTACCACCGTCCATGATTGCCATACATGAATTAGTTGTACCTAAATCAATTCCTAGTATTTTACTCATAATATTATTATTGTTAATATAAAATTGCTAAACCTTAAATTTGTTTAAAGTTCGTATACTTTATATACTGCATATTTCTTGCCGAAGTTTTCTATAAAATAAAATTTTACCAAAAAACCTCAATAAACCTTGTTAAATCAAGCTATTTAACGATTTTTTAAAAAAAAAAGGTTTAAAAAACACCTTTAAAAGCTTTAAATATTTAAAGCACCCCTTTAAATGTGAGTCATAATGTCTCAATTTAAAATTATTGTTCAGACAAATTGTCACTGTTTTATTTATCACAATAGAACATCCTCACACTTTTTGTGTTAAAATAAAAAAAGCAGGCTCATATTACATGAGCCTGCTTTTTGATAATAATGAATCAAGATTATTTGCTAACTTGATGCATATGCACCTCTTGTTGAGGGTAAGGAATAGAGATACCTTCTTTATCAAATTCTTTTTTGATAGCTTCGTTTAGAGCAAAATTAACTGCCCAGTAGTCAGCAGTTTTAACCCACGGTCTCACTACAAAGTTGACACTACTATCAGCAAGCTCTGATACGGCTATAGTTGTTGCTGGCTCGGTGAGGATTTGATCATTGGATTTAATCACGCGCTCAATGACTTCTTTTGCCTTATCGATGCTATCACCATAACCAATACCAAATACTAAGTCTACACGGCGTGTGTCATTAGCAGAGTAGTTAGTCATATTTCCAGCCATAACCGCTGAATTAGGAATCACTATTAATTTATTATCACCTGATAATAATTGTGTTGTCAAAATTTCAATTTTGTGAGCTACACCTGCAGTACCTGCTACTTCGATAAAATCACCGAGTCTAAATGGGCGAAGTAAAAGAATCATAATACCTGCAGCAAAATTAGATAAAGAATCTTTGAGAGATAAACCAATAGCTAAACCTGCTGAACCGAGTACAACAGCAAGAGAGGTTGTTTCTACACCTAATTTGCCTAAAGCCGCAATCGTTACTACAATCACTAAAGCAAAATAAGTAACATTTTTAGCAAAATTAGCAAGAGCCGCATCTTCCTGCTTCTTGTTTACAGCTTTTTCTACTAATAAGCTAAGTTTTTTGGCAATGAATTTACCAATAACAAAAATTAACCAAGCAAGGACGAGGGCAATAAGTAAATCTAAACCTTTAGTAGAGATCCACGTGACAACATTTTCTAAGTATTTTTCAATATTCATAATTATTATTTAATAATAAAACTTATCACTAAAAACCAAATTCACTTTATTAAGTCAATCTTTATCTTTTCTGCATGACAACACTGACCCACGGTTGATTCTCTATTTCATGTTTATCTAGTAAGATAAGCCCCGTAGCCTCAAAAGCTTGTTGAACCTCTGGCCATTGTTCTTGTAAAATACCCGAGCTAATTAAATAGCCTTGTGATTCGAGTGCCTGACTAATATTAGCCGCCGCACCAATTAAAATTGTAGAAAATAAATTAGCAGCAATTAACGGTACTTGCTTAACTGGGCTCCATTTTAAGACATCTTGCTGAGCCAGCTCAATACCTGTTATTTGGTGATGCTCTATATACCCTGCGGCGCTTTGAATAGCTTGCTCATCCCAATCACAGGCCCATACAGCACTAGCTCCAAGATAACGCGCAGCAATGGCAAGAATACCTGTCCCCGTACCTAAGTCATACATGTCCCAACCTTTCCTCAAGCGAGGTACTACATCACAAAGGTTACGCAAGCAAGTGGCTGTCGTCTGGTGATCTCCAGTACCAAAAGCTAAACGTGGAGGAAAGCTCAATATATCTCTATTAGGATATTTAAGCCTTAGCTCCGTTAGATGCTCTGCATCTTCTTTTTGAGTGATAATAAACTTATCTTTAATTTTAATCAGCTTACTGGAGACTTCCTGCTTACTTACCCAGTCTTGAGTTTTCACACAACGGATGCTTCCTCCGAACATCTTTTGCAAGACATTTATCTCTTCCTTGCTCTCTAAAAATGCTTGAATACGTATCTTCTCCTTTTTTTGCCCAAAATACTCAATACTAAATTGTGGACACCAAGCTAACCGTTCATTCCAAGCATCTTCCCATTTACGTGAAGATAACTTACTCCAAACCCAGCAACTTATCTCCTCGTCATTCATAGTCTAATTAAATTGATAAGTTTGGTTTTCATAAACCCCAGCGCCAATAAACGCAGGCTGAGAACCTCTATTGATAAAACTCACGTCCCCTTTAATAATCACCCCTTCTTCAAAAATAAACTTATCCTTAAGACTAAACTGAGTGGCTTCCCTAAGCGAAGGAATAGAGCCTAAACGATTAACTTCATTTAAATACCTATAATGATCACCTAGATCTACTAATGGAGCTTTATTTTTTGTCGTGAGATTTAAAATAAATTCAGCATTGAGTGTATAGGCATCTGAACGCACTAACCACCAGTCATTCACTGTTTTAACTGGCATAAACCTCTCTCGTCCCACCTTTAGTAAACTTGCTTGTTGCGCAGTATAACAGCTCAACGCACTACCCATAGCTGTTTCTAGCTGCAGAACTTTTGGAGAATCATTATTGGCAGAATCTAGCTGTTTTTCGTTTTGAATTAAATTTAACGGTAACACACCTTGGTGCTCTTCTAGTAAATCATGTAGCACCTGCAAATTCACCCATAAGTTATTGGTATTAAAATATTGATACTTTTTGATATCTTCAAAATCCGCTAAATCTTGAGGTAGGCATTGCGCTCTCTCCCTGAGTACTAATTGCTGGGTTTCTTTGTTTCTCGCTAGATGTCCACCTTTTTTATCAGCTTGGCTACGCTCACAAACCTCCATAACAAAGGCTAACTGCTGCTCTTTGATGTAACTTAAAATACTAGGGTCAAAAATAGCGCCCAAATTATCCATATTAGAAATAAACGCGTAGCGTTTACCCTGCTTGATAAGGCTTGCTAATTTACCGCTCGTATAAAGCTTTGTGTAAATATCACCATGCCCTGGTGGGTTCCATTCTAATTTAGGGTTTTGTGGATACTCTGCTGGTAATCCCGTTGCCTTATCTATACGAGGCACTTGATTTTGCAACAGTTCTAAATCTTCAGCGCTCACGCCTAATTCCGCTAACTCTGCTTGTTTATTTTCACGCAGGTAATCCAAGGTGATTTCTGATGAATTAAAGCTATTGAGTAGCAAGAATTGCACATCCACACCGTAGGTCTTGCGCTGCTTGATAATTTGCTCAAGAGCTAAATCCAGAAAGCTTTTATCCTCTTTGATCCGTAAAAAACTTTTAGGTTTATCTAGTCCCATGCTGGTACCTAACCCCCCATTGAGTTTGATAACTACTAACTCATTAAGTAAGGCTTTATTTACGGGAATTGACTTAATGCTCTGCATGCACGGAAGTTCCTCTATAGACTCTATGCGCGATTCTGATATATAACCCTGCTCTTCATTTTTATTCAGACTTAGATAAGCTTGCGAAAAAAACTGCTGTGCAGCGCTATCAACACCTGCTTGCTGCATTTTTTCTTTAAAAAACCTTAAATTATCTAAGTCAATTTTCATGAAGAACTAGGAGCGGTATATTGGACTATCTAGAAAGCTTTGTCAAATTTAGAGAACAATACTCATAAATTAAGTTATTTAAGAGCTTTGTTTTGAGCTCAAAAATGTGCTTATAATCAAGCATCCTGCGCTGATACATATACAGCTATCAGCCACATTAAATGAAGGCCAATGATAAGTGCCAAATTGGAAATCGAGAAAATCCACCACATACCCAGACTTAAACCTATCCCATAGACCCAAAGGTCTCACAGAATCTAACATAAAGCCTTGAACCAACCTATCGGTTAAATTCCCAATAATACCGGCAGCGACAAAAGCACGAGCAATTTTGCTCCACTTATTTTCAGTAAACATCTCATGCTCCCAATATTTGAGAAGTAAGGTCAATGCCGTCATTAAAATTATAGGAAACAAAATAACCGACCAACTCTGTCCATTACCTAAACCAAAAGCCATCCCCGTATTGTGCACACGCACAATATTAAAAAAATTAGGAATGACTTCGATAGCTTTCCAACCAAAACCAGGCTCAGGAAAATTTGAGACAATCCAAAACTTAGAAATTTGATCTACAATATACAGCGGCAAACTTAGCGTTAACAAGAGCTTTGCCTTGGAATCTAAGTAATGAGCCATATTAGTGATTATGAATAAACCTTACGGTTACTAAGCAGTGACCATCACTTGCTCACAACGATCACAACAATCATTGCCTTGAGCGATAGGTTCATAGCGACGACAGCGTGGGCACATCTCATGTGCAGATTTGCTTGCACCAACTTGCAATTCAGCTCCTGCTTGTACCACTAAATCAGAGATAATGAAGAACTCTTTGGCTTCAGAGGTATTTTGCAACCACCCCCAAGCAGCGTGACTCTCTGGCAAGGTTAACTCAATCAGAGCTTCATTATTCTTGGCAAATGCCTTGGCTTGAACTTGCGCCTCGATAGTGGTTTGAATTTGACCTCTTAATTTAAGCACTTCTTCAACTAATGCTGAGCTCTCACGTCCTGACCAAGCACTGTCTACTTCTGGGAAGTCTTGCTCATGCACGCTACCTTCGTAACCTGCATGTTGCCATGCTTCTTCAGTTGTAAAAGCCAGGATAGGAGCCAAGAGTTTGACCAAGCTATTGAACACTTGCTGAATCACATACACACTCACTTGACGCTTAGGCTCATCTAGCCCATCACAGTACATTCTGTCTTTGGTGATATCAATATACAGCGCACTCAAGTCACTCGTGCAAAATTGATTAATCGTGGTGAACACCTTACGAAAATCATAATTAGCATACGCTTGAGTCACCGTTACAGTAAGTTCATTCAGACGCTCCATCAACCACTTATCAAGCAGAGTAAAATTCTCTAAATCAGGTTGAGCCACTTGCTCACCTACGGGGATATTCCCTAATAAAATACGCAGTGTATTACGCAAACGACGATAAGGCTCAGTGATTTGTTTGAATAACTCCTCACCAAACGGCACCTCATTTTGCCAGTCCACACTTGAGACCCAGAGACGAATGATATCTGCTCCATATTTATTGTAAAAATGAGCTGCATCAATCGGCTTGCCACTCTTTTGAGCATCAGACTTGGAGAGCTTGCTACTCTTCTTATCCTTATCTACCACAAAACCATGGGTCAACACCTTCTTATACGGTGCTGTATCACGCGCTGCCAAGCTCAACATCAATGAGCTCTGGAACCAACCACGATGTTGATCTGTCGCCTCAAGGTATAAATCAGCAGGCGCTGACAACTCCTCGTGTTGATCAAGCACAGCATGATGACTACAGCCCGAATCAATCCACACATCTAAAGTGTCTCTGCCACGTTTAGTGCCAGCAGGCAAATCAAAATTAGCAGCTAGCTGCTCATCACTAAGCTCAAACCAAAAGTCACAACCTTCTTTCTCGGCACGTGCAGCAATTTTTTCAATCAACTCAGCTTCGAGAATCACCTGTCCATCAGGCGCAAAAAAGGCAGGAACAGGCACCCCCCATGTACGTTGACGTGACACACACCAATCTGGACGTGACTCAACTGTACCATAAATACGATTACGCCCCCAATGTGGCAACCACTCTACTTGATCAATCTGCTCTAGAGCTTGCTCACGCAACCCTTGTTCATGACCTTCTGTCTTGGCCAATGAGATAAAAAATTGCTCAACAGCACGGAAAATAACTGGTTTTTTAGAACGCCAGCAATACGGATAAGAGTGCTTGTAAGCCATCTGCCCCATCAAAGCTTGTTGACCTGCTAAATGCTCAATGACCCAAGCATTGCCTTTAAATACATGCAAGCCAACCAACTCATCAATACCGCACTCATCCGTATAACAGCCACCATCATCTACAGGAGAGAGTAACCCTAAGTTATACTTTTGTCCTACCATGTAATCGTCTGTACCGTGACCTGGAGCGATATGCACAATACCTGTACCACTCTCTGTGGTGACAAAGTCACCTAAAACGACTGGCGATTCACGTTCCATAAATGGATGTTGAGCGACACTACCCTCGAGGTCTGAGCCTTTGATAGTGGCTATAACCTCTTTGAGCTCATACTCACACTTTTCACAAAAATCTTCGACCAAGTCTTGAGCTAAGAGTAGTTGTTGAACTTGCCCACTGTTGGCTTCGCCTACACCTACTAAATTAGCCACGACATACTCAATGCGCTCATGTACAGCTACCGCAAGGTTAGCTGGTAATGTCCATGGTGTCGTTGTCCAAATCACGAGACCTAAATCATCAGACAAACCTGAAATAGTTGCTTTGGTTTCTTCCTTAGGTTGCCAGTTGAATTTCACCCAAATAGCAGGGCTCGTCTTGTCTTGGTACTCAATCTCTGCCTCAGCAAGCGCTGTACCAGCACCAAAGCTCCACAACACAGGTTTACGACTCTGGTATACAGCTCCTCGTTCAACAAGTTTCTTAAACACACGCAAGATAGAAGCCTCATAACCTGGACTCATCGTCAGATAAGGGTCTTCCCAATTTGCTAAAACCCCAAGGCGCTTAAAGCTCTCACGCTGAGTATCAATCCAACCACTCGCAAATTCGGCACAACGTTTACGGATTTCTGCTGTCTCTAAATTCTTTGCGTCTTGAGTTACTTTGTACTCAATTGGCAATCCATGACAATCCCAACCAGGGACATAAGGAGCAGCAAAACCTGCCATAGTTTTAGATTTAATCACTAAATCCTTGAGCGTTTTGTTCAGCGCTGTTCCCATGTGCACATCGCCATTAGCAAAAGGAGGCCCATCATGTAACACGAACTTAGGAGCACCTTGGGCTTTGCGCTTGTTATAGATACGATTATACAATTCTTCGTCCTGCCATTTTTGCACAAAATCTGGCTCTTTTTGCACCAAATCACCACGCATCGGGAAAGTGGTCTGTGGCAATTGAATCGTATCTTTAAAATTTTTCTTAGCGTTCTCGCTCATATCACATGTAAAATTAACAAAAGTTTTAGGGCGTGAAGCTACCAAGCGTAAGGTAAATAGTCAATATTTAAGGTTGCTCTCAATAACTAGTGAATAATCAGGTTTATAGAGGCTTCACCGTTGGGTAATGATCAGGCGCTACAAAGTAACGCTCACAACCATCAGTTAGCATAATACAACGTTGTTTTTTAGCAATGATCGTTTGAATATCTTCTATGCTAGTTTGTGGCTGACTAGAGCCTAAAACTTGACAGAGTGGCTCTGTCGGCAAGCACGGCCAGAGGTGTTTAGGTATTATGAAGAGGGATTGTTGTTGAGCTAAGGTAGAATTAGGCAGCTCATGACTATACAGCCATTGCCCTCTATGAGCTGTGGGTGACGTATCAATCGCAGCTTGGGGCTCGGCGCTGTTGTACCTGTCAAATAAACATCCATAGATGAGATGCTGACTTTGTATGGTTGCAGTGCCACAAATTCCCTGTAAGACTTGTTGGGCTGCACCGTGCTTAGCCAGACTAAACTGATGATTGATCATGTGTTGATGCTTACGCTCCCATGCATCACGAGCATCAGGCCCTGGCCACAAATGCCCCCTATCCGTAGGTTTTGATATTGGCATAGCTAGATAAAATTTCACTGCCAACTCTACATGTAACCATTGCCCCTCTTGGGTCTCTAACAAATAATCAAACTCTCCCAATGTGCGTTTGCCTTTTTGCGGGTGAGGTAAATTTTCAATCACTTGCACCCCTCTTAGCACTTGCTTGAACTGAGACGAGCGTTTAAATAATAGCTCTAACGCATCCTCATATAAATGCCCCAACTTCTGCTCAAAATTGAGTGACTCAGATTGAGCCAACTGCACTTTATTCAGAAAATCTCGGTCAAAACTAGGCAACCCAGCTATGACATCTACGAGCAAGTTGGACTCAACAAGACTATCAAGGAGGAATTGACTCTGTTCTTGAGACATAGCTTAAGATTCAAGTCGCTCTTTTTTCTCTTCCCTTCTCTCAACCAATCCTTGAACCAAGACATAAAAGACTGGAGTCATAAAAATGCCAAATATTGTCACTCCTAACATTCCTCCAAAGACCGCTGTATCTATAGCTCCTTGGACACCTGCGTGTGTTAGAGGTTTGAGGGTGTATTCTAGGTAGGGGTTATCCCAGATGGGTTCAGTTGGTCCATGCGCTATGTAGTTGGCTCCTAGGGCTTGGGTCATATTCCCCTGTAATCCTATAAGACAGAGGAGACTTAGTACCAAGAGTTTGAACTGACGCATTATCATTAAAGCTATGATTGATTACTATTTAATATGTCCCATGTATAGTTTTTGCGCAAGTGATAAGTCGCTCCTTCAAATTCTGGTTAGTTATCAAATCAGCGACTAAACAATGAGCTATAAAACAACATTATTTATAATGTTGCCCGAAAGGTGAGCGACGCTCTGAACAATTATGAGTGAATAACGAATAATTTTAGACCTTAGTTTGCGAAGCAAATGCCGAATAGGCA
>JGI20154J14316_10000363_pt1 | contig 40474 bp, 36 predicted proteins | sample COG_04_FD_14316 | JGI IMG/M metagenome (IMG submission 14316)
GCCATCGGTGGCAGCCCCCTGCGTGTAGATCTCATATCCCAACTCCCCCGTCCAACCGGTTCGGGAGACGTAGACTTCTTGCTCACCTATGTCGAAAAAACCCGCATGAAAATACCCCATCTCACGGTCAATAGCCCCACCCGATGCCGCGTTCATAATGGTAAAAGACGCCGGACTTTGAAGCTGCAGGGCACGAGACTTCGGATCTGAAATCGTCACGTCAAAGCCGGTATTATGCGCCAGCAACCACGTATGCATGTCACCATCGGGCTGTACAAACCAGAACCGCGTCTCGTCCAGCCGGAAGAGAATTCCATCCATGAACAGACCACCGCTATGGGTACACGCCAAAGTATAATATCCCCGCCCGATCACTGGCGAAGAAATCTGACGGGCAAAGATTTTTTCCAAAAAAGCTAAAGCCTCAGGTCCCGATATTTCTACTGGCCGCTCGGGCACGTCATAAAGCACCGCTTTTTTGCGCAAGGCCCAATAGGCTGCGACCATGTCATCGCCATTGTCATGAACAAAAAACCGCCCCGCGCAAGTCCGAAGCACCGTATCTTCGGTGGCATAGCACCAGTGAAAAGGTGATAATTCCGTACTTCCCGCATAAATTTTGAAATAATTTTGCGCGGGAGGTACGGGAACAGCACTCATGGATCTTTACCTTTTTCGAGGGTCAAAAAAGCAGGCTATGATAACGGGTCAAGCAGTCTGGAGGAGCACAATTTTAAGTTAAGTCCTCGCAATAGGCACAGATTTTGTTGCCATCAGGGTCCCGCACATAAGTGTAATAGACCGCCCCGTCTGCGGGGCGTAGGCCCGGTGCGCCCTCATCTTAGCCCTGATTTTCCAGCCCTATCTGATGAAAAAGATCAACGTAACGGCGCTGATCGACCTTGAAAGCCACCATGCTGCCGTTTCCGGCTGTCGCAGCGTTCTGATCAAACGGTTTGGTGACATAAAACTCAATATCACCAGGCGCAATTTTTGGCGCGTAAGCGGTGTAGACCATGTCCAGTTCAACTTTTTCTAACCCAGCGGGGCTAAACGAGCATCATAAAAATTAGTAGAGCGTTTCAAGTCACTGGCCCCAACCATTGCATATCCAATCATAGGTTCATTCCTTTATCCTGAAATTCGATTTATCGCGCCAACGCATAGGCTCTCAACGCTGGGAGGTTTCAAAGTCGGGGTGCTGCCAAAAGTCTGCCTCGATGCGCGGCAAGGCAGTATAGCCCCGGATATCGTCACTGAGTTTTTCAGCGATCATGATTGTTGGGCTGTTGGTGTTACCGTTGGTCACCATGGGCATGATAGAGGCATCAACAACCCGCAAGCCTGCGATCCCATGGACCCGTCCGCTGGTATCGACCACCGCCCCCCGATCTGTCTTTGGACCCATTCTTGCCGTGCACGACAGATGCCACTGCGTTGTCGTGTGACTGTTGAGATGCGTATCAAGATCTGTATCGCTTTGCGCGCTATCACCGGGGAAAATCTCAGCGCCCCGCAATTCTTTGAACGCCGCTTGATCCACCAGTTCTCGCACCATTCGAATGCCCTTACGCATCAAGACCCTGTCGCGCGGGTCTTGCAAATAATTCACAAAAATACGCGGTGGTACAGCGGGATCAGAGGACCGCAGTTCGATCTTGCCACGGCTATGGGCGCGCATCAGGCCCACATGAATTTGAAAAGCATGCTCTTGCAAAGGTTCCCAAGTATCGTCGTCCACTGCCACCGGAGACATGGTGAGTTGTATGTCAGGATATTCGACCCCTGGACCTGACCTCACGCAACCGACAACTTCAAAATGGTTCGAGGCACAAACGCCTTTGCGGGTCAGCAGCCAGCGCACCCCGGCAGCGACCCTTCCAAGCGGTTTGGTTTTCGGCCACAGGGATACCGGTTGAGTGCATTTATATTTGAGTACAAAATCAGGGTGATCGTTCAGGTTTTGCCCAACACCGGGCATGTCTGCAACCACATCAATGCCCATGGCTTGCAAATGCTCGGCCGGACCGATGCCCGACAGCATCAAAAGCTGTGGAGAGCCGACCGCACCAGCGCTTAGAATGACCTCGCGCTGTGCGTGGACATTGGTTATTTTTCCCCGGCGGTCCTTATAAACCACACCGGTGGCCGTGCCCCCTTCAATCACCAGACGCTGCACCTGCGCTTTTGTCACCACTGTCAAATTCGGGCGGTCCCGCACCGGGTCAAGATAGGCGCGGGCCGTGCTCCACCGCTCGCCGGCGTGGACGCTGCGATCCAAACTGCCAAACCCCTCTTGACGGTAACCACAGATGTCATCGGTAACAGGATAGCCGGCTTGTTCGCCAGACTTTATAAAAGCCTGTGCCAGCGGCTCTTTTGGGTTGGGCCGGTATACATTGAGCGGACCCTCGGCACCGCGAAAGGCATCGCCACCATGACTGTAGGATTCCATGCGCTTAAAATAGGGCAACACATCCGCATAGCTCCAACCGACACACCCCGATTGCCGCCACCCTTCAAAATCAAGCGCATGACCACGAATAAACACCATACCATTGATCGAAGACGATCCCCCCAGCGTTTTACCGCGGTCGTGCTGAATTTGGCGACCGTTCAACGCTGGCTCTGGCTCGCCTTGATAAGCCCAATTGTAGGTTTTATTTTTGAGATTCGCCAAGACAGCGGCTGGTATTTTTATTGATAAAGCGTTATTTTCCGGGCCTGCTTCGATCAATAATACTGTTGACAGGGCATTACTGCTAAGGCGGTTGGCAAGAACGCATCCCGCCGAACCCGCGCCCACGATAATATAGTCATATTGCACGGTCTATCCCTTACCCACCACGTTGTTCGGCTCCTGTGCACATTTATGTGCGAGAGAGAACAAGATTTTCAAACGGTCACTGTGCTGTTTGACCATTGCCCGCACCTAGAAGGCAGGACAAACCGCGCAACGTGCCTTTTAGAATATATAAAGTGATATTGATTTCAGGTCAATGTATTGACCAGTGGTCAGTTTTTTTATTTAGGGTAAATAATTATACAGCGTGGCGTGCTCTGCCTGCAGCCCCCACATCTAGCGACGGCATCAAGCCTGAGGCGCATTTTCTTTATAAATATTTGAGTTCAAAATTATTTTAGCAACATTTTCTATTTTTTCACGCGCCTTTTTGTGCTTTTCGATGCTGTCTTTATCAGCTGGCAAAAGTTTAAAGATCGCATATTCCATCTCAGCTATCGCTGAATTACTGGTTAGAGGAGTGGCATTCAACCCACCCCGGAGCCAGATGCCATCAATCAACATTCCAAGTTGCCGGGCAGATCTCTCGGCATCATCCTTGTTGAGAAAATGTTTCAATTCATGGCGAAGATTGCTGTGAATACGGGCATTACAAGCGGTCTGTATGCGCTGGCACTGCGTACTATGAGGAATTTCGGCAGCCAGGGACACCCAAGCTTGGCAGACCCTGCGATTATATATCGCTTCAGAGAAATTAGCGATAATGATTGCCCATAATCGCTCTATCGGCGAGTCCGCATGACGATATAGTTCCACCAAAGATGCCGTAAGGACAGTGTTTGACCGGCGGAAAACGGCCTCTAACAGCGCACTTTTATCCTTGAAGTGGTGCAAGACCACGCCTTTGGATACGCCTGCGAGGTCACCGACTTTTTCCAGTGTGGTCTTGCGCAACCCATAGCGCACCACAGCCTCAAAAGCCGCGCGTGAAAGCTCTGCTCGCCGGATGGAACGGATCGACTTTGTTTGCATTTCGCGGTGCCTTGCGTTGAACTCGAGGTCTTAATCTCAGGCTAAGTTAATCACTGGGGGCAGCACAACAACTAATTATTGACATAAAAAACTTTCTGATGGTAAGTTTTTTGCACAATGGGAGAAATCAGATGCGCAGGACACCTCGAAAAATGCTCTGCCTGCCATCGTATGGAGGAAAAATGTCTTATAAACTCAACATCCCGGCGTTTGTCGCCGCAGCGCTACTCGCAGCAAGCGGGACAGCAGCGTTTGCCGATGTTCCAGAATCGCCTGATCCAATTAAAGTTATCATGAACGACTGGACAGGTCAGCACGTGTCAACCAAAATTGCCGGTGCTCTGCTTGAGAAAATGGGCTATAACATCGAATATGTCAGCGCCGGTGCCCTGCCGCAGCATCCTGGCCTCGCGCAGGGTAACCTGCATTTTCAGGCTGAAGTCTGGAGTAACAATGTTGGGGATCTTTACCCCAAAATGGTCGAGAGCGGCGAAATTGTTGTTTTGGGAGATCTGGGCCTAGAACCTAAAGAGGGCTGGATCTATCCTCCCTACATGGAAGAGCGATGCCCTGGTCTGCCAGACTATCAGGCGCTCTATGACTGTGCGCAGGCTTTTGCGACGGCTGAGACTTTTCCCAACGGCCGTTTGATTACATANCCGGCGGATTGGGGCACCCGGTCGCGGGATGTAGTGGACGGCATTGACCTGCCCTTCAAGACAATTGCAGGCGGCAGCGAAGGCGCAATGATCGCAGAGCTAACCTCAGCAATGGCCACAGAAGCACCGATTATTTCGATGATGTGGCAACCACATTGGATCTTTGCCGCACATGATTTCAACTGGGTCGAATGGACCCCGATTGAAGGCGATTGCGTCGAAGAAACCCAAGAAAAAGATAACGCATGCGGGTTCGCACAGGCGACGGTGAACAAGGTGGCCTGGAGCGGCTTTGAAGACAAATGGCCCGCAGCCTTTAAAATGCTGTCCATGATGACCCTATCGAATGACGACCAAAATGCTGGTATTCTTGAAGTCGACAATAACGGCCGTGATATTCATGAAGTGGCCGCAGAGTGGCTTGCCAATAACGAAGGCCGTTGGCAGCCATGGATTGAGGCTGCAATGCAGTAAATGATCCAATTGAACAACAGGGACGGCATCATAATCGCTGTCGTCCCTGCGCAATAAATACAGAAAAACTTAACACAAGATCACGTTGTCAGCTCGCTGTGCAAAGTCATTAGGAGACCCGGGATGAAAACCAACGTTGCAGACAGTAAACAGGTCAAGCTGTCGTGTCGAAACGTCTGGAAGGTTTACGGGCCCGGGCCCGAAAAATTTTTTAACAAAGCAAATGGTCAAGTCAGTGATGCCGCGACGCACGCCGACACCATTCGCAAACAACAACATATCGTCGCAAACGCCAATGTCAGTTTTGAGGTCCATGCCGGAGAGATCTTCGTCATCATGGGTCTTTCGGGGTCCGGAAAATCTACAATCGTACGCTGCCTGTCACGTTTGGTCGAACCGACGGCTGGCGAGATCATTCTAGACGGGGAAAACCTGCTTGAGAAAAGCGCCGAAGACCTAATCGACATCCGGCGCCACAAAATGGGCATGGTGTTTCAAAGCTTTGGCCTGATGCCGCATTTGTCCGTCATCGACAACATTGCCTTCCCGTTAAAACTGCAAGGAAAACCCGAGCAAGAACGCTATGCTCAGGCGAAACGTGTGATTGAACTGGTGGGCTTGCAGGGGCGCGAAAACAACTATCCCAAACAGCTTTCTGGCGGGCAACAGCAACGCGTCGGCATTGCCCGATCCCTAGCCGTTGAGCCTGATATCTGGTTTCTAGACGAACCATTCTCGGCACTGGATCCGTTGATCCGCAAGCAAATGCAAGACGAGTTTTTACACATTCAGTCGAAACTGCACAAATCCATTGTTTTTATCACCCACGATTTTCACGAGGCTCTGAGGTTGGCGGACCGGATGGCAATCATGCGCGACGGGGCGATTGTTCAGATCGGACGCCCCGTTGATCTGATCCTGAATCCTGTGGACGACTACATTCGCAAGTTCACCTTGGATGTGCCGTGGGAAACCATTCTCACCGCCGCCGACATTGTGGAAAAACCGGAAGGGCCGATCGACGCACTAAAGCGGGTTTCATGTGAGACCTTGGTCGAAAAACTGCTGCGCTATCTCGCCGATAACGAGCAAGGTCTCGCCGTCGAGGCCAAAGATGGATCCATTCTTGGCATTGCAACCGCGCGCGGCGTTGTCAAAGCTTTGGCCTCTGGCAGCAACGATGACTCCGGCGCAGCCCCAAAAATAGTTCAGTCCTAGCGATGAAACTCGGATCCATAGAGCGCAGCTTTTTCCATTGGCTGGCAGTAATCGTAGTGACCTTAGGATGCATTGCCGCCAAGGATTACTGGGGCTGGCTCATCGAATATCCAGACGCTTTAATCTTTCCGTTTTCAGATTGGTTGAATGTGATGATGGACTGGATGGTCAAACACTTTGGTTGGTTTTTTATGGGCATATCTTGGGTGCTTGAATGGCCGATATGGGTCGTGCAAAAAATTCTGAGCGGGCTACCTTGGGCGGTCACAATGTTTCTATTTTGTGTGGTGGCCTTTGTGGCATCGGGATGGCGATTGGCCGCCTTCACGCTGGGCGCGACCCTCTATATGGTGGTGATCGGCTACTGGGAAGAAAGCATGAATTCGCTGTCGCTGGTGGCAATTTCTGTCCCACTTGCGATTTTCGTGGGGTTTTCTGTCGGCGTTTGGGGGTTTTATTCGGACCGCGCAAAACGGGCGATCATGCCCGCGCTTGACCTGTTCCAGACGGTGCCGGCGTTTGCATATTTGCTACCCATTTTATTGCTGTTCGGTTTTGGCACGGTCGTTGGCTTAATCGCCAGCGTACTGTATTCATTTCCACCGATGGTGCGCAATACGATGATCGGTCTGCGCAGTATCGCACCAGAGGTCATAGAATCGGGCCTGATGTCCGGGGCAACCCCAGGCCAGTTGTTTTGGCAGGTGCGTGTTCCGTCGTGCCGCAAGCAAATTCTACTAGGGATCAATCAAGCGACGATGGCATCACTGAGCATGGTAATCATCGCGTCGATCATTGGTGGCACGTCCGATATCGGCTGGGAAGTCCTGTCAACAATCCGCAAGGCGCAATTCGGAGAGAGCCTGCTGGTCGGCATGGTCATTGCCCTAATGGCAATGGTAATCGACCGCGTCACCTGTGGTTTGGCGCAACGATCAAACCTGTATGACCCATCCGAAAAAACGGTACTGCAACGCTACCGCATGTGGGCTGTCGCCATCATTGGCGCGACGCTGCTGTTTGGCTTGGCACAGGTGTTCAACGTGCTGGCCGACTGGCCACGTGACAACGTCTGGAGCCCGGGAAGGTCGATGAACGAAGGCTTAACCTATCTGATCGTGAACTACCGCCCCCAGATCGAAGCGCTCAAAACTGCGGCTTTTTTCTTTGTTATGCTGCCACTCAAAATTGGCTTGCAAGGCGCGGTGAGCCCGTTCACTTGGGGCTTTGCACTGACGGCCACACACAAAGTTGTCTATGCGCTCGCAATGGCCACCATCGCGCTTTGGTGTGGAATGCGCGGCAAAACGATTGCTGGCATTGTGGTAATGTTATTTGCAGTATTTTTATATTTCGGGCTAACCTCTATCCCTTGGCCATGCGTGATTTTAATATATACTTTCATCGGCTGGAAGATCGGCGGTCGCGCTTTGGGTCTTGGTACGGCGCTGGGGCTTGGCTTTATGGTGGTTACTGGCAATTGGGCAGAGGCAATGTTGTCGGTCTATCTTTGCGGGATAGCCGCGATCATTTCGTTTGTGTTTGGCACCACCATCGGCATTTGGGCCGCCCACAATGACAAGGTGTCGGCCTTCGTACGTCCGATCAATGACACGATGCAAACGATGCCGCTTTTCGTCATCCTGATACCGTTTGTGATGGTGTTTAAAATTGGTGAATTTACTGGCCTGCTGGCCATTATCGCCTATGCGTTTGTGCCAGCGATCCGCTATGCTGAGCACGGTCTGCGCAACCTGCCCGAAACCGTGATTGAAGCCGGCAATATGATGGGGGCGACCCGGTGGCAGCTGCTGTGGCAGGTTAAAATCCCGCTGGCGCTGCCGGTGATGATGCTGGGGCTTAATCAGACTATTATGTATGCAATCGCTATGCTGGTTATTGCGGCATTGGTGGGTACAAACGGTCTGGAACAGATCGTATATATTGGACTGAGTGATGGCAATTTCGGAATCGGCATTGTTGCGGGACTTTGCATGGCCATCATCGCCATCATAGCTGATCGCATGACCCAGGGCTGGAGCAAAAAGCGTCAAGCGGAGTTAGGGTTAGAGGTTCAATGATCAAACTTTACCGTGACCAAAGTAATTGGCCCTACCGCGGCGGTGGCGCGTACACATTGCCGGGGCACAGAGAAAAAACCGAAAGCACCCGTCATGACTGACACTAAAGATCTTCCTCTGACCAGTGCCCACTGGGGCACATATCGTGCAAAAGTCAGCAATGGCCGTGTGCAGGAACTCATCGGCTTTGAGCATGATACAGATCCCTCTCCCATTGGGGGTGGCATGCTTGACGTGCAGCATGGCCCCACGCGCATAGATGCCCCAATGATCCGAAAAAGCTGGCTTGAGGGCGGCCCAGGCACCCGTGGTGACCTGCGCGGAGCAGATCCGTTTGTGCAAGTCACTTGGGACGAGGCCGAAAAGCTTGTTGCATATGAGATGAACCGCGTGCGCCACACATTTGGGAACTCAGCTATTTTTGGTGGCTCTTATGGTTGGGCAAGCGCGGGACGATTTCACCACGCACAGAGCCAACTTCACCGGTTTCTCAATTGCATCGGCGGCTATACGAAGTCAAAATTTACCTACAGCTTTGCCGCCGCAGAAGCAGTTGTCCCCCATATTCTGGGCAGCTATCGCGGCTATCTCGACACCTGTACCAGTTGGGAATCGATCCGGGAAAATACCGAATTATTCGTTTGCTTTGGTGGCATCCCGCTTAAAAACGGACAGATCTGCCAGGGCGGCACCGGGCATCATTATCAGCGCGAAAATCTGATTGCTGCAGCTCGTGCAGACATCACCTTTGTCAATATCAGCCCGCTAAAATCTGACCTTTTGGATCAAGTGGGCGGCGAATGGCTGGCGCCGCGCCCTAATACCGATACGGCGATTTTATTGGGTATCGCGCATACTCTACACAGTGAAGGGCTCAGCAACCAAGCGTTCTTGGACACATACACCGAAGGCTTTGACGCATTCTTGCCCTATCTTCTAGGCGAGACCGACGGGATTGCAAAAACCGCCAACTGGGCCGCCGAGATTAGCGAAATTCCAGCCGACACCATACGCGCTCTGGCCAGAAGAATGGTTGCACAACGCACGATGATTTCGGTCAGTTGGTCACTGACACGGCAAGACCACGGCGAACAGGCGTTCTGGGCGGCAATCATGGTGGCATCGATGGTTGGTCAAATCGGGCTGCCCGGTGGCGGTTTCGGCTTTGGCTATAGCGCCACCAATCACATTGGTGGCCAGTTCACCATTTTGCCCGGGGCCGCCTTTCCTCAAACCAAAAACAAAATAGAGACCTTTATCCCAGTGGCGCGGATCAGTGATTTATTGCTCAAACCTGAGGAAGATTTCGAATTTGACGGGGTTCGCTATCAATACCCAGATACCAAACTGGTCTATTGGGCCGGCGGAAATCCGTTTCACCACCACCAAGATCTAAATCGTTTAATGCGTGCTTGGGCAAAGCCCGACACGATCATAGTCAACGAATGGTGCTGGAATTCACTGGCCAAGCGCGCCGATATCGTTTTGCCCTGCACCACACCGCTGGAGCGTCACGATATCGCCATGACGCCGCGCGACCCCTATGTCGTGTCCATGTCCAAACTGACCGAACCCTATGGGCAGAGCCGCGATGACTTTGAAATTTTCGCCGGCATTGCAGGCGCTATGGGTGTCGAGGAGAGCTTCACCGAAGGCCGTAGCGCAGAAGACTGGCAGCGCTGGATCTATCAACAAACCTGTGAACGGGCCGCCACCGCCAATATCGACATCCCCGATTATGAACAGTTTCGCAAAGAGGGCTGGTTTAAAGTCAAAGCGCCAGACGAACCTATTGTAATGCTGCGTGATTTTCGCGCCGACCCCATCAACAACCCCCTCGCCACACCAAGTGGCAAAATTGAGATTTTTTCAAAGACTGTGGCGGACTTTGGCTATGATGATTGCCCCGGGCACCCGGCGTGGCTAACGCCTTGCGAATGGTTGGGCGGAGATATAGCGCGCCACCCCCTGCATCTAATTTCGAACCAGCCCAAAACCAAGCTGCATTCACAAATTGATCACGGTAGCCACAGCCGATCTGACAAAATCGAGGGCCGCGAACCGGTTCACATGAACCCCCAAGATGCCGCCAATCGCGGCCTGAAAGCAGGCGACATCGTAAGGGTGTTTAACGATCGTGGTGCCTGTTTGGGTGGAGTACGGATCGACACAAACCTGCGTCAGGGCGTTGTGCAGATGAGCACCGGCGCGTGGTACGATCCGGCAACACCTGAGGATGCTGGCGGGATATGCAAGCACGGCAATCCCAATGTGCTCACCCCCGACAAAGGCACCTCACAACTGGGCCAAGGGCCAATTGCGCATTCGTGTCTAATACAAATCGAAAGCTACAACGCCCCGCTGCCGCCGTTGACCGCTTTTGACCCTCCTGAAATTCACCGTCCCAAAACGCCAACGGGTACCTACGCGAACTTGACCTCGTCACACTCCAAGGAATAACTATGTCGAACTTACAAGAAATCACAGATCTCGAAAACACCGTGCAAGTCAGTGCCCGACGTTTTGAAGAATCCCCTTATATTGCCCGCACCGGAAGCCCCGAAATGGTAAGAGGCGTTTATGCAGGCCGGTATCTGGCCATTCATAACAAAGAGGACCCTATCGAAAAATACTGGCAGTTGCGGCGCAAAGCCCTGATCTTTGACGTACCCGAAAAGCCGGTTGAGATCAGCGGTCCAGACGCTGTGCCCTTTCTCGATAAAGTCCTCGCCCGTAAAGTGTCTACAATGCAGGAGGGCCGCGGATATTATGCAATCGCCTGCACCCCGCAGGGCGGCGTTTTTATGGACGGCGTGATCTTTAAACTTGGACCAGACCGATTTTGGTACGTTCAGGCCGATGGCCCGTTTGAAACTTGGCTCTTGGCCCATAGTGGCGGATTTGACGTCACAATTTCCGATCCAAATTCCCGGGTTTTGCAAATTCAGGGTCCTGCCTCAATCGAAATTATGAAGGCCGCATCAAACGGTGGCATTACGGAAGAAATGCCCTATTTCAGGTCGGGTTTTTTCACACTAGGAGGACAAGAACTCTATGTTTCGCGCACAGGATTTACCGGTGAGTTAGGCTTCGAAATCTACAGCGACGGCGCAAAAACGGACCATCTGGCGCTCTGGGATCACCTGATGAAGGTGGGTGCGCCCCACGGGATGGCGTTTTCATCGACGCGGTCGCTCACAATTCGCCGGATCGAGGCGGGTATTCTTGGTAATTTGACAGATATAGACACAACCATGACCCCGTTCGAGGCGGGCCTTTCACCCTTCATAAATATGTACAAAGGGGACTTTATCGGCCGTGAAGCGCTTGTTGACGCAGACCGCCAGTGTCTACTGGTCGGGCTGACATGCCAGAGTGCAACGCCCGCCGCCGGCAGCGTGATCGTCGACGCCGGTACCACTGTTGGGCACATCACTGCCGGCGTGCCATCGCCAACGCTTGGCTTCGGCATCGGATACGCGCGGTTCAATCAGCCCGGCGAGTGGATTGGCCGGTCCATGCACCTCCAACTGGCAGACGGCAGTCTGCACACCTGCGACATCGTTAATTTGCCGTTTTTTGACCCGGATAAGAATATCGTCCGTGGTATTGACCGCACGATCCCCGATTAGGGATTTTTGACAAACCAAGAGGTTGCTTTTGCGCCCCAGATCAGGAATTAGGACGCTATGGAAAATTTGGAAAAGTTTTATATCAACGGCAGCTGGGTCATACCCAACTCAACCGAAACGATGCCAGTTTTAAACCCTGCGACCGAACAGAAGATCGGTCGCATCACCTTGGGCAATGGCACCGATGTGGACCAAGCCGTCACCGCAGCAAAAGCAGCCTTTGGGGATTTTTCCCAAACGAGCAAGGCGCAGCGCCTTTCTCTGTTGGTCCGATTGAAAGCGATCACCGAAGCACGGTTTGAGGATCTTGCACAGGCGATGCGACTGGAAATGGGCGCCCCAATTTCGATGGCGCGCTCAGATCAAGCAGATGCCGCTGTGGGCCATCTTCAAGGCTTTATTGACGCTTTGAAAGAGCTTGAGGAACAGATCACCCTCACCAGCGGCGATGTTCTTTTACGGGAACCCATCGGTGTCTGTGGACTGATCACGCCGTGGAACTGGCCGATGAACCAAATCGTTCTGAAAGTGGTGCCGGCCCTCGCCACGGGCTCTTGTTGTATTCTCAAACCTTCCGAACACACGCCGATTTCCGCAATGATTTATGCCGAGATTATCGATGAGGCGGGCTATCCCCCCGGCGTCTTTAACCTTGTTAATGGCGACGGGCCCACGGTGGGTGCCGCTCTGTCGCGTCACGCCGATATCCAGATGATGTCGTTTACCGGATCAACCCGGGCCGGCATCGCGGTCACGCAAGATGCGGCACCGACAGTCAAGCGTGTCACGTTAGAACTTGGGGGAAAATCGCCTAATCTGGTATTTGCAGATTGCGAACTGGAAACCCAGATCACGGCTTCGGTGCAAGAATGCATGTTCAACAGCGGCCAGTCCTGCGATGCTCCAACCCGCCTGTTGGTGGAACGCGCCTGTTACGACGAGGCTTTGCACATTGCAAAACGCGCTGGTGAGGCGACACTGGTCGACAGCCCCGAAAAAGAGGGCGATCATATCGGCCCACTGTTTGACAAAATCCAGTTTGATCGTGTTCAAGCAATGATTAGCACCGGTATCGACGAAGGGGCCACGCTTTTGGTCGGCGGACTTGGCCGGCCAGATGGAATGGAAGCCGGATGGTATGTCAAACCAACTATTTTTGCCGACGTTTCAAACGATATGTGCATTGCGCAAGAAGAAATCTTTGGCCCCGTTCTCGTAATCATTCCGTTCGAGAGCGAACAGGAGGCTGTCGCCATCGCCAATGACACCCCCTATGGGCTGGCCTCTTACCTGCAAACTGGCAACCCTGAGCGGGCGCGCCGTGTTGCGGCGCAATTACGGGCTGGATCGGTTCACATCAATGGCGGTGGCATCAACTATGGCACGCCTTTCGGCGGATACAAGCAATCTGGAAACGGACGTGAAGGCGGCATGATGGGGTTGGAAGACTATCTCGAAACCAAGACATTGCACGGGCTCACTTGAAGGGCCTGCGCTGGGACGCCAATACCAGTTTCATAGAGCCGATCTTGTCGCTCAAACGCGTCAAGCAGGCCAGAACGGCGGCCAAAGCCAAATTTTGTAGGTGAAAAAATTATGCTGTGCCCATCTTGCCAGCAATGAACCAAATACCGTCAATCCCTGCTTGTGCATCAACAGAGACCTTATTTAACCAGCACAGATCCCTCAAAATATGCCAATCCGCCGCATGTCGTGAGAAACAGGAAACACCACAGCAAACTTTCCAATGAAGGCTATTCTAATCAACAACTTGCACAGAGCCCACCAACACCAGTTTGAACTTTGGCGAAGAAAACTGCGCCGCGCCTGGCGTCATGACAGCTGTAAAATGCCTAACCGGACTAATGCGCCAGAGATCACATATTCCAGGCAGATCACGCCTGCTAGCATATTGTCACTTGCAATAACGCAAGCCCCAATTACACTGAAATAGTAATTATCAACGAGGCACCGGCACATGGCACCCAGTTCATACCAAGCACCCGCATTAGGGGACACAACCAATTCATCCACAAAAAGCCAATCGACCGAAAGCAATATGTCGCAAAGCGTCTCTACTGTTGCGCAGGTTTTGGCGGAAAAAGGTGGTGAGGTTTTTTCTGTACAACCCACGGATACAATCCATGACGTTGTGCGAATACTCAAAGAAAAACGCATTGGCGCGCTGGTGATCACCGATCAAAGCGGCACCCCTCAGGGCATCTTATCGGAACGCGACATCGTGCGCCGCATGGCAGAAACGCCAGGTCAAACCCTGCCACAATCAGTTGAAGATCTGATGACACGCAAGGTTCAAACCTGCGCCGCAGATGATCGTTTAATAGATGTCCTCAAACGCATGAGCGAAGGCCGCTTTCGACACATGCCCGTGGTCGCAGGTGGCCGCCTGTGTGGTATGATCACAATCGGTGACGTGGTCCAATTTCGGCTCAAAGAGCTTGAATATGAAGCGCTACGGATGAAACAAATGATTGTCGGCTAACTAGCCCAAATCCGCTCATGACGCCAAAGTTGGCGCGTGGGCGGATAACGCGCACCTGAAAACCAATAATCTTAGTTGGTTTGTCAGCGCTGAAACGCCCGTCGTCGTAAAAAAGCGAAAAACAGAGCCAGGATCGCAAGGTAAACTTATCTTTTGTAATGATCAATTTGAAAAGAAAGCGGTCAGGACACAGAATAATTTGATGCGCCCCAACCAAATTAGTTTCTACCGCACAATCAGCCGCATATTATGGCGCTCACAAATCACCTAAATATCCTCTCCAAGGACCAAGCCATAGCTTTTACACATGTATTTATCTGATATTTTGCATAGTGGTGCGGCCACATTGATCCTAGAATTCGGTACGTATTTTTGACGATAGAACCGGCGTGCCACGAAACAGCAGGCGTATTATTGCGGGAAATCGTCTTTGAAATTTTTGGGAGGACACAACAATGAACAATTTAACGATACGCGTGAATAAAGTTTTCAGGTACGGACTTGGCGCTCTGTCAGCATTCGCAGTTCTCGCCGGACATTCTGCATATGCCGAAAACTTAGTGGCCAGAATGTCAGGGCATTGGAGCCCAAAGCACCAAAGTGCGATCCACTCGCAGATTTTTGCCGATGAGGTGACCAAGCGGTCTGAGGGTCGTTTGACCATACAGTTCTATCCGTCAAAACAACTTTTTGGTATTCGCGAAGTCATGGGTGCGGTCAGTTCTGGTGCGGTTGAACTTGGCGGTGTGGTTGGGGTTGTCAGCTTCCCTCCCATAAACAAAAACTTCAATGTGGCTTCCTATCCGGGTCTGTTTTCCTCGTACGAGCAACAGCGAAACTTTTTTCAAAAGTCAGATGCCGGACGCGCGGTCTGGGATGATCTTACCCAAAAAAGTAACTCTAAACTGATCATGTATAATCCTGTTGGTCCGGTGATGACTTTCAGCAGCGCCCGTGAACTGACTGGCATTGACGCGATGAAAGGGCTGAAAGCCAGAGCGCTGTTGAAAAGCGAACGCCCAATGTGGGATGCCTATGAGGCCAATACCGTGTCGCTGCCAACAGGCGAAGTATATACAGCGCTGCAAACCGGGATGATTGATACGATAAACAGCCCTCCCGGCAGTATCGAAGCCTATAGCTGGTGGGAATATCTTGCCTTTGCCCAAAAACCGTATCAGTATTTCGCCGATGCGTATATTATGGCCAACCAAGATTGGTTCAATTCGCTGCCAAAAGACTTGCAGGACATCGTGATGGACGTTGGCGCAGAAGTGGGTGCATTGGCAACCGATACGATTCTGAATGCCGGCGAAAGCACCTTGGCAAAATTTGTCGAGCGCGGCGGTGTGCTCACCACACTTTCCGGCGACGAGAAAGCAAAGTTCAACGCCATGATGGCGGACAAAGTGATGCCAGCTATGGCAGATATGTTTGATAAAAACGTCTTGCTCGCAGCAGAGGCCTTCGCGCGGCAGTAGGAAAATACCTGCCTATCTGTTTATATCTGCCAATCTGGCCATAAAGGATCGACCATGTCGCTTTTGCGCCTGCTGAACCGGGCTTTGTTCAAACTCTCTTTCGCGGTCGCAATGACAATTGTCGCAATTATGGTTATGGCGCTCAGTCTCAGCGCCATAACCCGCTTTATCTCGGGGACTGGCTATGACTGGCTGATTGAATTGCCACCCGTTCTGGTCTGTTGGCTGGTCTTTCCTCTGCTTGGCCCCCTATTCAAGCAGGGCAGTCATATTCAGGTTGATTTTCTATCCTCGGTTCTGTCTGGAAAACAACTGTATTTTCTCAAGGTATTCATCAACGGCGTCGCTCTGCTCGCGGCTCTTGTATTTTTCAAAGCTGGTCTAGAGGCAACACAACTCTATTTTCGATTGGGTCAACTCATGGAGTTGGAAATCGATTTGCCAATTTGGTGGATGTACCTGTCATTTCCTGTTGGATTCGCAATTATGGGCTCGTTTGCCCTTGAATTATTGATCGATGCCTTGACGGATCGCAGTCCGCAAGAACTGGAATCCGAATAATGTACATGCTTGCTTTTTCCGTTTCGCTCATACTACTGATCGGGTCAGTGCCAATATTTCTAGTTTTTGGCCTCGGCAGTTCCGTCGCCGCAATTGGCGGTTTGAATCTGCCGTGGTCCGTACTGGTGCAAGTGTCTTTTGGCGCGTTGACAAAACATGTTCTGATAGCAGTGCCACTTTTTATCTTCGCCGGAATGGCGATGTTAAAAGGGGGGGCTGCATCGCGGCTGGTTCATTTTGCCACAACTTTGGTGGGCCACTGGCGTGGTGGTCTTGGTATTGCGATGGTGATCTCGATGGGGTTTTTTGCCGCTTTTTGCGGCTCAATTCTGGCGGCAATTACCGCGGTTGGGACCATCATGATGCCAAAAATGATCGAGGCTGGGTACCCAAAGCCTTTCGTGGTGGTCTTGGCGGCCTCTGCCGCCCTGCTTGAAGCCTTAATACCGCCCTCAAACGCGGCTATTTTATTCAGTGCACTGACCAATGTTCCCGTATCCCAGACCTTTGCAGCGGGGGTTGTTCCGGGCTTTATCCTGTTGTTGTTTATGGTCGGCATTGTGATTGTCAAATGTCGCGATATTCCCGGCACGGCCAAGGCCAGCGCCACCGAAAGATGGCAAGCAGGCAAAAACGCGCTGCCGGCTTTGATCACGCCGGGCATCATCCTTGGCGGGATTTATGCCGGCTTGTTAACGCCTTCGGAATCTGCGGCAATCGCCGGTTTGTGGGCCCTTTTCATGGGCTTCGCCATTTACCGTGAGTTGACGTTTTCGGGCTTGTTGAGTTGTTTAAGAGAAACCGCTGCAATCACTGCCGTGATATTTGCAATCATTGCCATGGCAACCTTTCTCAGCGTCGTTTTAACTTATTCACAGCTGCCACAGAAAATAATTCAGTATTTCACCGAAATTGGCGTAGGAATTTATTTTTTCTGGGCCGCTTTGGCCATCATCTGTCTGGTCTTGGGCACCTTTATCGAAATTGTCCCAGTGTTTTACCTCACGGTTCCAATTTTTGCCGCAATTATCATCTCGCTCAACCAGAACCTGCTGCATTTATATGTCGTGTTCGTCGCATTCGCCGGGATTGGTATGATCACACCGCCGGTGTGCGTTGGCGTCTATACGGCTGCAGGTGTTATCCGCGAAGATCCTGCCAGAGCCTTTAAAGAAGTGCCTCTTTTTGTAGGTGTGGGGATTTTATATGGCATCTTGATGATTTTGTTTCCCGCCGCCGCAACCTGGCTTCCCGGAATCTTGCAATAGTCTTTTTACCATGTGTTTGGCACGCTGCGACAATAATTGAGGCCCAACCGCCCCTCCGCCGTCAAGACATTACGGCGAGAAAATCACAACACAGAAAGGGCATTCAAGCGTTCAGCAGACCGCTTTGCACCGGTGATATGCCTCGGAACCTGCAGATTTTTACGGGGCCAGCTTGTTTACCCGAGCGGTCAGAGAACGTCTATATCCACGACAGTCCGCAAGCCATTAGACACCGCTGCACGCGGGCCGGGTAATCTGTAATGATCCCATCCACGCCAAGGTCAATCATCTGGTAAATATCATTGGGTTCGTTCACCGTCCAGGCATTTACAATCAAACCCGCCTCATGCGCTTGTGCAAGCCTGGCAGAGGTAATGTCTTTGAAATAGGGCGACCAAATCTGACCCCCAAGCGATGCAATCACCTGTGGAAGGCCGCCGCCATGGGCGGCTAAATCTACGCCACCCATCCAGGCTGACCCTTCATAAATATTGACGGCCATCGTTGGATATTCGCATTGATCATAGGTTAGATAGGATCGGGGCATAGCCGCCATCTGGCGTTGCAGCTCTGACAAAACCCGCCAGTCAAAGGACTGAATGAACACCCGGTCAATTATTTCCTGATCAATGAGGACCTGTAGGACACTCGACACCAAGTCAGGCAGCGGCGGGGTGTTTTCAGGCGCCTCAGGCGTACTTTTGATTTCAAGGTTCAGCCAGACATCGTTAAAGTCGGGCTCTTTTATCAGTGCGGCCACCTGCGCGAGACTTGGCACCCGGACACCGGTCAAAAAGGCCTGATCAGGATATTTCTTACCATAAGCGGTGCTGGCGCGCAGACCGCCAACATCAAACTCTTGCAAAGTGTCAAAGCTCATCGCGTAAATGAGCGGGCTGTCATCGGACAACCATTTGCCATTTTTATCCCGCGTGGCCGCAGCCATCAGCCTGGGATAATGGGTGACCACAGGCACGCCATCTGCGGTGACAAGTACATCAAGCTCCACCACCTTGAGACCGATGTCCAGAGTATGGCGAAACCCGATCATCGTGTTTTCCGGCAGCATCCCCCGCGCCGCTCGGTGGCCATGAATTCTGATTACGCCTGGAGCGCGGCGCAGTGGCGATAACGGGTCGAGATTTGTCATACGGGTAACCGGGCCTCGGTGTGCGGGTCAAACATGTGAATTTGACCTTCCAAAGGCGCAAAACACAAAACCGCATCGGTGGGCAATGTCTGCAGTCCGTCAATGCTGACCACGATCGGGGTCTTGGTGCCCTCGAGCACTCCGTGCACCAGCGTATTAGCGCCAAGATGCTCTAACATCTCGATGCGTACTGCCAAAGGGCCATCCGGACTCTGCACCAAATGTTCAGGCCGTATGCCGATAATAACGGCACCAGACACCACAGTTGAGCCCGCCAATGTGGTTGTGTTTTCCAGCGTCAGCACACCATTTTCGATGTTTGCCGCCAGAAAATTCATCGCGGGGCTGCCAATAAATCCAGCAACAAACATGGATGCCGGTCGCTCATATAAAGCGATAGGTGTATCAAACTGCTCAACCCGGCCTGCGTTCAGAACCATGAGTCGATCACCCAGTGTCATCGCCTCTACTTGATCATGTGTGACATAAATCGAGGTAACACCGAGACGTTTTTGTAATTTACGGATCTCGAGCCGCATTTGCACCCGAAGCTTGGCGTCCAAATTCGAGAGCGGTTCATCAAATAAAAACACTTGCGGATCGCGCACAATCGCACGCCCCATCGCGACCCGTTGACGCTGACCGCCTGACAATTGCCGGGGTTTGCGCTCAAGAAATGGCGACAATTCAAGAATTTCGGCGGCCTCTTCCACCCTGCGGTCTATTTCTGATTGAGGTATTTTACGAATTTTCAGACTATAAGCCATATTTTTGCGTACCGACATATGCGGGTATAACGCGTAGTTCTGAAACACCATCGCGATGTCGCGCTCCGCGGGCTCCAAATCGTTGACCACGTTCCCCCCAATGGTAATCTGACCTGACGTAACCGTTTCTAATCCGGCAATCATCCGCAAAAGAGTTGATTTACCACACCCCGAGGGCCCGACGATAACAACCAGACTGCCATCATCGATGTCACCATTTACATGGTGCAGGACTTCTGTGCTCCCATAGGATTTGCTCAGCTGATCTAATGTTATTTTGGCCATGCGCGTCTTCCTATTTATCAGTTTCAGTCAAGCCCTGCACAAAGAGCTTTTGCATCGTAATGACCACAAATATTGGCGGCAGCATTGCCAGCAAAGCCGTCATCATTATGATATTCCATTGTGGCGATTGCTCAGCCGCCTCAAGCATTTGTTTGATACTTATGACGATCGTCGTCATATCACCGTCTGTAGTAACGAGCAGTGGCCAAAGGTACTGATTCCAGCCATAGATGAATAAAATTACAAACAGCGCTGCAATATTGGTGCGCGACAATGGTAGCAAAATATCCCAAAAGAACTGCATCGGTGTGGCGCCATCCATACGCGCACTTTCCAACATTTCATCCGACACCGTCAGAAAAACCTGCCGAAACATGAATGTGGCAGTCGCAGAGGCAATCAGAGGCACCGTCAGCCCCCAATACGAATTGAGCATTCCAAGGCTAGCGACCACCTCATAGGTCGGGATGATCCGCACTTCGACGGGCAACATCAGAGTGACAAAAATCATCCAGAAAAAGGCCATGCGAAATGGAAATTTAAAATAAACGATGGCAAAAGCAGACAGCAGCGAGATCGTGATCTTACCGCCAGCAATCATCAGCGCCATCACCANAGAATTGAACAGCATCCGCCAAACCGGCGTGATCTGAGTACCATCCAAACCGCTGCCCCAAAACGTCTGTTTGAGGTTTGCCCAAAAATAAGATCCGGGCAAAACCGGGATCGGACCCTGCATCATACGCACCTCATCATGGGTGGCAGCCACAAAGGTAATCCATATTGGCAAAGCAACCAGAGCGACCCCAAGAAGAAGCACGGCATGGGTTACAAAGTTCAAAAGGGGACGGTTTTCGACCATTAGTACTGAACCCTTTTCTCGATAAAGCGAAATTGAACAACCGTCATTGATATCACCAGCACCATCAAGATAACCGATTGTGCAGCAGAGCTGCCAAGATCGAGCCCCACAAAGCCATCGTTGTACACTTTATAAACTAGGATCGACGTTGCATTTGCAGGACCGCCTTGGGTGACGGCATGGATGATCCCAAAAGTGTCAAAAAACGCATAGACAGCATTGACCACGAGCAGGAAAAACGTGGTTGGTGACAAAAGCGGGAAAACTATAGTCCAAAACCGCCACATCGGCCCCGCTCCATCAATTGCAGCCGCCTCTATGATCGAGCGTGGGATCGACTGCATTGCGGCCAGATAAAATAAAAAATTATAGGCAACTTGCTTCCAAGCCGCCGCAAGGATCACCAAAAACATGGCTTGGTGTCCATTGAGATAATGGTTCCAATCATAGCCTATCACTTCGAGAATATAAGGAAAAATACCTAAAGTAGGATTGAACATAAACATCCAGAGCGCCCCCGCCAGAACCGGGGCGACCGCGTAAGGCCAGATCAGCAATGTCCTATAGGCAAGCGCACCGCGTACAACACGATCAGCAAACCCTGCAAGCAGTAAGGCAAATCCCATCGACAGGCTTGCCACACAAATTGAAAAAAAGATGGTGCGCCAAAAAGTGCCTAGATACTGCTCATCCTGAGCGAGATATTCAAAGTTCTCAAACCAAACAAACTCTTGGGATAGACCAAAGGCATCCTCGATCAAAAGCGACTGGTACATCGCCTGACTCGCAGGCCAGATGAAAAAGATAATTGTAATTATAATTTGCGGAGCGACCAATAGATAAGGAAGCGGCGAGGAAGGGAAATGGACGCGCTTAAGCATTGGTGTCTCCGTAGTGAGTACAGTGGGCCATTAACAACTGGCCCACTGCAAGGTGCAAAATATTTATTTTGCGGATCTTTCAAACTTGCGCAGCAAAGCATTGCCCCGCTTGACAGCCGTATCCAGCGCAACTTTTGCGGATTTATCACCGGCCCAGAGTGCTTCCATCTCTTCGTTGATGACATCACGGATTTGTACAAAATTACCAAAGCGCAAGCCGCGAGAGTTTGGTGTTGGTTCATTCAAACTCAGCTGCAGGATCGCAGTGTCTGTACCAGGGTTACTGTCATAGAACCCTTGTGTTTTGGACAGCTCATAGGCAGCAGTAGTTATCGGCACATAGCCGGTTTCTTGATGCCACCACGCTTGAACTTCGGCCGACGACAAGTAGGTCATAAACTTGGCAACCCCTTTATACTCATCAGCTTCGTGCCCCGACAAAGCCCACAAAGTCGCACCACCAATAATCGAGTTTTGCGGAGCTGAGGCAACGGCTGTGTCCAGCGGCAGCATGGTTTGCGCAAAGTTGAACTCTGCCTGCGATTTAATTGAACCGTAATAGGCGGAAGAATTCATCCACATGCCACATTCACCATTGGTGAAAAGTGGCAAGCTGTCACCACGACGGCCGCCGTAAACAAACAAATTACCATCCGTCATCGACGCAACATCATCAAGGCGCGCCACGACTGCGTCATTGTTAAAGCTGAACTCAGTGTCAAACCCGGCAAAGCCATTTTCCTTAGTGCCCAGCGACAGATTATGCCACGATGAGTAGTTTTCAAGCATGACCCAAGACTGCCAGCCAAACGACACACCACATTTCATACCGTTATCAACCAGCGCTTGCGCGGCAGTTTTAACCTCGGCCCAAGTAGAGGGTACTTTCGCCCCGGCCGCTTCAAAGGCATCTGCATTGTACCACATTACAGGCGTGGAGCTGTTGAACGGCATCGACAGCAACTCGCCGGTTGGGGTTTGATAATATGAGATCACAGCAGGCAGATAATCGCCTTTGTCGAACGCCTCGTTCGAATCGGCCATCAATTGTTCGATAGGATATACTGCGCCCTTTGCCGCCATCATAGTGGCAGTTCCAACTTCAAAAACCTGAACCAAATGCGGTTGCTCTTTGGCGCGAAAAGCTGCCACGGCTGCCGTCATTGTTTCGGTATAGTTGCCTTTGTAAGTTGGCACGACTTTATAGGCGCTTTGCGACGCATTGAAATCGTCAGCAATTTTATTGACGCGCTCGCCGTTGGTCCCGCCCATCGCGTGCCACCAATCAACCTGAACGGCGTCAGCAAAAGCCGATGTTGCCAATGTGGCAATTGTACCGGCAAGTATAAGTGTGTTTCTCATAGAAAGCTCCTTTGGTTATCTAATCAGCCCGGGCAGCGATCGTGCATGACATCATGGTAAAACAACGGTGAAAGTTCTGTAAAACCATCCCAATCTGCAGTGACCTAAACCCCCATCCCAGAATCTTCGTGACGCAAGAGTCACCAAGAGTTAACAACTCAATAAACAAACCACTTAAAATTTAATAAGTCAAAGTAATTTTTTATAACTTTTTTATAACATTGAGTTATACTCTATAACCTTGCATACTGCATATTGGCAGACACTGCACGGAGATATTTACGCCATGACCTTGAGGTTACGACAGCTACAAGCGTTTGAGGCAGTAGCAAACACAGGCAGCGTAACGCGCGCAGCCGCAAGCTTGAGTATTTCACAACCCGCGGTCAGCAGGTTGTTGTCTAGTTTTTCCGACAAAATTGCCTTTGACCTATTCATACGCAAAAACGGGCAGTTGTTGCCTACCCAAGAGGCCAGACTGCTGTTGGGCGAGGTCTCGCGGGTGCTTGAAGGGCTCAAAAATATTGAAGAATTACAGCATGATCTGACCGAGCGCACTGCGGGTCACCTCAGGATTGCGTGCCTTCCAGGATTTGCGACAAGCCATCTGCCAAANGTTATGATAGATTTTCTTAAAACTCGCCCCAGCGTCACAGTGACAATAGAGCCTGACCGACCAGAGCGCATTCTTGATTGGATCATTGGCCAGCAATACGATTGTGGTCTGACAGACATTCATAGCCATCCGGCAACCGAAAGCCGCAATTTTCAAATCCGCACCGTATGCATTTTCCCCAAAGGCCATTGGCTAGGCAAAAAAACCGCGATCGGGCCAGAAGATCTGGTCAGGGAAAAACTAATCCATACCCGAAGAGACAGCCCCTTTTTCATCGCACTGAACCAAGCGTTTATCGATGAGGGTGTCAAACTTCCATCTTGGATTGAAACCCGACAGTTCACCGGCGCCTGCGCTTTAGTGGCCAAAGGCAATGGTGTCTCTGTTGTCAGTGAATTGGACGCCAGCCAATTTTCTAATCACGATATTGAAATGCGACCTTTCCTGCCAAATGTTCCGCATCACCTGTCAGTGGTCCGCCCAATTGCCACACCACCTTCGCTCATTACGCTTGAATTTATTGAAACTTTCGCTGAAAGCCTAAAGCCTTTTGTGACGACCGATTGAGACTGAAGCTCTCCTCATACAGGCAGACCACAGCGGGGAACTCGCTTCTTCATGGAACCCAAAGGTACCTTTTACAAGGTCACCGGTTACTAGCGACGTGCGCGACGTAACAAACCATATCTGACCCCAAGCCGTATCCCAGACATCTTTTGTTGTTCCTGTTTCGCAAGATCACTTTTCTTTGAGGGTATCTTCCCTCTTGTAAAAAAAAATCAAAATGCAATTCTTGCATCACGTGCTGAATAGCCGCGACAGAAAGGATTTTTCCAGAAAAATGTAATTGACTTTTTGGAACGTTCCATTTCCTGCTGAAAGACACGATTGCCATGGAGACCACAAATCCAAGGCATTGGTCTATATGGCTCTTTCCTATTCATGGAACGCTTATGCGCCACAGTATCGACCCAAAAGACATACCATGCCTTGACTTATCGCATACGATCCGAGAGCCGATACATAGCATCGCATTTTACTATCACCACTTTAGACTTTTATCACAAACAAGGACACAATTCATGCTGAAACATTGCGTTTTCGTAAATTTTCAAACAAGGTATTCTAAGGAAGAGCGCAATTCGGTTCTGGCAGGTTTTGCCGAGGTGGCGAACGACGTGCCGGGACTGCTTGATTTTTGCTTTGGTGCAAATCTCGATTTCGAAAATAAGTCAGCGGACTACGGCAATGGGTTTATCGTGACATTCAAAGACCGCGACGCGCTTCTGGCTTATGAGCGCCACCCCCACCATGTTACCTTGGGATCCAAATTGGTGAGCATGTGCGTCGGTGGATATGACGGAATCATTGTTTTTGATCTCGAGGTCTGATTTTACACTCGCCTGTGACAATAGTTTGTTTGGACCGGCACCATAACAGCGTCAAATCACTGTCATAAACCGGAAATCGCGCTCACTTGACTTACTATTCTTTCAACAAGTCTACAAGGTCAGGCAAACAAAGCCTGCCTGATCTTGCAGGCCAATAAACCTGATATTTAAACATCAGATTGTACAAATTCGCATTTCTTGCACACGGATGACAATGCAGCTAGAGAAACGCTTCATCTACGGTTCATGCATTTATTCGAGACAAAAAGTGACAACCGAACCTTAGCTGTGCTATTCAGCGATTACTAATTTGCAAACCATCCTAGCCTTATTTTATTACGCAAAACTTGTGACATTAAAAACGGAGAGATAGTCATTTTGAGAGATCAGGATACTAGAATTCTGCGTCAGACACAGAGGGCCGCTGCCATTGGACGTCTGCTGTTGGGAGAACTCAACAGTTGGGAAGAGTTTAACAAGCTTGAGACAACGGATTTTGAGGATTTTGCTAGACGTGATTTGAGAGCAAACAAGTCACGTTTTCGCAAAGGCATTAATAAGGAGGTCAAGAAATTCTGTAATGATAATTTCGACGGGATGACCAAATTGAAACTCGAACAACTCTTTTTACGGGTTAAGGCACGGCGGGGGTTAGAACTGCCGCTCGGAAAATTTAAAAAAGAATTTACAAACCTAAAACCAAAAGTGCTCTCTGGAGCGCCACCGCATTGTACGGTGGTCATTTCGCTTTGGGGCCTCCAAATAAGGTTTCCAGAAGACCTACTGTCAAAAGATATAATTGAAGCCGTGCGGCAACTCCGCAGTTCTGAAGACATGTTGAAAAAATACTATGCCAAGCCGCAGAGCAAACTCGTGGCCCAGCGGGACGAGATTGGGGCAGCTGTAAGAATACAAGCATTTGCATCGCGTGCATGTATGCTGGCTTGTTTCAATTTAGTTGAGGCTGTTCTGAATGGACTAGCTTGGAGATATAAGCAGGAATCTACGCAATTAAACAACCTCTCTAACAAAGATCAGAAACTACTCAATGATGGAGTTTTTAGATCTAAACTCATAAAATACCCAACAATCATAACCGGACGCCCACTTTGGTGTGAAAAAACTGCTCTTGTAAAAAATTTTCTTGACCAAAAAATAACTTTCCGGGATTCTCTTGTGCACGCTTCGCCATTCTCAAATCCTGAAAAAAATGGCGGTCGCGACAAGCTGGAAGACATGTACCGTATAGATAGCAGGATAGCACAAAACGCGACTTCAACAGCAGTACTTCTGCTGGATAAGCTTTTAACTCACGTTAATTGTGACAGTGAACTCCCACGCTGGTTTCGCGATCTCAGAGCGCAAACCGCGCCAAAAGTGACCGTTTACTGATTTGAATATCGTGTCTTAGGAAAGGTCCAATGCAATGCCATTGATCCAGCAGATACACTTCATGCGGCGAAAGGACATCTAAGTCTACTGGATGGCACCGCTTTCGACGCAGCTACTTTTTTCTTCTGGTTATTTATAAGGTCTGCACCTTACAAAAATCCAGCCAGAAATCTATCAGGCAGATTGCAGCAGCGGTTTGAAAATTCCTATCAAAACCACTGTGCCTTAGGCAGACATTGCGTCTGTCTGGATCAAGCCTGAAGTCCCTGAGTAGTATCTAATACGATAGATTCTCGTAAAAAGGGGGGCTTGGTCGACGCACCTACCCCATTCCCAGAACCATGACATGCGTTTGTGCGCCGATTTATCCACATCCACTCAAACAAAAATGCGATTTTGAGCCTGGTCAAAATGGAATACATTCTCAGCGTCGTAATCAAGATGAATATGGCGCCCGATATGAAATTCATGTTGTCCAAAAAGTCGCACGATGATGCTTTCGCCCTCAGTAATTTTAACCAAAATATTTGTATCCCCCCCCAATTGTTCCACATAGACAATCTTGCCCCAAAGCGGGCCGTCCTCTACCAGCCTGAGGTGTTCGGGTCGGATACCAAGGGTGACGCTATCGGGTACATCGGGCATGGTGTGATGGAAAAAATTCATCGCAGGTGCACCCAAAAAACCTGCCACAAATTGATTGCACGGATTGTTGTAGAGCTCCATCGGCGTACCAATTTGTTCGATTTTACCCGCGCGAAGCACCACAATCTTGTCAGCAAGGGTCATAGCTTCGGTCTGATCATGGGTGACATAAATCATACTGGTCTTGAGCTTGCGATGTAAATCGGCAATCTCAATCCGCGTATTGGCACGCAGCGCTGTATCCAGATTAGACAGTGGCTCGTCAAACAAAAACAACTTTGGTTCACGAACGATCGCACGGCCAATCGCCACCCTCTGACGTTGTCCCCCAGAAAGATCAGATGGTCGGCGGTCAACGTATGGGCCGAGACTCAGCATCTCAACAGTTTTGTTTATCCGCTCGTCGATCACGTCGGTTGGCTGGTTTTCCTGCTTGAGCCCAAGCGCCATGTTGTCGCGCACACTCAGATGTGGATAGAGCGCATAGGATTGAAACACCATCGCAATGCCGCGCTTGGCCGGTGGGGTAAAGTTGACAACATCGCCCCCGATCCTGACCGTACCGTCTGAAACCTCTTCCAAACCGGCAATAACCCGCAACAACGTCGATTTTCCACATCCGGAAGGCCCGATAAAAACGACAAACTCACCTTCTTCTACCGTCAGATCGATGGCCTTCAGAACTTCGACCGCGCCGAATGATTTACCAACGTTTTCAAGCTCTAGAGCCGTCATAATATATCTCCTAATTCAACGGTTTTTTTGGTCCAAATACTTTGATCCGCCGCCAGACAAATACGGAGTGATTGCACGGCATCATTCATATGACGTTCCAAGTTCAAATCCTGGTCAATAGCTTTCAAAACAAAGGCCTGCTCTGTATCACAAAGTGTTTGATGATCTGGTTCTGCGGGTATTTTTATATGTTGATCACCCCCGCGCGTATGAACGAGAATGCCATCCGCTCTGGTGTGATCTTCCACGGCATCTGACCGCGCGCAATTAGCGGCTACCAAAGAAACCGACCCGTTCGGTGACACTACATCTTTTACATTAAAAGCTGTTTCTGACATCATTGGGCCCCAACCGGCTTCGTACCAACCGACGGATCCATCGTCGAACGCAATCTGAAACTGGCCATAGTTATACATATTGGCGGCAATTTCGTCAGACAGTCGTAACCCGATGCCTGTCACCCGAAGCGGTTTAGCGTCAGTAATCTGGCACATCACATCAATATAATGGACCCCGCAATCCACAATCGGCGATGTAGTCTGCATCAGGGTTTTATGTGTGTCCCAGGCCGCTCCCTCGGATTGCTGGTTCAGGTTCATGCGGAACACATATGGGCCACCGAGTTTACGCGCTTGGACTATCAGGCATTGCCAAGACGGATGATGGCGCAAGATATAGCCAACAACCAACTTGCGTCCGGTGTCTTGGGCTTTGGCAACAACACGCTGCGCCTCGGCCAGTGAGGTCGCCAATGGTTTTTCTACAAACACATGGGCGCCTGCCTCAAGCGCGGCAATGGCAAGCGTGGCATGGCTATCAGAATAAGTTGCAATACAGACAAGATCAGGTCTGGTTGCAAGCAAGGCAGTCGAAAAACTTTCAAAAATCGGATAGTGTTTAAGGGCTGGCGGTGGATCAACAGGTGATCGGTTGACCAAGCCGACAAGCACGGCGCCGGTGTTTCGATGCAACGCCAAGGCATGACTGCGGCCCATGTTTCCCAAACCCACGACGAGAGCCCTCATTTAACCGCACCCGAAGTAATGCCGCGGATCAATTGACGCGAAAAAATCACATAGAGCCCCAGAGCTGGCAAAATCGCCAGAGACAGAGCGGAGAGCACCGCATTCCAGTCGGTGACAAATTGGCCGATGAAGACCTGGCTTCCCAAGGTCAGGGTTTTCACTTCTTCGGCTGGCGCAAGGATCAAAGGAAACCACAAATCATTCCAAATCGGGATCATGTTAAACACGGCCACCGTCGCCATCGCGGGGCGCATAAGTGGCAGCACGAGTCGGTAAAAGATGCGATATTCACTTAGGCCATCCACACGGCCAGCGTCCTTTAAGTCTTGAGAGACCTGCTTCATGAATTCTGACAAAATAAACACGGCCAAGGGCAAACCCTGCGCCGTATAGACAAGGATCAGAGCCCAAAGCGTGTTAACCAAACCGGTTTGCACCATCAACTCAAGGATCGCAACGGTGCCAAGACGGATCGGGATCATAATACCCAAAGCCAGATAAAGGCCCGTCAGAAAATTACCTTTGAAACGATATTCGGCCAGTGCAAAGGCGGCCATCGCCCCAAATATTAGGATAAAGAACAATGATACAATGGTTACAATCATCGAATTTTGAAAATAGAGGAAAAAATCTCCCTGCTTGAGAACAGTTTCATACCCAATCAGCGAAAAACTGTCAGCATTGGGCAAAGCAAGCGGGTCTCTAAAGATCGCCTTGCGGGTTTTAAAGCTGTTGATCACTACGACAAATACAGGGAACAACACGATACAAGTGTATAAGATCAGGCCACTATGGGCGGCAAGGGTATTCAATCTATTTTTATAATTGGTAATCATGAAAGGGTCCTCAGAACTGATACCGGCGCATACGACTTTGAACCCCAAAAAGGTACAAGCAGACCCCAATCAGGATGATTGCGAACATGGCCGAGGCAATGGCAGAGCCCATATGCGGATCTCCCAGTTGTAACTGAAAGCCAAAGAACGTCCGATACATGAAAGTCCCTAAAATATCGGTGCTGAAATTAGGGCCCGCCAGCGCGCCCTGAGCAGCATAGATCAGGTCAAACGCGTTAAAATTAGCCACAAATGTCAGGATAGAGATGATCCCTATAGAGGGCAGAATCAGCGGTAGTTTAATTTTCCAAAATGCGGAAAACCCCGTGATACCATCCACCTCTGCCGCCTCTAGAATTTCATCTGGGATCGATAACAGCGCCGCATAGATCAGCATCATTGGGATTCCGACAAACTGCCACACCGAGATCAAGGAGAGCGTCGTTAAAGCGTAGGCCTCTTTTCCAAGCCATGGCGCATAGAGTGATTTCAACCCAACAAAATCCAAAAGGCCCGGTGCGATGCCCCAGATAGGCGATAAGATCAATTTCCATGCAAAGCCAACAATCACGAAAGACAACATGGTTGGGATAAAAATTGCTGTGCGGTAAAAGCTGGAAAAACGCAAAGTAGGGTGGCTCAAGATTGCAGCCAAGGCAATGCCAATTGGGTTCTGCACCAGCATATGGACCATAAAAAACGACAGGTTATTGCCCAGTGCATTCCAAAATTGATCAGACCAAATTGGGTCACCGAAAAGGGTCTGAAAATTCTCCAACCCCACATACAGACGCGTTTGATCTACTTTGGTAAAAAGTGCCAACCGCAAGGTATTGAACAACGGATAGATCATTACGGCAGTATAGATGAAAATCGCAGGGGCCAAAAATACCACAATATGCCATCTAATTTTACTTTGTTTTTTTAACTTTGGCATTAATTTTCCCAAGAAGTTAGGCAATTCGGTCAGGTCGAAAACCGTTTGCATTTTGAGCGGTGACTGATGCCATTGCTCTATGATGCCCCCGCAGAATTCAGATCAGCGCAACGGGTGTCAGTGGCAGATTCGATGTCGAAGCAAATCTGGGCGTACGTTTGCACCGGCCCGCCCAAGAGGGTCGGTGCAAATATTATTATTGGCCGGGCTACTGGTGCGGTGCATACCACTTTTCGAGCCCCGCCTGCAGACGTGCGCCAGCATCTTCTGGGCTTTCCAACCCCTTGATTACAGCCACTGCAGCATTCCAAGTTTCGTTTTCAAGGTTTGGCGTGCCACGAGATAAACGCTGAAATGTAGACCGAATTGTGCTTTCACATTCGCTACGCCAAGAAATAAACTCTTGTGCCAGCGGATCTTCCAATTCGACCGGTGCCGAAGACAGGGGGAAGAAACCTGGCAACGCGTTGGCATAAAGCGTCGCAAACTCAGCCGATGCAACCCAGTTTAAAAACTTAATAGCTGCTTCAGGGTGCGCCGTTTTGGCATTCATGCCAATACCGATATCAGTGTGATCCGAGATATAACAGGTGTCGCCAGCCTGCGCGACCGCAGGATAAAAGGCTCCCATTTCGAACTCCGCCTGCGCGTTGAAACCAGAGATTTCCCAAGACCCAGACGGATAAATTGCCGCCCGCCCCAACGTGAACAGATTTTGACTATCGGGATAGGTTTGTGCCTCAAAACCATCCCCCAGATAGGCTCCCCACTTTGCAAGCTGGCGGAATGGTGCAACCCACGTTTCGTCCGTTAGCCTTTGGTCTCCCTCCAACAGTGCCAAGCGGCCCTCTTCGCCCTTCCAGTAATTTGGGCCAATATTATTGTACCCCATCGTAGAAGCTTCCCACTGATCATTCGTTCCCATAGCCATGGGAATATACGACCCGTCAGCTTTGATTTTCTCCAATAAAGCAAGAAAGTCAGCCTCGGTTTTGGGCTTGGTTATATCAAGCTCTGCAAACGCTTCCTTGTTATAGATAAACCCGTGAATGACAGAGGCCATCGGCACACAATACTGAACAGAGGCGTCGTCTGTGCTCCAGCCTGACTTTGCAACTGCAGCAAAGTTATTCATACCTTCGATATTGGTGATATCTGCCAAGTAACCAGCTTTAAAAAGAGCCAAAGATGCATCAAAGGGGCGGCATGTAATGAGGTCACCAGCCGATCCTGCGTCCAGTTTAGAATTCAAAACCGCATTATATTCAGTCGGCGCAGAGGGGGTGAATTTCACTTTAATGGTAGGATTATCAGCTTCAAAAGCCGGAATTATCTTATCTTGCCATATGATAAGATCATCGTTGCGCCAGCTTTCGATGGTCAAATGGACATCTTCGGCCATGGCGGCTGTGCCACCTGAGAGCATGATTGCTGCTATCATATTAGTCATTTTAAGTCTGGTCATTTTAGTCTCCCTATGAAAAATTTATGGTTATCAATTATGCTTTTTGCAGATTTTCTAGCGCAGCAAGACACCCCCCCAACCGGCCTTGATGTTCTGCCAGCAAACTTTTGCTTGTCGCCGCATCACAGCCTTTGGCCAATAAGACAGCAAGTTTGAGGTTACGGGCCGACGCGATTAAGGCGCGCTCTGCCTCGTGTTCGGAAACACTTGCAATATTTGCCACAATGCCGACAGCCCGGCCCCGAAGCTTGGCGTTATCTGCTTTTAAGTTTACCATCATACCGTGAAAAACATGGCCCAATTGCACGGCAGCCAATGTTGAAATGACGTTGAGAGCAACCTTCTGCGCGGTACCGGCACCAAGGCGAGTGGAACCCGCCAATACTTCAGCTCGAGTGGGTAAGACGATTGCCACATCCGCCAGATCCAAAAGAGGCGTGGCTGCGTTGTTGGCAATTGCAATAACTTTGATCCCTTTGGCATGTGCCTTTTTGGCGATCTCGCATGAATAGGGCGTGCTGCCACTGGCGCTCAGAGCGATCACCAGATCATCTATTCCAAAGCGATCAACAATATCATCAACACCGGACAAATCATCTTCGGTTTCAGCCGCCATTTCGCCATCAATGGGCACCCCTCCTGCCATAAAAATTCTAATTTGTTCCTGGGCAATACCAAACGTTCCGGGCAATTCAACTCCGTCAGACAGCGCCATTAACCCCGAACTCCCGGCCGCGACATAATTGACGGCCCCCCCGAACACAGCGTATCCGCAGCCAGTTCAGCCGCCTGTCGAAGTTGCGGCATTGCTGAATTGACCGCGCGAACAGCCTTTTCTTGGGCCGCGATCAAGGCGTGCCCCGCATCCTCAACTGACATGGTGTCGATACAGGCCTGTGGCCCCGGGTTCATTTCGGTTTCTCTTAACAGCATTTGATTCTCCTAACTCCAATACAATACCTCTTGACTATCTTTTGTCTATCAAAATATCAAAAGAAATAAATTTCGGACGAAAAAGTCAGATAATTTTGTAAATTTAGTCAAAAACACTTTTCATTTAAAAATAGGTATTATAAAGGTATTTTTATGTATGGGATTAATCTGACCGAAAATGAGCTTCTTGCGAAGGCCCACCATGGCGGCATTGCTTTGGCAGAAGCTTGTATAATTTTATCACCGCAGCAGGACCAGTTGCGCCGCGCTGAACGCAACGGGTGCGCATCATGACGATTACAAATTTCCTTGCCCCTGACCTTTGGCTTCGGGAAGATGGTGGACCAAGATATTTGCAGTTGCGACAGCGCATTTCAGACAGCGTTGGTCAGGCCATATTGTCACCGGGCAATCCGCTGCCACCAGAACGTGAAATTGCCACGCTAACCACCCTGTCCCGCGTCACCGTACGCAAAGCCATTCGAGCCTTGGCCGAAGATGGGTTAATCATCCAAAAACACGGATCAGGATCGTTCATTGCATTAAATACCCCGAAAATTGAACAGTCTCTATCGCGCCTGACATCGTTCACAGAAGACATGTCTCGACGCGGCCTAAACTCATCTTCACATTGGTTGGAGCGCGGTCTTTTCATGCCCTCGCCAGATGAGGTGATCACTTTAGGCCTCACACCTGATGCTTCGGTAACGCGTATTGCCCGATTGCGCATCGCTGGAGGCAATCCAATGGCGATTGAACGTGCAGCTTTACCAACAAGCATCTTACCCGACCCCCTCATCGTTGGCCCGTCTCTTTATGCCACACTGGAAGAGGCAGGGCTGCGCCCTGTTCGTGCTTTGCAAAAAATTTCTGCCATCAATCTAGGGCCAAAAGACGCAAAACTTCTCGAAATCGAGCAGGGGCGCGCAGGATTAAAAATTGAGCGCACCTCTTATTTGCCTGACGGGCGCATTGCTGAATTTACTAAGTCTATTTATCGCGGAGACGCTTACAATTTTGTGGCCGAACTTCGCCTTGCAAAGGAATGAAACGATCATGGCACACCAAATCACCCAGATGCGCCAAGAAATTGATGAAATACCCTCAGCTGTCGATCGGCTCTTAACCCATGGCGCTGCGGATATAAAGCAAGCGGCCTGTGGCTTGCGCGAGTATAATCCGATATTTTTGACCAGCGTTGCACGCGGATCCTCAGACCACGCCGCAACCTATTTCAAATATGCGAGCGAATTGCTTATGGGATTGCCTGTGGCGTCGGTGGGGCCATCTGTGGCATCGATTTACAAACGCAGCTTAAACCTTACTGGAAGCGCGTGTATCGCGGTGTCTCAATCGGGCAAGAGCCCCGACATTGTGGAAATGGTTCGCTCGGCTCGTGCATCCGGCGCGCTGACGTGCACGTTTACCAATGACAACGGCTCGCCCCTAGCCCGACTGAGCAATCACAGCTTGACCCTTCATGCCGGACCAGAGAAAAGTGTTGCCGCCACAAAGACATTCGTAACATCAATGGTTTCAGTGATTTGGCTCTTGGCAGAATGGAAAAAAGATAAAAGCCTTTTAAAAGCAATTCATAACCTGCCCGATTTACTTGAACATTCAGTACGGGAATTTTGGCCAGCCCTGTCCAAATCCGTTACCAACCAACAATCACTGTTTTGTTTGGGCCGGGGACCAACCCTTGCTATCTCAAATGAAGCGGCTCTCAAATTCAAGGAAACCTGCCAGTTACATGCAGAATCCTATTCTTCAGCCGAGGTTTTGCATGGGCCTGTATCCCTTGTTGAGCAAGGGTTTCCAGTTTTAGCGCTCGCAGCTCAGGATCAAGCCGAAGACAGTTTGGTGCAGGTTGCGGACACACTGGCCCAAAAAGGTGCATCGGTCTTCGTGACTTCACCGCAAGCGAGACATGCCAATGTTTTGCCCTCTGTTCGCACCGGGCATCCTTTGACAGACCCCATCCCGTTAATCGCCAGCTTTTACGTGATGGTTGAAACCACGGCGCGAGCAATGAAGGCAAACCCTGACACGCCACGCCACCTCAAAAAGATAACAGAAACGGTTTAAGATATGCCATTCACAGCACTGCTTGGCGCAGCCATTCACGATGGCACTGTTCTGCAAAAGGGCAAAACGCTTTTGTGCGAAAATAACCAAATTGTTGGGATAAAAGACCGAAAGAGCCTGCCGACTGGTTGCAAAATTGAACATCTCGATGGTGGGTATCTGGCCCCCGGATTCGTGGATTTACAAGTCAACGGAGGTGGTGGGGTCATGTTCAACGATGACCAGACACTCCAAACTCTTGAGGTGATATCACAGGCCCATTNTCGATTGGGAACGTACACTTTTCTGCCAACATTGATCACCGACACCCAGGCGCGCAGCCAGGCCGCCATTGATTCTGTCGCGATGGCAATTGAAAAGGGCGTCCCGGGAATTGCCGGAATTCATCTCGAAGGCCCACATTTATCCATCGCACGTAAAGGGGCCCATGAACCGTCCCTAATTCGGAGCATGTCCGACACCGATCTCAATATGATTGCAGATGCCACTCAACGCCTNCCCAATGTCATGCTGACAGTCGCCCCAGAATCCGTCACCATACCCCAGACGCAAACCTTAGCACAGGCAGGCGTGATCGTATCTCTGGGTCACACAAATGCGGATTACGACACCTGTATGGCCTACATGGCCGCCGGGGCTCGTAATACAACCCATTTGTTTAACGCAATGAGCCAACTTGGCAGTCGCAATCCCGGTCTTGTGGGCGCAACTCTGGACAGCGGTGATGTGTCCGCCAGTTTGATCGCCGATGCCGTGCATGTGCACCCTGCGTCAATGCGCGCTGCTTTACAGGCCAAAAAAGGGTCCGGTAAAATTTATCTTGTCAGCGACGCTATGGCCGCTGCAGGCTCAGATCTGTCACAGTTCATCTTGAACGGGCGCACAGTGTTTCGCCGCACGGGGACATTGCGCCTTCTTGATGGCACCCTCGCCGGCGCCGATATTGATATGCCACGGTCAATTGAAACGCTGGTACGGCAAGTTGGTTTAGACGCAGCTCAGGCAATATCCATGGCCACCAGCATCCCTGCAAACATGCTTACCCTTAAAGGCGGTTATGGATTAAGGAAGGCTGCAAGTAAGGAAAACCTCTTGTATATGGACCGAGAGTTCAACCTTAAAGACTTAGGCTGAACGCATTGCAATTGCCGGTCAATGCAGCGCACCACGCCCTGACGGATCAAAAATGGCGGTCTTGGATAATCCAAACCAGATAAAGACTTGAACTGTCGCGGTCTAATACAGATCGCTCCGCATCGGTTGGCCACATCTTATTGGGACACTGCTCAATCTATAATGCTACTTTTTGCAGTAGGGTCTTACTCAATTAGTTCAAAATATCTAAATTAAATTTTACAAAAAATAGCACATCTGTGAAAAGAGGTGGATCAAACCCGCGACCTAGACTTCAGCAGATGTCACCGCCCGGTAAGCTCTAGATATCCACGCAGGCATCTTCGCTGCCCCTGACGCACCTATTACGTCGCAATCCAAGCATCCATATTGACGCCCCTACCGCTATCACCTGGACGATACCCGTTCTGAGTAGTTTTATTTATACCTGTCAAAGATCAATGTAGTCACACCCATCACAATATGAGGTTCCCGTCTTTTAAAAAATTTAGTAAAACATTTGCAATCGACGCTAAAAGATACCCTATTACACAATTGAAAATACACCCTGCAATAACTGGAAGATCACTTCCAAAGCTATTGCCAGCATTTGGAAAACGTCATGAAATTTGACCCGTTCTGGTGGGATATAGACGAGCCAATAATCACCGAAACCAGTTCCGATGGGCTGCTGGCGGAGGCAGATTTTGTCGTGGTGGGTGGGGGCTTTACCGGCCTTTCAGCCGCCCTTACCATTGCCCGACAGGGCCGGTCGGTTGTAGTGCTTGACAGCGCCACACCGGGGTTTGGCGCCTCGACCCGCAATGGCGGCATTTGCAGCGGCAACATCAGGCCTTCGCATAGCGCATTAAGCAAAACTTACGGCCCTGCGTTCGCCGACGAGGTTTATGCCGAGGGCATAGAGGCACGCGTCGATCTGGCAAAATTTTGCAGCGAGGAAAAAATTGACTGCCAGCTGCAAATGACCGGTCGGTTCACCGGTGCCATGGGCCAATCTGATTATGACGCACAAGCGCGCGAGGTTGAGAGTTTAAATAACATCAGCGGACATGCCGCGCATATGGTTCCAAAATCCGCACAGCACACAGAGATTGCAACGGATCTGTTTTTTGGTGGTATGGTGCGCGAAGAAATTGGTGGCTATCATCCGGGAAAGTTTTTCGCAGGTTTGCTGCGCACCGCCCAGTCTGCCGGTGTTGTGATCTATTCCGATACAACCGTAAAAGACGTCACCGACCTGACGCCTAGTAAAAAATCAGTTATCACCGACAAAGGCACAATAGCCGCCGGCAAAGTCATTATCGCCACCAACGCCTATACGGGAACCAAAGAACGTTTTGGACAGTTCTTACGGCGCCGTCTGGTCCCTGTCCAAAGCTGTATTATCGTGACAGAGATTTTAGGGCATGAAAAAGTTCAGGCGTTGATGCCTAAGCAACGCATGTATGGAAATACTGCAAACCTATATAGCTACTTTCGCCCCACACCAGACAGGGACCGCATCTTGCTGGGCTCGCGAAGCATGGACAAAGTCAACCCATCTGAACGCTCTGTACGATACCTCAAAAACCGCCTAATCCAGATTTTTCCTGAATTATCAGACTGTAAAATCGATTACTGCTGGCTAGGAAATGTTGCCTTCACCACCTCACGCCTACCGGTCATCTTTGAACATGATAAAATATTCTATGCTGCAGGGTACGCCGGATCAGGCACGGTCTGGGCCCGCTGGATGGGCAAGAAAGTCGCTGAAACCGCCATGGGAATTAGAAACCGGCCCAGTATCTTTTCCAGCCCACCCCCTGCAAGATTACCATTTTACGATGGCCGACCTTGGTTTATGCCCGCAATCAACCGATATTTTGCGTTCAAAGATTGGTGGAAAAGTTAATTATATGGGCGCCCAAGCGCCCTACTTCCCTCGCTTAACGCAGCCTACACTCTTAAAACAGCAATCATCGCGCACCAGCCGGTGCCCAAAGTAGCCTCAATTTTTCTTAGAGGGCCGCTTGTCAAAACTAGGTAGGCCATCCGGAATATGATGAAATGCCTGCTGATCGCAGGTGAATATCGCGGCTTTGGCGGCAAAGACGCTTGGATCATCCAAGGTCCCAACTTTGACTATCATCGAATTGGGGCGCGATGGGCTTATGCTGCCTATGGCAGTGCCGCAATCTTGACAGAAATATCGCTCGACCGGCGTTGGTAAATCTGTGCGGGCGAACTTTGCCGGGTTGCCCGAAATATAACGAAAATCACGCTGGGCAAACACCATAACAATATTTGGATTGCCCCCGGTTATATACTGACACTCACGACAGTGGCACTGAAAAGCCGCCTCTAATGCGCCCTCTGCTTCAAAGCGAATTTCACCACAATAACACCCACCGGCAACTTTCATAATCTATCTCCTTTTTACAAGACCCACATCAGTTCAGAAGAAACGTCCAAGAATAGAGAATGGCACCATAAAATACACCATCAGTCCAGTGGGTTTCCATTACAAGCGCCTTAATCGTCACCCGCATTGGAGTTAAACTGCAAAGTATCCTAAAATAAAAGTCAAGCGCATCAACATGAGATTGAGATCTGCTAACAGCATGTACCAAAGGATAAAAATCTTATTTTTTTCAAAAAACCCAACAGCCAATACCTTTGACTCGATAATGTCAGATACAAGGAAAACCCAACAAGGGTCATAACTATTTCTGTTTTCAAACAATTTGAAGCAGCCTTTGCAGCATGGGATCGCGACGCGATGTTGCCTTGATTTCATCCCAACTGGGAATTTCACATGCACCCTTCAGGCTAAACCCTCAGACTTGCGGAATGGAACTTAATATTAGGTAAAATACTATCCAATACCAAAAGAGAGCGTGGTCGCAGTCTTTATGAAAACCAAGACATCTTGGTCACTGATAATTTTGCAACTTTTCCGAAGGGTTGCGTCGATGCAGTCATCTAGGTTGCACGTCTAGAAAACGGCAAAACCTAGCGAACAGAGACCAGATCAACCCCTACCGCAAATCTAAGTATAAGTTTTTCAAACTACTAATTGGAGATTTATAGTGACTAAAAACCTCTAATGATTGATTTTCTTGACCACATACTCTAGCCTAAAAATTATTACTCGCGCCCATTCAGAGCGCAGTCGCAAAAGCCCCACATATAAGATAATCACCTTTAGATTGGAGCAACCATGCCAAGAATTGATTTGAATCGCCTTGAGCTTCTAACCGGGCGCTTACCGCCTCAACTTGCCACCTACACAAAAGGCCTGACAGATAGAATAAAGACTAACCGTGTCGGCGACGCGGCGGGTTTGACCCAATTTGGGGTTAACAGAACGATCTTGCCACCGGGCACAGGCACGTCTTTGCGTCATTGGCATATGAACGAGGATGAGTTTGTCATCGTTATGTCCGGGATCGCAACCTTGGTGGATGACGCCGGAGAGCACCCTCTTTACGCTGGGGACTGTGCAGGGTTCAAAGCCGGCGTTGCAAATGGCCACAGCATCCTAAACAAATCGGAACACGATGTGATCCTGTTCGAAATCGGAACACGAGCAGACGAGGAAAATGGATATTATTCTGACGTAGATTTACAGGTCAAAACGTACCGTCGCGGCGTCGACAAAATCTATGAGTTAACCACTAGGGACGCCACCCCCGTACATCACGCCAAACGGCCCTCCTTTTTTGATAAAGACGTGCAGGGCTGAACCAGCACAACGACCTGGCTGGACCTCTCCCTACCCGTTTGAGGGGCATAGCATAAATTAAATTATGAGCCATTTCGTGGCTTGGTCTTGTGCCTCCTGTATCGCTTCAAAAATGCTCTAGTCCAGCCATTCGTGCCGTCCCGAGCGATTGTAGCGCTTGATATACGTATTCTGTCGCGGCTTGCCTGGCTGGCACAAGCAATATCTAGCCGAGGGCTGGGATGTAGTGGCTTATCATAGTTGGAAAGGCGGGCAATCGCGGATGCCCGTCGCGCAGCAGGAGGTTCTTTGCGCGTGGCTTGAGGACCACTTTTGCCGATCTACAGTGGAAATACGCGCCTATGTCACGGCGCAGTTCGATCTGCGGCATGCTCATTCAGGCTGTGTTAAGCTTTTGGCGCGCCTGGGCTTTGAATATCGCAAACCGAAGACGCTGCCGCGCGTGGTCGACGTGGCCAAACAGGCTGAATTCTTCGCAATGTATGAGAATATGCTGAATTTTTTGGCCGATGCCTCAGTTCAACTGCTCGGGACGCGAGGCAAAAAATGGTGAACAAGGATCATAAACCGAGCGTTCGTCGCCAATGCGTGTTG